>Ga0181522_10001205_pt1 | contig 16166 bp, 11 predicted proteins | sample PEATcosm2014_Bin_27_FD_121103 | JGI IMG/M metagenome (GOLD analysis project Ga0181522, IMG submission 121103) | Peatland microbial communities from MTU Mesocosm Facility, Houghton, MI, USA - PEATcosm2014_Bin05_10_metaG | ecosystem: Environmental > Terrestrial > Soil > Wetlands > Peat | place... | reverse complement strand
GCCCATGTAGTGGTGAAGCTTCTGGCCGCCGAGCGAGAAGCGCGACGTGCCGTCGGGCATCACGCCCTGCCCCTGGGTGGCGCGGATCGCCGTGCAGAGGTTGGTCTTGCGCGACAGGCAGGACGGACACTCGCGGCATTCCGGCGTGTAGAGCGGGATGACGTGGTCGCCCTTCTTCACCGACGTGACGCCAGGACCGACCTCGACCACGACGCCGGCGCCTTCATGGCCCAAGATCGCCGGAAAAAGTCCTTCCGGATCGGCGCCCGAAAGCGTGAAGTCGTCGGTGTGGCAGATGCCGGTCGCCTTGATCTCGACCAGAACCTCGCCGGCCTTCGGGCCGTCGAGCTGAACGGTCATGATCTCGAGCGGCCTCCCCGCTTCCACGGCGACCGCGGCGCGAACGTCCATGGCGTTCCCTCTCCCGTCTGCTGCGACTCCGGACGCGCATCCGGGCCGGGCCACAGTCACGGGTCGAGACTGGCGCAGAAGCGTCGGATGAGCAACGGGCGAAGGACGGAGTCAGCCTCCCCGCTCACTCGGCCGGCGCTTCGGCAAGGACCTCGCGCGCCGCGGAAGGGCTGGCGGCGAGATAGCCGCCGGCGACGAAGACAGCGCCGCCGGCGACGTTGCCGATCGTCACCCACAGCAGATTGTACGCCGCGCCGGCGAGCGAAACAGACGCCGGATGATTGCCGAGCAGCGCGATCGAGAACACGGTCATGTTGGCGATCGAGTGCTCGAAGCCGGCGGCGATGAAAGCGAACAGGCACCACCAGATCAGGATGCACTTGGCCGCGTCGCTGGTCGCCCGCTGGCCGGTCCACAGCGCGAGGCAGACGAGCCAGTTGCACAGCGCGCCGCGCGCGATGAGCGCCGTCGCCGACGCGCCCATCTTCGCGGCCGAGGCGGCGAAGACGAGATCGGCGCCGTCCTTGAGAATCTGGCCGCCGCCGCCGAACCAGAACACCAGCGCCAGCAAGACCGCGCCGGCGAGGTTGCCAAACCAAGTGATGATCCAGGAACGGACCAGCGCGGCGCCGTCGACCGTTCCGCGCGCCAATCCGATGGTCATGAACATCGTGTGGCCGGTGAACAGGTCGGAACCGGCAAAGACGACCAGCGTCAAGGCGATGCCGAAGCCGGCGCCCATGACGAGGCTGCGCAAGGCCGGCTCGATCTGCTGCCCGAGGGTGAAAATGAGGATGATGCCGATGCCGACATAGGCCCCCGCCATCATCGACGAAACGAAGAAGGCGAGCGGCTTGCCGCGGCTGAAGGCCGCCTTGGCGGCGGCGATCGCGGCGAAATCGTCGAGCGTCTTGGCGAACATCTCAGTCTCCCTGTGCGGCGACAATCGCCGCGACGGCGTCGCGGCTGTTCACGATCTGGCGAATCTCGGCCCGGCATGAACCGCAATTGGTTCCGGCGCGCGTCGCCTGGCCGACGGCGTCGACGCTTTCCGCGCCGGCGGCGATCGCCGTTTCGATTGCGTCGCGACGCACGGCGAAGCAGGCGCAAACCAGCGGGCTCGCCGACGCGCGCTCCTCCAGCGTCCGACCGACGAGCGCGAAGCGGCGCTCTTGCCGACCGACGACAGGCCGCGCCAGCAGCGCGATTGCCGCGTCGAGCGCGGCACGATCGAGCTTGGGCGCAACGTGCAGAAGGGTTTCAAGACGTCCGTCGGCGAAGGTCGCCGACTGGAAGCGTTGCGCGCCTTCGTCGACGCGCCGGCTTGGCGAAGCCGTGCGGCCGAGCCAGTTCGACAGGAGCGCCTGCAGCGCCGCAGGGCTTCCGGCTGACGCGAAGGTGATGGCCTCGCCGCCCGCAACCGCGATCCGCGCGTGCGCCAGCCAGTCGGGCAACGCGACGCGCCCGCGCGCGACGACAAAGCCTTCGGCGGCGATCGGGCTCGGTGAAATCGACGCCGCCGTCGCCTTCGAATCCGGCTGGCCGGAGACCGGATCGACCAACCCGTGCGTCAACGCGCCAACGCGCGCACGGCCGGCGGTCGCGTCAGTCCAGTGGATCGGCGCGAACAGAGACCCGCGGCGCTGGTTCGCCGTCGTGACGACCCTCAGTTCCGCCGCGCCGTGCTCCGTCGCCACGCGGGCAAAGCCGCCGTCGCTGAGACCGACGCGCGCAGCGTCGTCGGGGTGAACCTCGATGAACGGCGCTTCGCGATGGCGGGCGAGGCGCGGCGACAAGCCGGTGCGCGTCATGGTGTGCCAATGGTCGCGCACCCGGCCGGTGTTGAGGACGAGGGAGAACGCTTCGGTCAGCGGCGGCGGCGGCGGATCCGCGACGGAGACAAAGCGGGCGCGGCCGTCGGAATGGAAGAAGGCGCCGTCGGCGAAGAACCGCTTGCGGCCCGCTCCTTCGCGCGGGCGCGGCCACTGCGTCGGCGCGAGCGCATCGTATTCGGCGTCGGCAAGCGTGGCCAGGGCGCCGATGTCGAAAGCGCGCGCGCCGCCGTTCTCGAGCCCCGACAGCGCCGCATGCTCGCGAAAGATCTCGGCCGGGCCGCGATAGGCGAAGGCGGAACCGTGGCCGAGCCGCCCCGCGACCTCGCAGACCTGCCGCCAGTCCGGCCACGCCTCCCCCGGGGGCTCGCGAAACGGCCGCTGGCGCGAAATGACGCGCTCCGAATTCGTCACCGTGCCGTCCTTCTCGCCCCATGCGGCCGCGGGCAGAACCACCGTCGCGGCGTCGAGAAGGCCGTCGACGTGAGCGCTGACCTCGGAGACGACGAGAAAATCCAGCTTGCCCAGCGCAGCGCGCATCGCGTCGGCGCGCGGCAGGCTGACGGCCGGGTTGGTGCTCATGATCCACAGCGCCTTGATCGCGCCGCGCTCGATCGCCTCGAACAGCTCGACCGCCTTCAGGCCCGGCGCCGTGGCCATCGCCGGCGCGTTCCAGAAGCGCCGCACGCGGTCGACGTCGGCGGGATGGAAGTCCATGTGGGCGGCGACCTGGTTGGCGAGGCCGCCGACCTCGCGGCCGCCCATCGCGTTGGGCTGGCCGGTGAGCGAGAACGGGCCGCAACCCGGCTTGCCGATGCGCCCGGTCGCGAGATGAACGTTGAGGATCGCGTTGACCTTGTCTGTTCCCCGCGCCGACTGGTTGACGCCCTGGCTGAAGGCGGTGACGACGCGCGGCGCGCCGATCCACATCTCGAGGAACGCCACGAGGTCGCGTTCGGCGAGACCGCAGCGCGCCGCGGTCGCCGCACGATTCGGCGCGACCGCCCGCGCCTGTTCGAGAGCCTGTTCGAGCCCCGACGTGTGCGCCGCCGCGTAGGATCGATCGAAGGCGTCGCTGTCGGCGATCTCGACCAAGAGGCGAGAGAACAGGATCGCGTCGGCGCCAGGCGCGATCGGCAGATGCAGGTCGGAAAGCTCCGCCGTCGCGGTGCGGCGCGGGTCGATGACGACAATGCGCGCGCCGCGCCGCGCCTTCGCCTGCTCGGCGCGCTGAAACAGGACCGGATGGCACCAGGCGGCGTTCGATCCGACGAAGACAACGACGTCGGCCTCGTCGAAGTCGTCGTAGCAGCCCGGTACGACGTCGGCGCCGAAGGCGCGGCGGTGGCCGGCCACCGACGAAGCCATGCACAGCCGCGAATTGGTGTCGACGTTGGCCGAACCGAGGAACCCCTTCATCAGCTTGTTGGCGACGTAATAGTCCTCGGTCAGCAACTGACCGGAGAGATACATCGCGATCGACTGCGGGCCGTGCGCGTCGCGAGCCGTGGCAAAGCCCGCCGCCACGGCGTCGAGCGCGCGCGGCCAGGTCGTGCGAACGCCGTGGATGGTCGGGTGGAGTAGCCGCGCCTCGGTTCCGAGCGTCTCGCCCAAGGCAGCGCCCTTGACGCACAATCTGCCGGCGTTGGCCGGATGATCGCGATCGCCGGCGATCGCGGCGCCGCCTTGTCCGTCCGGGGTTGCGACGATTCCGCAGCCGACGCCGCAATAAGCGCAGGTCGTAGCCACGCTCGGCGCCGGCGTACGCGCGTTCATCAGTACACGTCCGCTTGATAACGCCCGGCCTTTTTCAAACCGCCGACGAAGCTCACCGCCTCCTCGGTCGAGCGCGCGCCATGTTCGGCGGCGATATCGACCAGCGCGCGTTCGACGTCCTTCGCCATCCGTTTGGCGTCGCCGCAGACGTAGACATGCGCGCCTTCGGCGAGCCAGCGCCACAGCTCCGACCCGACCTCGCGCATGCGGTCCTGGACGTAGAACTTCTGACTGCCGTCGCGCGACCAAGCGAGCGACAGGCGCGACAGCGAGCCCGCCTTGCGCATCACGTTGAATTCGTCCTCGTAGAAGAAGTCGTGCTGGCGGTATTGGTGGCCGAAGAACAGCCACGCCCCGCCGCGAGCGCCGAGCGCCTGCCGCTCTTGCAGAAACGCGCGGAACGGCGCGACGCCGGTGCCGGGTCCGATCATCACAATCGGCGTCTCGGGATTGTTGGGCAGCCGGAATCCGTGCGCCCTTTGCACGTAGGCCTTCACGGCTTCGCCGGGTGCGACCCGCTCGCCGAGAAACGTCGAGGCGACGCCGAGCCGATCGCGCGGCCCAACACGGTAGCGCACCGTATCGATGGTCAGCGACACGCGACCGGGGTTGGCCTTCGGCGACGACGAAATCGAGTAGAGCCGCGGCGCCAGCGGATCGAGCGCCTCGAGTACGGCCTCCGGATCGGGCCGCGCGCCTTCGAACTTGCGTATCGCCGCCAGCACATCGAGCGTTGCGGCGTCGCCATCGGGGTCCTCGCCGTTGGCGAGCGCGCGGGCCTTGGCGCGACGCTCGCCGCCAAGCACATAGGAGAAGAGCTGGAACAGGTTGTCAGGCGCCGCGCCGAGCGAAACGTCGGCGATCATCGCGTCGCGCAGGGGCTTGCCGCCGATGTCGCGGCGCGGATCGGCGCCCAGCGCGGCGATCACCTGATCGACGAGCGCGGGATGGTTCTTGGCGAAGACGCCGAAGCTGTCGCCGACGACATAGTCGAGTCCGCAGGCGCTAAGGTCGAGTTCGACGTGCCAGGTGGTCTTGGCCGAGCCCGCTCCGTTGAGGCGACGGCGCGACACGAATATCGCTTCGCCCGGATTGTCGCGCGAGGGACTGGATTGCGCGACCGGCGCAGCCTCGACCGCCCGTTCGGTCACGACGGCGGGCGCAGCGACGCTTGCGCCGATCTCCGCCGCAAGCTGCTTGAGCATGCGCGCCGTCTCTTTGCCGCCCGGCGCGCACAGCGTCAGCCGCTCCTCCCTCTTGAGGAACAGCGCGTTGGCGTAGTCGGCGCAATTGTAGCCGCACTGCCCGCAGTCCTGCTGCGCCATCGCCGCCATCAGACGCGGCGCCGGCGCCCGGCTCTCAGCCATCGCCATGCGCTCGCCGATCGGCAGCGACGGATCGTGCCACGGCGCGGAGTCGTTGTCGGCGAGCTCGGCGGCTGGCGCGGCGAGCGCGGCGTTATCGGCGGCGCTCAGCGGGGCCGGCGCGCCGTCGATCGAAAGGACTGCGGCGAAGAAGCCGTTGAGCCACGCCTGCTGCTCCGGCGAGAACGGCGCTCCGGGCGGGACCAGCGTGCGCGGCGGCGGGACTTGCGCGGTCATTGCGCCTCCGCGAGGGCTTTGAGCGATTCCGGCTCGTGCCGGTCGGCGAAGGCCTGGAAGCTCTCGTCCGGTCCCGAGCGAGTGGCGAGATAGGCGCGCAGCAGGCCTTCGATCTTGCCGGCGCAGGCGGCGAACGGCACCTCGCGCCAAAGCTCGCGACCGATACGCGCGCGCTCGGCGAAGCCGCCGCCGACCGCGATCGTGTAGCCTTCGATCGCCTCTTCGTCCTCGCTGCCGGCGATCTTCACCGCCATCAGTCCGATGTCGCCGATGTAGTGCTGGGCGCAGGAATGGTGGCAGCCGGTCAGGTGGATGTTGATCGGCGCGTCGAGCAAGAGGCGGGCTTCGAGACGCGCGGCGATGTCGAGCGCGTGTTCCTTGGTGTGCGCGGCGGCGAACTTGCAGCCGGTGGCGCCGGTGCAGGCGACCAGACCGGCCCGCAGCGGGTTGGCTCGCCAGTCGAGGCCGAGCGCCTCGATCGCGGCCTTGGCCGCTTCGATCCTGTCGTCGGCGACGCCTGAGATCAGCAGGTTCTGCCACACCGTCAGGCGCAGATCGCCGTCGCCGAAGTCGCGCGCGATCGCCGCCACGCCGCGCATCTGGTTGGCGGTCATTCGGCCAACCGGCAACGCCAGGCCGATCCAGTTCAGCCCGGCCTGCGCCTGGGCGTGGACGCCGATATGCGCGGCGCGATCGACTGCCGGGCGCGGCGCGATCGCCGTCGCGGCGACGCGGGTCAGCGGCCGGCCAAGCTTCGCTTCGACCGCGGCGAGGTATTTCTCCACGCCCCACCCGTCGAGCACATACTTGAGCCGCGCCTTGGCGCGGTCGGTGCGGTCGCCGCTGTCGATGAAGACGCGCACGATCGCGTCGGCGACCGCCGTGCATTCGTCCGGCCGGCAGACCACCCCGACGTCGCGCGCCAGGTCGCGATGGCCGGTGACGCCGCCGATGACGACGCGAAACCACGCGCCCGGTTCGACGCCCGCGCCCTCGCCGACGCGAACGGCCTGGAAACCGATGTCGTTCGTCTCCTCCAGCGTCGCGATGCGGCCGCCGCCGTCGAAGGCGACGTTGAACTTGCGCGGCAGGCCGGTCAGCGAGCGGTCGTTGAGGACGTGGAAATGCCATTCCCGCGCCAACGCCCGCGTATCGCAAAGCTCTTGCGGGTCGATCCCCGCCGTCGCGCCGCCGGTGACGTTGCGAATGTTGTCCGCGCCGGAGCCGCGCGAGCAGAGACCAAGGTCCTGCACCGCTTCGACGATCGCCGTTGCGTCGGCCGGCGCGATCTCGCGAAGCTGGATGTTGGCGCGCGTCGTCACGTGCGCGTAACCGCCGCCGTAGCGCTCGGCGAGGTCGGCGACACCGGAAAGCTGCGCATGCGTCAGGATGCCGTTCGGGATGCGCAATCGCATCATGTAGCTCGATTGCGTCGGCGCAACGTAGAAGAGGCCGAAATAGCGCCAGCGGAAGTTGTCGTCGGGTTTCGGAAAGGCGCCAGCCCGCGCCTGCGCCTTGAGCCGCCCGTAGGCGTCGAACGGATGTTCCGCGCGCTTCCATTTTTCCTGGTCGGCGAGTTTCTTGCCGGCAGCGATCAGCGCGTCCTGGGCAGCGAAATGAGCCGCGTCCGGACCCATCGGCGCCTGCGGCGCAACCGCTGGCGCAGTTGGTCGCGCGCCGCGCATCGCCTCGGCGCCGGCGACAAAACCTTCGAGATACCGTTTCTGATCCGAGGTGAAATCGCCGCTCATCACGCCGCCTCCTGCACCGGTCGACGTTCGCCGCGACCGCAGAAGGCGGGGCCGAAGATCAGGTCGTCGCGAAACGCAGCGACGCTGGCGCCGTCGCGAATCAGGTCGCGATACCACAGCGCGTCGTCGGTCTCGCCGACCAGGACGGCGCCGGTGAGCCGATTGTCGCGGAGCGTCAGCCGCTTGCTGACGCCCAGAGCCCGATCCTCGTAGGTGATCGCCTCGGCGTCGGCGGCGTCGAATTCGCCGGCCGAGAAGACGGGCGCGCCTGCGACCTTCAAATGCGTCGCCGGCGGCGCGGGGACGTAGCGCGCGTCGCGTTCGCCGGCAAGGCGGCGGGCCAGAACCGACACCTGCTCGTAGGCCGGCTCGACCAAGCCGCAGACCTGACCCGCGGTCTCGGCGCATTCGCCGATCGCGTGGACGAACGACCGGCTGGCGGCCAGTCCCTGGTCGACCACGATGCCGCGATTGACCGCCAATCCGGCGGCGCGCGCCAGCTCGACGTTCGGACGCACTCCGACCGCGATGACGACGAGATCGGCGGTGAGGCGACCGCCGTCGGCGAAGACAAGCCCGTCGGCGCGCGTTTCGCCGGCGACGGCGACGGTTTCGACCTCAAGCCGCACCTCGACGCCCCGCCGCTCGACGGCGCGCTTGAGGAAGGAGGCTGAGCGTGCGTCGAGCTGGCGCTCCATCAGCCGATCCATGCGATGGACGAGCGTCACCGCGGCGCCGAGCTTGGCCAATGCCGCAGCCGCCTCGATGCCGAGCAGCCCGCCGCCGATGACGGCGACGCGCCCTCGCCCGCGCGCCGCTTGGCGCAGCGCGGCAAGATCGGCGTGATCGCGAAAGGTGGCGACGCCGGGCAGGTCAGCCCCGGGAATAGGCAGGCGGACGGCGGAGGAGCCGGTCGCGAAGACGACGCGATCGAAGGCCAGCTCGCGTCCGTCGGCGCGGCGCGCGATGCGCCGGTTGAGGTCGAGCGCCGCGACCGGGCAACCCGCAAGCAGGCGAAAATTGGCCTGGGAGCGCCAGCCCGCGCCGTCGAGCGCGAGTTCGTCGTCGTCGATCTCGCCGGCGAGCGCAGCGGAGAGCAGGACACGATTGTAGGGCGCGCTCGGCTCGGCGCCGACCATCGTCACATCGCAACGGTCCGGCGCGCGGCGCGCAAGCTCGTCGCACAGTCGCGCCGCCGCCATGCCGGCGCCGATGACGAGGAGGCGTTCGCGTTGATGAGCGATCATGCCGCCGCCTCTTCGCCATAGGCCGCGGCGATCATCACGCCCGTCAAGGTTTGGTAGGCCGTTGTCCAGCTGGACAAGGTCGATCTGCTGCGGAGTCATGACGGTCTCCTTGACTTCAACAGTCTCAAATGCGCGCGGAGGCGTAGCCGTCGAGCGACCAGTCCGAACGCCAGCGCCGCTTCACGCGCGTCAGCAGCGCCAGGGCGACAACCGCGAGCGTCGCGAAGACGAGGAAGCCGGCCTGGTAGGAGCCGGTCGCCTGCCTGGCGACGCCGAGGCTGGAGGCGAGGTAGAAGCCGCCGACGCCGCCGGTCATGCCGACCAGCCCCGTCATCACGCCCATCTCGGCGCGGAAGCGCTGCGGCACGAGCTGGAACACCGCGCCGTTGCCCATGCCGAGCGCCAGCATCGCCGCGAGCAGCGAGACGAAGCCGAGCGTGAACGAAGCGAAGCCGAAGCTGACGGCGAACAGCGCCGCGGCGGCGAGCGCGTAGAGCACGCTCAGGACGCGCACGCCGCCGAGACGATCGGCCACCGCCCCGCCGACCGGCCTGACGAGCGATCCGGCGAACACGCAGGCCGCCGTGCAATAGCCGGCGGTGACCGCGTTGAGGCCGTATTGCGTGTTGAAGTAGATCGCCAGCGACGAAGCGAGGCCGGAGAAACCGCCGAACGTCACCGCGTAGTAGAACATGAACAGCCACGCGTCGGGCTCGCGGAGCACACGGACATAGTCGGCGAGGCGCCGCGACGGCGCCGGATTGGGACCGTCCTTGGCCAACAGGACATAGACTGCCAGCGCGATCGTCAGCGGGATCGCCGCGAGTCCGACGACGTTGGTCCAGCCAAAGGCGACGGCGAGGGCCGGCGCGAACAGCGCGGCGAAGACCGTGCCGGAGTTGCCGGCGCCGGCGAGGCCGAGCGCCAGCCCCTGGTATTTTGGCGGATACCAGCGCGAAGCGAGCGGCAACGCGACCGCGAACGAGGCGCCGGCGACGCCGAGGACCAGGCCGAGCGACAGGACCGCGCCGTACGATCGCGCTCCGCTTGCCCAGAATGCGACGAGGCCGACGATGACCACAACCTGGCCGATCACTCCCGTCCGCTTCGGGCCGATTCGATCGACGAGCGCGCCATTGACGACGCGCAGCAGCGCGCCGGCCAGCACCGGCAGCGCCACCATGAAGCCTTTGGCGGCCGAATCGAGTTTGAGATCGGCGGCGATCTGCACGCCCAGCGGGCCAAGCAGAATCCACACCATGAAGCTCATGTCGAAATAGAGGAAGGCTGCGAGCAGCGTCGGCCAGTGGCCCGCCTTCAAGAATTCTCTGGTGTTCATGTCGTCTTTCCCGTCGCTGAAGCGCAAAAACGAAAAAGCCGCTCACGATTTCCCGCCGCGAAAAGGCGGGAACTCGTGAGCGGCTTTGCCCAGTGCCGTCCGTCGTTGGACCGGCGGACCGGGCGTCGCTGCCCGGGAAGATTTGGGTTTTAATTAAGCAAGGCGCGTGCCAGCCGTCGCAGCAGGAAATGATACAAGTCTGGCAAAGACTTAGGAGACCACCCGACTTGCGCTGCGGCGCCTCCATTCTGTGTGCAGCGCACAAAATTTGAGCGCGGCGCCCGACGCGGCGGCGTTACCGCCGCGGCTTCAGCGCCTCGGCGAACAGGTCCTCGCGGAACACGCGCCGCGCCACGGCGCGCGCGTCCGCAGCGTCGGCGATCTGACCCGCCGCGATCATCGCTTCGATCATGCGATTGGCGACGGCGGCGCCGGGGGCGAGCGCGGCGCGATCGATGCGGAGGTAATCGGGCGCCCTGCGCGGCGGTCGGCCGGCGCCAACCTCGATGCGTCCGGCAAGCACGGCTTCGATCATCGCCGTCGGCGCGTCGACCATGTCGGCGCGCGCAAGGTGGCGCGCGAGGCGCTCGCGGTTTTCGTTCCTGTCCGCCCAATCCGCCGCGGCGAGCGTCGCACGCGTCAGCGCGATCGCCGTTTCGGCCCGCCGCTCGACGTCGTCGGCGCGCATCGCCAGCAGCTTTTCCGGCGCGTCGGGCATGAGATCGACGCCGAACGCGGCGATCGCCCCAGCGCCCGAAGCGACCGCAACCGCGTTCCATGGCGCGCCGGCGCAGAAGCCGTCGATCTGGCCGCTGGCGAGACTCGCCGCCGCATATTGCGGCGGCAGTACGACGAGCGGAATGTCGGTTTCAGGCTTGAGATTGGCGAGGCGAAGGAACGCGCCGATCAGCAGGGTGTGGGTCGAGTAGGCGAAGACGGTGGCGAGGACCGGCGGCGCGCCGCCGCCAGCGACGCGCGCCGCGGCGGCTTTGGCGAACGCCGCCGCCGCGACCTTTGCTTCGGCGAGATCGCCCTGCGCCGCCGCCGTCATCTCGTCGAACAGAGCGGAGGAAACGGTGATCGACGCGCCGTTGAGACTGAGCATCGCCGGCGCCGCCATCGGAACGCGCAGATGGCCGAGGCCGAGCGTCGCGGCGATCGCCGCCGGCGCCAGCATCTGCGCCGCGTCGAGCAGGCCGACCGACAGCCGATCGCGCAGGTTGGCCCAGCTTGCCTCGCGCACGAGATCGAGGCTCAGCCCCTCCTGCTCGGCAAACCCCTCTTCGCGCGCGACGACCAACAGCGCGGCGTCGATCAGAGGCAGGAAGCCGATCCTCAGCCGCGTCGTCATCGCAGCAACCCCGCGGCCATGACCACCGAATGCGCGACTTCGGCGATTCTGCGGTTCTCGTTCATTGCCGTACGGCGCAACAGCGCATACGCCTCGTCTTCCGTGATCGACCGCGCCTTCATCAGGATGCCCTTGGCGCGTTCGATCACCTTGCGCTCGGCGAGCTGATCCTTCGCCTCGTCGAGTTCGCGCCGCAGGCGTTCGTAGGCGTTGAACCGGCTGACCGCCATGTCGAGGATCGCCTTGACGCGTTCCTTGCGTAGGCCATCGACGATATAGGCCGAGACGCCGGCGTCGACCGCCGCTTGAATCATCGCCGCGTCGGACTGGTCGACGAACATCGCAACCGGCCGGCGCACTGTCCGGCTGACCGTCAGCATCGCCTCGAGGCTGTCGCGATTGGGATTGGCCAGATCGATAAGAACCACGTCGGGCTCGAGCGTCTCCAGCCGTTTCAGCAGCGCCGCCTTCTCGCTCAGCCGGATAATGTCGTCGTAGCCGGCCTCGCGCAGCCCGCTCTCGATGATCGCGCTCCGCGCGGCGTTTTCATCGACGATGACGATCCGCATTACCCATCCCAACCGCCGCCGCGACCGGCGTCGAACTCAGCGAGCAAGCGTCATGCCATCGCCCCGGCGGCGTGGGAATCCTGTCCCGATTCAACCTGAACGCGGGATGGTTTGGGATTCGCTCCGCAGAGTCGCTATGCGTCGCCACGTGACGATCGACGCCTATTTCCTTTACAGGAAAAAGGGGAACGGCAGGTCGGGCGCGTCGGTGAAGACGTCGTCGAAGCCGCGCGGGTAGTGGTACTCGATCGCGTCCTTGTCGTCGGGATAGACGAATTTTCCTCCGACCTGCCAGATGAAGGGCGCGAATCCATAACGCATCCGCTTCTTCCGCATTTCCCAGAGAACGACGATTTCTTTCGGGTCGGCCTGGAAGTTCGACCAGATGTCGTGATGGAACGGGATGATCACCTTGGCGTTCAGCGCTTCCGCCATGCGAAGGATGTCGCAGGCGGTCATCTTGTCGGTGATGCCGCGCGGATTCTCGCCGTAGGAGCCGAGCGCCACGTCGATCTCATGTTCGTTGCCATGCTTGGCGTACAAGTTGGCGTAGTGCGAATCGCCGCTGTGGTAGACAGAGCCGCCCGAAGTCTTGACGAGGTAGTTCAGCGCAATGTCGTCCATGTCGGCAGGCAGTTTGCCCGCGGCCGACTGATCGGCAGGCAGCGTCACCGCCATGGTGCGGTCGAAGGATTCGAGCGCCAGAATCTCCACATCCTTGATCTTGATCGACTGGCCCGGACGCAAGGTGACGCAGCGATCAGCCGGCACGCCCCAGCTCTTCCACAAGTCGGTGCAACTGCGCGGCCCGATGAACGGAATCGACGGGTCACAATTGCGCACGACGGCGGCGGCGACTGTCTTGTCGATGTGATCGTTGTGGGTATGGGTCGACAAGATTGCATCGACCTTGCGGATGGCGAACGGATCGATCACGAACGGCGAGAGGCGCAGGTTCGGCTGCAACTTGCGGCAGCCGCTCATGCGCGCCATCTGATGGTTCTTCGCCATCAGGCCATTGCCGTGCGACTTCTTGCCCGTGCCGCACCACAAATCGATGCAGAGATCGGCGCCGCCGGCGCTCTTGATCCACAGCCCGGTGCAGCCGAGCCACCACATCGCGAACGACCCGGGCTTGACGACCTCCGCTTCGATTTCTTCGGAGAGCCAGGTGCCCCATTGAGGGAAAGTCCCGAGGATCCAAGACTCCCGGGTGACTTGGTCAATCTGGCTCATGCGTGCGCTCCAATCGAATGCGTTCCGCGGCCCGAGCGGGCAAGCGAACCGCCCGCCGACTCGCTCGCTACGCCTACCGGCGTGGCCCGGAGTTTTCACTATGCGCTCATTTCGAGCGAAAGTCGATCATAAAATGATCAATATTCGATCATAACGATCAGGCCGCACAGATCGACCGCCTGCCAATCATGGCGCCGCATCGCCGCAGAGGACGACTTCCATGCCGCCCGCCCGATAGGCCGCCAGCTCTGCTGGATCGGCCGCCGAGTCGGTGATCAGCGTGTGCACGCGGGCAAGCGGCAGGCTGACGAAATTCGCCGTCGCGCCGATCTTCGAGGCTTCGGCGACGACGACGACGTTGTCGTTGCACTGGTTGGCCATCAGACGGTTGACGATCGAGGCGGCGTAGATTGACGAAGTGAGGCCGTTCTTCTGGCTGATCGCATTGGTGCCGAGAAAACAGATGTCGCCGTGGATTTCGTTGAGCGTCAGATTCGTCAAGTCGCCGTTCAACGCCCTGGTCTTGCGATTGTATTCGCCGCCGAGAACGAACAACTCCGCGTTCGCCCCGCCGTCCAGCTCGCCGATAATCATGGCGTTGTTGGTGACGATGCGGATGTCCATGTGGGCAATGGCGCGAAAAACCGCGAGCGTCGTGGTTCCGCCGCTGAGAAGCACAGTGTTTCCAGGCCGCACGAATTTTGCCGCCGCGGCGGCGATGATCGTCTTGCTATGCTCGGCGGCGGCGGTCAGCGGCGCGCCCGCCGTTCTTTGCGGCTGAGCGAGCAAGCGCGCGCCGCCGTGAAAGCGCTCGATCAGGCCTTGCTCGGCCAGTTCGTCGAGGTCGCGCCGCACCGTGATCTCGGAAACCCGCAAGAACGTGGCGAGTTCGGGAACGCGCACGAATTCGTTCGCTCTGATCTGTTCGAGCAGTCTTTCCCGTCGACCCGTCGAGATTCGACCAAAATTTCTCATCTTCAACCCTCGCCAGACCGATGGCGCCTGTTGGCGCAATCCGTCGCGGCTCCGAGAGAATCGTCCTGCGATTGCGACCGTTATAGAGGCGTACGGGCAGGGCGCAACCGCGCCTGTGGAGGGCGTCAGGCGCGTGGATCGGTTGTCCTGGCTGCGAATGTTCGGAATTGATCTAGCGCAAGTCTTTTCATAACGAACAAGGTTAAAGTTCGTTTTGATCGAATTCGATCAAGTGTGTCTCAAGGTCGCTATCGCCCGATGACGCAACATCGGCTCGGTCACACGGAGGCAGCGCCCAATGACCGCCTATGATCTGACGACGTTTGGGGAAGCGCAGATCCGCCTCACAGTGCCTCGGGGCGACCGCCTGGCCACCTGCCGGGAGTTGCGGCTGACCCCTGCCGGCTCCGAGGCCAACGTGGCCGGCCTATTGGCCCAGCTTGGGCGGCGGACGGCGTTCGCCTCGGTCATCCCACATGGCGATCTGGCCCAGCGGTTCATCGAGGAGTACCGCGGCGTCGGCGTCGATCTCAAGCACTGCGTCCGCTGTGAGGGCCGGATGGCGCTCTATTTCATGGAGCCCGGCGATCCGCCCCTGCCAGCGAAGGTGACGTACGACCGCCTCTACACCAAGTTCCGGGAGATCGCGCCCGAGACGTTCGATTGGGATGCGCTGCTCGACACGCAGGTCCTGTTTGTGACCGGCATCACCGCGGCGCTCACCGAGAGCACCGGGCGCACAGTCGCCTACGCGGTCAGCGAGGCGGCCAGGCGCGGCGTCAAGGTCGCTCTGGACGTCAACTTCAGGGCGCTGCTGTGGTCGGCGGAGAAGGCCCGCTCCGTGCTTGAGCCGCTGCTCGAGCATGTCTCCATCCTGTTTTGCTCGCATCTGGACGGCGTCAAGGTCTTCGGCGTGCAAGGGGACGGTCCGGCCGTCAACGCCGTTCTGCGCGAGCGGTACCGCGTCGACCACGTGGTTTCCACCGACGGCACCGCGGGCTGCTACTACTCCGGCGTCGAAGGCCAGCGAATCTACAATATCGAGCCGGTGCGCGTCACCGACCGCGCGGGCGCGGGCGACGCGCTGGTCGGCGGCGCCCTCCATGGATACCTCGATAGCCACGTCATGGAAGGCGTGAACTTCGGTTTGCGCACCTCGAAGCTCGCCCTCACCCACTACGGCGACCTGACTCACGTCACGCCGAGCGAACTCCAGATCCCCACCAGCACCGACATCCTTCGTTGATCATCCCGGGTCCTTACGAAAGGTCACGCAAATGTTAGACGCGCCTGCCGCAGCCGCCGGCATGACTGCCCTTGAGCAGATCGATTCCCGGCCCCTCACCAAGAATCAGAAAAACCTCATCTCGCTCGTCATCATGGGCAACGTGTCCGAGTTCTTCGACATGTTCCTCATCGGCTTCGCCGTGAGCAGCCTGCTCAAGGATCCCGCCTGGCATCTGAAGGGCTTCGAGGCCGGCTGGATCATCGCCATGTCCGGGCTTGGCACGGTGATCGGCGCCATCGCCTGGGGCCGCCTCGCCGACCGCATCGGCCGCAAGGCGGCCTTCTCCTGGTGTGTTCTCCTCTTCACCCTTTTCACCCTCGCCTCGGTGTTCACGCCGAACGACGGCTGGATCGTGCTCGCCATTCTCCGCATCTTCGTCGGCATCGGCGTCGGCGGCCTGAATATCACCTCGATCCCGTACGTGCAGGAGTTCGTCCCCGCCAAGCAGCGTGGCCTGCTGTCTGGGCTGGCCTCGGTGTTCATCCCCCTCGGCCTGTTCCTCGGGTCGGTCGCTCAGATGATTGTCGGCTCGAACTGGCGCCTGCTCATCGCGCTCGGCGCCCTCCCGATCTTCCTGCTGCTCTGGCTGCGCATGGTGCCCGAATCACCCCGGTTCCTGCAGTCGCGCGGCCGCACCGCCGAGGCCCGCAAGGCGCTCGCCTGGGCGCTTGAATTCCCGGTCGATCAGCTCGGCGCCCTGCCCGAGATCAGGTCCGTCCAGTCGGCGTCCTACACGATCATCTTCAGCAAGTATCTCCGCTCGCTGGTTATCATCACCCTCGGCTCGTTC
>Ga0181522_10001203_pt1 | contig 16200 bp, 14 predicted proteins | sample PEATcosm2014_Bin_27_FD_121103 | JGI IMG/M metagenome (GOLD analysis project Ga0181522, IMG submission 121103) | Peatland microbial communities from MTU Mesocosm Facility, Houghton, MI, USA - PEATcosm2014_Bin05_10_metaG | ecosystem: Environmental > Terrestrial > Soil > Wetlands > Peat | place... | reverse complement strand
TGCACCTGGAGCAGGACGCCGGCAAGTCGCTGCACGACCAGTCGCCGACGATGAGCTTCGTCGACCTCAATCGCTCCGGCGTGGCGCTGATGGAGATCGTCTCCAAGCCCGACCTGCGCTCGGCCGAGGAGGCCAGGGCTTATGTCGGCAAGCTTCGCAGCGTGCTGCGCTACGTCGGCTCCTGCGACGGCGACATGGAGAAGGGCAACCTGCGCGCCGACGTAAACGTCTCGGTCCGCCGCCCCGGCGAGCCGCTCGGCACCCGCTGCGAGATCAAGAACGTCAATTCGATCCGCTTCATCGGCCAGTCGATCGAAGTCGAAGCGCGCCGCCAGATTGCGGTCATCGAGGACGGCGGCGTCATCGAGCAGGAGACGCGACTGTTCGATCCCGTCCGCGGCGAGACGCGCTCGATGCGCTCCAAGGAAGAGGCGCACGACTACCGCTATTTCCCCGACCCGGACCTGCTGCCGCTCGAGATCGAGCAGGCGTGGATCGACATGCTCGCCGCGGGTCTGCCCGAGCTGCCGGACCCCAAGAAGGCGCGCTTCCTGACCGACTACGGGCTCTCGCCTTACGACGCGACCGTGCTCGTCGCCGACCGCGAGACCGCAGATTTCTTCGAGGCGGCGGTCAAGCACGGCGGCGCGGCTCGCGACCCCAAGGCGGTCGCCAACTGGATCATGGGCGACCTGTCGGCCTCTGCAAACGCCCAGAATCTGCCCGTCTCCGAGGCCGGCCTCAGCAGCGCCGCGCTGGCGACGCTGGTCGACCTGATCGGCGAAGGGGTCATCTCCGGCAAGATCGCCAAGGACCTGCTCATCATGCTGCTCGGCCCCGAAAAGGGCGCCGATCCGCGCACATTGGTCGAGGCCCGCGGTCTGCGGCAGGTGACGGACTCGGGCGCGATCGAGCGCGCAGTTGAAGCCGTGATCGCCGCCAATCCAGGCAAGGCCGAACAGGCGAAGGGCAAGCCCGGCATGCTCGGCTGGTTCGTCGGCCAGGTGATGAAAGCGACCGGCGGCAAGGCCAATCCGCAGGCCGTCAGCGACGTCCTGAAGGCGCGATTGGGCCTCTGAGAACGCGAGCTGCGAATCGGTCACGACACTGATTCGCTCGAATCGACTCACCGAGCGTTCGTGAATCGGACGCCTGCGCGACAAGAATCTAACGCTCGTCACCAAGAAAAATTCGATCGCGATTCGCCTCTCTCGTGCATCATTTTGGAACTCGGCGCCGACGCCTCGCGCGCATTCGCCAGCGCCGCGTGACGGCGCTGAGCGCGCCAACGACGGTGCCGCGCAACGCGCGGCGCCTAAGCGCTTATTCGCGGAGATAGGCAGAAAACAAAGCCGCACGCGCAACGCGGCGCGCGCGGGCGCAGCGCTCGCGCGCGCGCCGCCGTGGTCTCGCGACGATGTCGCGAAAGGGGCCGATGCCAGCTTCCGCGCGTGTTCGCGGAGCGCTGCGCAGAGCCGAAGCGTGTGCGATAATTCGATAGACACGCGCGATTCGCGTCGTCGCTCGCCATCGCTTCGCTTGCTCTGCAAAAATTCACAGCTAATTTCTCAGGCGTTCTTCCATCGCGCGCGCGACGTTGCGTGGGCGGGGATTGATCAAGAGGGACGCAACACAATGGCGAAAGCTGCTAGGAAACCGGCGAAGAAAACCGCCGCGAAGAAAACCGCCCGCAAGGCTACCCGGAAGACCGCCGCCAAGAAGGGCGCGCGCAAGGTCGTCGCCAAGAAGGCCACGCGGAAGGCCGCTGTGAAGAAGGGCGCCCGCAAGGCCGCCAAAAAGGGCGCCCGCAAGGCGACCAAGAAATCCGCAGCGAAAAAGGCCCGCAAGGCCCCAGCAAAACGCAAGAAGGTCACGCCGCCTCCGGCGGCTCCGTCCGAGACTCCCGTCGCTCCGTGACGCGGTTGCTCTGACGAGCATCGGCTGATCAGATTCGGCGTGCGGCGTTTTCGCCCTGTCTGATCAGCCAGCTCGATGTGCAAGTGTTCTTTGGCCATCACGCCGAAATTTGGCGATTGCGCCACCGCCAAGACCGACCGAAGGTTGCCGATGCGGCGGCGCCATCGTTGTTCGGGTCTTGAGTCTCTCGCCGGAACAAGTCGACCGGCGTCTTCGTTCTCTTCAATTTCGACGGTCGGATCCTGATCTCGGCCCCGTCCTTTGCGGCCACCGATCGGCTGCGGCCGTACGGCTCTTGCAATGGCCGGGGCCGTCGGGCATATGTCCGCGACAGCGCCGGGCGCTGCCGCGGAGATGTGGCCGAGAGGCTGAAGGCGGCGGTTTGCTAAACCGTTATAGGGTTGTAAAGCTCTATCGAGGGTTCGAATCCCTCCGTCTCCGCCAACTTCTCCTGCCCCTGCCCTGAGATCGCTCTGCAGGGCATCGCGGTGATTTGCGGCATGATCGCCCCTGAGCGGCTCGGCGACCAGGTGCGGCCGCAGCCGCAGGCTCCAAGCGATCCTTAACCAGACGTTATCGCGGCTTTGGCAAGCTCCGGAGCATGTCGATCGTCCTTTCCTCCGCCGCTTCGCCGGCCGACGCGGCAGCGCGTCCGTTCGAGCCGGCGCCGCTCCTGATCGCCATCGCCGTGCTGGCGCTCGCCGCCTTCTCGCCGGCGGCGCTCAACGACGGCGACACCTGGACGCATGTCGCGACCGGTCAGTGGATTCTCGCCCACGGCGCGATCCCTCGCGTCGACCCCTTCTCCTACACGTTCGCCGGCCAGCCGTGGATTGCGCACGAGTGGCTGTCGGAAGTCCTGATGGCGCTCACCTACCGCGCCGCCGGCTGGAGCGGCGTCGCGTTGCTGACCGGCGCAGCGGCGGCGGCGGCGATTTTCGTCATGGCGCGGCGCGCCGCACGCGATCTCTCCGGCGTCGCCCTGCTCGTCCTCGTCGCCCTGGCGGCGCTGCTCGTCGCGCCGAGCCTGCTGGCGCGGCCCCACATCCTCGCGCTGCCAATCCTTGCTTTGTGGGCCGACGCGCTGTTCGCTGCGCGCGAGGCTGACCGCGCGCCGCCGATCGTCCTCGTCGCGCTGATGGCGCTGTGGGCCAATCTTCACGGCGGCTTCGCCTTCGGCCTGGCGCTGATCGCGCCCTTCGCGCTCGAGGCGCTTCTCGCCGCCGCGCCCGAGGCGCGGCTGAGCGCGATCCGCGACTGGGGCTTGTTCGCCGTCGCCAGTGTCGCGGCGGCGGCGCTGACGCCGTTCGGCGTCGAAGGGCTCCTCTTCCCCGTGCGGCTGCTCGGCCTTGCTCACTTGAGCGAAATCGGCGAATGGCGGCCGGAGAATTTCGCCCATCCCGGTCCGATGGAGCTGGCGCTGCTGGCGCTTGTCGCCTTCGCGCTCATCCGGCCGACCCGCCTGCCCTGGCTGCGCGTCGTGCTGCTCGTCGGCCTCGTCCATCTGTCGCTGCAGCACGGTCGCCATCAGACGCTGCTGGCGGTGCTCGCGCCGATGCTGCTCGCCCCCGCGATACGCCCCGCGCTCGGCGAGAAAGCGCCGCGGGCGCTGACGCCCGCCTCCAGCGCGGTGGTCCTCGCTGCGGCGGCGGTCGCGCTCGTGCTCGCCGGCGCGCGGCTGGCTGTGCCGATTGTCCGCCACGACTCGGCGTCGTCGCCGATCACCGCGCTCAGCGCCGTTCCGCCCGCGTTGCGCGGCGAGGCGGTGCTCAACGGCTACGGTTTCGGCGGATACCTGATCGGCGCCGGCGTCAGGCCGTTCATCGACGGCCGCGCCGACATGTATGGCGACGCGTTCCTCGACCTCTACGGCAAGATCGCTGCGGGCGACCGAGAAGCGCTCGACGACGCGCTGACGCGCTGGCGCGTCGCCTGGGCGATCTTCCCTCCGAGCGAGCCGATCGTCGCCGTCATCGACCGCGAACCCGGCTGGCGCCGCCTCTACGCCGACAAGTTCGCCGTCGTACAGGTACGCGAGGACGCGCCGGGAGCGGAGGGGCTGAGAGAGGGGAACTAAGCGGACGGCGGACGCGAGCCTTCGCCCGCCGACGGGAGAGAGACGCCCTCACCTTGAGAACTTCTTGTACTTCAGCCGGTGTGGAATGATGCTGTCGAGGCCGAGGCGGCGCTTCTTGTCTTCTTCGTAGTCGGCGAAATTGCCCTCGAACCACTCGACATGGCTGTCGTCCTCGAATGCCAGCATGTGGGTGGCGATGCGGTCGAGGAAGAAGCGGTCGTGGCTGATGACGACCGCGCAGCCGGCGAAATCCAGCAGCGCTTCCTCGAGCGCGCGCAGGGTGTCGACGTCAAGGTCGTTGGTCGGCTCGTCGAGCAGCAGCAGGTTCGCGCCGGCCTTGAGCATCTTGGCCAGATGCACGCGGTTGCGCTCGCCGCCCGACAACATTCCGACCTTCTTCTGCTGGTCCGCGCCCTTGAAGTTGAAGGCGCCGCAATAGGCGCGCGAATTGATTTCGCGCTTGCCGAGATAGAGGATGTCGGCGCCGCCGGAGATTTCCTCCCAGACGTTCTTCTTGTCGTCGAGCGCGTCGCGCGACTGGTCGACGTAGCCGAGTTGCACCGACTCGCCGATCTTGATCGCGCCGGAGTCCGGCTTGTCCTGCCCAGTGATCATGCGAAACAGGGTGGTCTTGCCGGCGCCGTTGGGGCCGATGACGCCGACGATGCCGCCTGGCGGCAGCTTGAACGACAGCTTGTCGATCAGCAGGCGGTCGGCGAAGCCCTTCGACAGATCGTCGAACTCGATGACGTTCTGGCCCAGCCGCTCGGCCACCGGAATGACGATCTGGGCGACGGTCGGCGCCTTTTCGGACTGCTTCCTGACCAGTTCGTCGTAGGCCTGGATGCGCGCCTTCGACTTGGCCTGGCGGGCCTTGGGCGAGGCGGCGATCCACTCGCTTTCCTCGGCGAGCGCACGCTGACGCGCAGCGTCCTCGCGACCTTCCTGTTCGAGCCGCTTCTGCTTCTGCGTCAGCCACAAGGAATAGTTGCCCTCGTAGGGAATGCCGCGGCCGCGGTCGAGTTCGAGAATCCAACCGGTGACGTTGTCGAGGAAGTAGCGGTCGTGGGTGACGATCAAGATCGCGCCGGGATATTGGCGCAGATGGCCTTCGAGCCAGTTGACCGTTTCGGCGTCGAGGTGGTTGGTCGGTTCGTCGAGCAGCAGCAGTTCGGGCTGTTCGAGCAGCAGCCGGCACAGCGCGATGCGGCGGCGCTCGCCGCCCGACAGCGTGTCGACGTCGGCTTCGTCGGAGGGGCAGCCGAGCGCGTCCATCGCCTGCTCGACCCGACTGTCGAGATCCCAAAGGCCCTTGGCCTCGATTTCATCCTGCAGGCGGGTCATTTCGTCGGCGGTCTCATCGGAATAGTTCATCGCCAGATCGTTGTAGCGATCGAGAATTGCCTGCTTGTCCTTGACGCCGAGCATGACGTTGCCGCGCACGCCAAGGTCCGGGTCGAGATGCGGCTCCTGGGGCAGATAGCCGACCCGCGCGCCTTCGGCGATGAAGCCTTCGCCGGTGAACTCCGTGTCGAGCCCAGCCATGATGCGCAGCAGCGTCGACTTGCCCGAGCCGTTGACGCCGAGCACGCCGATCTTGGCCTCCGGATAGAACGACAAGTTGATGTTCTCGAGCACCTTCTTGCCGCCGGGCCATGTCTTGTTGAGGCCCCGCATATGATAAATGAACTGGCGGCCGGCCATGGGCGAAACGTCCTTCAGCGGTGGGGAAATGCGGCGTCTCCCCTAGCAGGGGCGCCGCTGCGAGACAAGCGCCCCCGCCCGCAATTCAGGGAGGTTCACGCATGCGGAACAGCTTGACCTTCGCCTCGATCCTGCTGGCGTCCGCGCCAGCGGTCGCCGACCCGCCGCCGTCGATCGAGCGGCTCCTTGCTGGAGGATGGGAAATCGCCGGATATGCGAGCGGCTACGACAACCGGACGTCGCTGATCCTGTTCCGTCACGCGGGAACAAACGCGCTCGTCCAGTGCGGGATTCTGTTCGACGTCACCAGAGATCCGCACACGATCGTCAACTGTTACGAGTTGCGCTGACTCCGAAGCCGCCTACGCAGACGCGAAGCGGGCCAATCGGCCCCTACTCCGCACTCCCCCCGAGCCCTGTCGACACTCGATCCAGGAGAGCGCGGGCTTCGGCGCCGAAGCCGCCGAAAAGCTGTTGCGCGAGGTTTTTGCGCTGCTCGGCGACGACCTCGTAGAGGCGCGCCTCGCCGCGCGCGGCGAAAAGGAATTCTTCGCTGGTCGCCAGCGCGTCGACGAGGCCGAGGCCGAGCGCCTCGCTCGCCAGCCACACGTCGCCGTCGCCGACCTTGGCGATGTCGAGGCCGGGACGGCGCTCCTGGACGAAGCGCTTGAACGCCTCGTGGGTCGCGTCGAGCTTGCCGCGGAAGTGTTCGCGCCCCTGCGGCGTGATCTCGCCCAGGACCGAGACGCTGCGCTTGTACTCGCCGGCGGTCATTTCCTCATAGTCGATGTCGTTGCGCTTCAGCAAACGGTGGAGGTTGGGGACCTGCGCGACGACGCCGATCGAGCCGACCAGCGCGAATGGCGCGGCGACGATGCGGTCGGCGGCGCAAGCCATCAGATACCCGCCGCTCGCCGCCACCTGATCGACGCAGACGGTCACCTTCACTTTGCGGCCCGTAAGCCGCATCACTTCGGCCGCCGCAAGGCCATAACCGGTCACCGTGCCGCCCGGGCTCTCGACCTTGAGGACAACTTCGTCGGTCTCCGGCCGCGCGACGGCGAGCACGGCGTCGATCTCGGCGGCGAGCCGTCGCACCGCTCGCGCTCGCAGGTCGCCCTTGAAGTCGAGGACGAAGATTCGCTTCTGTGCCGCGCGCGCCCCCGACTTTTCCGAGGCTTTGGCCAGAAGACGGCGCGCCTTGGCGACCGCCTTCAGCGCCTTCTTGTCGAGCAGGCGCGCGTTGACTGCGTCGGCCAGGGCGTCGTAGCGCTCGTCGAGCGAACGCACAGCGAGCCGTGACCCGACCGGCTCGCCGCCGCGCATCCGTCCGGCGATCAGCGCAACGATCGCGACCAACGCGCCGAGCGCCACGACGATCAACGCCGCCTTCAGCGCAAAGTCGGCGATGTCCAACCAAAAAACCATGATCGAGGCTCTCAGCACACGCGGGTCCATGGCGCCGGCAAGCCCGTCGCGCCAGCCGCGGCTCTTATCATTGTCGGGTCGCCGCGGCCACCTCGGGCGCCCTTGGGGCGGAACGCGAACGGACGGGAATAGCCTCAGTGCGCGCGGGAGCACCGCCCACCGGTCGACGCCGCCGACGCGCGTTGGTCAGGATTTGAAACGGCGGCGCTTAGCCGTCAGGCTCGCGAAATCGAACGGCAACGGCGGCGGGAGACGACGTCGCGCAGCGAACGAAGCGTTTCGTCGCCGAGCCTGAACGTCCGCTGCAGTTCTTGCGATGCGGATCTGGCGCGGACGGTCCGCGCCGCCTCGCCCGTCTCGCTCGACAGGCCCCGCAACTCGTCTTGCAACGCCTCGGCCGACGCATAGAAGCTCGCCGCCAATCGCGCCAGATGAGCGCCGAGCAGAGCCATCCACCCGGCGTCGGCGCGATAGCTGAGGGTCGGCAGCATGGGAAGACTCGGCGCCAGCCCGCCCTCGCCGCATTGGGCGAGCGCCGCTTCCACGTCGTGCGTCTCGAGCAACGACAGGGTCTCGCTGATCTCACCGATCAGCCCGCCCGCAAGGGCGCGACGCGCTGCGCGCACGCCCCATGTCGCCGCGATCGCAGCGACAAGCAAAGCCACTAGGCCCCAAATGAGGCTCATCCCGACCCTCCCGTGTCGGAATACAGGCGCAGAGATTCAACGCCTATTTCACACGGGAGGCAAGCCGGCGCGCGCCGGTCAGATCACGTAGGATTTGAGCGGCGGGAAGCCGTTGAAGCCGACGGAAGCGTAGGTCGTCGTGTAGGCGCCCGTTCCTTCGATCAGCACCTTGGCGCCGATCTCGAGGCTCACCGGCAACATGTACGGCTCTCTCTCGTACAGCACGTCGACCGAGTCGCAGGTCGGACCGGCGATCACGCAGGGCGACATGACGTCGTCGTCATGGCCGGTGCGGATCGGGTAGCGGATCATTTCGTCCATCGTCTCGGCGAGGCCGTTGAACTTGCCGATGTCGAGATAAACCCAGCGACGCGGATCGTCCTCCGACTTGCGCGAGATCAGCACGACTTCCGCCTCGATGATTCCGGCGTTGCCGACCATGCCGCGGCCCGGCTCGATGATCGTCTCCGGAATACGGTTGCCGAAGTGCTTGCGCAGAGCGCGGAAGATCGTCTGGCCGTAGGCGCGCACGCCCGGGACCGGCTTGAGATAGCGGGTCGGAAAGCCGCCGCCGAGATTGAGCATCGACAGTTGGACGCCGCGCTCTGCGAGTTCCTTGAAGATCGTCGCCGAAGCCTTCAGCGCCCCGTCCCAGGCGCGTGGGTTGGGCTGCTGCGAGCCGACGTGAAACGACAGGCCATGAGCAACGAGGCCGAGCCGATGGGCGTGCTCAAGCACCGTCGTCGCAAACTCGGGCGCGCAGCCGAATTTGCGCGACAGCGGCCATTCGGCGCCGGCGCCGTCGCAAAGAATGCGGCAGAACACCTTCGAACCGGGCGCGGCGCGCGCGATCTTGTCGACTTCCGCTTCGCTGTCGACTGCGAACAGGCGTATGCCAAGCTCGTAGGCGCGCGCCACGTCGCGCTCCTTCTTGATCGTGTTGCCATAGCTGATGCGATCGGGGCTCGCGCCGGCAGCGAGAGTCTGCTCGATCTCGGCCACCGAAGCGGCGTCGAAGCACGAGCCGAGCCGAGCGAGCAGGTCGAGGATCTCCGGCGCGGGGTTGGCCTTGACCGCGTAGAAGACGCGCGTGTCGGGCAGCGCCTTGGCAAAGGAGAAATAATTGTCGCGCACGACTTCGAGGTCGACGACCAGGCGTGGCCCGTCGTCCTGGGTTCGGGCGAGGAAGTCCTTGATGCGATCCGTCATGTCGGCGCCTCCGTCGAGCGGTCGCGATACCGCCGGGCAAGAGCTGAGGATCGTCGGCGATGCGCATGGCGAACCGCGCTGTGGAGACGCGACCCGCCGGCGTTGACCCGCCGCCGCGGCCGCACGCCTCGCGCTCGACGCGACGTTGGAGCCGCGGCGGGCGCGCGTTGCGCGACCAGATGCTGCGCCGTAGCCGCTTGGGCCTCACAGGCCAGAAGCCTGCGCCGCTCTCACAGCCATCGTTTGGAGGGGAAAAATCCCTTCCGCACGCCCGGCAAGATAGACAAGCCTCTTCGGTAAGCAGACCTTTGGAGGGTCGGCAGAGACCAAAAAAGCCCGGTCCGTCGTTGCTTCAAGTCGCGTCCCCCGTTTGGCGGGGTACGCCGGTTCGCCTCCGGCTGCCGGTCTTTGCACCGGCGGTTAACTGGCCTCTTGTCCAGATCCCCGCCGACCGACACACGACCACAGGCACGTGCGTATTGGGCAAGACGGTTATTTGTGCGAATCGCCCTCAAATGCAAGCGATTTCTTCTCCGGCCGCCGCGATTTTCGGCGCTGTCGCAAAAGAGTCATGAACGGCCCGTCCGTTGGCGCCCCGGCTGGCGCTTCCTCCGTCATAGCGAGCCGAGAACGCTCGCCGAAGTCGCGCCGGCGGCAAGCGCGCGACCGAGCAGTCGACGACCGTTCGCCGGCTCGCTAACATGTGCGACAAGAGACAAACTCGAAGTCATTGCCGCAACATCTGGAACGATCTTTCACCGGCGAGAGCAAAAAGTTCACGTTTAGATGGACTATACGTAGAAGTTTGCGCTCGCTCAAATCGACAATAGGTGCAATCTTGCAGTCTATATGGCTGATTAGAAATCTTCCAAGCTATGAAAACTTGCTTGCTGGCCGGTTGTTTCTTCGTTATATGCTGCGCAGCGACAGCGGGCCTTGAACCCGCCAGTTAGCGAGGACGGGATGCACGAAGATGCCGCCGCGCGCCGAGAGGCGTGGAAGTTGGTTTTGACCCATATTGCGGGCGAAGCCAGCGCCAATTCCCAAACATCATTTTTCGGCGTCGGCATCGGCGTGTCGATCCTCCCTGCCCTCGCCTGACGAGCCGCGTCGCGCGACGCTCGCCGCCGTTGACCCAATCCAGGAGAACCCGATGACCCGCACGCCGCCGCTTTCCCTCCTCGCGCTGGCGATCGCGCTTGTCGCTGGCGCCGCCGCGCCGGCGATCGCCGACGACGCGGCCACGGTCCAGATCACGCTCAAGGACCACAAGTTCGATCCGGCCGAGTCGACGGTTCCCGCCGGCAAGCCGCTCGTGATCCAACTCTCCAACCAGGACGCGACGCCGGCCGAACTCGAAAGCAAGGAACTCAGGTTCGAGAAAGTCGTCGCCGGCGGCGGCGCGATCACCGTCAAGGTGCGCGCGCTCAAGCCCGGCCGTTATCGCTTCTTCGACGATTATCACGAAGCGACCACCCAGGGCTTCCTCGTCGCACAATGACCGGAAGGTACGCTTCATGCTCGGCGCGCTAATTATCGTTTTCCGCGAGGCGATCGAAGCCGGAATTATTGTCGGCATCGTTATGGCGGTCACTCAGGGCGTGCCCGGCAGCCGGCTGATGGCGGGCGTCGGGATCGTCGCCGGCGTCGTCGGGGCGGGCCTCGTGGCCGCCTTCGCCGGCGCTCTCGCCTCGGCGCTGAACGGGGTCGGCCAGGAGATGTTCAACGCGGCGATCCTCAGCCTCGCCGTCTGCATGCTGGCGTGGCACAACATTTGGATGGCGAGCCATGGCCGCGAACTCGCCGCCGACGCGCGCAAACTCGGCCAGGAGGTTCGCAGCGGCGCGCGTTCGCTGTTTGCGCTGGCGATCGTCGTCGCCGTCGCGGTGATGCGCGAGGGTTCGGAGATCGCGCTGTTCCTCTATGGGCTTGTCGCCGCCGGCGGAACGACCGCGAGCGACCTGCTCGTCGGCTCGGCGCTCGGCCTCGCCGCCGGCGTGGCGTTGAGCGCCGTCACCTATTTCGGGCTGGCGACGATTCCGCCCCGCCGCTTGTTCGCGGTGACGACCGGACTCATCACCTTCCTCGCCGCCGGGCTCGCCGCACAGGCGGCAAACTTCCTGCAGCAGGCGGGTCTGGCGCCGGTGATGAGCGACACCGCCTGGGACACCTCCGCGATTCTATCCGACACCAGCCTCGTCGGCCGCGTGCTGCACACGCTGATCGGCTATTCGGACCAGCCCTCGGTGCTGCAGGTCGTCGTCTACGCGATTACGCTGGCGGTGATTTTCGCGTTGACCAAGGCGTTCGCGCCCCGCGTTGTAACGCGGCCGCCGCAAACGCCGCTGACGCAGAACAGTTGAGGCTTGCGCGGCGGCTTCCGGCGCGGCAGGGTTCCCTCCTCAACTGGGAGGTATTCTGATGGCCAGTCTCGTTCGCACGCTCGCCGCCGCCGTCGCGCTCTTCTGTCTGGCGCCGTTGCCGCTGCTCGCGCCCGAGGGCGCTCTGGCCCAGAACCAGCCTGCCGCTACGCCGGACGAGCCGATGAAGCAGATCGCCCTCACTGAGGCGCAGATTCAATCCTATCTCGCCGCCGCGGCGGACATCGAGCCGGTGCTCGACAAGGTGCCGCAAAACGACTCCGGCCAACTCGACGCCAAGATCCTGAACCAGCTCGATGCGGCGGCCAAGAAGCATCAGTTCGCTTCGTTCGAGGATTATCAGGACGTCGCCGCCAATATCGGCCTGGTGATGGACGGGGTCGACCCGCAAACCAAGAAATACGTCGGCGCCGACGTCATGGTGAAGAAGCAGATCGCCGAAGTGCAGGCCGACGCAAAGATGCCCGCCGCCGACAAGAAACAGGCGCTCGCCGAGCTCAACGAAGCGCTGAAGTCGATCGACCCGGTCAAGAACGCCGGCAACGTCGACCTCGTGCTCAAGTATTACGATCGACTCGCCGCCGCTGAACCGCAGCAGAAATAGCGCCTCACGCGATCTCCGCGACCGTGCGCAGAACGGCGCGAATCTGTGCGGCAAAATCGCGTTCGCCCGGCGCATAGGCCCCGGCGATCGCCGCCGTGCCGATGGTGAAGCCCGCAGCGCCGCCGGAAACCGCGGCGCGCACACGTTCCGGCGCGTCGATCGAGCCCGCGACGATCACCGGCTTGTCGACCGCCGCCGTCACGGCGCGGATCAGATCGGGCGCGTCGACGGCGCTTCGATAGGCGAGCAGGTCAAGCCCATCGACGCCATCGAGCGCGGTAAGCGCGCGAGCGCTGCCGACGATTTCGTCGCGCGCGCCCGCCAGCACGCTTGGATGGCCGATGATCTCGCCGGGGAACGGCGCATAGCGAAGGCCGGCGGCGCTGGCGATCGGCGCGACCTCGTCGGCGCGCACGCCGCCAAGCAGCCAATCGACGCCGAAATCGGCCGCCGCCGCCGCGGAGGCCAGCTCGCTGTCACGGTCGAGCGAGACGACCTCGAGGAACGAGCGCCCACCGCCGGCGCGGATCGCGTGCGCCAGTTCGCGTAGCGCCGAGCGTGGCAAGCCGACGTCCTTGAAACCGAGATTGACGACGCCGAGCGCCATCGCCGCCTCGATATAGGCGCGCGCATCGCTGAGCGTCACGTCGTCGCGCGTCGCCATGAAGATGAAGCCGATCGACAGGGCCATGCGCCGCTCCGTCAGCGGCCAGAGCCGCAGCGCGGCGGCCCGCTGCGACTCTGGCCCTCGTGAACCGAAAGCCGATCAGCGCCGCGGTTGCGGCGATCGGCCGCGCTCGGCGCTTTGTCATGCCCTGGACGACGGCGGCTTGCCGCCGCCCATCACGTGCGTGTCGCGCGACGCTCTTGACCGCCACCTTAGCACGCGCGGATGTTTTCAGAAGCCGCCGGCCGCCGCGTCGGCGCGTAGACCGCGAGGAGAGCGAGGCTCAGCACAAAGACCGCCGCCAACGTCGCGATCGCGCCGAACAAGCTGCCAGTCAGTGTCTGCGTCCAGCCGATGAAGGTCGGGCTCAAGGCCGAACCGGAGGCGCCGATGGCGCTGACCAAAGCGATGCCGCCGGCGCGGGCGCCGGCGCCGAACACGACCGTCGGCACCGTCCAAAACAGCGCGAGATAAGCGAAGACGCCGACCGCCGCGACGGCGAGCAGGAGCATCGTCGCCGCGGGGCTATGCGCGGCGAGCGGCAGGGCGGCCAGCGCAGCGCCGGCGACAAGGCCTGAGCCGACGAGATGCCAGCGGCGCTCCTGCAGCCGATCAGAGCTCCAGCCGATCGTCGCCATGCCCACTGCTCCGGCGACGAAGACCACGGCGCCGCGCCAGCCGAGTTCCCGGAGGTCGTGCGCGCCGGCGTTTCGCAACAGGGTCGGGACCCACAGCAGGAGAATGCTCTGGGTCGAATAGAAGGCGAAGTAGACGAGGGCGAGGATATAGGTGCGGCCATCGCGCAAAGCGGCGGCGAAATTGCCGCTCGCGCCGCGTGCGCCTGCCTCGGCGGCGAGGTCGGCGGCGACTGCCCGCTTCTCATCGTCCGACAGGAAACGCGCCGCCGCCGGCCGATCCGGCAGAATCAGCCAGGCGACAAAGCCGAGAATGATCGCTGGCGCGCCTTCTATGAGAAACAGCCAGCGCCAACCCGACAGTCCGCCGTAACCCGCCATTCCGGCCATGATCACGCTCGACAGCGGCGCAGCGAGGACGCCGGAGAGCGGCACAGCGAGCGCGAACAGCGACGTGATGCGCGCCCGCCAGGCGTTGGGAAACCACAGCGTCAGGTAGAACAGCACGCCGGGAAAAAAGCCCGCTTCCGCCGCGCCGATCATGAAGCGGACGCCATAGAAGCTCCAGCGGTCGGCGGCGAACGCCATCGCCATGGTGAAGACGCCCCACAGCGTCATGATGCGCAACATGGTGACGGCGAGCCCGACACGCTCGAGCATCAGATTGCTTGGCACTTCGAACAGGATGTAGCCGACATAGAGGGCGCCGGCCGCCATGCCGAACACCGACTCGTCGAAATGCAAGTCGGCCATGAACTGCAGCTTGGCGTAGCCGACGTTGAGTCGGTCGACCATCGCCACGACGTAACAGACGAACAGGAAGGGAATGAGCGCGAAGGCGATGCGGCGGTAGAGCGCGTCGTTGGCGCCCGCGACGGAAGGCGAATGCGGCATCGAGCCAGCCCGGCGAGAGAACATGCCGGCGAAGGCCGGCTTTCGCGCGCCGTCCTACATCGATTACCGTTACGGCGCCGGTGAATCCGCCGACATGGTTGATTACGCCCGTGTCAGCTCATCAGCGGCCCCCACGAGGGGTCGCTGGCGTAGCCGGGGGTGGGCACTGGAAACTCGCCGTGGCCGAATATGTCGGCCATGTAGATCTTGGGTCCCGACTCGCCGCCGGGATCGCGGAAGAACATCACGAACAGGCCGTTGGGCGCAAAGGTCGGGCCTTCGTTGAGGAAGCCCTCGGTGATGACGCGTTCGCCCGAGCCGTCCGGCTTCATCACGCCGATGCCAAACTGACCGTCCTTCTGGCGGGTGAAGGCGATGAGGTCGCCGCGCGGCGACCACGCCGGGGTCGAATAGCGGCCGTCGCCGAAAGAGATGCGGCGCGCGTCGCCGCCGCCCGAGCTCATCACGTAGATCTGCTGCGTTCCGCCGCGGTCGGACTCGAACGCGATCTGCTGGCCGTCAGGGGAGTAGCTCGGCGAGGTGTCGATGCTGCTTCCGTTGGTCAGCCGGGCCGTGGCGCGGCTCTTCAGGTCCATCGTGTAGAGGTTGGACGACGCGCCGTCCGACAGCGACAGGATGACCCGCTGGCCATCGGGCGAGAAGTGCGGCGCGAACGTCATGCCGGGAAAATCGCCGACGACCTGGCGCTGGCCGGACTCGAGGTCGAGCAGCGTCACGCGCGGCTCGTTGTCCTTGAACGACATGTAGGCGACCAACTGCGCCGAGGGCGAGAAGCGCGGCGTCACCACCAACGAGTCGCCCGTGGTGAGGTATTTGACGTTGGCGCCGTCCATGTCCATCACGGCAATGCGCTTGCGACGTTTTTCCTTCGAGCCGCTCTCGTCGACGAAGACGACCCGCGAGTCGAAGAAGCCCTTTTCGCCAGTGACGCGGGAAAACACCGCGTCGGCGATGAGATGGCCGACGCGACGCGCATTGACGGGTTCGGTTGTGTACTGTTGACCGGCGACCTGGGCGCCCGTCGCCACGTCCCACAGGCGGAACTGCGCCGCGATCTTGTCGCCAGCCGGCGCGACCCGGCCAGTCAGTACGAACTGCGCGTTGACCGTCTTCCAGGCGTCGACGTTCGGCCGCACGTCCGGATTGATCACTGTTTCAGGAAAGCTGGTGGGATTGATCGGCGCAAGAAAGATCGAATGGGCGAAATCACTGGTCGTGACCGCGCTGATCTTGGCGTCGTCGCCCGCGAACGGGGTCACCGCAATGTTGACGGGGGTGAAATTCGCGCCGGCGCGCACATAAACGTCGCCGGCGGCGCGCGCACGCCCGAGCGTCATGGCGAGCGGCGCCGCGGCGGCGCAGGCGAGCAGCGAACGGCGGGTGAGGACGAGTGAGCGGTTCATCAGCGGCTGTCTCTCCTGGCAGTTGCGCGAAGCTCGGACGATCGGCGGAGCCAATAGCCTGCTGATCTTGCGTCCATGTGAACGGGCAGGCGCTTCATCATCCCATCCCGTCTTCGGGATCGAAGTTGATATTCTTTTCGCGCCATTCCTGAAAATACGGCGCGAACTCGGGCGGGACGTGCAGCGGATTGCACCTTTGCACCGCGCGCATCGCGCTCTCAGCATAGGCGCGCCACGCCGGGTCGCTTGGCGGATTGAGCAATGCGGGCGTCGCGGCGAGCGACCCGTCCGAATTGAACTCGACGGCGATCCGGGCGACGTAAGGGTCGCCTTGCGGCTTGGTCGGCGGCCGCGCCCAGCAGCCTTCGTAGGTGTCCTTCATCCAACCGTCGATCGCCGCGGCGAGCGACGGCGACATGCGATTTGCGTGCTGATCGGGCAGGCCCTGTGGCGTCGCGCCAGTCGGCGTCGGATCGGCGTTCGCCTTCGACTGGCCGATCAGCTTGGCGATCGCGCTGCGGTCGAACGATGGCTTGGTCGGTTTCGTCAGCTCTTCCTTGTCCTTCTCGAGGAT
>Ga0181522_10001202_pt1 | contig 16201 bp, 15 predicted proteins | sample PEATcosm2014_Bin_27_FD_121103 | JGI IMG/M metagenome (GOLD analysis project Ga0181522, IMG submission 121103) | Peatland microbial communities from MTU Mesocosm Facility, Houghton, MI, USA - PEATcosm2014_Bin05_10_metaG | ecosystem: Environmental > Terrestrial > Soil > Wetlands > Peat | place... | reverse complement strand
GAGGCCGCGCTCGATCATGCGCAGAAAAAACCATTGATTCCAGCGGTAATATTCGGGTTCGCAGGTGGTGACTTCGCGATCCCAATCGTAGGAAAAAGCGTAGCGCCTGTGCGTGCGCTTCATTTTTTCGATGTTGGAGAGGGTCCACTCGCGGGGCGGCCGCTGGTTTGCAATGGCCGCGTTTTCGGCGGGCAGCCCGAACGCATCCCAACCCATCGGATGAAGCACGTTGTAGCCGCGCATCCACATGTGGCGCGCCAGGGCATCGCCAATGGAGTAGTTGCGCACGTGGCCCATGTGCAATTGGCCGCTGGGATAGGGCAGCATCTCAAGCACGTAGTACTTGGGCTTGCCGCAGGAGACGGGCTCGGCCGCATAGAGCGCGGGGTGCGCCGCCCACTTCTGCTGCCACTTGGGTTCAATTGCCGCCGGGTCGTATCGCTGTTCGATCTCTTCTGCCATGACCTATTAGTGTAAACGGGAAGGCGGAACGACAGGTGGAAACACGAATGCTTCTCCTCCGAGCGGCGCCGTGCTATACTTGTCATACAAGTTACACGGCATCGAGGGAAATCATGCTTGCAGTCCGTATACCCAATAAGATGGAAGCCCGCCTCGAAAAGCTTGCGGCTCTCACCGGGCGCCCCAAAAGCTTCTACGTGCGCGAGGCGCTTCAGGTGCATCTGGATGAGATCGAGGACACCTACACCGCCCTTTACAGGTTGGAGCACCCGGCTAAGCGGTGGTCGTTAGAAGACCTGGAGAAGGGCCTTGACCTCGAAAAGTGAACCGGAGACGGCCCGAATCTGGACGGTGGAATTCGACGATCGGGCACGCCGCGAGTTGCGCAAACTCGCCCCGGAAATCCAGCAGAACATCCTGCGTTACCTGCGAAAACGCATTGCCGTCGCAGATGATCCGAGACGATTTGGCAAGCCCCTGCGCCGTAACCTCGCCGGCCTCTGGCGCTATCGCGTAGAAGATTACCGCCTGATCTGCCGGATCGAAGACGAGCGAGTGGTTGTGTTGGTGCTCCAAGTCGGCCACCGCCGTGAAGTCTACGATGAATGACTGAGTGACCGCAGCTACTTCTTCGGGCGCGACTCCGGCGGGACGAGTCCGGCCACGCGGTAGTACACAACGAGCTGCCCGTAGTGCTCGCCGGAGTGCTCGATCAGGCCCCAGGCGCCTTCAGAGATGCGTCCCTGCTGGTTGGCAAATGGATCGACGTAGAGATCGTTCAGGCCGGCGTCGCCCTTGCTCTTGATCAAGTCAGCGCCCTCCGCGAATGACTTTTTCACATACGCGACAACGGCCGATTTGGTCTTGTAGTCGGCGCGCTTGGGATCGCCCTCCGGCGGCTTCAACCCCTTGGCCGGATTGATGAAGAAGTAGTTTGCGCCGGCGGCGTGCAAGAGCTGCTCGGCAAAGGTCCGCTGGGCAGGGCTTGGCTTGAAGTCGTACTTGTCTTCGGGGAAATCCTCTGCCATGGCTGTCAGCTTGCGGCCAATGTCGTTCCAGGCGTCGAGAATGGCCTGGGACGGGCCCGGCGGCGGCTTGGGGGAGTCTTTGGCCGGCGCGGCCTGGGAGTGGGATATCTGGATGAACAACGCGGCGAGCAGAACGAGGGGGGAAATTCTGCTTAACATTCTCATGCGAAAGCCTCCTTTGAAGTAACTCGACCGAATTAGACGATAGCTCCTGCCCCGCATGCATCGCCAGCGAATTGTTATCACCCGGCTGCTTGCTCCGGAGCCAGCTTTTGACGGGACGACTTCGCCTTGTGTTGGAGAACTCCATTTCATAAGTCTGCCGATGGAAATGCAGGTCCTTCGACTGCGTTTGGCCCAAAAGCGGCCAAACTGCGCTCAGGATGACAGAATTGTGATTCAGCGAATTCCATTGAGATGACGCTGGCAAGCCTAGTTGGCCTCAACCAGGCTTTTCAGCACCCGCACGTTGCGCTCCTCGTCGCCGGGATCGTCAACCGGGGTTTCGGCAACAAATGCGGCGTGGGCAAAGCGGGGATCGTTGAGCAGGCGGCGGAATGGCTCGACGCCCATGGTTCCCTGCCCGATGTGCTCGTGGCGGTCGAGTTTGGAACCGCGCTCGGCCTTGGCGTCGTTGCAGTGCCAGACGCGGACGGCTTCAAGGGTGACCGTGGCGGCGGCCTGCCGAATGGTCTCCTCGTAGCCTTCAGGCGTAACCAGATCGTAGCCGGCGACGTGGGTGTGGCAGGTATCGAGGCAGGCGGCCACCGGCGCGCATGGCTTGAGCCGCTCCACCAGCTCGGCCACCTGCTCAAAGCTCCCACCCAGCGAGTAAGCCGCGCCGGCGGTGTTTTCAATCAGGATGTGAAAGCCAGTGCCCTGCCACGGAAGACCGTCGATGGCGCGGGTAATCGATTCGGCGGCCAGCTTGAGTCCTTCGTCGCGAGTAAGACCATTCCACGAGCCGGGGTGCAGCACCAGGTACTCGGCGCCATAGGCGAGGGCGCGCTCAATCTCGCCACGGAAGGCGACGATGCTCTTCTCGCGAATCTCCGCCGTCTGGCTGCAGACATTGACCAGGTAACTTGTGTGAATGACTAATGGGCCTACGTCGAGAGCGGCGCGCTGGGCCTTCATGCGCTCGGCCTGCTTGGGGTCCACTTTGGGCGCGCGCCACATGCGCGGGCTTGAAGAAAAAATCTGGAAGGTGTTCGCGCCAATCTCGCGGGCGCGTTCGACGGCGTTCGATGCCCCGCCGGCTGTGCCTAAATGGATGCCGATCCGCTTTGTCATGGGGATAGTGTAACTGGGCCGGGAGGCCGGCGGGCAGGAGTCAAGGCGGTTTGACTCATGTATATATTCAGAGTACGATTTGTATATACACCTTGGAGCTTCCCATGCCCGCAACCATGACTTCAATTCGACTGGATACTGAGTTGGCCGACCAGGCTGTGCGCGCGCTTGGCGTCAAATCGCGCACCGAGGCCGTGCACGTAGCATTGCGCGAGATCGTGGCGTTGAAGCTCTTTAAGGACCTGATGAAGAAGAACGAAGGCAAGCTGGCATTCGCCGGCAGCGACGAGCAGGCACCTGGGCGCCGATGAGCGAATTGATCGTTTTCGACACTTCGGTTCTAATCGATAATCTGCGCACGGCCCGCCACAGTCAGCGCATCGCCGACTTGCGAGGTATGCTGCGGAACTGCTCCGTGGTGCTGGCAGAGCTTTGGCGCGGCGCCACCCAGGCGCCGGAGCGAAAGTTGGTGGCGGCCCTGGAGAGAAACCACCCCATTCTGACGCCAACGGAAAAGGACTGGCTCGATTCAGGACAGTTGTTGGCGAAAATCAATGCCGATCGCGGCTTCGATCCGCGCAAGTTGCGTGAGCTTCACTTCGATGTGCTCATCGCGCTGACCGTTCGCTCACACGGCGCCAGGCTCATCACATCAAACCGAGACGACTTTGAGTTGATACGCAAGTATCGGGAATTCAAAATCGAAGTTTGGTGAAGAAAACTAACTCAATCGTCATCGTCCTTGACGGTCTTCTTCCGCCTCTCGGTCAGCATCGCCGGCACAGGCTGGTTGCCCATTGCGTCTTTCCACAGAATCACGTTGAGCTTTTGCGCGTTGTTGCGGTCGGCGTGGCGGAAGTCCATCTTCATGCTTTCGCTTGCGCCGGGGGCGGCCTTTGTATTTGCCGTGTAGATCAGGTTGTTGTCGCGGTTCGCGTAGTCGGCGGTATACGCGGGCTGGTCGCCGGGGCCTGTGAACAATGTTGAAATCATGGAGCTGAAGGCATCGTTGTTGTTCATCGGCGGCAGGCCGAGCAGCGTTTCCATGGTGCGAACGGTACTGACGGTTGAGTAAAACCTGCTGTCGACAAAAGGTCCGTGCGGCGAGTACTTGCTGATCACGAGGCCCAAGCTGCGATGCGCGTCCACGTGGTCGCCGCCATCCTGCGCGTCGTCTTCAAGGACGAAAAAGGCCGTCGATTCCCAGAAGGGCGAGTGCGAGATGGCGTCCACGGCGCGACCCACGGCGAGATCGTTGTCGGCCACCGAGGACCTGGGCGAAGGCATGCCGGGGCGCGTGCCGGCGGTGTGGTCGTTGGGCAGGCGCAGTTGAATGAAGTTGGGCATGGTGTCATGCCCGTTCTTCAAGTCAGCTTCCCATTGCTTCAGATGACGCATGAAGATCTCGACGCGCACCTGGTCTGGAACCGTGAGTTCAAAGTCAGGAGACTCAGGCGCGAAGTGGCCAACTAACTCCGGCTTGGTTGGAACATTGGCGGCGATCAGCGGAATGGCCCAAGGCCACTTGTTGGCGCCGCCGCCCCACTCGGCGGGTAACTCCTCGCCGGGGTTAATAGCTTTGCGCGCGCAGTCGCGGCCCTGCATCAGCGGCCCCATCTTAGGATCGGCAACGCGCGCTTCATTGCAGAAGGTCGTCGATATGAACTCGCCAAAGTGGTAGTAACTCTTGCCGTGGGCGGCCAGGTTACCCCATAAGTAACCCGAGGCCGGCTCGTTGACATCGGGAATCTTTTGCAGCAGCGGATAACCCTCCGCTACCGCGCCCTCGTAGTCGTAACTTCTCTGCTCGCCGCGATAGGATTGCTGCCAGGTTTTTTCGTTGTAGTCGCTGGAAATGGCCGCGTTGGACCAGACATGGCCGTCGCCGGAGACTTCGCCGGAGTCAAAGAAGTTATCGAGCACGCCGAACTGAAGGGCTAACTTGTGCAGGTTGGGAGTTATCGCCTCTCCGTACATGGTTAGCCGCGGATCGCCGTTGCCCACCGGCGTGCCGTCCTGCTTGAGGTCGCCGAGGATCTGATCGTAAGTCCGGTTTTCCTTGATGATGTAGATCACGTGCTTGATGGGATTCGGCGCGCCGCCCGCAAATGTAATCTTCTCCTCGGCGGCTTTCATGCGGTTGGATTCGATCACCACGCCGGTCCACTGCGGCAGGTTCTTTTCAATTTCCGCGGCATCGAGAGTGGCAAGGGAGCCGTGGAGCAGCGTGGCGATGTAAGTGGTGGCGCGGTGAACGCGATGTTTCTTTGTGGACTCGGTCTCCGGCTGCGGAGCGCCGTTGGGGCCGGTTCCCTTCCCCTTGGCAGTGGCGACATAGAGCTTTCCGCCGCCTGGCGATGCGATGAAAGCCATCGACATTGGCATCCACTCGGTGGGGACAAAGCCGATGGGCTCAACCATTGCACTTCGTGCTGTCCTCGATGTCAGCTTGCGTGTGTCAAATAGAGCGATGGCATCGGTCACCGAGTTAGCCACATAGAGTCGGCTGCCATCCGCATTTAGAGCCAGCGCCTCAGGCTCGGCGCCAAAGTAACTCTGGTGCGGCAGGCGCGTATCGAAGTAACCCTTGACCGAGAACTGGCCGGCGGCAACGTTGATTGCGGCGACCGCGTCTCGATTGGACAGAACGACATAGAGCGTGCCGCGATCGGGAGAGAACTCAAAGGCGCAGGGATGGGTGCCCGGCTTGATGGGGTCTGAGGGTTTGAGCAGGGGCAGCTTGCGGGCGACTGTCCCCCTGGCCAGGTCAAGTTCCACGATCTCAGAGGCGTTCCAGAGCGCAACGAAGGCCCGGAGGCCATCCCTTGAGATCGCCAGGGCCACGGGGTAGGTGCCGGGCACGGCGTCGCTTTCAGAAAGATCGAATCGGCGCTCGACGGCGCCGGTGGCCGAATCGAGCAGCAGCACATCGTCGGAGAGGTCGTCGGCTACCAGCAGTTTTTCCACGCCTGCCGCGCCCACCACTGCGATGGCTGCCGGGAAAGGCACGCCTTTGTCGCCGTCTTTCTGATCGATGAGGCGGGTCGTCCTGCCGGGCGCGAGTTGCTGCAACGGGAGATGGATAAACCGCTCCGGCGCGATTTTGCCGGCTGCGAAGCTGTACACCACCACGCCGCTGCCGGTCTTGTCTTTGCCGTCGCCGACGGGGTCGGTGAGCGATCCCATACTGGCATAGAGATGCTTGCCGTCACGGCTGAAGGCTAGTCCGGAATAGAGCGTCTGTTTGGCCGCCTGCGCAAGCGTGCGCTCATCGGGAAAGTCCGTGACGATGCCGGTTTGCGCGTCGAGCACGGCCAGCGATTGCTCGTAGTTCGACTCGGCGGTCCCATACCCGGCATTGACCGTGACCACGTAGTGCTCGTCGGGCGAGACGGCTATCGACATGGGCAGGCTGTTCAGGCGCTGCGGCGCCCCTGGAATCCGGCCGATGAGCTGTTTGCTGGTGGGCAGGTCAATGGTCTGCGCCGCGGCGGATGCAGCGTTGAGGATGAGGGCGAAACCAGCAACCGTGAGTGAAGCCTTGGTGTGCATGGCAAAACCTTACCAAAATTGGGACGGTTTCGCTTCACCGGACCATGATAATCTCGCTGTCCGCGGGACTTGCGACGAGCGCTCCAGGAAGAGGCAAACGTCGGCCGTGCCGCAGGTGGAAGATGCCAAGGATGGTAGGAGTGGGTCCTGGAGTTGCTTTTTTAGCTGGTTGGCGCACGCTTCGCGTGCATTGGCGAGTTGGCAAGTTAGCGAGTCTCTGGGCTCGAGACAAGTTTCATCTCCCCGCGGGCCGGCGAAGCCGGTGCGGACTAACAAGAAACAACGACCGGAACGAGGGTGGTTGAGGTTCGTGGTATCCCCGGTCCCCAAATGCGAGGGACCGGGGGCACCCAAACTTGTCGAGGAGGCTGGATTCCGGCTTCATCGCCCCGCGGATCGGCAGCGCCGGTGGACGACTGTTACCTTGGTGAGCGCAACCGTAATCGTGCGCTTTGGCCGGATATTGCTTAGAATTTGCTCATGAGCGAGCCCACGGATGTCATTACCCAACTGCTGTCCGATGTGATTCTCCCCAATCTGAAGGCTGTGCAGGCAAGTCAAATGGAGCAGATTGCGGCCAATGACCGGCTCGAGCAGTCGATCGAGGAATTGCGGCTGCACCTCGACTCGCAGTTCGCGCAATTGTCGGCACAATTGATGGCCTGCATGGCTGAAGTGGTGGCTATGCAGGCGGCTCTGAAGGCCGTGCAGGAAGGCTCGCGGGACCCGGGACGACCGATGCTGATTCATTGACGGCTGTTTAGCTTCAGGACCGATCCGGATATCTCGATACGCCCATCGGCGCAAACACCATGCAGCGCCTGCGATAATCTACGGCATGCGCACGGCAATCACCGCAAAGAGGCTTTGGGACGGAGCCCGGCTGGTCGATGACCCTCTGGTGGTTATCGAAGACGGCCGGATCGGCCATATTGGCACGCGCGGGGACTGCGAAGTTCCCGCCGGAGCGCAGGTCGTTGACTTCCCCGGCGCTACGCTGGCGCCGGCGCTGCTCGATGTCCACATCCACGGCGGGGCCGGGCACGACGTGATGGAAGCCACGTCCGAAGCGCTCAATACGATCGGCAGGTTTCTTGGGGCACACGGGACCGGGGGTTACCTGGCCACGACCGTTACCGCTCCTCTGGATGTAACGCTGAAGGCGCTTTCCGGGCTGGCGAAGTTGCTATCTCAAGCGCCCCAGACGGGCCAGGCACGGCCGCTGGGAATCCATCTCGAAGGACCGTTTCTCTCTCACGCCAAGCGCGGCGCTCATCCGGCTGAGTATCTGCTGCCCCCCGACATCTCCACGTTCAACCGGCTCTGCGAGGCCGCGGAAGGACATGTGCGGCTGATGACGCTGGCGCCGGAACTGCCGGGAGCGGCGGAGTTGGCCGCGCACGCCACGGCCGGCGGAGTGCGCGTATCGGTAGGCCACTCGAACGCCACTGCCGCCGAGACGCGTGCCACCATCGCCGCGGGGGCGGTGAGCGCAACGCACACCTTCAATGCCATGCGTCCGCTGGATCACCGCGAACCGGGCATCCTGGGCACGGTGCTCACTACTGACGCTCTCTATGCGGAAATGATCTGCGACGGTATCCACGCCGCGCCGGAAATGGTGCGCCTGTGGTGGAAAGCCAAGGGACCGGCGCGGGCGATTCTGATCACCGATGCGTTGAGCGCCGCGGGCATGCCTGACGGGGAGTATCAACTGGGCGGCATGACAGTACACGTGGCAGACCGGCGGGCGACCCTGCCGGGCAATGTGCTTGCCGGCAGTGTGCTGACGCTGGATCGGGCGCTGGCCAATTTTATGGAGTTCACCGGGGCGGAACTGGAGAAGGCGTTGGGGCTGGCAACGGCCAATCCGGCGGCGATGACCGGGCTTGAAGCTCGGGCCGGCGCGGTTGCTTTGGGCGCGGCGGCGAACCTCATCGCCCTGGACGAAAAAGGAAGGCTGGCCGGATCGGTGATCGGGGGCCAGGTGCTGGCGGGCCGCTGAGGAGTGTTTGAGCGCGATCCCACCCTGGTCACAAAAACAAAAACGTGACGAGGGTGGGGCACCCGGCTGACTTGCCGACTCGCTGACCTTGTTACTTGCCCGCCGCTTTGGCCATCTGTTGCGCGCGCCACAGGGCGCCCTCGATGCCATTCACTTCTGTTTGTCCGATGGGCATGTCTGGCGCGGAGGCTTTCAGACCGGCAAAGAACGCCTCGCGGACAATTCCGATTTTGCCGATGATGCTGCCGATCCATACCACCGGCACTTCACCGGTGAGGCCGTGCTTGCGGCGCAGTTTGTCACGCACCAACAGGACAAAATCAACCAGGTCGGTAGCTGCCTGGTTCAAAACTCCGATGGCAACCTTGTCACCCGCCTCGGCCAGTTCGCTGATGGCCGGCGGCAGGGCTGCAAAATCGGGTCCCGGCGTTTCGTTGCCCAGGTCGATCAGTTCGTCCATGCCCTTGGTGCCCCAGATCTGGCCTACTCTTTCCAGGATTCCACAAGGCTCTTCGCGGTCGTAGGCATGCAGAGCGCGGCGCACGGCGTGGAGTCCGATCCAGTAGCCGGAGCCCTCGTCGCCCAGGCGCGAGCTCCAACCACCGGCGCACTCGCGGCTTCCGTCGGGCATGCGGCCAATGCAGTTGGAGCCGGTTCCGGCAATCTGGAGGATTCCGGGGCCACCCTTGAAGGCCGCATCCAGGGCGATGACTTCGTCGCCTACCACTTCACTCTGCTCGGCGCCGAACTCTCTCATGGCGCCGTTGAGCCACTCTTTGACGCCGGGCAGGGTGGAACTGGCCATGCCCGCGCAGGCCGCATCCACGCGGGTGACGCCGGCTTTGGCAAAGGCCTCTTTCAACATGGCCCGCAAATTGGCATCCGCCGTCTCCTGGCCTACGCGCAGCCTCTTGATGGAGCCGCCCTCGACGTGCGCCACAACCCGGTCGCCGTCCATGATCGATGCGCGGGTGCGTGTGCCGCCGCCGTCAATTCCCAAAACCAGACTCATTGCTCGCTTGCTCCTTGATTTTCTTTGTCCGCGCCGCCATCGCGCAGGGTTCCAGCCAACACATTCAGGCTGCCGTCCGACTTGGGCGCCTGAAGGCTCAGCAGATGGGCCAACCATGGGTACAAGTTGACATTATCAAATGGCGCTACTGTCTTGCCGGCGACGATGTCCGGCCCGGCGGCAAAGAAGCTGGCTTTCATCTGCGGCATCTTGCGGGGATCGTAGCCGTGCATGCCAGCCGGAGCTGTATCGGGCTTGCCGGCAGGCGGCGCGTGGGCGCGGATGATGTAAGGCCCGGTGGGCACCACCACCGGATCGCCGGCGCGCGGGTTCTGGTCGAGGTGCAGGCCCGCGGGAAGGTCTTTGCGGCGATAAACGACAAATTGCGACGAAGCCTTTTTGAGCTTGTCGTAGACCCGCGCGCGATCCTCTTCCGTCTTGCCGTAGAGGAGGGACCCTACGGTCTGAAATTCGGTCAGATCGGCGAATTGGTCAAGATTCACCCAACTGCCCTCGACCCGGGCCATGCCGTGATCGCTGACGACTACGAGGTCGATGGGGAGGCGAGTCGCGGCAAGCGCAGCCTTCAGCTTGCCCACCATGGCGTCCATCTTGCGCTCTGCCACGCGAGTCTCCGGGGCGTCGGGGCCGAACTCGTGACCTTCGTGGTCGGGCTCGTTGTAATACATGGCGATAAAGTGCGGACGCTCAGTCACTGGCAGCTCAAGCAGCGCCACGGCATCGTCAATGCGCGCCTGCTGAACGGCGTCAGTGGCTTCGGTCTTGGAATCGAAGCGCGCATACCATGTGGGTTGGAAGCCGGCGATTTTGGCCTCGGAGCCGGGCCAGAAGAGAACCGCGGTTCGCATGCCCTGGCTTTCGGCCAGGCTCCAGAGCGGCACGCCCGAGTACCACGAGCCATCGGTTACGGCCTGCTGGTCAGCGATGGCATAGCGGGCCTGCCTGGTCTCGTCGTAGAAGCTGTTGGCCACCAGGCCGTGATGCTCGGGATAGAGCCCGGTCACGATGGTGAAGTGGTTGGGAAAGGTCAGCGAGGGATAACTGGGGTACATGCCCTGTGGCGCCCAGGCGCCCTGCTTGCCGAGGGCCAACAGATTCTTCGCGCCATCGCGGGCCGCGTAATCCCAGCGGAAGCCGTCAAGAGAAACCAGCACCACGTAGTGAGCCTTCAGTGCCTCGGGCGAATTGGAGCCGTGGTCGACGTGCACCAGGGGCAGGGCTGGATTGAAGCCGGGTTGCTGCGCAGCCATGCCGGCGCCAAGCGCCAGGAGAAACCAGGCAAAAACCACGCGGCTCAAAGCCTTGAAGCGCATCGGAAACACCCCCGCACCAGCTTATCGCACGGGGCGAAATGCCCGCACGCCGCGCTGAATCTGTGTGAATGTGCCGTTACGGCCGTAATTGGCAATGCCACGAATGGTGCATCACTCGCCGATGTTCCACGGTGGTATACTCCGTTGGAAATCAGCGCGCAGTAGGAGATTCCCGGCGGTTTCTCCAAACACTGCGAAAGTTTTGGTTTGGCCGCCGGAAGATCGCGCAGACCGTGTCAAATGCAAAAGCCTTGGGAGGGGTCGTCAGGGAATGACTTTCGACGTTCGGCCCTTCTGGTTGATCGGTGCGCTCTGCGGCGGTGTTTTCGGCTTGGTCGTGCTCTTTGTAAGACGAGGATACCCAAACTATCTACGCTGGACGCTGGAATTTCTCGGTCTGGCGAACCTCTGCCTTGCAGCTTCTTACGTGGCCAGGCTCAGCGGACCCTGGATGGGACGGTTCGTCTTTGACGTCCTCAGCAGCACGTTGGTTGTTGCGTGTCTGAGCCTTGAGTACCGTGCGATTTGCGAACTCAAGCAGCGACTTGCGTCGGCTGCGTGGATCATGGGACCGCCATTGCTGACCTTCTTGTTGTGCTCGTGGTTCGCATTTGTCCACAGAAACATCACCATACAGCTTTTTCTGGTCAACGCCATCGACATGACCATGATGTTTCTGCTCGCCCGGACGCTTTGGCGGCCGGAAGGCGGCAAGAAACTCCCGGTCGATATCCTGACGGCGATTTCATATTCGCTGTTGGGGCTCGTCACCTTTGCCGTTGTCATCGACTACTTCAGAACCGGAGTTTTCAGCGTAGAGTACAACTTCAACACCCCGCGATCGATGTTCAATAACGTTGCCGCGATCATTACCGAAGGGGTGGTTTTCCCGCTTTATTTGTTGATGGTGTCGAATAGGCAGAACAGGGACCTCATGGTTCAGGCCATGCGCGATCCGCTTACGGGTCTTTACAACCGCCGGGCCTTTGAAGATATTTCGTTCCGGGAACTGTCCGGAGCGGCCCGGACCGGGTTCGGACTCGCCCTTCTGATCTTCGACATCGATCATCTCAAGAAGATCAACGACACCCAAGGTCACGCCGCGGGCGACGCGGTGATTGTTGCCGCGGCGGCGGCCCTCCGGGCGAGCCTGCGCGACGAGGACTACCTCTGCAGGTGGGGTGGCGACGAATTCTGCGCTCTGCTGCCGCGCGCCAGCCGCGAACAGGCGGAAGACGTGGCGGAGCGCGCCCACTGGTCTCTCCAGAATCTCGACTTTCATCACGAGGGTAAGGCAATCGAGATCTCGGTCAGTACCGGCATCGTGACCAATGAGGGGCGGATAAAGGAACTCGCTTCTCTCATGAAGTCGGCCGATGCAGCCATGTATCGCGCCAAGCAGGAAGGCCGCAACCGGTTTGCCATGGCGTCAAACTAGAGTTCGGTTTGAAGCAGACGCAAATCCAGCCTGCAATCTTCGCGAGTGGCCGCAATCCGCAACGCCTGCCCGCGGCATGAGTGAATGGGAAGCGGGTGCCCTGCTGCGGCGCAATGTGGTATACGTCTTCACATGAAACCCCGCAGCTTGTTTTGCGCCGCTATCCTCGCCGCCGCCCTTTCTGCCGCCATATTGAGCCACGCTCAAAGCCCCGCGCCCACGCCGCCCATGGGGTGGAACAGCTGGGACGCCTACGGGCTGACCATCGACGAGGCCGATTACAAGGCCAACACCGCGGTGCTGGCGGGTATGAAGCAGTACGGCTGGCAGTACTCGGTTATCGATGAGGGTTGGTACATGGCCGATCCCTTTGCCGACACCGTGGAGCACCGGAAGTACCTCTGGAATGCGAACGGGATTCTCATTCCCGTTGCGAGTCGGTTCCCTTCCGCAGCGGGTGGGGCGGGATTCAAGCCGCTGGCCGACTGGGTTCATGCGCAGGGAGTGAAGTTTGGAATCCACATTGTGCGCGGAATACCCCGCCAGGTGGTGGAGAAGAACCTGCCCATCGCGGGAACCAGATTTCACGCGGCCGACGCGGCAGACAAGACCAGTCCGTGCCCGTGGGACCAGGGCAACTGGGGAGTGAAGGACAACGCGGCGGGGCAGGCCTACTACGATTCGATGATCAAGCTCTATGCCGGCTGGGGCCTGGACTATATCAAGGTGGACTGCATCAGCGACCGGCCGTATCGAATTACTGAGATCAAGCAGATTGCCGAGGCCATCAAGAAGTCCGGGCGGACCATCGTGCTGAGCCTTTCGCCGGGGCCGACAGCAGTGGAAAACGCGGCCGAAGTGGCAAAGTACGCGCAACTCTGGCGCATCTCCGACGACCACTGGGATGGCTGGTTGATGAAACACGAGCAAGGGAGCGAGTTTCCGTTTGGGCTGCGGGACGCATTCGACCGGCTGGAAAAGTGGGCTCCATATGTGAAGCCCGGCGCCTGGCCCGACGAAGACATGCTGCCGATCGGATCGCTGACTCCACATCCGGGCCAAGGCGAACCGCGGCAGTCGCGGCTGACAAAGGACGAGGAGCAGACCGAATTTACTCTGTGGGCAATCTCCCGGTCGCCTCTCATTCTGGGCGCGAACCTGACAGAACTGGATGACTTTACCCGCTCATTGATTACAAACCAGGGAATGCTTGCCATCAACCAGCGGGCGGTTTTCAGTCACCCGTTGAAGGATCTACCGGCCGGGTTCGGGAATGTGCGCGTGTGGGAGGCGGCCCCGCGCACCACCTTATGCACGCCCAGGACCTACGCATTCTTCAACCTCGACGACAAGCCGGAAACGCTGAAGTTCACCTGGAGGGAACTGGTGTCGTCGCGAATCGGGGAATGCCTTATCTCGCGCGCCCACAATGTGTGGGATGGGAGCGACTTGAAAGGCTCGAAACCAATGGAGCTGACTCTGCCCCCGCACGGCAGCACGGTCTATACACTCTTTGTCGGATTCAGCATGTAAAGCCCTCAATTGCCAGGTGTCCCACGTCCGGAAAGGCCGGCAGTCTTACAACGTTCGTGGCATCCCGCGAACGCAGGCCGGTGTGCGAGAATGTCTGTTTGGCAAATGGGTGGAAGCTGAGTACGCCCTGGCCATGAGGATAGCTAGATGCCTCTCATGCGCACCGCTTTTATCGCGCTTTCTCACAGCAGGTCTTTGCGCCACATCGCCGAACGCTCCAGCATTGGCATCCGGCTAAGTTCACGCTTTATTGCAGGCATGGAGATTGAGGATGCCCTGCGCGTGGCCGAGGCCCGCAACAAAGAGGGCCTGGCTGTAACGCTGGATTCGCTGGGCGAGAGCGTGACCACCCAGAACGAGGCGCACCAGGCTGCGGAAGTCTATCACCGGCTGCTGGATGCGCTGTCCGAACGCAAGCTGAATGCCAACATCAGCGTGAAGCTGACGCAAATGGGGCTGGAACTTTCACAGGGGCTGGCGGAGAGCATTGCCGAGAGCCTGACCCAGCACGCCAAGGCGGCCGGCAATTTTGTACGCATCGACATGGAGGACTCGTCGCTGACCCAGGTGACGCTGGATATTGTCAGGCGCCTTCATGCCAAGCCGGAACTACGCGGAGCCATCGGTATTGTGATCCAGGCATACCTTTTCCGCTCTCAAGCCGATGTGGAGCAACTGATAGCCGACGGCATCCGGATCAGGCTGTGCAAAGGGGCGTACAACGAGCCCGCCGAGGTGGCATTTCCGCACAAGGCCGATGTGGACTCAAACTTCATCCGCCTGAGTTGCATGCTCCTGGACAGCCCCATCTTCCACGGGCTGGCCACTCATGACGAGACCATGATTTCCGAGGCCAAAAGCTTCGCCTCGCAGCACGGAATCGACAGCAGCCGCTTCGAGTTCCAGATGCTCTACGGGGTTCGCCGCGACCTGCAGCGCCAACTGGTCAGCGATGGCTACAAGGTGCGCGTATACGTTCCCTTCGGGCGCGAATGGTATCCGTACTTCATGCGCCGGCTGGCAGAGCGCCCGGCCAATGTGCTGTTCATTGCCAAGAACCTGCTGCGGCAATAGTAGGGTCTCGCGGGGTCCAGTCATCCGCCGCGGCAACTGGACCTTGAGATTCAGTCAAGGTCCTCTTCGACTGTCGGCCGATGGCGCCCGTAACGTTTTCTCATAAGAAAGGGCTCCTTGCACTGGCCGCATTCCCAGGGATAGTACCCGAAGATGGCCAGCAGCACTTTCTGTTTGAAACCAAACCTGGGCACGCGGCGCAAGTAGGAGCTGCCGCAAATGGGGCAGCACTTTAGACCGTCTTTCAACACGGGTTTCGAAAAATTCAATCGCGCCAACTACGAACCCCCGACTTCGATTTCAAGCCTGCCAACCCGGCTGGGAGTTGAACGCTCCAATCGAGACCTTTCATTAAAATCGAAAAACAACAGAAGAATTAGCTTACAGGACCAGAACGGCCTGTAACTGCATACTGATAACCAAAAGTTGAGCACGAAGGTAACCGCCCGGATCTGGCCGCAGGCTCTCGGAGATTACCGCCTGAAAGGCCGTCCCGTTGCCAAATCGGCGACCGATCAGCCCTGGAGCCGTTTCAGCCCCTGGCTCGCCAGGTCGGCAACAGCCCTGGCCAGGGTGGCCGAGGCATTCAGGGACTCCGGCCGCTCCAGGCGAATGCCCAGCTTTTCGGCGCAGCCCCGGAAGAGAATGTCCACGTCGTAGAGAATCTCAACGTGGTCGCAGAGGAAGCCGATGGGCTGGAGGATGAGTGCTTTGGCGCCGCTTGCCGCGATTTCGTCGAGGGTCTCCTCCACCGTGGGTCCGATCCAGGGACCGCCGCTTGCGCCCTGGCTCTGGAAGGCGAACCACCACCGGGGAATCTCAGGGACCAGCGCGGCAACCAACTCGGCGGTTCGCCTGGCATCCTCAGCGTAAGGATCGGCGCCCTCTCCGGGCCATAGCCGCGGCCCAGACTCGTTGGCCGCCGGCGGTTGCACCGTCCGCGTGGGGACGCTGTGCGCCGTGAAGAGCACGGGAACGGGCTCGCCGACCTCAGCGCTCAGCCTGGTGAGAGCCGGCCGCAGACGCTCGGCAAATGCCTGGGCCAGAAGCGGATGCTGCGCCCAGCCCTCGGTGAAGTCAATGCGGAGCCCGGCGGCCTCAGCCTCGACGGCGCGGCGATAGAGCCCGACGCTGGTGCGTGAGTTCTGCGGAGCGAGGCAGATGACGGCGGCCTGCTCCACGCCGTCGGCGCGCATGCGGCGTACCACGTCGGGGATGTATGGCCGCCAGTTGCGCATGCCGACGTAGACGGTGGCCGGATGGCCGGAGAAGGATAGTTCGGCCTGGACCAGTTGAGCATGTTCGAGCGTGAGATCGGTGAGCGGGCTGCGGCCGATGAGGGAATAGCGGTGCTGGATCTCCTCTACTACCGCCTGTGGAATTAGCCGGCCGCTGACCACATTGCGCAGGTATTCGGGGATCTGCTCGACGGTCTCGGGGGTGCCGTGGGCGAGGAGCAGGACGGCCTGT
>Ga0181522_10001201_pt1 | contig 16205 bp, 23 predicted proteins | sample PEATcosm2014_Bin_27_FD_121103 | JGI IMG/M metagenome (GOLD analysis project Ga0181522, IMG submission 121103) | Peatland microbial communities from MTU Mesocosm Facility, Houghton, MI, USA - PEATcosm2014_Bin05_10_metaG | ecosystem: Environmental > Terrestrial > Soil > Wetlands > Peat | place... | reverse complement strand
CGTGTAGGCTAAGAAACGCTCGCGCCTCTCGATTTCGTTCTGGTCGAGCAGGAAGGCCGCCTGCGTCAGCTTGGCGAGCTGCAAACCGGAATTGCTCGACGCCGAACCGAACTGGACTCCTATCACCTGGCCCGTGCCGGCCGGTCCCCCGGTCGTCGGGAGAACCTGCGTCGTGGTGCCCTTGGGCCCGATGAACCGCGTGCCCCCAAGGGCCGCGAGATTGATGAGATCCTTCTGGCGGTTGGCCGCGATCGCATGGTTTCGGGAAACCATGCTGGACGGGTCCCCGAGCTTGCCAAGCGTGACGTGGTCGAACTGGTCGATCCATGTCGTCTTGTCGAAGCCGCGCGGCGTGACCCACCAGAACTGGTTCGGGATGTCGCTGGGCTCGGTCTTCTGGGCGCGACCCGTGATCTGTCGCATCGCGTAGGTCTGCGCGCCGTCGATGTCCCCGCGGTACCTCTCGCCCTCGACGGTGATCTCGTCGTAGGTGCCCGCGAGGCGCTCGTTGAGTTGCTGGGCCTGGTTCCTGCGCCAGTACGAGTCAAACGCGAGTTGACTGTGGGCGGGGAAGATTGGACTGATTGAACCTGCCATGGGAATGGAGTGTTGAAACGAAAGTTGCCGGTTTCGTTCTCATCTCGGGAGTCCCGTGGCGGAGGGCCTCGAATCGAACTTGGTTGTTCGAGTCCCGTTCAGGCGCCGCTAGGCGGCGGAAACTACGTGGCCTCTGACCTTGGCAAATACCTCTTGCCCCGAACCGTCAAGCACTATTTCAGCAGCCCGACCATGACCGTGTTTCCCCGGGCCGCGAAAAACTCCCTGGCCAAATCCCTGTTGTACTGGTTCAGGGGTTCGTGGCGGTCCTCCTGCCACGGGCTGAAGTGCTCCTTGTGCCAGCATACGTTGGGCGTGTGGGCCTTGGAGGTTTTCCACGGGTCCGCGCAGCTTACCTGGTCCAGCGCGCGCCCGTCCGCCCATTCCTCGGCCAAAACGGCGAACACGCTGTCCCACGCCTCGCGGGCTATCAGCATGTCGGGCATCCTGTCCCGGTGGAGAGACCACCATGAAGGCGACATGGCCACCATGTCTATGCCGCCCGGCTGCTTAAGGTTCGTGAGATCCTTGTAGAGTCTGCCGGGAACGGGTTCCAGGACATGGTGGCCAAGGCACGTGACACCGTTGCCGCGCGCAACGCCCGCGACCGTGCGCTCGAAGGCGTGCGTCGTCAATCCGCAATCCGCGTTCACATAGGCCACGATGTCCTCGGGCAGCGCCATGCGGCACCCGGCGTCGAGGAGGTCCCTTATCTTGGGAAGCCCCTCGGAAACGACCGGGCAGTCGATGAAGCAGGAGCTGGCAAAGTGCCACCGCCACGATTCCTGCGCGATCCCCTGCTTCTCGCGCGTCTCGGCATCCTTCGGCTCGTAGACCGAATGCACGAGGATGATCCTCGGGGTTGGCTCCGGCGGCCTGCAGAGTCCCTGGTCGCGAGCGAGATCGTAGCCCGTGACCATGATGTTGTGCGCCTGATGCGCCTGAAGATGAACGGTTCCGCTTCCCTCCCAGTGGCCGTAGTACGAAAGCACGCGGTCAAGGTGCAGCCACCTCTTGAACGCCTGGCAGTGGCGCATGTAGACGAGGATCTCCGTTCCCAGCAGCATTCCAGGCCGGTACAGCGAGCCGTTCGTGAGCAGCGTCTCACCCGCCTCCTTGCACGCACGTATGAGTATCGTGCGGTTGAACACGGAGACGCACGGGGAAAACGTGCGGGCGCCCCGCTCAAGGATCACGTCCAGAAAATGACGGGACGGCATGACCGCCGACTCCCCGGAGAAATACGGTGCGGGCCCGCGCGTGCCGTCGTCGTACTTGAGCTCCGCGTTCCACGAGGCGAACCCGGCGTCCCTGCGGTCGAGACATGGCCCTATGACGGTCTCGTATGCTCCGCCGAACGCCGGGTCCAAGAGGTCGTCGTCGTGGATCAGCAGCACGCGCCGGGTCCGGGCTCGGTAGGCGGCGATCATCCACGAGTTGTTGCAGCCCACGTCGTCCTTGTATTCCTCGCCGTCAAACACGACGATATTGGGCACGCCCGCCGTGACGATGGACTCAAGGCACGCCTTCAGGCGCTCGGGCCGGCGGAACGAGGTTACGCAGCAGGTCAGTCCGTCACGTTCCGCCATGGGGGGTTCCCTCGTTCGATTCCGTGATGTGGTTGATGATGGGAGCGTGCACGTGACGGGCCTTGGTGATATCCGACAAAGTGAAGATGTCGCGGGCGAGGTGCCCGCCTCCGAACGGAGCCCCGGCACGCAGGGGAGCGTTCGGGCTCACCCGGAAATCGGTGCGCAGTCCCGTCGTGATGACGGACGGGTCCGCCCCCACCACATGGGCGATCCGGGCCACCTCGTTGATGAACGCGATCTGAAGCCCAAGGAACGTGTTCAGCGCATGCTTCACCATCTCGGCCGTGGCCGGGTCCGTGAAGATGATGTGCCTCGTGAACTTCTCGAAAATCTGTTCCAGCACGAAGCGCGAGTCCGGGTGGCGGGTCCCGACGACCACCCGCGGCTGGTTCCTGAAATCCTCGGTGGCTGTGGCGACCCGGATGTTCTCCGGAGACACCGCCCACTCGTACTCGGAAAACTCGCGCTCAAGGAGCTGCGTCGTCCCAACGGGCATCTGGGAGGACAGGAGGATCAGCGGCCTCTCCGCGGGCTTAACGATTCGGTTCAGCACCTTCATCGTCTCGCGTATCTCGGCGATCACCCAGGCGGTGTCGGGAACGCCCCTGGCGTCAATCGGCGTGTCGTGGCATATCCACACGACCCGAGCCTCCGCGTGCTCGCCCACGAACACGTCAAAGTGATCGGCGCAGCATTCCGCCACGGCCTGAGCCAGAGTGCCCTTCCCTATGATGGAGAGTTTCATCTCCAGAATTGCCACCAGCGTTTGCGCATGAGGAACCGGACGCGGTTCTCAAGTTCCTCGATTCTGACCCTCAGCTGTTCAATGTTTGTGGACATAAAGCGCGTCGTTCACCGAGCACCATTTCATCTCGTATCCCCGTGACGTGAGCCTGTTCACCAGCTCGGCACGCGGCGTCGCCCCGAGGTATCCGCTCACCTCCGCCGTCTCGTCAATCTCAAGGAAGATGATCTTCGGTCTGAACTCGCCCATCCCGTCGATGACGCGGCTCTCCGCCCCCTGTACGTCCATGTGCAGGAGGTCGATGGCTTCGATCCCGTGGGATGCGCAGAAGGTGTCCAGCCGGGATGCGGGCACGGACCTGGGGGCCTTGAATCGGATCGCCCCGGTGCCGCCGCGCCACTTCTGGTCGATCCTATCGGTGGGGGTAAGGATGGACCCGCTCTGACCGAAATGACCGGGAAAGTTCAAGTCGCTGTTGGAATTGAAGGCTATTGTTCCGTCCGTGTCGCACAGGGCCAGCTGGTAGATCTCAACGCCCTGCGCCACGGCCCATCCCCTGGACTTCATGGCGTAGAAGTTGTCGGGGCACGCCTCGAACGCCAGCACGCGGGCGAGCGGGTACTCCTGCTTGAACCTCGAGGCGTCCGCACCGTCGTAGGTTCCGGCGTCGATGATGACCCCCGGTGCGCCCGGAAGATATTCCTTGAGCCAGTGGAATTGGAAGCTGCTCATACCCCGTGAGCCGCCATCACCATCTCGTCGGTTGAAAACTCGGGCTCCGAAACGCTACCGTCCAGCCGCCTCATCTTGCACCACATTTTTAGGGTGGGCGTCGCGTAGCACCCGGCCATCTCAAGCGCGGCCTCGATCATCGGCTCTCCGTCCAGGGGGCATCCCATGTCGAGGATCGCCTCCGCGTTGTCGTAGATGTTGAACACGGCCTTGGCTGCGTCGCGTCCCGCGAAGGCGATGCGGTCGTTCACGCCCCCGGAGCGCGTCCACCAGTTCGTGAACATCTGGTTCGGGAGCGGGGCGGGCGGAATGATGATGGATCTCAGGAATGCGTCCGGCCTCATCATCACGATCTGGTGGTGCCCCCCCTTGTCCATCCTGCTGAAAAACTCCCACGCCATCTGCCGGGCGTACATGCCCCGCATGAGGTTTTCGGCTCCGGGGTTGAATCCGCTCCCGCTGTGAAGGATCAGCTTCGGGTCGAACATCTTCACCATGTCGGGACGGATGAACGTTGTCACCGCCACGTCCTTGAAGCGCGTGCGCAGCAGGTTCATGTCCGTGGCCTGCTCGTTCTCCTCCACGCACACGTAGAACGTGGGGTTTGGGATCTTGCGCAAAATGTACCAGTACTGGTTCAAAAAGCAGTCCTTGAACGTGCGCGCCTGACCGTGATAGATGACGGCCGAGGAAATCACAGCTCCCTTATCTCCGGCGGAAGAGCCCCGGGCTCGCCCGGGAACTGCGCCGGATACAGTTCCCCCGTGTCCTCGTCCCGGTGCTTGAGCCTGATGCGCGTGTCGGCGGCGATGGTTATCCCGGCGTCCCTGCACAGCCAGTCGAACCAGAAGTCCTCCGTGAGCCAGCGGCTGAACCCGGGCCACACCTTCTCGTCCCTGACCGGACCCATGCTGAAGAACCCGCACAGGCGGGAGGGATTCGTCTCGTCCACGCAGGACAGCCATGGGTTGCGCAGGAGCACCCGGTCGAACACGCTTCTGCGGAACGCCTTGAACCCCGTTCCGATCTCGATGACGCGCAGGAGCCCGCTGGGCGACGGCTGCTCACCCGGAAGCACGTTCACGACCCAGTGCCCGGATCGGTCGCGCGTCGTGTAGAGCCCACCGCACACGTCCACCCCCGAGGCCATCCGGCAGAGCAGGTCAACGTAGTTCTGGCCCGTGGGTGCGATGTCGAAGTCCACCATGAGCATGATGTCGTCCGGCGACGCGGCCTTGTCCATGAAGTCCGTGGCGAAGCGGCACCGCTGGCGGGAGATTGCGCCTCCGGCCGTCAGCATCATCTGGAGCTCCCACGGAAGGCCGGGCTGGGCCGCAAGCTCCTCGATCGGCTTGCGGTAGTGGTCCGGCATCAGGCTGAACGCCTTTGCCCCCGTCACGCCCTTGTGGGCGAACGAGCGAAGAGTCGTGCAGATCCAGACGACTGGCCGTGGCGGGGCCAAGGGGGTGCTACGTCAGCTACGCCGACGCCGAGGTCCTGCCGTCCTCGCAGTAGTTCGTTCCGTCCGAGGTGAACGTCACGAGGATGCACTTGGATGCGGTGGGCTGCACCGTTCCGGTTGAGCGGAATCCCGTTCCGAAGGTGAGAACCGACGTGTTGCCGGCCGCGGGCTGGTTAAACTGCACGCACAGCTGGGCTCCGGCCGCGGGAACCGACGCCACGGACACCGTGCAGGCGTTCACGTTGTCACCGGTCAAAGCGACGAACGTCGAATTGACGAGGAACGGATCGAGGGCCACGGCGGTTCCGTAGACGGGCACGACGCCGGTTCCGATTGAGGAGGGTCCGGTGTAGCCCGGGCTGGCCACGCCCGATCCCGTGACCTGGGCAACCTTGTTGGGATTCGGGGAGAAGGCAGTGTTTTTAGGCATGAATGTGCAAATGGCCCCACGTCATTGAAGTTGCAAGCACTAACTCGCGGGCTCGAACAGCACGCACGCCCGGTCCATGGGAAGCACCTGGGGTCGGCTTGTGAACACCTGGCCGGTCGGCGCCCGCTCCACGGAGGGCGGATTTCCGTGGCAGTTTCCGAACTGGTTCGACGTGATGGGCCGGAAGTACGCGCAGCGTGCGCAGACCTTGGGCGCTGGGGTGGGTGTGGTGTCGGGCATGTTAGGCGGCGGTTTCGATTCTTCCGTTGATGTCCCTCTGGCGGATCATTATCAAGGTTTCCCCGTTCAGCGACACCTTCATGCCCGCCGAGGTCGTTCCGTAGGCGGTGACATGCACCGTGTCCCCGACCCGAACCTCGACCGGGATCCGGTCTCCTGACTGGGTGAGTCGTCCGGGCCCCACGGCCAGAACCTCGCATCGGGTGCCGTTCTTCTCCTCGATGGACTTCGTGTCCGGAAGATACAGGTTCCCCGCCATGCCGGGCTTGGCCAGGGGACGCAGGAGGAGATAGTCCCCGAGGGGCCTGATGGTCGTGGCGCCCTGCGGGGCCTCCACAAAGTTTCGCGGCTTGCTCATGCGACCCTCCCGGCCTTGGCCTGTTGCTGGTACGCCCTGCGCCAGAGCTCGTCAACCTGAGCCTTGACCGCCTTGTGCTGAGGGTGCTTCGGGTCCCCGAGCGGGGCGAAGAGCGGATTGGCCGGATTCTCGGATGCGTCCTTGGCCTGGGCGAGGGCGTCACCCCCCGATCCCTTTGCGGCCTCGCCAGCCACGTAGGAATCCTCTCCAGTCGCTATGGCGTGGCGCATCATGGCCAGGCGCACCGTCGCGTTTTTGAGAACCAGCTTGTCGGTCGGGTTCTCCATGTTGAACCCGAGCGCCGTGGCGCCGCGCTCCGCAAGCGCGTTCGCCTTGTCGGCGTTTATTCCCTCGGCCTTTATCGCGGTCTCGAAGGCCGCCGCCTGGTCGCTCCAGAACTTGGCCTCGCTCGCCTGCTGTCCCGCAACCTGACCCTTGATCTGGGAGGCCACGACATCGTTCACGAGCTCCTTCATGGCCGAAGGCGGGATCGAGTTGCGGTACGCCCACTCCTGGACCTTTCCGACATAGTCCGCGTCCCACGCTCGTTCCGGAATATCGGCGGGGCGCTGCAAGCCGTACTCTTTGGGCTCCTTTGGCACCCCGCCGATCGAGTCCAGGAGGGCCTTGCGTGCCTCCCTGACCTCCTTGGGCGCGTTCGCGTCCAGCGGGATCAGCCCCTTCTGTCCCGCAAAGTGCTTGTTGTGCGCGTACGCCCGGGCAAGTTCGCTTGGCGTCTTGAACTTGGCGATGTCGTCCTTCAACCCCGCGATGTCGGCCGGCAGGGTTTCATAGAACGACGGGGCGAACGTTCCGTCAGCGTTGGCCCACGAGACGGGCGACGCGGCTGCGGTGGTGGCGGCCGTTGTGGTTGCAGCGGTTGTGGTGGCGTCGGCCACGGCAGATTCAGCCATTGGCGGCCTCCCTCTTTGGGGCGCGTGCCTGGGCTTCAAGGCGAAGCTCGTGCGCCGCCGCCCTCACCCCCGCCTCCTCGATCTTCCGGTAGTATTGCTCGACGAAGGCGCTTCCCAGATCCCACGCCCGCTCGGCCACGATCTGCACGTCGCTTTTCCCCGCGTGACCGTAGCGGCTTTCCCCGCCCGAATTGGACCAGTCCACCCCGTTCGTGCAGAGGGGCGCGAGCTTCACGGCCGCCTCGTGGATGTCGCCCAGATGCTCGTCGGCGTTGAAGAAGGCGCTCATGCGTCACCTCCCACCTCGGCCTCTTCCTCCTGGGCGACCTGCTCCTCCGAATCGTCCGAGGCGTCGAACCCTCCCACGACCTCGTTCGGATGGAAGGTCATGCAGGTCGCGCGCCGTGCGATGATCTGGTTCTCCAGCACCTCCATCGAGCGGACCTGCGCCACGGCGCCCTTCTCCCATTTGCCCTTGCCGATCTGCTGGCCCTTGCCCTCGTTCTGCTCCTCCAGCTGGTACAGCCCGTCCACGCGGTCGTCGATGAACTCGGTCCACTTGCGGCGGACCTTGCGCCTCACCATTTCCCCGTTCGCGTCCACGTACACCTGATAGCGCCGGATGGCCTCCCGGGGCGACCACGCGAAGTACCACTTGACGAGCTCGTCCGTCTGGTCCCCCAGAAGCGGGTTCTTCTTCGGCATGGGCGGGGCCTTGGACAGGTCGTCGCGCTTCTCCCCCTTGACGCCGATCGTCTTGATGACGAGGCCGGAAACCGTCTTTCCCTTGTTGATCGTCCCGATGGCGAACGCGCAGCCCCGGGCGTGCGCCTTGCTGAATGCGTCCGACTCGTATTCCAGGTCCCCCGTCTTGCGGTCGTAGTGGGCGATCTTCGTCTTCGTGTCGGCTTCCTTGTCGATGAGGATCAGGTCCCCGTTCTTTGCCAGGATTATCGGGCTGGCGTTCGATAGCATCTCGCTCATGGTGTGGCGTTACTTTTTGGTGGTGGCGAATCCCCGCCTTGCCGCGTTGCGCAGCTGGAGGCGGATTATCTGGAGAAGGCTCTTTGCCCCGTCCCTATGTATCCCCGCGGCGATGATTGCAAGCCCATCCTTCGCCGTGTTGAACTGGTAGGAGTTCTCGGCGTCCCCGGCGACGGCCTCAAGGTATTCCCAGACGCGCGCCTGGCTCGGCGTCCGGCGCTTCGCCTGCCCGAACACGGTCTCGAAATCCTCCGCCCTGCGAAGCGCCACCGCGTCAACCCTGTCCTGCTCGGCCTTGCGCCGAGCGATGGCGTCCTTGATGGTAGGCGAGCGTTTGTCAGGAGACGGGATCATGCGGCCCTGCCCTTGCTTCCCGTCAGGTTCTCCTGAGCCTTGTCCTGCAGCCACGCGGGCGACCTGCCGAGTCCGGCGCCCGCCTTGCCCAGGCTCTCCGCAAGCTGAGCCGCCGCCGCCGCCTTCTGCTGCGCCTGCCGCGCCTGGCGGATGGCCATGTAGCCCTTGACCCCCTTCTCGTCCCTGATGCAGTCCGCGTCTATCCCCGTGTTGAGACCGTACTTCGTGTTTATCTTGTCCAGGTCGAACGGGTCAAGGATGTCGGGTCTCCCAAGGTTCTCCACCTGCGGCATCAGGAACTGCATCAGCTCCTCGGCGCTGCGGTTCTTGAGCGCCTTCATCGCGTCCGTGAAGCGCGACGTGACCACCACGTCCGGCATGGAAAGCCCCAGAACTCGTCCCTCAGCGTCCCGCTTCATCAGCGAATCCGGAGGCTTGTGGTAGAAGCTCTTGGGGTCGTTCCTCCCGTTGCGGTAGCGGATACCGAACGCCCGCCTCATGCACGGGTGGATGAACTCCGGCTCGCTTCGCGCGATGGCCGGGGTCGCCGACTGAAGCTGTTCGGCCAGCCTCTGGCTCACCTCGTAGGCCGTCATCTTCTTGTCGAGGAGCGGCTGGCTGTTCAGGAACTTGAAGGCCGTCACGAGAAACGCCTCGCGGATGGCGTTCCTCTTCTGCTCCATGATCTCAAGGCCCAGCTTGTACTCGGCGGCGCTCGCCCACTCCCGCGGCATGCCCTGCGGCACATTCTCGTCGAAGATCGTCTGACCGCCCGCTCTCAGGTCAACGTCCCCCTCCAGATTTGACGGGATCAGGAGCCGCGGGTCGATCAGCTTCTCGGCAGCCGCGTCCATCCACATCGCCATGTAATTCAACTCCCGCGCCTCCGGCAGGCACACATATGCCGGTCCGAACCCGTAGGGCGTGTCCGTACCCCATTTGGTGAACCTCGGGCACAGCTGCGGCTCCTCGTCGTAGCCGCTTACCCGTATCACCTGCTTGAAATCGACCGAGATGTACACCGAGGCGATCGGCTTGTTCTCCCCGTCCCTGCGCCCCTTGAGCCGTTTGCTCTCGTCCCTCGGGAAGATGCAGTGCAGGAACTGGAACTTGCGCTGCGCCCCCGTCTCTCCCGCCGTCCCCTGCTTCTCCATGTCCTCGGGAATACGGTCCTTCGGCTTGTTGAACATCTGCTCGGCCTGCCGCCACGTCATTTTGAACTCGCGCCGGGTCGTGTCCACCACACCCCGGTAGCTCTCCTCCAGAACGTAGGTCGAAATCCGGTTGTGCCGGAAGTTGAACTCGCCCGGCTGCTCCTCGTCCTCCTCGAAGAGAAGAAAGTCCGTGCCGAACACCCCGAGTCCCAGGCACGCCATGGCCCTCATCGAGTAGAAGTTAGAGCGCCCGAAGGCCGCCATCACGTCCTCCGTCGCCTGGTCCCAGAACTCCTGCCCGTCGATCCCCACGTCGCCCAGGCTCTTCGGGCTCGCGTAGCCCGCCCACGGCTGCTGCTGGGGCGTCGTCCAGTTGTAGAGCCCCGCCATGAACGTCTGAGCCGACTGGATCGCAGTCGTGTCGAACACCTGCTGCGTCCACTCGTCCGTGTTCGTGTTCAGCTTGTCCACCGTGATGTTCGAGTCCTGAGGGAGCATCAGGTCGCTGATCCCCTGCCAGTCGTTGTCGTGGTCGCTCACCCGCTTTGACTTGAGCGACTCGAAAATCTTGATCTGCTCCAGGGCGAGCGGGTCTGCGCGAACCGTGGCCATCAGAATCCCCTCCCCTTGTAGGTCTTAGGTCCGCCCGGCAACTGCCCCGGAGACCCCGGCTCACCCGGATAGTATCCGCCCGTGTTCCCCGCATGTATCGTGTCTGAAACCGTGTTCATCCCCATCGTCTGCTGCGCGTAGTTCTTCTGCGCCTGAAGCACCTCCGCGTTGGCCGGCGTTATGGGCGTCTGCGGAATCGGCACGGGCAGCGACGCAATCGCGCTCGCCGGGCCGTTGTCCTTCTCGAACGCGCCCTTGACATTGCTGATGAGCTGCTTGCCGGGGTTGAGCGGGTTCTCCACGGCCGCAGCCGTAAGCGGGTCGATCCATTCGAAAGCCGTCTTGCCCGCGTCTGCTGGCCAGCGCCTCGTCCTTCCGTCGTTGTTGGTCATGCCGGTATTGTGGCGCCGTGGCGAAGCGTGAGCGCCCTTATCCTCTCCCGACGCCAAATATGCAAGCGTTTCCCGCGCTCGAAGGCGAACCACGGAAGCGGGTAGGGCTCGGCCGACCACGCCTTTTCCATATCTCCCGACATTCCCGCGATGAACCAGCAGTCGGCGTGCTCGCGCCTGGCAATGGCGAGGATTCCGAACTTGCGAAGCGGCCTTACTGACGCCCTGCACACCGGCACCGCCATCAAAAAGTAGTCGTCCGTGTTAACGCAGAATCCGAGCTTCTGGCAGTTGGACACCACCTGCGCGAAGTCCACGCCCTCGGCCGCGTAGTGCGCCTCTATCGCCTCGAACGGGCTCATTTGTCGTACGGCCCCCCGTCGTTCCCGCACATGGCAAGGACGAACAGCGCCACCGCCCCCACGATCACACCCATGAAGAACGCGATCATCGCCGCAGAGTCTCCCGCCTCCTGAACATGCCCATGGGATAAGACTGGGGACCGGGCCCGCGCAAGGTCGAAGGTTTGCCGGACCCGCCGCGCCTGGAGTCGCGCGCCACCGGGCTCGTGCCGTCCAGCATGCCGTGCTTGAAAGCCTCGACAAATGTCCGCAGCGCGTCCGCCCCGTGCGAGTAGGCGTTGTGGTCCGGCTCCTCACCTGGGATTCCGTCCGTACGCTCCTTCTTCGTGTACAGGTCCAGGCAGTCAAGCCCGCTGGGCAGCGTCCAGGGCGATCCATCCGGCAGCGTACCCACCTTCGTTTCCACGTCGCAGCGCGCCTCGTCGATCCAAAAGCGCGTAAACGTGTCGCGCACATCGTTGATCGAATCCCAGACGTTCGGCGTGCGGTCCACGACCTTAACCCGCGCGATGCCGGCTGCCATCAGGTCGTCCCTCGCGCTGCGCCCGTTGCGGTCCTGCGCGCTCCCGTCGTGCGGCAGGAACACGCATCCCATCGGGCAGCCCGCCTCCTCGGTCCATCGGTGCAGCTCGGCCGCGTACCACGAGGGCGCCCTGTTCGTGTTCGAGAAATACCGCTGGAGCAGGATGTCGCGCCCCTTCATCTGCACGGCCCACCAGCTCCAGTCGTCCCCTCGCAGCGAATGCCCTATGTCCGCAAACCAGTCAACCGGGACACTCGTCTCCCACGGCAGCTTGCACACGCGCCCCTCGGCCCGCGCCTTCTCCATCCACGTCCCGTAGATCGCATGAGCCAGAGCCGCGTTCGGGTCGCACTCCATCTGGAGCGCGTAGGCGCTTTCACCCATCTCGGTCTTGAGCAACGCCAATTCATCATCCGGTATGGCGTGCGTCTCGCTCGCCTTCTCCATGATGTTGAGAACGTCGGGGTTTCCCTTCGACTCCTGCCGCAGCTTCCAGAGGCGGTGGCGCCCGCGCAGCATCCCCGCGTGAACGCTGAAACCGTGGTAGTCCGTCAGCGTCGGCGCAAGGTCAACAACAACCCCATCCGGTATGTCGTCGCGCTCGTCGTAGTAGATGCCGTCCAGGTACTGCCCGACTCCGCGGTGGCCGTCAGCGCCGTAGAGCGTGAAGCGCCGGCCGTCCGAGAACTCGATAGCCAGTTCGCTCTCGATCGCCCGCGTCCCCGGAATCTTGCGGGCGTAGTATTTCAAATAGCTCCACGCGATGTCCTTCGCGCGCACGCGCGTCGGATACATCCAGGCGATCTTGGGCGGCGCGTGCTCGCGGCCCTTGATCGGTATCTCCGAAACGCGCTTAAGCCCGTCATTCGCAATCGCCACCGTCTTGCCGCGCCGCCTGTGCGCGATCCAGTAGCACACGCGCTCCGTCCGGTCGTGAAACCGGTCTACGGCTTCGTCTCTGGGGGTGTAGTCGATCTCAACTTCCATGAAAGCTGCACCGGACCGAGGTCCTCCGCTCCGCCCACAGCAATCTTGTCGCCGTACCGCTTAGGAAGAAGTTTCGACATCACCCACTTCCTCGTGTCCACGCGCAGCCTGCTGCGGTTTATCCACTCATTGTCTGGGTGATCTCCGGTTTCAGTTTGTACCGTGTCGTGCTTTGATTCATCGGCGATTTCAACGAGGTCGTCAGCCCACGCTTCAAGCATCTCTTCCTTTGCTATCGCGTATTTGTCACGAAATCCGTCGATGTTCTTCGCAACCCATTCCCTGACTGTCTTTGGGCTCGGCAATCCCTCATGCTCCAAACATATGCGCTTGAGGCTTTTGCCCTCTGCCAGCTCAGAGAGAATCAACTCTGCGAACTCGCTGGTGTAGCTCGAGGGCCTGCCAGCCACCTGCGCGCTACTTCTTGCCGCTGAGGGCGCCGTCTAGGAGCGGGTCGCCTGTGGGCGGGTCTACTTCGTTGAATGGCATCATGCGGGAGGTGTGGCGGGGGCGACTACCTTTGTCAAGCGGGCGATGCGGGTTTGGCGGGCGCGTCCCCAGCGGTGGTTGGCGAGGACCTGGCGGGCGGCGCGTGCTTCCTTGGAGTGGCCCTTCTCCTGGTGGCGGAGCTGGGGGAGCTTGGTGGCGCGGACGGGGGCGGTGACGGAGGGGGCACCGCGCAGGTCGATCGTGTGGCGGGGCAGGGAGAGGGGGTCGATCACGTGCGGCATGATTGTTTCTCTCCGCTCGTAAATGGGGTCTGTCAAGATTAAACGCGAAACCCGGCCTAACCCGTGGGTTTCACTCAGCTAGGCCGGGAGTCGTGTGTGCGCGGAGGACGTACGTTGATTGAGAACGTTTACAAAAGAATTGAGATAGTTTGTCAAGTGCTTGCGTGTAATGCTCAACCATTACACACTGTTACATCCTTCAACTAACAATGTATAACAAGCTATTTACCAAGATATTGGATTCAAGCATATGGCTGGAAACTAATCCGACCAGAATTGTGTGGATAACGATGATAGCGGCGATGGACGAGCAAGGTTTTGTGAGCATGGCATCGATTCATAACTTGGCGCGGCGGGCGAATGTCTCGCTGGCAGAGGCGGAGGACGCGATAAGGGTGTTGGAGTCACCCGACACGATACAGCCGAACCAGGAGCATGAAGGCAGGAGACTGGAAAGGGTTGAGGGCGGTTGGATGGTGCTTAACTCTGAGAAGTACCGGTCGATGGTGACGCGCGCCGAGTCATTGCACCGTAACCGAGAGAGGGTGGCCAAGTTCAGGGCCAAGAAGAAGGCATGTAATGCGCCTGTAATGGGGTGTAATGATTTGGTAATGCAATCAGAGCAGATCAGAGCAAATCAGAAGTCTTTGGCAGCGCCCAAGGCGCCGCGGGCGAGAAACGAGCTCTGCGACGCGCTAGCGCGGGCGTGCGGGATAGACCCGTTCCAGATGACGGCGCGCCAGGCGCAATCCTGCGCCGTTGCCGCGGCTGAGATCAAAAGGGTGAGCCCGGAGGTGGGCCCGGCCCAGTTCGAGGCAAGGGCGGGCGTCTATCGGCTCAAGTACCGCGACGCTGCGCTGACGCCAAGGGCGCTGTGCGACCACTGGGGCGAGCTTTACGGGGTCGTGGGCGTGAACGGGAAGCCCAGGCGCAGTCAGGAGGACTTGGACGCGGAGCAGGCCCGCCTTGAGTCGATGATGGCCAAGCAAAAGGGAATATGAACATCGAGGAGGCGGTGATAGGGTGGATCCTGGAGTTCAGTCCTGACGCGCTGGCGCAGGCGCTTGGGGCCGGGTGCCGGGCGGAATGGTTTGGCGATGAGAAGTGCCGGGCGCTGTGGTCGATCATCGAGGAGGCGGCGCCAAAGTACCCGAGCGTGAGCGCGGTTGTCTTGGCCAATGAGATTGCGGCCAAGGGCATGACTGAGCGGATTACGCTGGTGGATTTGAGCCGGATCTTGGCCGCGGCGGTCCCGACAAGCATGAGCTTCAGGGACGCGCTGCGTTGGCTCGCGGCGGATTACGCGAGGAAGGTGAGGTCCGGCCTGTGGATGGAAGGGTCGGAGGCCGCTAAAAAGGCCGACAGCGAGCACGAGGAGGCCACAAGCGACCGGATCGCGGAGACGTTTGCCGACATGCTCCCTCCAGAGACGTTGCAGCAGGCCGCAAGCGAGCTGGCCGGAGAACTGGGGCGTGGCGAGCCGGCCGACTACGGCATTCCCACGGGGCTCGTGGACATCGACCGGGGCATGGGCAGCCTGCAACCGGGAGAGCTGATCGTCGTGGCCGCGCGCCCCGGCTGCGGGAAATCGAGCATTCTCCGGCAGATTGCGTGCAGGACGGCCATCGACGGGCGCAAGGTGGCCGTGGTTTCTACGGAGATGGGCGCAAAGGAGATTGTGCGGGCTGCGGCGCGGCAGCTTTCGGGGGTGGCGTGGAGGCGCGGCGAATCGCTGCCTGCGGCCGAGCGCGCGGAATACCTCGAGGCGCTGCGCAGGATTTCCGTCCTGTCCACGCTGCGGCTGACGGAGGACAGGCGGCTTTCGACCATGCTCGCCAAGTGGCGCGCCCTCATGGGTGAGGAGTTTCCGCCGCAATTGTTCGTCGTGGACTACCTTCAGCAGTTGGACTCCGACATGAGAAAGGGTGAGACGCTGGCAGCCGCGGTGGGGCGAATCAGTTCCGCGCTCAAGGGTTTCGCAAAGGACAACCGGGTGGTCGTCCTGGCGGCGGCGCAGCTCAACCGCGAATCCGCGAAGGACAGCGATCCGCAGCTTCACCATTTGAGGGATTCTGGCGCCATCGAGCAGGACGCCGACCGCGTGCTGATGATGCGCCTTGACGAGTCGCAGCCGGCGGAGATGCGGCGATGCACCGTGGACGTGTTCCAGCGCAAGAACCGGAATGGGCCTGTGGGCCAGTGTCGCCTGACTTTCGACAGGTGGACGACGCGGTTTGCGAACTACGCGGCCACTTGACGGTAAAGTGAAATAGTTCCGATTTTTGTTGCTTCGTGCCCCATATTGCCCCATCAGTCCTTTCCATGGCCAAGATGCAAATACGAATCGACCGTTCAAACCAGAGCGCGCTGGCGAAGGCCGCAAGGGCAAACAGGCGCTCAATCGTCGCTGAGGCGAACCGCATCATCGCGGAGTATTTCGCAGCCTTGGCCGCAAAGACACCATGACAACCCCCACCCCCCCAGCGCCCGCCGTGAAGGTCTATCCCGACCTCATCTCCCCCTCACTGAAGGACTTCGCAGCCTCGCAGGAGAAGATACTTGCCGAGTCTTACTCATTCACGGACTTCACGGTTCAAGTGGCAACAAGACCCGACCTTTTCACGATCGAGCTCAAAGCCACCGATTCGGTGAACGGTTTCGTTTACTCCTTTGGCGATACGTACGAGTACGCACTAGACGCGCTAAAGGCCCAAATGACCCCGCTGGCCGACATTAAGGCCAAGAAGCTGGCCGCTGCCCGCAAGATGCTGGCCGAAGCCGAAAGACTTCCGTGACCCGCACCGAAAAAGAGAAAGCCGAAAAGAAGGTCGAAATCGCAATCGACAAGATGGTTGACCTTCAAGACGCGGGATTCGGATGCGATGCGATTACGCGAATCCTTGAGCAATTGAACTCACTTCTTAACCGCTTACGCCGATGAGCACGCCAATCGCGCACCTAGCCAAGTTGAATGCCTGCAGCGATGCCGTCGCTTGGGTCAAGTCAACGAAGTGTCGGTCCCTGGAATCCGCGTGG
>Ga0181522_10001200_pt1 | contig 16207 bp, 17 predicted proteins | sample PEATcosm2014_Bin_27_FD_121103 | JGI IMG/M metagenome (GOLD analysis project Ga0181522, IMG submission 121103) | Peatland microbial communities from MTU Mesocosm Facility, Houghton, MI, USA - PEATcosm2014_Bin05_10_metaG | ecosystem: Environmental > Terrestrial > Soil > Wetlands > Peat | place... | reverse complement strand
TGTTCTCGCAGCGCGAATTCAACCTGTTCTCGCGCTGCGAGGAATTCCTGTGGAAGGTGCGCTGCCACCTCCATTTCCTCACCGGCCGCGCCGAGGAGCGGCTGAGCTTCGACGTGCAAAGGCCGATCGCCGAGCGCCTCGGCTACGCCGCGCGCGCCGGCCAGGCCGACGTCGAACGATTCATGAAGCACTATTTCCTCGTCGCCAAGGATGTCGGCGACCTGACGGCGATCGTCTGCGCCGCGCTCGAAGAGCGACAGGCCAAGCCGACGCAGGCGTTCGACCGCTTCCTCGGCCGGCTGCGGCGGCGGCCGCGGGCGCTCGACGACGCGGTGGATTTCAAGATCGAGCACGACCGCATCAACGTTATTCGCGCCGACGCATTTGAGCGCGACCCGGTGAACCTCATCCGCCTGTATTGGGCCGCCGACCGATCGAGTCTGGCGATCCATCCCGACGCGACGCGACTTGTGACGCAGTCGCTGAAGCGCATCGACGCGGAGTTGCGCGCCGATCCGGAGGCGAACCGGCTGTTCCTCGAAGTCCTCACTTCGCGCCGATCGCCGGAGGCGGCGCTCAGGCGCATGAACGAGGCGGGCGTGCTTGGGCGCTTCATCCCCGACTTCGGCCGCGTCGTCGGTTTGATGCAGTTCTCGATGTATCACCACTACACCATCGACGAGCACCTGTTGCGCACCGTCGGCGTGCTGAGCCAGATCGAGTCGGGCGCGTTGAAGGAGAAGCACCCGCTGGTCAGCAAACTGCTGCCCCACACGCCCAACCGCTCGGCGCTCTACGTCGCGGCGTTCCTGCACGACATCGCCAAGGGCCGGCCCGACGACCACTCGATCGCCGGAGCGGAAGTCGCGCGCCGGCTCTGCCCGCGCCTCGGCCTGTCGCCGGCCGATTGCGATCGCGTCGCCTGGCTGATCGAGCAGCACCTGACGATGTCGAATATGGCGCAGGGTCGCGACCTCGCCGACCCGCGCACCGCCGAGACGTTCGCTGCGACGGTGCAGTCGCTCGACCGGCTGCGGATGCTGCTGGCGCTGACCGTCGCCGACATCCGCGCCGTCGGTCCCGGCGTGCTGAACGGCTGGAAGAGCCAGCTTCTGCGCACGCTGTACTGGGAGACCGAAGTCGTGCTCGGCGGCGGGCATTCGGCGATCGACCGCAAGGCGCGGGTCGCGGCGGCCCAGGAGGCGCTGCGCAAGGCGCTGCCGGGCTGGTCCGACCCCGACTTCGACGCCTATGCGCAGCGTCATTACCCGGCCTATTGGATCAAGGTCGATTTGCCGCACCTCGTCGCCCACGCCAAGCTGCTCTACGCGATGGCGGCCGACGTCCGGTCGCTGGCGACCGAAGTGGCGAGCGATCCCTTTCGCGGCGTCACCGAGATCACCGTCGTCGCGCCCGACCACCCGCGGCTGCTTTCGTTCGTCGCCGGCGCCTGCGCCGCGGCGGGCGGCAACATCGTCGACGCGCAGGTCTTCACCACGGTCGACGGCTTCGCCCTGGACACGATCTCGGTCACGCGCGCCTTTACGCTGGACGAGGACGAAATGCGGCGGGGAAACCGCATGGCCCGCACCATCGAGCAGGCCCTGCGCGGCGAGATCCGGGTCGACGAGATGGTCAAGCAGGCGCACGCCCATAGCGGCAGCGACGCGCGCGTCGGCGCCTTCCGCATTCCGCCGGCCGTGTCGATCGACAATGCGATGTCGCACCGCTACACGGTGCTGGAGGTCGAGGGGCTCGACCGGCCGGGCCTCCTTTATGAGCTGACCGCGGCGCTGTCGCGGCTCAACCTCAACATCGGCTCCGCCCATATCGTCACTTTTGGCGAAAAGGCGGTCGATTCCTTCTATGTCACCGACCTGACCGGGGCGAAAATCACGTCGCCGTCACGCCAGGCGGCGATTAAACGGCACTTGTTGGCGATTTTCTAAGCGGGCGATGCGCCGCAGCGCCGCCGCTTGATTTTTGCCCCGCCAGCGCTGATATCGAGCGCAACCAAACCTGAGGCTTTTCCGCATGAAAGAGACCACCGAGGCGCCGAACGAAGCGCCCGTCGAGCAGCCGGCCGCCCAGGCGGCGCAACCCGATCCCTTCACGGTGATCGAGAAGCTGAACGCCGAAAACGCCGAGCTCAAGGACCGCCTGCTGCGCGCGCTGGCCGAAATGGAGAACCTGCGCCGGCGCACCGAGCGCGAAGTCGCCGACGCGCGCGCCTACGGCGTCGCCAATCTCGCCCGCGACATGCTCTCCGTCGCCGACAACCTCGCCCGCGCCGTCGAAAGCTTCCCGGCCGAGGAGCGGGCGGCGGCCGACGCGGCGCTGAAGGCGCTGATCGAGGGCGTCGAGCTGACCGAACGTGACCTCCATGCCGCGCTCGGCCGCTTCGGCGTGACCAAGCTGTCGCCGGAGGGCGAGAAATTCGACCCGAATTTCCACCAGGCGATGTTCGAGATGCCGCACGAAACGCTGCCGGCCGGCGCCGTCGCCCAGGTCGTGCAGAGCGGCTGGAAGATCGGCGAGCGCGTGCTGCGTCCCGCCCTGGTCGGCGTCTCCAAGGGCGGCGTCAAAGTTGCGCCGAAGAACGACGACGAGACCGCCTCGCCGGCGTGACTTGTCCCTTCGCCCCGCGCGTTGCGCAGGGAGAGGGGGGTGTCAGCCCTTCGTCACCCGCCGCATCGTCAGGTTGATCCGCCCGCCTTCGGCGAGCAGGCTCGAACTGCCGGCGTAGAGGCGGTCGATCCCGTGGAACGCCAGCCGGGCAGGTCCGCCGAGCGTCATCGCGTCGCCGGAGGCGAGGCGGAACGAGCGGGTCGGCCCGCCGCGCGTCACGCCGCCGACCCGGAACAAAGCCGTGTCGCCGAGCGACAGCGAGACGACGGGCGCCGACAGCTCCGCTTCGTCGCGGTCCTGATGCAGGCCCATCCGCGCGGCCGCGTCATAGAGGTTGATCAGGCATGCTTCGGGCGGCGGCGCGCCCGGCGCGAGCGCGGCCCACAGGGCCAACAGCCGCACCGGCATCAGCGGCCAGGGCGCGCCGGTTTCCGGGTGCATCGGCTGGTAGCGGTAGCCGCCCCGCTCGTCCGAAACCCAGCCGAGCGGGCCGCAGTTGCTCATTCGGACCGAGAACGGCGTGCCGGTCTTTGGCATGCGCGGAACGAACGGCGGCGCGGCGGCGAGGATCGCGCCAATTTCGTCGCGCAGCGCCTCCTGGCCGGCGCGGTCGAGAGCGCCGGGATAGTGGCGGACGCCAGGGGCGACTTCGATGACGGAAGACATCGGCGGGACGCGGTTCCTGTTCGGCGAGAGCCGTCTTTCCTAAGCCCAGAGCGCGTCGTATAGGAGGCGCAATTCTACACCACGCGCGCGTTGCGGCGCGCTTCCTAGAGGCAAGGTATGGCGGGTCACAGTCAGTTCAAGAACATCATGCACAAGAAGGGCAAGCAGGACGCGATCCGCTCCAAGCTCTTCTCCAAGCTGGCGCGCGAAATCACCGTCGCCGCCAAGCTCGGCCTGCCCGATCCAGCGATGAATGCACGGCTGCGCGCCGCGGTCATCGAAGCGCGGGCCGAGAACATGCCAAAGGACAACATCGAGCGCGCGATCAAGAAGGCGTCGTCGGCCGACACCGAGAATTACGAGGAGGTGCGCTACGAGGGCTACGCGCCGGGCGGCGTCGCGCTGATCGTCGAGGCGCTGACCGACAATCGCAATCGCACCGCCGGCGAAGTGCGCTCCTACTTCACCAAGTCGGGCGGCTCACTCGCCGAAACCGGCGCGGTGTCGTTCATGTTCGATCGCGTCGGCTCGATCACCTACGACCGCAAAATCGCGACCGACGACGCGATGCTCGAAGCGGCCATCGAGGCCGGCGCCGACGACGTCGTCTCGGACGGCGACGAGCACGAGATCATCACCAGCATCGAGTCGCTGCGCGACGCGCAGAAAGCGCTCGAAGCGAAGTTCGGCGAGCCGCACAAAGCGGCGATCGTCTGGCGAGCGCAGAACACCATCTCGGTCGACGACGAGACCGGCGAGAAGATCCTGCGGCTGATCAACGCGCTCGAAGACAACGACGACGTTCAGAACGTGTCGGCCAACTTCGAAGTGTCCGAGACGCTGATCGCAAAGATGCAAGGCTGAGCTGCCCCTTCTCCCCGCAAGCGGGAAGAAGGGATTATTGCGGCGCGCCTTCGAGGGTTCATCGCGGCGACGCGAGCCTCACTACCAGCAAACCCATTGGCCCCAGCGGTTGTACCCGCAGTGGCGATGGCGCCAATACCAGGGGCCAGGGCCAGGGCCCCAACCAGGACCCCAACCATAGCCCCAGCCCCAGCCCCAACCACAGCGCCAATGGCACCAAACGTGCTGGATGTCGGCCGCCGCCACAGGTTTTTCGAGCGAAGGCGAAGTCAACGAGAACGCCGAAGCAGGCGCAGACGAGATCGCCAGCATTGCGGCGCCGGCCAGGGCCGCCGCGAATCCGCTGACATGAATGCGATTCACCATGTGAGCCTCCGTTAAGACTCCCTCAGCGCGACAAAATTACGGGACGCCGGCTGAACTCGGGCTGAACGGAAAATGGACCTCGGCCGACGGCGCGACGTCTCACCGTCCGCCCGCCGCCACGCCAACCACTTCGCCGAGTCGATCAAGTCCGACGCGGAGGCGGTCGGCGAGCACGGCGTCGGCGCGCCACGGCGTTGCGATTTCCGGCACCAGTCGGCGGCAGTCGCGCAAGTGCGCGCCTTCGATGACGACGCGCGTCAGCACCGGCCAGGCCGCGGGGCCGGCAAGCGCCGCCGCAGCGCGCAGCTTGTCGCGCGCGTGCAGGGCGATCTCGCTCGCCGGCAGGCCGGAACGCGGCCCAGGCGCGGCGGCGCCGCCGACCCGGTCGAGCGGCGCGGCGCGCAACGCGTCGAGGTCGGCGCGGCGGTGCAGGCGGCGCAAGGCTTCGCCGATCAACCAGCGCAAGTCGTTGAGGCGCGGATCGTGCGGCGCCAGCGCGCGGGTTGAGCGCATAATGTCGAACGGATCGACCAGTCGGCGCAACTTGTCGGCGCCGCGCTCGCTTCTCTGGCCCGCCTCGGCGGCGCGCGCGAGCCGCTCCGGGGTCGCGTCGAGTCGTCCAGATTCGCCCTGCGCGGGCCTTGGCGCGCCGGGTCGCGGAATGGCCGGTCATTGCGCCAGCTCTGCGCACATGGCGGCGGGGGAGGAGCAATAGGAGACCGGATCCGGACCGTGGAGCCGCTCCGGGATCGCGACGCTGGGGATGGGGAGGTCGGCCGGCGGGGCGCGATGGACGCGCCGCAAATCGCGCAAATGGGCGGCGCAGGCGGCGACGAGGAGCTGATGGTCGGTCTCGGTTCGCGGGCGGCGGCGACGGGGCAAGCAATCCTCCTCGAGAGAAAAGGGCGTCGCAGCCGGCGGCTGTTTGGTTCGCCCTTTGTTCGCATTTTCTGAACATCAGCACCTCCCGTCAAGAAATATTTCGGATATTCATGATTGCTTATGTTCTGAAAAGCCGAATAATCAAGTTATGACCGTCGATTGGATCCGCGCCGCGCTCGATGAGACCGGCAAAACCCGCAGTGGGCTTGCGCGCGCGCTCGGCCGCTCGCCTTCGGCCGTAACCGATCTGCTCAATGGCCGCCGCCGTCTGCGCGCCGACGAGATCGCGATCGCCGCCACCTATCTCGGCGTCGAGCCGCCGCGGCTGATCGGCGGCGGACGCGCGCCGCCGACCCGCGCGACGGTGCCGCTGGTCGGCCATGTCGGCGCCGGCGCGGTTGCCCATTTCTACGCCGACGGCCAGGGTCCGTTCGACGAAGTCGGCGCGCCTGACGCGGCGAGCGCCAAAACGGTGGCGGTGCAGATTCGCGGCCATTCGCTCGGCGCGCTGTTCGACAACTGGCTGGTCTTCTACGACGACGTGCGCGAGCCGCCGGGCGACGACCTCGTCGGCCGCATGTGCGTCTGCGGCCTCGCCGACGGGCGGGTGCTGATCAAGGCGCTGAAGCGCAGCCACATCGGTGGCCTGTGGACTTTGCTGTCGAACGCCGAGCCGCCGATCTACGACGTCGGGCTCGATTGGGCGGCGCTGGTGCGCGAAATGCGGCCGAGATAGGCCGCCGATGCCGACGGCTCCTTCCGCGCTCGACATCGCGCGCGCACTCGTCGCCTTTCCCTCGGTGACGCCCGACGACGCCGGCGCCCTGCCCTACGTGCAACGTCTGCTCGCCGATGCCGGCTTCGCCATCGAGTTCGTTTCGTTCGCGGAAGGCGGCACGCCGACGATCGCCAATCTATGGGCGCGCTTCGGCCGCGACGCGCCGAACTTCGCGTTCGCTGGCCACACCGACGTCGTGCCGCCTGGCGACACGGCGCGCTGGCGTTTTCCCCCGTTCTCGGCGACGCTCGCCGACGGCGCGTTGTGGGGCCGCGGCGTTGCCGACATGAAGGGCGGCGTTGCCGCCGCGCTCGCCGCCGCCTTGCGCTTCGTCGCGCGCGGCGCCTTCAAGGGCTCGATCTCTTTTCTGCTGACCGGCGACGAGGAAGGCCCCGCCGTCAACGGCACGGTCAAGCTGCTCGACTGGGCGCTGAAGCGCGGCGAGCGTTTTGACGCTTGCCTGCTGGGCGAGCCGACCAGCCAGGCGACCCTCGGCGACACGATCAAGAACGGAAGGCGCGGCTCGCTGACCGGCCGGCTGACGCTCTTCGGCAAGCAGGGCCACGTCGCGTATCCCCATCTCGCCGACAATCCGATTCGCAAGTTGGCGCCGCTGCTCGAAGCGCTGCAGACGCCGCCGCTCGATTCCGGCACGACCGACTTCGACGCGTCCAACCTCGAGATCGTCAGCGTCGACGTCGGCAATCCGGCGGCCAACGTCATTCCGGGCGAAGTCCGCGTCGTCTTCAACGTGCGCTTCAATGATCTCTGGACGCCGGCGACGCTCGCCGCCGAGATCGAGCGGCGCGTCGCTGCGGCGGCGAAGGGGGCGCACTATGCGCTTGCCTTCGATCCGACCAACGCCGTCGCCTTCCTGACCGCGCGCGGGCCGTTCACCGACCTCGTCGCGCGCGCGATCACAGAGACGACCGGGACGCGACCGAAGCTGTCGACCAGCGGCGGCACCTCCGACGCGCGCTTCATCAAGGCCGCCTGCCCGATCGTCGAAGTCGGCCTGGTCGGAGCGACCATGCACGCGGTCGACGAGCGCGTCGCGGTCGGCGACCTCGAGGCTCTCTCGCACGTCTACGAACGCGTGCTCGAGCTTTACTTCGCAGCAAACGAACGCGGTTGATCCGCGTCCCCTCTCCCCGCAAGCGGTGAGAGGGGATCGTCGCGCTGCGGATCCGAACTCAGTGCGTCGCGCGCATTAGGACACCCAGGCCAGCCGGCGCAGAAAGCTGCTGATCGAGGCCGACACGCTCTCCGTCTGCTCGATGTGCGGAAAGTGGCCGGCTTGCGGCACGCGTTCGAAGACGGCGTTGGCGAACGATTTGGCGTAGGCGGCGCCGTAATCGAGGCTGGCGATGCCATCGCTCTCGCCCCAGACGACTAGCACCGGCGCCGTAACCTGCGCCAATCGCGCGCTGAGGGTCGGATCCTGCCCATTCATCCCGTTGTCGTAGGACGCCAGGGCCGCGGCGTTCGAGACTCGGATCGCCTGCTGCTCGGCTGAAGGCGGGGGCGCGGCGGCAAGGATCTTTGCCGGATCGTGATGGGCCAGTCGCATGAGATCCGGCAACGCGAGCGGGCGAACGTCAACGAGCGGATGGTCTTCAACTGCAATGCCGGTCGCATTGATCAGGACCAAGCCCTTGACGCGATCAGGCGCCTGCAAAGCCATTTCGCTGGCGATCCATCCGCCGACCGAGGAGCCGACGACCACGACCTCGTCGACGCCCAACCGATCGAGCAGCGCGATGTAGAGCGTCGCAAGCGCAGCGACAGAGTCGAGCAATTGCGGACGGGGCGTTCCATCGAAGCCGGGGTGCGTCGGCGTCAACACGCGTGCGGCGCGGCTGAGCCTCTGCGACAGGGCGGCGACCGTCGACGCTCCGCCGCCCCCGTGCAGCACCAAAATGGCCCGACCCGAACCGGCTTCCCGAAGAGCCGGACCGGCGAGCAGCGCGCCAACCCATGCGGCGACATCGTCTTTGCTATGTGAAGCCATGTTGCGTGATCCCGTCTTGTGGGGTTAGGATGTGATTCAGATTCTTTATATAAGGAACCTTACTCGAATGCCGTCCGATGTGCAAGAGCTGGGTCGCACGGTCAAACGGCTACAGCACCGCAACCACCGCCGCCTGGACGCCAGGCTGGCGGAAATCGGCACGACGCTGGCGCAGTGGGACGCGCTGCGGACGATCGACGAAAATCCCGGCGCATCCGCGCATGTGCTCGCCGAACATTCGTTTCAGACCGACCAATCCTTTGGCGCGCTGGCGACCCGTTTGATCGAAAAAGGGCTGATCGACCGGCGGCCGGGAAAGGGTCGCGCCCTCGTTCACAGCCTTACCGAAGAAGGACGCCTGATGTTAGAGCGCGGGAACGCCGTCGCGGCCCAAGTGGGCGCCGCCTCGTTCGCCGCCCTTACGGAGCCCGAGCGGCGCCAGCTGTTCGACCTCTTGCAGAAAACCCTAGGCGCCGCCTGAGCGAGTCCGCTCGGCGTGTTTCGCCACAGAATAGTCGACCCGCGCGAGATAGAGACCGCAGGCCGGCGCGACCTGGCCGCAGCGGCTGCGGTCGGCCGCTTCCAGCGCCGCCTCGAGATCGGCCGGACTCCAGCGGCTGAGCCCGACTTCGACCAGCGAGCCGACCATCGAGCGCACCTGGCGATGCAGGAACGACAGCGCCGCGACCGAAAACGCGATCCGTTCGCCGTCGCGCGCGATGTCGAGGCGCGACAGCGTGCGCACGGGCGACTTGGCCTGGCACTGCGAGTCGCGGAAGGTCGAGAAGTCGTGGCGGCCGATGAGCGCCTTGGCCGCCTCGACCATCGCCGCGACGTCGAGTTCGCCCTTGACCCGCCAGGCGCGGCCGCGCTCGAACGTCAGCGGCGCGCGGCGGTTGACGATCGTGTAGCGATACCAGCGCATGACGGCGCTGCGGCGCGCGTCGAAATGGTCGCCAACCGTTTCGACGCTGAGTACGGCGATCGGCAGCGGCGCGAGCTGGGCGTTGATCGCCTCCTTCAGCCGCCAGACCTTCCAATCGCGCTCGAGGTCGACATGCGCCACCTGGCCAAGCGCGTGCACGCCGGCGTCGGTGCGGCCGGCGCCGGCGACGAGTGGCTTTTCCTGGCCGAGCCGCGCGATCGCTTCCTCCAGCGACTGCTGGATCGACGCGCCGTTTTCCTGCCGTTGCCAGCCGGCGAAATCGGTCCCATCGTACTCGATCGTCAGCTTGTAGCGCGGCATCAGAGCGTCAGCACGATCTTGCCGACATGGTCTGCGTTCTCGATGCGCCGGTGCGCGGCGGCGGCTTCAGCCAGCGGGAAGGTCGAATCGATCAGCGGGCGGCATCGGCCCTCGGCGAGCAGCGGCCAGACGCGGGCTTTCAATGCGTCGATGATCTGCGCCTTTGCGGCGACCGAGCGCGGCCTCAGCGTCGAACCCGTATGGACGAGCCGTTTTGCCATGATCGCGTGCAAGTCGAGCTCGGCCTTGCGCCCGTGCAGGAAGGCGATCTGGACAATGCGACCGTCAACGGCCGCGGCGGCGCAGTTGCGCGCAACGTAGTCGCCGCCGACCATATCGAGGATGACGTCGGCGCCCTTGCCGCCGGTCGCGGCGAGCGCGGCGACGACGAAGTCCTCTTCCGAGTAGACGATCGCCAGGTCGGCGCCCAGGCGCACGCAGGCCTTCGCCTTTTCGGTCGAGCCGACGGTCGTCATCACGTGAGCCTCGAACGCCCTGGCGAGCTGAATCGCCGTCGTGCCGATGCCCGACGCGCCGCCATGGACGAGCAGCCACTCGCCGCGCTTCAACCCGCCGCGGTCGAAGACGTTGGTCCACACGGTACAATAGGTCTCGGGGATCGCCGCCGCTTCGATCAGGCTCAAGCCGGCGGGAACCGGCAGCGCATTGCTCTCGGCGACGACGCAATACTCGGCGTAGCCGCCGCCGGCGACCAGCGCAGCCACGGCGTCGCCGGGCTTGAAGCGCGAGGCGCCTTCGCCGAGCGCGACGACTTCGCCGGCGATCTCGAGACCGGGAAGGTCGGAGGCTCCGGGCGGCGGAGCGTAGAAGCCCTGGCGCTGCAGCACGTCTGGCCGATTGACACCGGCCGCGGCGACGCAAACGAGGATTTCGCCGACGCGCGGGCTCGGACGCGGCCGCGTCGTCAGCGTCAGCGCCTCGGGGCCGCCCGGCGCGGCGATCGCGACAGCGCGCATTTCATCGGGCAATCCAGACATGGCGCGGGCCTCCGTTGCGGGCGGCGGCTTAGGCCGGTCCCGGCGGGCGGTCAATCAGGCGAGCTTGACCGGCGCGACGACGCCATCCTCGGCCGGCGCCTGGCGGAAGGCCGGTAGCGCCCCGGCGCGCGCCGAGAACGTCGCGAGCCGGGCGAAGCGGCCGGTCTCGACCAGATCGCCGGTCATTCCGCCGACGAAGTCGAAAGCGCAGGCGACGGTGATGTCGGCGAGGCCGAGATCGCCGCCGGCGATCCAGCCCGCAGCGGGCGCCTCGCGCTCGAGCGCGGAGAGCGCAGCGTCGAGCTGGCCGGCGACGCGCGCGCGCCACGGCTCGTGCATCTTCTCGGGCGGGCGCAGCGCGCGCTCGTAGTGGAGTTGGACAGCCTTCTCCATCGTCGTCAGGCCGAGGCCGATCGCGCGCGCGGCGCGCAGGCGAGCGGTCGGCGCGCTTGGCGACAGCGCGGCGATCTTGGGGAAGACGCAGCCGAGATAGTCGAGGATGACGCTCGAATCGGTCAGCACCGTTCCGTCGTCGGCGACCAGCGTCGGCGCTTTCAGCAGCGGGTTGATCTTCGAGAATGCGTCGATATGACGAAACAGCGAGATCGGCCGGTGAACGAACGGAACCCCCGCCGTCAGCATCGCCACCGCCACGCGGCGCACATAGGGCGAATCCAGCATACCGATCAGTTCCATGAGGTCCTCCCTCCAAGTTCCGCCGCGATAGCGACTCGACGCCGCGCGTTCGTCAAGGCGGCGCCGGACCGCGATCGAGCCACGCGCGCCCTCGTCCTGAGCCGCCCTCGCGCCAGCGAGGGCGCGTCGAAGGATGCTCCAGGGGCCGCCGGCGCTGACGCTCGCGTCGGAGCGTCGTGCGAGACGCCCGATTCGCGGGATCCTCAGGGTGAGGGGGTGGCGCGCCTTCAACGGGATCGTGACTGCCTCTAAGATCGGCGGGAAAGATCATCCAGACGGGATCGCGAAATGGCGAGCGCGCGCAAAGGGCCCATTCGGATTGGCGTCGGCGGCTGGACTTACGAGCCGTGGCGTGGCGTCTTCTACCCTTCCGATCTGCCGCACAAGCGCGAGCTCGAATACATGAGCCGCAAGCTGACGTCGATCGAGGTCAACGGCACGTTCTACCGTGGCCAGAGCCGCGACAGCTACGCAAAATGGCGCGACGAGACGCCGGACGGCTTCGTCTTCGCGCTCAAAGGCCCGCGCTACGCCACTCATCGGCGCGTGCTGGCCGAAGCGCGCGAATCGATCGAGCGCTTTGTCGGCGGCGGCGTCGCCGAACTCGGCGACAAGCTCGGGCCGATCAACTGGCAGTTTCCGCCGACCAAGCGTTTCGAGGTCGACGACTTCGCCGCCTTTCTTGACCTGCTGCCCCGCTCGATCGACGGCCGTCCGCTGCGCCACGCGATCGAGACGCGGCACGACAGTTTCCGCTGCGCGGAGTTCGTCGCGCTGGCGCGCGACAAAGGCGTCGCGATCGTCGCCGCCGCCGATTCCGAGTATCCACAGATCGCCGACCCCACCGCGGCGTTCGTCTATCTCCGCATCATGGGGACGGCGGACAGCGAGCCGACGGGCTACGCGGCAGCAGCGCTCGACGTTTGGGCGAAACGCGCCAAGACCTGGGCGGCTGGCGGGGCGCCCAAGGATCACCCGTTGCTGACCAAGGCGCCCTCCGCGCCAGACGGCCGCGAGGTGTATCTCTATGTCATCAGCGGCCACAAAGAACGCAATCCGGCGGCGGCGATGGCGCTGATCGAGCGGCTGCGCTGAGCAGCCCCCTGCCCGCGCCGCGCGCGGCGGAATGCGGGCTGGCCGCGCCTCGGCGGTTGAACTAAGACGGGCCGGATCGTCCCTCTTGGCGCGCGAGCGCCGGCGAATCGGGAGTTTGGCGCATGGCCGATGCGGTCGACCTGCTGGTGATCGGCGGCGGAATCAACGGCGCGGGAATCGCGCGCGACGCGGCGGGACGCGGCCTGTCGGTCGTCCTGTGCGAGAAGGGCGACCTCGCGGAAGCGACGTCGTCCCGCTCCAGCAAGCTGGTCCACGGCGGCCTGCGCTACCTAGAATATTACCAGTTCCGCCTGGTGCACGAGGCGCTCGTCGAACGCGAAGTGTTGTTGCGGTCGGCGCCGCACATCGTTTGGCCGACGCGTTTCGTGCTGCCGCATTCGCCGCAGGATCGACCGGCGTGGATGGTGCGCCTCGGCCTGTTCCTTTACGACCACATCGGCGGCCGTCGCACCCTGCCGGGCTGCCGCGCGCTCGACCTGAGCCGCGAACCCGAGGGCGCCGCCCTGCTGCCGCGCTACGTCAAGGGTTTCGAATACCCCGACTGCTGCACCGAGGACGCGCGTCTGACGATCCTCGCCGCGCTCGACGCGCGCGAGCGCGGCGCGCGCGTCCTGACCCGGACGCTCGTCGAGTCGGCGCGTCGCGACGGCGCCCTCTGGCGCGCGACGATCGTCGACGCGTCGAGCGGCGAACGGCGGGAGATCGCGGCGCGCGCGCTCGTCAACGCCGCCGGGCCGTGGGTCGACCGGGTCATCGATCGCATCGAGGGCGCAAGGACGAAGTTCGCCGTCAAGCTGGTCAAAGGCAGCCATATCGTCACGCCGAAATTCTTCGACGGGCCGCAGGCGTATCTGGTGCAGAACCATGACCGGCGGGTGATCTTCGTCATCCCCTATCAGGGCGACCTCGCGCTGATCGGCACGACCGACATTCCCTTTGAAGGCGCGCCGGAGACGGTCGGGGCCGACGAAGAGGAGATCGTCTATCTGCTGGCCGCCGTCGCCGGCTATTTCCGCAACGCGCCGAAGCGCGAGGACGTGATCGAAGCGTGGGCCGGCGTGCGGCCCTTGTTTGACGACGGTCGCGGCGATCCGTCGGCGGTGACGCGCGACTACGTGCTCGAACTCGACGCCGCCGACGGCGCGCCGCTGCTCAACGTCTTCGGCGGCAAGATCACCACCTTCCGCCGGCTCGCCGAGCACGCGCTGCAAAAGCTGAAGCCGTTCTTTCCCGCGGCGAGCGGCGACTGGACGGCGCAGGCGGCCCTGCCCGGCGGCGAAATCGACGGCGGCGACTTCGAGCGCTTCGTCGCCCGGCTCGCCCGCGACTTCCCGTTCCTGCCGCCATCGCTCGTGCGACACTACGCGCGCTTCTACGGCGCGCGAGCGCTGAAGCTCCTCGGGCCTGCGTCGTCGCTCGCCGATCTCGGCCGCCGCTTCGGCCCCGATTTTTTCGAGATCGAAGCGCGCTATCTCTTTGAAGAGGAATGGGCCGAGACCGCCGACGACATCCTCGTGCGGCGCACCAAGCACGGGCTCAGATTGACGGCCGACGAGCGCGCCGCATTCGCAACGTGGATCGACAGTCGTGCTGGCGGCGCTTCGAGCACACGCGTGCACGAGAGCAACTTGTCCTTAGATTGACGCAAATCCAAGCGACGTCGCGAGCGACGGCGACCGAGACGATTCCGCTCCGGGTCGATTTGGACGCGGCGTGCGCTAGCGCCAGCGGCCTCGCCAGCGGCCTCCGCCGCGAACAAGGCGAAGGATCACGAGAAGCAGCACTGCGCCGATGGTCGCGTTGACGATCGCGCCGATGATCCCCGCGCCGAGGTGGATGCCGAGTTGAGGCAGCAGCCATCCGCCAATGAAGGCGCCGATGACGCCAATGACGAGATCGTTGATCAGCCCGTATCCGGTGCCTCGAACGATCTGGCCGGCCAGCCATCCTGCGATGACGCCGACGACGATGATGACGAGTAGACCTTCACCCTGCACGCCACCCTCCGTAGAAATTCGACGGCCGACGCCGCCGCCGGTTCCGTCGACCTTACCCAAGGCGTGCCGACGCCGCTAGGCGCCCGGCGATTGCACAGAGCCGCGGCGCTCAGTCATTCCGGCCGCCGGCGGCGCTGGGAGGTCGCCGGTTTGCACGCGGATCAGGCTGCGGGCGGGATGGCGCCGCCGCCTCGCGAAACCGCGCGCTGGTAGGCCGGGCGCTCGCGAATGCGCTCCAGATAGGCCATCAGCTTTGGGCGACTCTGATTGAGACCGGCGCGGCGGACCGAAGCCTCGATTGGATAGCTCATCTGAATGTCGGCGGCGGAGAAGGCCTCGCCGGCGAACCAGGTCGAACGACTGAGCTCGGCCTCCATGAGATCGAGGTTGTCAGCAATCCGCGGCGTCGAGACCCGATTGTTCGCGCGTCGCAACACAGCCGCGACGATCGGCCGGATCGGCCAGGGCGGCGCAGTGGCAAGCCGGTCGAGGACGAGCTTGAGTAGCAGCGGCGGCATCGCGGACCCCTCGGCAAAATGCAGCCAATAGAGAAAGCGAACCCACTCGGCCGTCCCGTGCGCTGGGGCCATGGCCGAAGCGGGGTTCCGTTCGACGAGGTACTCAATGATCGCGCCCGATTCCGCCAGCGTGATGTCGCCGTCGACAATGACCGGGGACTTGCCGAGCGGATGGACGGCGCGCAGGGCGGGGGGCGCGAGCATCGTAGTGGGATCGCGCGCGTAGAATCTGATGTCGTAGGGAACGCCGATTTCTTCGAGCAGCCAGAGAACTCGATGCGACCGCGAGTTCTCGAGGTGATGCACAATGATCAACGACGCCTCCTTCTTCGCCTTCGCTTCGCCGGCGCGGCGCCGCCAGACCGCTTGCCTCTTGGGCGAGGCGACCGCGGCCCGGCGCATGTTGAATGCGGATTGTGTCGTGGGCAAGCGCGCTCAGCGCGCGGCGGCGGCCTCGTCGCGCTCGCCGAGGCCGCTTTCGGCTCTCACGCGGCTGGGCGGCAGGTCATGGAGCCGGCCCCAGGCGCGGCGGAGCTGCCGCGTCGACTGGAAACCGGAGCGCTCGGCGACGGTCTCGATGTCGAGACGCGAGCCCAAGACGAGTTGGCGCGCCAGCGCGACGCGCATGCGGTTGACGTAGGTCGTCACCGACATGCCGGCGTGATGGTTGAACAGACGCGAAAGATTGCGCGGACTGGTCCCAGCGACCCGCGCCGCGCCCGACAGCGACCACGCGCGCGCCGGCTCGGCGGCGATCGCGTCCTGGGCGCGGTGGATCGCCGGGTGGATATGATTCCGCCCCTCGAGCCACGGCGACAGCTGCGGGTCGCCGACGCCCCGCCGCAGATAGACGACGAGATAGCGGGCGACCGCGAGCGCGACTGCGGGGTCGGTCATCGCGCAGACGACGTGCAGCATAAGGTCGACGCCGGACGTGACCCCCGCGCTGGTCAGCCGCTCGCCATCGATCACGAACAGCCGGTTCTCTTCGACGCGCGCCAACGGCGCCAGTTTTCTCAGCTCCGCGATCGAAGCGTGGTGCGTCGTGCAGGCCTTGCCGTCCAGGAGTCCGGCGCGCGCCGCCAGCAGCGCCCCCGAGCAGATCGACGCGACGGCGATCGACGGCCGCACGACGCGGCTCAGCCACACGACGATCTCTTGATCGAGCCTGGCGACCTCGCCGGCGGCGAGGCTTGTCGCCGCCATCGGGACCGCGACGCTGCCGGAAAGCAACACGAACGCGCCGTCGGGAAGCCGTTCCGGCAGCGGTTCGATGCCCGCCGCCAAGAGACCGATGGAGCTGGCGACGCTCGCCGCCGGACCGACATAGGACGCGACGAAACGAACCGCCTGCTGCTCAAGATTGGCCTTTCGCAGGACTTCCATCGGCCCGGCGACGTCGAGCAGCAGGACGTTCGGCGGCACGACCACGAAGACCGGA
>Ga0181522_10001199_pt1 | contig 16214 bp, 15 predicted proteins | sample PEATcosm2014_Bin_27_FD_121103 | JGI IMG/M metagenome (GOLD analysis project Ga0181522, IMG submission 121103) | Peatland microbial communities from MTU Mesocosm Facility, Houghton, MI, USA - PEATcosm2014_Bin05_10_metaG | ecosystem: Environmental > Terrestrial > Soil > Wetlands > Peat | place... | reverse complement strand
GGCCTGGGAGATCTCCTTGAAGCGCTCCTCGGCCTTGGCGTCGTCGGGGTTGCGGTCGGGGTGGTACTGGCGGGCCAGCTTGCGGTAGGCCTTCTTGACCTCCTCCGCGCTGGCCCCCTTGGCCACGCCGAGCGTCTTGTAGTAGTCGGGTCGAGCAGCCATGCGGTCCCCCTAGGCGGCCACGACCACCCGGGCCGGGCGCAGCACGCTCTCGCCCTGCCTGTAGCCGTCCTGGTAGACCTCCACGACGGTGCCGCTGGCGCCGCCGTCGGGGTGGGGGGCCGTCGCGACGGCCTCGTGCAGGGAGGGGTCGAAGACCTCCCCCAGCGGGCAGAAGGCCTCGATGCCGGCACGGTTGAGGGCTCCCGCGATCTCGGCCCGGACGAGGCTGACGCCCTTCAGCAGCGGGTCGTCCTCCTGGGCGGCCTCGATCGCCCTGTCGAGGTTGTCCAGCGCCGGCAGCAGCTCCTTGGCCAGCGTCGCCACACCCCGCTCCTGGGCGGCGGCGGCGTCGCGGGCGACCCGCTTCCTGTAGTTCTCGAAGTCGGCCTGGGTGCGCTGGGCGAGGGCTAGGTACTCGTCGCGCTGGGCAGCGACCTTCACGAGCTGGTCGAGGTCGCCCTCCAGCTCGGCGGCGCCGTTGCCGTCGGCCTGCTGCTCGGCAGCCTCCTGGACGTCCTGAGCGGGAGCCCCCTCCCCGGGCGCCTGGCCCGGAGAGGGAGCCTCCTGCTCGCTGTCAGCTGCTGTCGTGGTCTGGTCGAATTCGCTCATGGCGACCTACGCCTGCTCGTCCACGACCTCGGCGTCGACCACGTCCTCCTCCTCGGAGGCTGTGGCTGCGCCGTCGGCCGAAGCGCCGTTGCCTGAGGCTGCGGCCTGCTCCTGGGCGCGCTGGTACATCGCCTCGGAGACGGCGTGGAAGGACGTCTGCAGGTGCTCTGACTTGGCGTTGATGGTGGCGGGGTCGTCCGACTCCAGCACGTCGCGGACGTCCTTGATGGCCTGCTCGATGCCGGCCTTGGAGTCGGCGTCGACCTGGTCGCCCAGGTCGGCCAGCTGCCTCTCCGCTTGGTAGGCCGCGTTCTCGGCGTTGTTGCGGGCCTCCGCCAGCTCTCGCGCCTTGCGGTCCTCCTCGGCGTGGGACTCGGCGTCGGAGACCATGTTCTTGATTTCCTCGTCGGAGAGCCCGGAGCCGGCCTTGATCTCGATCTTCTGCTCCTTGCCCGTCCCCAGGTCCTTGGCGGAGACGTTGAGGATGCCGTTGGCGTCGATGTCGAAGGCGACCTCGATCTGGGGGATGCCGCGGGGCGCGGGCGGGATGCCGGTCAGCTGGAACTTGCCCAGCGACTTGTTGTACTGGGCCATCTCGCGCTCGCCCTGCAGGACGTGGATCTCGACCGAGGGCTGGTTGTCCTCGGCTGTCGAGAAGACCTCGCCCTTGCGGGTCGGGATCGTCGTGTTGCGCTCGATCAGCTTCGTCATGACACCGCCCTTGGTCTCGATGCCGAGGGTCAGGGGGGTCACGTCGAGCAGCAGCACGTCCTTGACGTCGCCGGCCAGCACGCCGGCCTGGATGGCGGCGCCGACGGCCACGACCTCGTCGGGGTTGACGCCCCTGTGCGGGTCCTTGCCGGTCAGCTCCTTGACCTTCTCCTGCACGGCAGGCATGCGCGTCATGCCGCCGACGAGGACGACGTGGTCGACCTCCTTGACGCCCTTGGATTTGGCGTCGTCGAGAGCCTGGCGCACGGGCGCCACGACCCTGTCGAGCAGCTCTGAGGTCAGTTCGGAGAGCCTGGCCCTGGTCAGGCGCGTGTCGAGGTGCTTGGGCCCGGAGGCGTCTGCCGTGATGAAGGGCAGGTTGATCTGCGTCTCCTGGGTCGTGGAGAGCTCGATCTTGGCCTTCTCGGCGGCCTCGTAGAGGCGCTGCAGAGCCATCGGGTCGGCTGACAGGTCGATCGCCTGGTCGCGCTTGAAGTCGGCCACCAGCCAGTCGACGATGGCCTTGTCGAAGTTGTCGCCGCCCAGGTGGTTGTCACCGGCCGTCGACTTGACCTCGAAGACGCCGTCGCCGATCTCCAGCACGGACACGTCGAAGGTGCCTCCGCCGAGGTCGAAGACGAGGATCGTGTGGTCTGCTTCCTTGTCCAGCCCGTAGGCCAGTGAGGCGGCCGTGGGCTCGTTGATGATGCGCTTGACGTCGAGGCCGGCGATCTTGCCGGCGTCCTTCGTCGCCTGACGCTGGTCGTCGTTGAAGTAGGCGGGGACGGTGATGACGGCACCGTCGACAGCCTCGCCCAAGTACGCTTCCGCGTCGGTCTTCAGCTTCTGGAGGATCATTGCGGAGATCTCGGGGGGCGAGTGCTGCTCGCCGCCGGCCTCCACGCGGGCGTCGCCGTTGGGGCCCGCGACGACCTTGTAGGGGACGATCGCCTCCTCCTCGCGCACCTCGGCCTCCTTGCGGCCCATGAAGCGCTTGATGGAGAAGATCGTGTTCTGGGGGTTGGTGACGGCCTGGCGCTTGGCGACGGTGCCGACGAGACGCTCGCCAGAGCTGGCGAAGGCCACGACCGACGGGGTCGTGCGGCCGCCCTCGGCGTTCTCGATGACGGTCGGCTCGCCGCCCTCGAGCACCGCCATGCACGAGTTCGTCGTGCCGAGGTCGATGCCTATGGTCTTGGCCATGTGTAGTGGTCCCTTCTAAATGCGATTGACAAAAATCTAAGTGAGAGTATGGCAGATTTGCTGCGGGTGCTCAAGGGGTCGACGGGCCCTGCTCCTCTACCCTCACGGTGATGAAGTCGATCGGCGGCGCAACGGCCCTCGCCCTGACAGCCATCGCCCTGTCGACTCATGTCACGCAGGCGCGAGGCTCTGGACAGGCTCCCTGCAGGCCGCCGGGCACCGTCCTGCTGGCCCACGATGCGACGGTCCGCGTCTATGCCCGCAAGGGCGGAGCCGCCCGGCGCGGTCCGGTCATCGCATGCCTGTCGGGCAGGATGCGCGGGATGACCCTGCTGGCCGCCCCACCCGCCGGGAGCTGCTGCTTCGGGGTCGGCGACTTCCTCTTCGCCGGCGACGTGGTCGCCCTTCAGGCGAGCCGCTGGGGTGTGGACAGCGCCACGGGCGAACTGCTCGTCGCGAACGTGGAGCGGCGACAGGTGCTGCAGCGGATCCCCGACATCTGGAGCTACGCCGACGCCGGCTTCGTGGGGGAAGTGAGAGTGACGAAGCTGCTGCTCAACGCACGTGGAGACGTCGCCTGGATCTCGGCCAGCGGGCGTCGCGGCGGATCGGTCGTCTACTCGGTGCGGGCATCCGCGCCCGGAGGATCGCCCGCGACGCTCGCCGAAGGCGCCGGCATAGGCGAAGAGTCGCTGTCGCTCTCAGGGAGCACCCTGAGCTGGTGGCAGGACGGCAGCGAGCGCTCGGCGCAGATGCCCTGAAGCTGTACCTTGCTCCTATGAACAGTCGGCTGGCGCTGCCCAAGGTGCCACCAGTCAAGCCACGCCTGCGGGGCGTCTCGCACGAGTACGCCTTCTTCGTGTCCGTGCCCTTCGGCGTCGCGCTGATCCTGGCCGCCTCTGACGCTCGCGCCCGCCTGGCGGCCGCTGTCTACGCGGGAGCCGTCTCGGCCCTGCTCGGGACGAGCGCCCTCTACCACCGCGTCACCTGGCGTCCGCGGGCACGGCGCTGGATGCGCCGGCTGGACCACTCGATGATCTTCGTGCTGATCGCCGGCACCTACACGCCGGTTGCATTGCTGGCGCTGAAGGGATCGCTGGCCAGCACGATCCTGATCGTCGTCTGGGCCGGCGCCCTCGGCGGCGTCATCTTCAAGCTGCTGTGGATCGACGCGCCCAAGTGGGTCTTTGCGCTCGTCTACCTGGCCCTCGGCTGGGTCTCGGCGGCGATCTTCGGCGAGCTGCCGGCAGCGATCGGCTGGCTGGGCGTGGCGGGCCTGGCGGGCGGGGGTCTGCTCTACACGGTCGGCGCAGTCGTCTACGCGACGGGGCGACCCAACCCGTGGCCGAAGGTCTTCGGCTACCACGAGGTCTTCCACGCGCTGGTGCTGGCCGCGGCCGCGATGCACTACGCAGTGATCGCCTTCGTCGTGCTGCCCCACGCGCGGGGCTGAGCGCGGTCGAGCGGGCTGCCTCACATCCCGTGCGCAAGAAGCTCTGAGCGCTCTCGCACGTATCGGGCGACTCTGGACTCGTCCGCCAGCTCGCTCAGCGCGTCACGAATCCGTTCTGTCGTCTCGGCCACCACGCGGGCGGCACGACTGCGCTCGACACGCCAGCCCGCGGCCTCGTTGACGAGATCCTCGACGGTGATCTCCGCCAGCTCCCAGCGCCCTCCGATGCTCATGGCCCCGCGGGTCCTCAGCCTGGGCCAGAGAACCGTCGGCACGGTGTCGTACAGGGGCGCTAGCTCGACCGTCTCGACGGTGGGATGGAGCAGGGCGAGGTTCTTCCCGTGCGCGTCGGCATTGCCGATGAGCACGGTGTAGGTCGCGACGGCCAGCAGACGGTCCAGCTGACGGGTGGGATCGGCGGCATAGCGATCCAGCAGGAGCGCCGCATCCCGAAGCGAGGGCCCGCCGGCATCCTCGTACTTGCCTCGTCCGCGCTGGGCTGCGGGATCGCGTGCAAGCGCCTGGCACAGGTCCTCCTGGTGTATTCGCCCCACCTCGCCGTCCGCCTCGAGACGACGATCGAATCGAGAGACGATCAGGCAGTCGCGGCCGGCGATCGTGTCCAGCTCGCTGGCGACGCTCGTGAGTCCGATGGCTCGCGCGAGCAGCAGGCACTCGGACTCGGCGGCGACGAGACCGGGCCGCAGGGGATCGTCGGCCTTGAGAATGTGGCTGGAGGGATAGCCGTGCACCGGGCGACCCCAGCCCCCGGCGGGAGTCCGCACCAGCAGAAGCTTGTCCTGCAGGCCCCCGATCGAGAGCTCGCTGTCGTCGTAGATGGCCAGCGGCCGCTCGGGGAGCTCGTCCACCTCTCGCTCCAGGCTCGAAGGTGTGTAGGGCGCTATCGACGGCGAGCGCACCCCAAGGGGCTCGCTGGAGATGACCAGCGCGCCGGCGACGTCGCGCCCGAAGCGTCTCAGCAGGGAGTACACGTCGTTGGTCGGCACCTTCGCCTCGTCAGCCATCGCCTGACGATGCTGCCCCTCGGGCAACAGCCCGGACAGGAAGACGCTCGCGTCCATCTGCCTGGACTGCAGGGGCAGCGAGCACGACAGCAGCGGCGAGAGCCCCGGCCATCGATCGAGCGCCTCCTCGGTGTACCGGCAGCGAAGCTGCCACGGGCGCCTGGGCGTCAGGACGGCGACTTCCTCACCGGCCAGCCACACCCGGAGAGGCTCAGGCTTTGCCATCGTCTCCCGGCCAGGTGACCGTCACGGTCGCGCCTGCCCGGCGCAGGATTCTGAGGACGTGTTCGAGGAGGCTCACGGTCCGCCCCGATTCGAGATGAGACAGGTAGGTGCGACTGAGGCCGCTCCGTGCCGCCATCTGCTCCTGTGTCAGGCCGAGACGACCGCGTATCTCTGCGATGACGCGCCCGAAGTCCTCGCCGGTGTGGATCGTCCACCGAGCTTGGGGGGAGCGCGATTTTTGCGACGTTATTGTCGCATCATGTTCTGAGGTCATGTTGCGACAATATCGTTGCTTGCTCCACCTGAGGCAACTTGCGACATTATTGTTTCACTACGGGTCGGATCTTTCCCCGGCTGGGGCACATCCGCGCCAGGGCACACGCCTCGCATTCGGGCCGGCGCGCGTGGCAGGTCCGCCGCCCGTGGCGGAGCAGGTTGACGTGCAGCTCGAGCTCCCCGCCCGGCGGCGTCAGGGCCAGCATCCGGTCGTGCAGCTCCTCGAAGGGGGCGCCGGGGCGCAGCAGCCCCAGGCGCGTGCCGACCCTGGAGACGTGAGTGTCGACGGGCACGTCGCGCAGGCCGTAGGAGAACAGCAGGACGCAGGCCGCCGTCTTGCGTCCGACCCCGGGCAGGGCCGTCAGGTAGTCCCTGGCCTGCTCGATCGGCACCTGCGCCAGCCAGTCCAGCGACAGCTCCTCCGGGTCGTGCCGGTCGCCGCCGGGGTTGGCCGCGATCGCCTCCAGGATCGCCTTGATCCGGGCCGACTTGACCTTGGAGATGCCCCCCGGGCGGATCGCCTCCTCGACGTCGGCCACGGGCGCTGCCAGGACCTGCTCCCAGCTCGGCATGCGGTCGCGCAGGCGCAGGAAGGCGACGTCGCGGTTGCGGTCGTTGGTCGACTGCGAGAGGACGGTCAGGATCAGCTCGGCGACGGGCTGCCCGTGAGGAGCCATGGTGGGGACGCCGTAGATCTCGCGCAGCCGTTCGCGGATGCGCAGCACGCGAGCGCGGGCCGGGGCCCGCCAGGCCTGCGCCCGCACAGTCGCTGGCTTGCCAGCGCGAGTAGGGCTCATGGCCTGCACCGTATCCGCCGGCGGGCGCCTGTCTATATCCTCGCCAGCCGTGCTGCCCGGCGAGCACACCGGCGAGGTCGACGGCCCACAGGGAGCGCTGCAGATCTTCTGGCGCGGGGAGCCTGCGGGCGAGGGCGCCCCCACGCCCCTGTACGTCCACGGCGTGCCCACCGCGTCATGGGAGTGGCAGTCCTTCCTGGCCCGCACGGGCGGGCTGGCACCTGACCTGCCCGGCTTCGGGCGCTCCGGCAAGCCCGGCTACCTGCAATACACGGTCGAGGAGTACGACCTGTTCCTGGAGCGCTTCCTGGAGCTGGTCGGCGCGCAGCGGGTGCAGCTGGTCGTCCACGACTGGGGAGCAGTCGGATTGGCCCTGGCCCAGCGCCGGCCCGAGCTGATCGAGCGCCTGGTCGTGATCAACGCGGTCCCCTTCCTGCCCGGCTACAGCTGGCACAGGACGGCGAAAATCTGGCGGACCCCGGGGCTCGGCGAGCTGGCGATGGGCACGACCAACAACTTCACGACGCGGCTGCTGACGCGGGAGTCGAACGTCGCTCCGGGGCCCCTGCCCCAGGAGTGGATCGCCCGCACGCTGGCCGGCTTCGACCAGGGCACGCAGCGGGCGATCCTGCGCCTGTACCGCAGCTCTCCCCCGGAGAAGCTGGAGCGGCTGGGCGAGGGGCTGGGCGAGCTGGACATGCCCGCGCTGGTCGTGTGGGGCCTGGCCGACCCCTACATACCGGCCCGCTTCGGCAAGTCCTATGCCGAGCGGCTCCCTCGGGCCGAGCTCGTCGAGTACCGGGACGCGGGCCACTGGGTCTGGCTCGACCGGCCCGACGTGATCGAGAGGGTCGCCGAGTTCCTGGGCGCGGGGTGAGCGCCCGGCCGGGCGCGGCGGCGGTGCCCTCGGGGCCAAGGGCACGCATCGCCGCGATCCTCCGTCGCCCGCCGGCGTGGCTGATCGCCGCCGTGCTGGCGGTCGTATACCTGATCCTCGCCCCCCAGAGCCCCGACCTGGCAGCGGCGAGCTACCGCAGCGACCTGTTCTCCAGGGTCGGCTTCTCGCTATGGGACAACTCCTGGTACGGCGGGCACCACCTGCCGGCCTACTCGATCGTGGCTCCGGCCCTTGGCGCCCTGATCGGCCAGCAGTCGCTGGCGGCCCTGTCGATGGTCCTCGCGACTGCCCTGTTCGGGCTGGCCGTGGCGGGACGCTTCCCGGACCGGGCGACGCGCCTGGCGGGCGCCTGGTTCGCCGTGGGCGCAGGCGTCGCACTGCTCTCCAGCCGGGTGCCCTTCGACCTCGGCCTGGCCGTCGGCCTGGGAGCCGTCGTGCTCGTGCAGCGGGGACGCTTCGCATGGAGCTGCCTGGCAAGCGTGCTGTGCTCGCTGTCGAGCCCTGTCGCCGGGGCCTTCCTGGCGATGGCGATGGTCGCCTGGATGCTGGGGGGCGACGGGCGCCTGCGGGCGGGCATCCTGGCCGTGCTGGCGCTCGCGCCGATCGGCCTGCTCGTCCTGCTCTTCCCCGAAGGCGGCAGCCAGCCGTTCGTGGCGTCGGCCTTCTACCCGGCGCTGGCGGGGGCAATCGTCGTCGGCCTGGCGGTGCCGCCGGAGCAGCGTGCCCTGCGCCTCGGCGCGGCCCTCTACGCCCTGGCGATGACGGCGTCCTATGTGATCCCGACAGCCGTGGGCGGTAACGCCGACCGGCTGGGGGCGCTGGCGGCGGGACCGGTCGCGGCGCTCGTGCTGGCGGCAACGGGGAATCGTCGCCGCTCGCTGGCGCTGGCCGTCCTGGCCGTGCCGCTGACCTACTGGCAGGCCAACGCTCCCGTGACGGACTTCGTCTCGACCGTCGGCAACAGGGGCGTGCAGGCCTCCTACTACAGCCCGCTGCTGGGCGAGCTGGCGGCGCTTGACGTCGGCTACGGGCGGCGCCCGGCCCGCATCGAGGTCGTGCCGACGGTCGACCACTGGGAGGCCCGCTACGTGGCGCCGGCCGTCATGATCGCCCGCGGCTGGGAGCGACAGCTCGACGCCTACCGCAACGGGCTCTTCTACGAACACGCCGGCAAGTCGCTCACCGCCGTCCGTTACGAGAGCTGGCTGCGCGAACAGGCCGTCTCATACGTGGCCCTGCCCGACGCCCCACTGGACTACTCCGCCAAGGCCGAGGCGAAGCTCCTGGCAGCGCCCGCCGTGAGCGGCCCGGGCGGCTTCCTGCGGGAGGCCTGGCACTCGCGACACTGGCGCCTCTACGAGGTCCGCGACCCGGCGCCGCTGGCCTCCCCGCCGGCGAGCCTGACGCAGGTCGGCACCCAGTCCTTCACGCTGCAGTCGCCGGCTGCGGGCAGCTACAGGGTGCTGCTGCACTTCACCCCCTACTGGGCGATCGCGCGGGGGCGCGGCTGCGTGGCCAAGGGGCCGGGCGACTGGACGACCGTGAAGACGCCCCGAGCAGAGCAGGTCCACGTCGTCATCTCCTTCTCGCCGGGGCGGATCCTGGCGGACAGCCCACGGTGCCGGTGAGCATCCTCTAGGCTGTTCGCCGATGGTCGCTCGCGCTCGACTCCTGCAGGAGCGCGTCCTGCCCCAGGGCTGGCTCGACGTGCTCAGGCAGGTCTCGCTCTTCGGTCTCGCCTACATGGCCTACCGGCTCGTCCGCGGGATCGTGGAGGGGGACGCCAACGAGGCCTTCACGCACTCGCGCGAGCTGATCTCGCTGGAGCGAACGCTGCACCTGTTCGTGGAGCCCTCGATCCAGGCCTGGGCCTCGGGCAGCCACGTGCTGATGGTCGTGACCAGCTGGATCTACGTCAATGCGCAGACGTCGGTGACGGTGGGCGCGCTGGTCTACCTCTACGTCCGCCACAACAAGAACTTCTACTTCGTGCGCAACATGTTCATGTTCGCGATGGCGATCGCCCTGATCGGCTACGCGGTCTTCCCGACCGCACCGCCTCGCTTCATGCCCGAGTGGGGCTTCGTCGACTCGGTGGCGGACTTCACGGGCGTCAGGGTCGACGGCGCCAGCTCGACCGTCAACGCTCTCACGAACCTGTACGCGGCCGTGCCCTCGATGCACGTCGCCTTCGCGCTGATGATCGGCGGCACCCTCTCCAGGCTCTCCCACAGCAGGGTCGTGAAGGTGCTGTGGTGGTGCTACCCGGTGCTGATGGCCTTCGTGATCATCGTCACCGCCAACCACTTCATCTTCGACGCGCTCCTGGGCGCGGCCACGGCGGGCGCCTCCGCCTACGCGGCCAGGTGGCTGGCGCGGGTCCGGCCCAGCGTGTGGCGCTTCTCGCCGGGCACCCCCCAGCTGAGGGCACGCGCCTAGATGCCGCCCAGACAGCACGCCCCCACGCGCCGGGCCAGACGCACGGGCGCCCGTGCCGAACGCGCGAGGCGCGCGCCGATCGGCTCCGGCCAGCGCCGGGAGCTGGTCCGCAACCGCCTGATCGAGTCGCGCCTGACCCCCAACGCGATCTCCCTGACGGGGCTCCTCCTCAACGTGGTGGCGGCCGTGCTGGTGTGGGAGCGCCTGTTCTTCCTCGGCGGCATCGCCTTCATCGTCGGCTCGATCATGGACACGCTGGACGGGCGCTACTCGCGCATGTCAGGCAAGGGCACCCCCTTCGGGGCCTTCCTGGACTCGACGCTGGACCGCATCGAGGAGGGCATCGTGCTGACGGCCGTGGCCGGCTACTTCGCGCTGCACGGCAACCGTGCGGCGGCGGCGGGCGTCGTCGTGGCCGTGCTGGCGTCGCTGATGGTCAGCTACACGCGGGCGCGGGCGGAGGCGCTGGGCGTCGAATGCAAGGTCGGCATCGCCACCCGGCCGGTCCGCGTCGTGATCCTCTCGATCGGGCTCGTCTTCGCCCGCGGCGCGTCGCTGGGCAGCTTCGAGCTGCTGGAGCCGGCCGTCTACGTGCTGGCCGGCCTCAGCGTGATCACCGTTGCGCAAAGGATCTGGCACGTCCGCAAGGCCCTTTCGGTGTGACCTTCGCCCGGCGGCGGAGTAGTCTCTCCCGACGGCCCCGGCGGCTCCACCGCCCCCCCGGCGGCCATCTTCCTCTAAAGGGAATCGGCCCCACCCGGGCCACCCTCGACCGGGCCACAGCGCCCTCGCAAAGGACATCGCACTCGTGACCGAAGCTCACTCCAACGGCGCCGCCAAGACCAACGGCAAGAGCGCCGCCTCCAGCAACGGCCTGGCCCGCTACCAGTCCGAGAAGGTGCGCGTCGCCATCGTCGGCGTCGGCAACTGCGCCTCCGCCTTCGTACAGGGCGTGCAGTACTACAAGGACGCCGACCCGGCCCAGCGCGTGCCGGGGCTGATGCACGTCGACCTGGGCGGCTACCACGTCCGCGACATCGAATTCACGGCGGCCTTCGACATCGACTCGACGAAGGTCGGCAAGGACCTCGGCGAAGCGATCTGGGCGGGGCAGAACAACACGATCAAGTTCGCCAAGGTGCCGAAGAAGCTGGGCGTCCCGGTCCACAGGGGCATGACCCACGACGGCCTCGGCAAGTACCTCAAAGAGAAGATCAAGAAGGCGCCGGGCGAGACGGCCGACATCGTCAAGATCCTCAAGGACACGCACACGGACGTCGTCGTGTCCTACCTGCCAGTCGGCTCCGAGCAGGCGACCAAGTGGTACGTGGAGCAGGTGCTGGAGGCGGGCTGCGGCTTCGTCAACTGCATCCCCGTCTTCATCGCCCGCGAGGACTACTGGGACAAGCGCTTCAAAAAGGCCGGTCTGCCTATCGTGGGCGACGACATCAAGTCCCAGGTCGGCGCGACGATCGTGCACCGGGCGCTGGCCCGCCTGTTCGCCGAGCGAGGCGTGGAGGTCGAGCGGACCTCGCAGCTGAACGTCGGCGGCAACATGGACTTCTACAACATGCTCGAGCGCGAGCGGCTGGAGTCCAAGAAGATCTCCAAGACCAACGCTGTCACCTCGATCATGGACCACGAGCTGCCCGCCCGTGACGTCCACGTCGGCCCCTCGGACTACGTGCCGTGGCTGACCGACCGCAAGTGGGCCCACATCAGGGTCGAGGGCCAGGCCTTCGGCGACGTGCCGCTGAACGTCGAGCTGAAGCTCGAGGTGTGGGACTCCCCCAACTCGGCCGGCATCGTCATCGACGCCGTGCGCTGCTGCAAGCTGGCGCTCAACAACGGCCTCGGCGGCCAGCTGGACGGCCCCTCCTCCTACCTGATGAAGTCTCCCCACAACCAGCGCCCCGACGACCAGGCCCGCCGCGACACCGAGTCCTTCATCGCCAAGTACGCGAGGAAGCCGGCGACGCGCCCGCAGGGACGCAAAGCGCCGGCCCGAGCCAAAGCCCCGGCCAAGGCGCCGGCACGGGGCAAAGCGGCGGCCCGCCGCTAGGCACGGGCCCTGGCTCGGGCGTCGCGTGGCGTCCGAGCCGGCTCGGGATAATCGCCCTGATGGGAGCACCGTTCTCAATCGCCCACGTGACGCCCTATCCGTGGGAGGCTGAGGACAACGAGGTCAACGCCCACGTCAAGGCCGTTGCCGAGCGCCTGTCGACGGCCGGCAACCGCGTCCTGATCGTCGCCCCCTCGCGCTCGCAGGAGCGGGTCCGCGACTCGCGCAGGGCGCTGCGGGCGGCCCGCGGCGAACCGCAGGCGCTGCTGGAGGGCACCGACGGAGGACGGCCTCGCGTCCTCGCCGTCGGCGAGGTGCTGGACGTGACCGCGACCCGTCGTCGCCCGCCGGCGCTGCCGATCGACGTGGCGCGCACGGTCGAGGAACTGCTCGGCACGGTCGAACTGGACGTCGTTCACGTGCACGAGCCCTTCGCGCCGAGCACCTCGGCGGCGGCCCTGCGCCACTCCCGGGCGCTGAACGTCGGCTCCTTCCACGCCCCGGCGGAGCGGCTCGTCTCGACGCTGCTGGCGCGCCGCTTCGTGGAGAGCTTCTTCGGCCGCCTGGACGCGCGCGTCGCGAGCCTGCCCGAGACGGCACGAGCGATGGAAGCGCACTTCCCCGGCGACTACAGCCTGATCGACGACGGCGAGGGGGCGGCGGAGCAGCTGACGGGGCTCTACGAGCAACTGCTCGCCAGGCGCCACGACCGCGGGGGAGACCGGCAGCTGCGAGCGGAGCTGGCCGGCAGGCCGCTGATCGACGTCGACCTGCACATGCACACAGACCACTCCCACGACTGCGCGACGCCCGTCGAGGTGCTGCTGGCGAGCGCCCGCGAGCGTGGCCTGGGAGCGATCGCGGTGACCGACCACAACGAGATCTCGGGCGCGCTGGACGCGCGCGAGAAGGCTGCCTCCTACGGCGTCAAGGTGATCGTCGGCGAGGAGGTCAAGACGGCCGGTCAGGGGGAGGTGATCGGGCTGTTCATCGAGGAGAAGATCCCCCGTGGCCTCAGCCTCCCCGAGACGATCGCCGAGATCCGCCGCCAGGGCGGCCTCGTCTACGTGCCCCACCCGTTCGACCGCATGCACGCCGTCCCCGACTACGAGCACCTGCTGCCCAACCTCGCAGAGATCGACGCGATCGAGGTCTTCAACCCGCGGGTGGCGATCGGGGCCTTCAACGACGAGGCCGTCCGCTTCGCGGCCAAGTACAGGATCGTGGCGGGCGCCGGCTCGGACTCCCACGTCGCCCAGGGCCTCGGCTCGGTGCGCATCCGGATGCGCGACTTCGACGGGCCGGCGGAGTTCCTGCAGTCGCTGCGCGACGCCGACATCATGACCCGCCCCTCCTCGCTGCTCTACGTGCAGGCGCTGAAGTTCCTGCAGACCCGCGCAACCCCCCGCTCGGCGCGTCGGGCCAGCAAGGCCAGGCGCCTGCGACGGCTGCGGGCGGCCCCGCGCAGGTAGCCGGGCGAGCACGGGGACGCAACTACTGATGCATCGTCAAGGACAAGACGAGGCACCGTCAAATCCCACGGGACCGATGCCCGTGACCGACGACGAGATCCGCGAGAAGTACCTGGAGCGAGCGATTCGCGAGCTGAACAGCCTGACCAGGGAGCTGCAGGGCTGCCCGCACTGCCCCCGGGGCAACCTCATGCCGGTGCTCGGCTCGGGTCACCCGCAGGCCGACATCATGCTGCTGAAGTACTCGCCCGTGCCCTCGGAGATAGAGGAGGGCGTCGCCTTCTACGGCCGCTCCGGCGCAGCCGTCATGAAGTCCCTGAAGCGCCTGCAGATCGACCCACTGGCCGTCTACGGGACCCTGTGCGTCAAGTGCCCCCTCAGCGACCCGAGCCTGGCCGACCCGGCCTGCATCGCACGGGTCGTCGAGGAGATCGCGATCGTGCAGCCGAAGATCATCGTCGCGATGGGCGCCCCGGCGCTCGAGACGCTGTGCGAGCTGGACGTGCCCCTGGCCCACCCGGTCGCGCCGACGCCGGGACAGGTCCAGCAGCTGACGCCGACGATCGACGTCCTCTACGTGCCCGACATCGACGACTCGCTGGACGAACAGAGCGCCAAGCGCGACTTCTGGGCTGCCTTCCGCGTGCTCGGCGAGTGGTACGACGCGCAGCCGCCGTACTGAGCACCGGCAACGTCCCGGCGAACGAAGCTCAGTCCAGCTCGACCTCGGCCCCGCCGGCGTGCAGCAGGTCGGGCTGCAGGGGTGCCGGCCGCGCCTGGGCCTGCTCGGCCTGAAGCGGAGCCTGGATGTCTGGGCGGGCCAGCGCGAGGTAGGCGACGAGGGCGAAGACGGCGAGGGCGAACACGATCGCCGTCGGGCCGTCGCCGAAGTCGATCCCGGTCGTGCTGCGGGGCTTGCTGATGTAGTCGGCGAAGGACGCGCCGAGCGGACGCGTGACGACATAGGACATCCAGAAGGCGGCGATGCCGTTCAGGCCGAACTGCCACCAGGCCAGGGCGGGGATCAGGATGACGACGCCGAAGAGGATGCCCGAGTCCAGGTAGCCGAGGTTCAGCGAGATGGCGGTGAGGTCGCCGAGCGCCGTGCCGAGGGCGAAGGTCGCAAAGGCAGTCGCCCAGTAGTAGGCCTCGCGCCGCTGCGTGGTGACGCTGTGGATCGACAGGGTGCCCTCGCTGCGCTGCCACTGCCAGAAGATCACGGCCAGGATCAGCGCCCACAGCAGCGTCGTCCCCGCATAGGGGATGTGGGCGTCGAGATGCAGGAAGTCCGAGACGCCGGTGCCCGTGATCGCGATCGCGAAGGCGAAGGACCAGTAGGCGAAGGCGCGGTAGCGGGTCGTGCCGAACTGCAGCGCGAGCCCCGCGAGGATCACCAGCACCTCCAGCCCACCGCCCCCGAAGTTGCCGTACGTCTTGAGGTAGTCCGAGGTGGCCTCCCCGCCGGCCGTCGTGAGGATCTTCACGACCCAGAACAGGAGGATGACCTCCGGGACCTTGGCGGCCACGGGAGCCGGGAAGAACCGGCCGATCAGCGGGACCAGGCCGTCGTCTGGCGGCGTTCGGCGGGCGCCCTCCGGCGAGGCTGGGCGGTCTTTGGGGTTGGCTGACTGCACGTTGCGGGTCGAGGTCGGAGAGGCCTACGGCAGGAGAACGATCTTGCCGAGCTTGCCGCCCTGGGCGAAGCGCTCGTAGGCATCGGCGGCTTGCGCCAGCGGGAAGGCGTCGGCGACGGGGACGTGCAGCTGTCCCGTCTCGAACAGGCCCAGCACCTCGTGCTCGAGGAGCCTCGCCGCCTGCGCTTTCTCCTCCAGCGGGCGGGCGCGGAGCGTCGAGCCGTGGATGCGGGCGCGCTTGCCCATCAGGGCCAGCAGGTTCAGCTCGGTCTTCGCGCCCCCTGCCACCCCGATCACCGTGATGCGCCCGCCCGTGGCCAGGGCGTTCAGGTTCCCTGGCATGTTGGGAGCGCCGACGAGCTCGATGACGACGTCGAAGGGGCCGTGCTCGGCGAAGCCCTCGCAGGGGATGACGCGCGCACCGAGTGCGGCCACGGCCTCGCGCAGCTCCTCGCGCCTGACGGTCGCCGTGACCCGAGCGCCCGCGGCCCGTGCCAGCTGGATAGCCGCGGTGCCGACGCCGCCGGCGCCACCGTGCACGAGCAGATGATCCCCCGGCCGCAGCTGAGCTTGGACGAGCACGGCGTCGTGGGCTGTCGTGAAGACCTCCGGCAGCCCCCCCGCGGCCTCCCAGTCGAGCCCGGCGGGCACGGGCATGAGCACGCGCTCGTGCGCCACGACCAGCTCCGCCTGGGCGCCGCCGCCGACGATCCCCATGACCCGCTCCCCGACCTGAAAGCGCGTGGCCCCCTCGCCGAGCGCGGCCACCTCGCCGGCGAACTCCATCCCGGGGATGTCCTGAGGCGAGCCGGGAGGAGCGGGGTACAGCCCCCGCCGCTGCATCATGTCGGCTCCGTTCAGTCCCGCGCCGCGCACCCGCACGAGCACCTCGCCGGAGCCGGGTACCGGGTCGCGGTGCTCCTCGATCACGATCTCCTGCTCGCGGATGGTGGCTGCGCGCACGGTGGGAGCCTATCCCCGCTCCAGCAACGCCACGCACTCGATGTGGTGGGTCTGGGGGAACATGTCGACGGGGGTGACGCTCGTCAGCCGCCAGCCCGCTTCGCCCATTTCGGCGGCGTTGGGGGCGAGCGTGGTGGGGTTGCAGGAGACGTAGACGATCCGCTTGGGGGCGGCGTCGATGATGCGGTGGACGACCTTCTTGGAGAGACCGGCCCGGGGCGGGTCGACGACGATCACGTCGGGACGCCCGGCGCGCCCGAGCAGCTCGGGCAGGGCCAGGCGGGC
>Ga0181522_10001197_pt1 | contig 16216 bp, 15 predicted proteins | sample PEATcosm2014_Bin_27_FD_121103 | JGI IMG/M metagenome (GOLD analysis project Ga0181522, IMG submission 121103) | Peatland microbial communities from MTU Mesocosm Facility, Houghton, MI, USA - PEATcosm2014_Bin05_10_metaG | ecosystem: Environmental > Terrestrial > Soil > Wetlands > Peat | place... | reverse complement strand
TCGGCGCCTAAATCCTGGATAAGTACCGAGCGTTGATTCTCCCAGGACCATCGGTTAACATTAGGGAAGACGGGAAGTGAGTCAAGTGTTCTCAACACGCCGCCTGCGTTCCAAGCACTCAGGCGGAGGCTTCGCGTGGCTGAGTCGTAAAGACCCAATGTAACAACATCAAAATTCAAGGCATGCTGTAAGCGAACTGCCAGTCCACGGGCAAGACCGTCCATAGAAGCGGGGCTGATCAGAAGCTGTGCTAAATCCAGCAAATTGCGATGGTGGCTCGCTGCCGGATCGAGGAGATGAACGGGCACTGCCATAAACGTTGTACGTTATCGCACAGTGTCATTGTACATTCCATCGGCTAATTTGTACTGTATCGTACATTGATAAGTGCGGTACACACGAATATGCTAGGTGTGGCGAAGGGAAAAGGGCCCAGTTCTCGTTCTTAAGTGTTAACACCACGAGTCTTGCCGGAATTCGGTTGGCCGGCGACCAGAGAGGGCCACTCCTCACGATTTTCTGTGAGGCGTCAAAGTGAGTCGAATGGACGGCGAAAAAGACCGTCTCGAACGTGTCACCGATCTTCGTATTCTGAATACTTCTCCCGAACCAGTATTTGATGACCTTGTTCATCTGGCTGCTCTTATCTGCGACACCCCTATCGCCGTCATCGATTTTGTCGATGAGCAACGAGTGTGGTTCAAAGCAAAAATCGGACTTCAAGTGGACGAAATACCCCGTGAGCAGTCATTCTCTGCCCATGCGATCCTGCAATCGGAGGTCCTGATTGTCCCGGATACCCTGTCCGACGAAAGATTCACAAAGAGCCTCTTGGTGACAGAGATCGGAATCAGATTTTACGTCGGGATACCGCTGATTCCGGTCAATGGCCAAGCCGTGGGTACGCTGGCCGCAATGGACCGGATACCCCACCTTCTCACCGCGGAGCAGATAGATGCTCTAACGATACTTGCTCGACGCATTGTGCATGAGTTGGAATTACGCCGTATAAGAGGGGTTCCATCGCAACCGGGACTTCACCTCGCGCCAAGTCGGCAGCCTGCTGCCAGCATCCTGTTGGTCGAAGACAATGACAACCTGCGAAACCTTCTGCAAAGGACTCTCGAAGGGGCTGGCTTTTCCGTCCTTTCTGCCTCAGATGGCGCAGAGGCATTCCGCTTGTGCCAGCAGCACGACGGTGCAATTAACCTAACGGTGAGTGATATTGTGATGCCCCAGCTCAACGGCCTTCAGTTGACAGAGCGGATTCGTGCTGCTCGTCCCGAGATGAAGTTCTTGTTTATCACAGGCTTTGCCGGCGAATTTCCCGAATTGCGTGAACTAATCAAAAATGGAGGAGACATTCTGGAAAAACCATTCCTTCCTTCAGAACTCATGGCCAAAGCGGAGAAATTGCTGAATCAGGAGAACCATGCCACCGGCACCGAAGGTTGATGAGTCAGCCAAGGAATAAGGAAGCGCCTGGGAACGCACTGCTTGCGGCCGGACAGCCAAGCCGAGCGACGAAGAATCCTTCGTAAAACGCGTGGCGTCTTAGATCAGAATCAAGCTCGCGTTGCGTCCAGTTCGCGTACGCCGCTGATAGGGGGGGGCTGATTGACGACCAACCAATACAGTCCCACGTTCTTTACTGTCTCCCGAAACTGATCGATATCGACGGGTTTCTGTATATAGCTGTTGGCCCCCAGTTCGTATCCGCTCACCATGTCCCGTTCTTCCTTCGAGGAGGTCGTAATAACAATTGGGATGTTCTTCGTCCGAGAGTCGCCCTTGAGCTGTTTGAGCACTTCCAGCCCATCGACCTTGGGCAGCTTCAAATCCAACATTACCATTTTGGGGGGACGATCAAAGGTTCGGTGCGCATAGAGTCCCCGACAGAACAGAAAGTCCAGGGCTTCCTCGCCGTCGCGTACCACGAAGATGCGGTTTGCCAATTTCTCGCGTCGCAGTGCATGCAGGGCAAGATCCATGTCGTCCTGATTGTCTTCCACCAACAGTATGTCGAGTTCCCCTGTGTTCATCATTGGCCTCCCGCCCTAGCTTCATTGCTTCATTAGTTTTCGATTCCGCTTGTTTTTGCTCCGCGAGGGTGAAATCGAAGGCTGCGCGCTTGTCCACCTCCGCGTCCGCCCATACTCGGCCTCCCTGCTGGTGAACGATCCGACCGCACTGTGACCAAGCCTATGCCCGTGCCTTCAAACTCATCCGAGCCGTGCAACCTCTGAAAAACTCCAAACAACTTGGCAAAAATATTTCATGCTGAAGCCGACGCCGTTGTCTCGCACCACGAAGACCGGTTGCCCGTCTTCTTCCTTGTAACTGATCTCGATGGCCACCGCCAGGAGGAAAAGCCCAGGACAATTGTTGGAAGCACAGCCGCGATGAAACTGCCGGTGACCCTCCGTCGGAGGTTCGATTCGATTGGCGCATCGGATTGCCTCGACAATTTCACCATCCCAGCTTCGCCGTCCTTAGCCGAGGCAACATCACCAAACTCACGCGGCCTGAAGTCGCCATGGGCCAGCAGCGCCACCCGATTGCCGCACTCTGACTCTGACTCTAACCCTGATCCAGGGTCTTTCGCAGTCTATGCGTGTTGCTCGCGATGACAAACCTCTTGGCCCCATCGAGAGTGCAAGCTGGCCCGGATCACGCTCAAGAACTCCTCGTTGTCAGCCGGCTTCTGGAAGAAGGCGACAGCTCCCGATTCCAGGGTGCGTTTTTCATGGGCCGCAGGATCGCGAGCGGTGAGAACGATCACCGGTATGCTGGCAAGCGCCGGAAAGTGCTGCAAGTTTTTCAACACGGCGAATCCGTCTCCCGCCGGCAGTCCGAGATCGAGGATGATCAAGTGCGGTTTTTCCTTTTGCGCCATGGCAATCGCAGAATAGCCGTCGCAAACATTGACCGTATCGAAACTATTGGCCCGAAGGCGCAGACTCAACGCCTGTCTGAGATCGAAATCGTCATCCACCACCATAATCTTTGCTCGATTCATGAACTGCTCCTCGTATCGTCTTTAGTGCGCATTTTCCTGGTTCTCATCTGTGAAGTTTTGGCCGGTCCAAAGATCTTTCTGGATGATTTCGGTGACACGGTCGGCCACAACAAGAATTTGTTGTTCCAGGATTCCAGGAGCGGCCGCAGGCGGCATGGATACCATCTCGGCGGTCACTTGTAGGGTGCCGCTGTCCCTCAACTCAGGCAAGGCGCCAACTTGGTCGCGGATGCGGTTCATAAGAATGCCGGCCCGCGCCATATCTCTCGAGGCGACCACGAAAAACGTTTTCACGGGGCCACTGCTTCCGATAGGTGGAAGAACGAGATCTTTGTCCACATAGATACACAGGCGCAGAAGATCCAGAGACCGCTGGCAGGTTTCCTTCCAGCTTCCACGAAGAACATTGGACACCGGGGTCAGTTTTACGCACACCAGCACAATGTCCTCACGCAAACGTCCCTTGCAAGTGATCAGCGGAGTCAGCAGCTTGGCCAGAGAATAGAGCGGTAAGGTGAATGAGAACGTACTGCCGCTTCCGGTTTGGCTTGCAACCCACATCCTCCCGCCATGGAGGGAAACGATTTCTTTGGCAATGTAAAGTCCAAGACCGAGGCCGTTCCGATTGCCGTCAACGGCGTTGGGGTCCTGGTAGAGACGGTCAAAAACCCGCGGAAGCGACTCGGTAGGAATGCCCCGTCCGCTGTCGCTGACCGAGAGATAGACGGTGCCCGGATCGGTCTCCACCGTCGACGCCTTTACCAGCACCGACCCTTTGGGAGGGGTGAACTTGATTGCGTTGTCGATAAGGTTAATGAGGACTTCGAGAATACGGTTGGGATCCGCATAAACAAGGGGGATCGCCTCTACCGCTTCCGCCTTGAGGCTGACGTCCTTTTCCCCCGCCGTCCCTCGCATCATAGCGACCGCCTGGTGAACCAGTTCACCGATATCGATGCAGCCCGGTTCGACGCGCAGCTTGCCGCTCTCGGCGCGGGTGGCTTCGAGCAGATCGCGAATCATGGCGTGCAACTGATTCACACTTTTAAGGACTATCTTAAGGTGCTCACTTTGGTCCGGCGCCAGGCGGCCAGCCAACCCATCCAGCAGAATGGTGACGTATTGGTGAATGCAGGTCAGCGGCGTACGCAATTCGTGAGAAACGTGGGACAGAAACTGGTTCTTGAATTCAATTTGTTGCTTGCGGGTCATTTCCAGGGCATGTAGGAGCGCCTGCCGTTCCACCGCGTAACGAAGGGCGCGCTCCAGTTGTTTGCTGGTGAGGTCACTTTTGAACAGGTAGTCCTGGACGCCCTGTTGGACAGCTTTGATCGCCAGCGCCTCATCGTCTCGTCCCGAAAGTATCACCACCGGAACGTTCGGAGCCTTCCGCATAATCCGACGAAAAGTTTCCGCGCCGTGACTGTCTGGCAGGTCCAGGTCGAGCAGCACCAGCGTGGGCTCCTCCGCGTCGAGACTTGCCAGTGCGTCGGAGAGGCGGGGGACACAGTTCACCTGGACGTCGGAGTGACTTTCGACCAGGCGCAGACGTACCAGGTCCGCGTCTCCGGGGTTGTCCTCAATCAGCAAGACATTGGTATGACCTTGGGTATCACCTTTCTTCATCATTTCTCCTCGCCGGGGAGGCGCGCCAAACCAAACCAGAAATCTCCGATCAATGTCACAGCGGAGATGAACCCTTGCAGGTTGCCGGGCTTGCTGACATAGCAGTTCGCTCCCAGTTCGTAACTGCGTGTGATGTCTTGCTGCGCCTCCGACGTGCTGAAGATCGCAATCGGGATCTTCCGCAGAAACGTGTCGGTCTTGACCTCGGCGAGCAGGGCGCGACCGTCCTTTTTGGGCAGATTCAAATCAAGAATCACGAAGTCGGGAACAAGCGCGTGGGCGTACTTTTGTTCCCGGCGCAGAAACGCAATTGCCTCCACCCCGTCGGTTATGGCGTGGATGTTACTGGGACGGCCATTGCGCGCCCACACTTCGGCAATCAAATCTGTGTCCGCGGGGTTGTCGTCAACCAGCAAAATCTCGGGAGTTCTCATGACTTTGTTTCCTGTGCTGCGTTCGGGAATGGCTCCGTGGGCAAGGTAAATTTGAAGCAACTGCCAGGTTTGTCTTGAGCTTCGATCCAGAGTTTCCCACCGAACCGTTCGATGATTTTCTTGCAGATCGCCAGACCGATGCCATTGCCTGCATACTCGGTGCGAGTATGGAGACGCCGGAAAATAACAAAAATCTCATCCCAGCTCTCGGCCGGAATGCCGATGCCGTTATCAGAAACGGTGAGTACCCACTCGTGGTCTTTCTTTTCCGCGCCAATCTGAATCACCGGTGTTTCCGCACCGTGAAACTTGAGGGCATTTGCGATCAGGTTCTGAAATACCTGCGTGAGCTGTAACGGGTCGGCCATGACCACGGGCAAACCATTCCACTTCACCACCGCTCCAGTCTCTTGCACGGCGGCTTGAAGGTTTTTCACCGCTTGTTCCACCACGGCGCAGCACTCGGTAGCGGTGGTCTCAATATCTTTGTTTCCGACCCGTGAAAACTGCAGGAGGTCCTGAATCAGAGCCTGCATGCGCACCGCGCCGTCCACCGAGTACTTGATATATTTGTCCGCCTGCTCGTCCAGTTGGCCGCGATAGCGTTCCGCCAGCAGTTGCGTGTAATTGGCAATCATGCGCAACGGCTCCTGCAGGTCATGTGAGGCCACGTACGCAAACTGCTCCAGCTCTGCGTTGGAGTGCGCCAGTTCGGCGACCTTGCTAGCCAGCTCTTTTTCAGATCGGCGGCGTTCATCGCGTAGTCGCCTTTCCTCCAAAGCTCTGCGAACCGAGGTGGGTAGCCGGGCCATGCGGTCTTTCAAGACACAATCGGTGGCACCTTGCTTGATGTAGTCCACTGCTTTCTCTTCGCCCAGGTAGCCGGTCACCACGATCAAGGGTACATCCAGGTTTTCACGGCACAGAATGTCAAGAGCCTCAGTTCCTCTCCATTGCGGCAGGTTATAATCGGCAAGAATGAGATCGTAGTTTGTCATCTGTATCCGGGCGGTGAACTCCTCGGGACTTTGCGCCACATCGCCAGAGACATCGAAGCCATCTCTCTGCAGGGTTAATAACTCCAATTCGACGTCGCACGCATTGTCCTCGACCAGCAACACTCGCAACTTAGTACTTGCCTTAGGCGATCCGTCGGTCGCGATCCAGGTCTGAGGACCGGATGACTGCTTGTCCATCCTGTCGCGGACGTATTCCTGGCAACCCCTCTCCTGACGAGAGGAATTAGTTGAATAGGAAGTGGAACTCCCAACCGCGGCGGTCGTGTCAGTCATCCGATCTCCATTCGTTTTAACCTAAACAGTTACTGGCATGTTGTCATCGGTTAATAATAGATCTTCTTATTACGACTGAAACCTATGTCTCACTCCGAGATATAACGCACATTCAGAGATACCATGCACGCCATGGTCGAGGTGTTCAAAAGAGACCAGTCCGCGGATTATTGCCACGCATTTACTGTCGGACGGAGGTGGACTTTAGTAAGTAAATCAGAGTGTCGTTTGTCAGTGACAGGTCTTCTTGTGCGAGACATGTTGTGCGAGACATGGAAAAACGCTTCGTGGGGAAATGTGGGTGCAAACATTTTTCCCTCCGGCATGTAAGCTTCTTCAGCGCCCGTTTCGGGCCAGCGATTTGAGTATCGATCGTCATTTTCGGAAAACCCATCAGAATCGAGGATGGTTGAGCGGGAGGATACGTTACTCCTAGAGTCATTGTGTGCTCTATTGAACAGAAAGCAATATAGCCCGGAGGCATACTTTGAGAGGAGATACATCGGTTGGGCTCGGTGAATCATGGGCGATAGCAAATGACTGGCTCGAAGAAAAGACCTGACTTCAACCCCCACACCTTCCTGTCGAGTACTGGGAAGGGTAGGGAAATGTTGTCTTTTCAAAAAAAGCACGCCATATTCGTTCAGGGCGATTCGACGGATGGACTGTTTTTCATTCAAAAGGGAAAGGTGCAGCTCAGCGTCGTATCCGAAGGTGGGAAAGAAGCAACTCTTGGAATTTTGAGCGAAGGCGACTGCTTTGGAGAAGGCGGCCTCGCCGGTCAGCTTCTGCGAATGTCAAGCGCAACCGCAATGACGGAGTGCGTCCTCCTGCACGTTGAGAAAAAGGCGATGATGCGAGCCTTGGCTGGCGAGCCAAAGTTGGCAGTGCTGTTTCTCAAATATCTCCTGCAACGAAATATCCGGTATCAGGATGACTTGGTCGATCAACTTTTCAATTCCAGCGAGAAGCGACTCGCGCGCGTCCTCCTGCTGATGGCGCAATTCGGCAAAGAGGGAGTGTCGGAGATGCTTGTCCCCAGGCTAAGCCAGGAGACTTTGGCGGAGATGGTGGGCACAACACGTTCGCGAGTCAGCTTCTTCATGAACCGATTCAGAAAGCTGGGGTTTATCAACTACGACGTCGGTGATCATCTACGTGTCAACAGTTCTCTCCTCAATGTCGTTCTGCATGACGATCAGGGAACAGCCCCGATTGCGGAAGCCAACAAACAAAATGCGCGTGCCAGCAAGAACGCCGAACCGCCGGCAACACCTGGCGAACCGCCCGACAAAGAGCGGGCGAAAGGTCCACCCCTCCCGGGCCTCGAATGATGTCCGAGGGATTCAAATCTCGACTTCGTGGCGTTTTAGCATTCCCGACATCCTCTTCCCTCCGCTCCCGGCACAGCCGGAGCATAGGAGTTTTCTATCCCTTCCGGGAGTTCTCAGGCATGCCGGAATTTCCGGAATTGGGTTGGTCAGAAGTTCCGGAACTCACAAAAGCAAAAGGCTGACAATTTGTATCGAGCACGCGCGATTCCACCCAAAAGAATCAGGTGAGAGATTTGAGCAAAAAACCATGCATAACGACGAATCAGCGAAGACGATCGCAGTACGACCGTATGGCGACGCTTACCTCACCGTCTATGCAACGCTGCAAGCATTACTCTGAAGCAATCGCGCTTGTCCGATGACGTGTGGCCCGGCGTATGGTACAACGCTCCATCTGCAAATCGGCCTATTTCGTGCCTGATCCCATGGTGCCTGGTGATTAAACAGGGTGAGCATTATTGCTCAGAAGAAATTCAAAGGCTGCGTGAATATGTCCATGTGAGAAAGGCTCCGATCAACGAAGAAGTCTTCATCGTTGGACTGGCAGGACCGTCCGGGAGCGGCAAGTCGACGATTGCCAGACATGTGGCCTCCCGTCTTAAGGGATCCGTCATATCCATGGAACAATATTCCATCGTTATGAACGATCTTCCTCTGGAGCAGCGGGCGAAGGAGGACTACGACGCGCCCTTTGCGATGGACGTGAGCCTATTGGAAAGCCACGTCCGCAACTACGCGGCAGGCCATGCCATTGATACTCCCATCGTTGACTTTTCCAAACACCTGCACGTGACTGACCGGCACGAACGAATCCCTGTCGCGCCGCTGCTGATCGTGGAAGGTATTCTGGCCTTGCATTTTCCGCAGCTCCGTTCGTGTTTTGACCTTTTGATTTACCTGGAAGCTCCGGACAACGTCTGTTATCACCGCCGAACGGTCAGAGATATCACCGAGCGCCAGCGCTCTCAGGAATTCATACAATTACAATACGAAAACAATGTTTTACCGGCGGCGCGCCGGTACTTATTACCCAGCAAACGCTTCGCCAATCTCGTACTGGACAGCGAAGCGGACTTGGCGACCGTGGAAAAGCGCCTCTACGACGCCATCGTCGAAAAGCGTGCTCTCGCGAGAGTGCGTGCCACATGTTAGCGGATCAGAGGAACAGCACTTGAGGTTCCGTTTTCAAGGCCGCATGCCTTTGCGTCTGACATGACACGCTACCACTGCGCCATTACTCCGTATTTCTTTGGAAGAGTCGAAAGTAACGGTCCCGCACTGTGCTTATCGCGTGAATGGTTCTGCATGGCTTGCGCGGCCTGCGTGCGCTGACTACCGGAGGTCGGGTCAAACTGAGCGACACGTTCGATGTGAGTACAGTCTTCACAGGTCAGGATGACACCTTCCGGCACTTTGCTGATTTTATACACCGTCCAGGCCTGCTCTCTTTTTCTTTACCATCGATAGTGTGCAGCTGTTAACGAATCGCTCGAGACGTACACCGCGAAATTGTCGGTACATCTTCCTGAGCCAGAAAAATCGCCCATTGTCTTCGACAAGTCCTCCATGCACGCCAGGGATTCCCATCGTCTTTCCGCGATGGGTTGCGATGGCAAGCATTGTCTCGTTGCATTCCGTGCGTATAGATCGGAGCTCGCGCAGGAGCTTGATGTATTCCGGATGGGCCAGCCGATGGCGCGAATACAACAATTTGATCGCGGCAGCCTGCTCCTTGGCATTGGCAGCTTCGTAAGCAGCAAACAGCAAGCATCCATTTTCGTCTACCGAGAAGCCAGTGTCCGGTACCACCGTAATTCTCCTTTGTATGCATGATATCTCAACGACAGATAATCGCTATGTACCTTCAGGTCAGTTACTATAAGCTGCGTGACTCCATTGATGATGTTAGCAAGTACTTCGTACCGACTTGCACCCTGCCACGGGTGCTCCGTTAGTCACAGCCGTTGAACTCGAACATGACATGACAATCTCCCGGCATGTTCCGGCACATTTGCTAGCATTTCGAGTCTGATCGACTTATTGGGTTCCTGCGCCAGTCATGACGAGAACATCCGATTGTCTCGGGCCCACATTTGCTGGCGGAGCTCAATATTAATATTAACGAAAACCCGCGAGTCTCTTAAACTGTTCTTGCCGCCGACTCAACACGCAAACCCGTCGTTCTTCTATCTGCATCCCTGTATTCTTCGACGTCGAAAGACCGGACGTCTTCTTTGTAAATGTAAAGCAGGTTGTATCCGTTCACTCTGATACCCATCACTGAAGGGTACGTAAATGCAAGTCAACCTGGGCCGGTAGCGTATAGAACGTCCTGGCGGCTATCACCTGTGTACTAGGCCGCGACATGTTCACTATTGCACAGTCTTATAATCGCCATCCCAGTTAACATCAGCAATATTGGACGCATCTTTTTCGCCACGGGTGTTGTGAGGCGTTGCCGTCATGACGGGATGCGGACCTCAAGGACGTTCCGGCTTTGTGCGTCGAACATTCAGTTGTTTTGAAGTATGCGGAGATCTCGCAATGGACATACCCAGAGTCCTTGTCGTGGAAGATGACGACGCGGTGCGGATGATGTTGCTTGAAGGACTGCAACGCGATGGGTTTGAAGTCGTTGCTGCCTCGAACGTATGCGACGCGTTAAAGTTAATCACGACGGAACATTTTGACGCGCTGCTGTCAGATTTGCACATGCCGCTCGCCGGGGACGGTTTTACCGTAGTAAGCGCCATGCACCATACTCATCCTAATGCGGTGACTATGGTTCTCAGCGGCTACCCCGCGTTGGAAGAGGCTTTATCTGCCATCTTGGATCAGGCCGATGAAATTCTCGCAAAGCCCATACGCATCGCCGAAATCAAGGAGCTCATTCGCGGGAGGCTGCGCAACCCTCGCGTTACCAAGCGCGTCAAGCGCGAGTCGGTTGCTTCCATATTGGAGCGCGAGCTTGAAGGTACAATTCAGTATTGGTTGGACCTTGTGGAGCAGAATGGGGAGCTGACCTGCATTCAGCTGAATCGTCACGATCGCACCGGTCATCTTCCAAGACTTCTCCGCGATCTCTCCTGCCGTCTGCGAGGGGACTGGGGATTGGTGATTCCGGTTTCCGAGGCAGCACGCGACCACGGAGAGATGCGACGACGACAGGGTTACACCGCGGCAATGGTAGTTGAGGAATCTCGTATTCTGCAGGTGAGCATCTTCAGCACTCTGCAGCGGAATTTGTCCTTTGTAGATTTCAGCACAGTGTTATTGGATGTTGTCACGATTGCAGATGAGGTTGATTCCCAGTTAAAGCAAGCGATGTACTGCTATGTTACCCCGGCAGTTCCCCAGCAAGCTGCCAGACTGCCTGCTTAGCAGACCCCGCGCGCGACCCCGGTTTCTCCCTGTCACAGCGTCTCGGGTCTGACTGATATTGACAATCTGGTTGCTTCTCGTCTCAAGAGCCGTTTGAGCCCAACTCAGCTTGTTCACTGGGGCGTCAACTTTAATGTGAAGAATGTGCAATATTGACCAGCCATCCGTCTTCGGCTGCTGTATTGTCTGCGCCAGGGACACAGGGGAATGTAAAGGTCCCACGCTTCTCCCCCGTTGAGGCAGTACCCTAACCTGCGCCATATCATCCCCTTTTTGTCCGCTCGCCAGTTGTACTGGCGAAGGCGTTGACAGCGGCTGCAACTATTAAAAGCAATCACGCAAGTGACGCGCGGATGATTGGGTCATAGAACCAAGTCGTGCCAACACAGCTCCAAATTGCATCGTTTCTTCTTGAAAGAACGCAAGGCGCAGTGAAGTTGACTCTTACAATATGGTTCACAAATTGACTGGAGGATAGAAATGGAGCGAGCGAAAGTCCTGATTGTTGACGACGATCCTGATCTAAGACGAGCATTAAAGATACGTCTGCGAGCTGACCATTATGATACCGTGCAGGCTTCGGATGGGTATTCCGCAATTGCAGTGGCAAACAAAGAGCAGCCAGATCTTATTATTCTCGACCTCGGTTTACCAGCGGGTGATGGGTTTAGCGTTCTGAGGCGACTCCAGGAGAGTGATCCTCCGTCGAACATCCCGGTAATTGTGCTGACAGCACGCGATCCTTCATACAATCGATCAAACACCCTGTTGGCAGGGGCAGCTGCATTCATTCAGAAGCCTGCCGACAACCGCGAGCTATTGGAAATGATTCGCTCGACGTTGCCGAACAGACGCATAAAAAGCACCCTCCCTTCGTGAAGGCTAAAGCCAAAGAAGTGGTCCAGGAACTTGGAGGCGATGACGGAGAATTACCAAGAGCCCGCCTCGAGCGCGGCGCACCTCCGGTCCGGAATCTCTGTCGCATCCAGCCCGGGAAGACGGAGCGCTACAGCGACGAGAAGTTACCTGGTTTCATGCTTGACTATTCTCTATCCCGCACTTGTGTCCGACGGCCTGTCATCCGTGTAATGCAAGTGTTATGTTAGCGTCAGTTGGGCTGACAAGGTGACCGCTTCTTTGCTGGAGAAAGCCCAGCCTTCCACGAACGATATCCTACACAAAGTCGAACTCTGCGGGTTCGACTATCTATCTAATTTGATCTGATTTATTTCAATTTGCCCATTGAGTATGTTTTGCAACCAGGTGGGCAACTTATCAAAGTCGGGGGTGCGGCGGAATTGGCCTTCGGAAAACCAGGATCAGGCGCAGCAGTAGAACTGAACAAAACCAGGAGCAAGTACAGAGGTGACGTTGCGATACCTGAAGTGAGGACAGCAGTAGGCGTTAACCAGCTGAAGTCGGCGGCAGGTACTTTTTCCGGATATTGTGATTTGGCCTACTACTCGCTGGTGAAGTAGTCGATGCTGACGGGGTTTTCGAAGAGGGAATAATCGCGCGTCACTACGGTGATTCCGCTGTCGGTGACGTAGTAGCGCTCACGGTCGGCTTCGCTATCATAGCCGATCGTGGTTCCTTCGGGGATGTGGACGTCACGGTCGATGATGGCGTTCCTGATGCGGCAACTTCGTCCCACGTTTACGTGCGAGAAGAGAATGCTGCTTTCGATTTCGGAAAAAGAGTTGACGCGCACGTTGGGGGAGAGAACGGATTTCTGAACGGAGCCACCGGAGATGATGCAGCCAGAGGAGACCAGCGAATCGACGGCGTGGCCCGTACGTCCCGGTTCGGCGAATACGAATTTTGCCGGCGGATACTGGCGTTGATGGGTGCGGATGGGCCACTGGTCGTCGTAAAGATTGAAGACGGGAGAGACCGAAACCAGATCCATGTTGGCTTCGTAGTAGGCCTCAAGCGTTCCCACGTCACGCCAGTAAAGAGCCTCTTTTCTATTTTCATCCACAAAATTAAAGGCGTGGACGCGGTATTCGTCCAGCATTTTCGGGAGAACGTTCTTGCCGAAATCGTGGGCCGAATCGGGGTCCTCGGCGTCTTTCAGCAGCACTGGAATGAGCACGTCGGTATTGAAAATATAGATGCCCATCGATGCTGAAATCTTGGTCGAATCGTAAGGGGATCGCAGATCCGTGTGTTGCGGTTTTTCAAGGAAGCCGATAATGCGATTATCGCGGTCGATGTCGACTACGCCGAAGTGGCGGCACTCGGTTGGATCCATAACCAGGGTGGCTACGGTGACATCGGCGCCTGCGTCTTTATGCTGCTTGAGCATGCGCGCGTAATTCATCTTGTAGATGTGGTCGCCGGAAAGAATGATGACGTACTTCGGCTGCTCGGAGCCGATGGAATAAATGTTCTGATAGACGGCGTCGGCTGTGCCCATGTACCAGTTCTCGCTGACGCGCTTCATGGGCGGAAGGATTTCGATGAACTCTCCGATTTCGCGGCCGTAGATGTTCCAGCCTTCGCGGATTTGGCGATTGAGCGAGAGCGCCTTGTATTGGGTAAGGATGTAGACGCGGCGCAGGTCGGAGTTGACGCAGTTGGACAGGGTGATGTCGATGATGCGGTAGATGCCGCCGAAAGTTACCGCGGGTTTGGCGCGGTCGCGGGTGAGCGGGTACAGGCGCTCGCCTGCGCCCCCGGCGAGCAAGATTCCGAGCGTATCTTTCATCGCCACCCCATATGGATGCAACGTGCCGTGGGAACGCTACCCCAGTTCAACGCGAAATACTAGCATAAGGTGCGCGTTCCGGGTGTGCGGTTGGAAAGAGAAAAGCGGCATGCCTGGCACGCCGCCTTCGTCACAAGTTCGGAAAACGCCAGAGGTGACCGTCAACAAGCTTGGCACAAACGGGGTAGATCCCCGTCCCACACAAGCTTCACCACTTTGCCTTTACCACATGGGCTTCACCGCCCAGCCTGCATTCGGTTAGCAGTGGACTATTTTGTCGCTCTTGATGCCGCGCGTGGCATTGCGGGAGTCGACCACCAGCCTCGCTTCGCTGACGATCTTCTTGTAATCATAGTCGGAGTGATCGGTGACGATGAGCACGCAGTCGTATTGGCCCAGGTTGTCTAGCGAGGTACATTTCATCTGCAGATCATACTTTCGGCCTCGGCCTACGAAGGGGAAGTAGGGGTCGTTGTAGCTGACCTGCGCTCCCTCTTTTTGCAGCAGTTCGATGATGGTCAGAGCGGGCGACTCGCGCAGGTCGTCGATGTCTTTTTTGTAGGCGACGCCCAGGATCAGAATCTTCGATCCGTTGATGGATTTTTTGACGCGGTTAAGCGCAGAGATGGTGGAAGTGATTACGTTGTAGGGCATGGCTACGTTGATTTCGCCAGCCAGTTCGATGAAGCGGGTGCGGAAATCGAATTCCTTTGCCTTCCAGGAAAGATAGAAGGGATCGACGGGAATGCAGTGTCCGCCGAGTCCGGGACCGGGATAGAACGGGTGGAAGCCGAAGGGCTTGGTGGCGGCGGCGTCGATGATCTCCCAGATATTGAGGTCCATGCGCAGGCAGAGCATCTTGAGTTCGTTGACCAGCGCGATGTTGACGCAGCGATAAATGTTTTCGAGCAGCTTCGTCATCTCGGCTGCGGCGGGTGAGGAGACGGGAACGGTGCGACGGAAGATGGCGCCGTAGAACGCAGCCGCGATTTCGCTGGCTTGGGAATCGACTCCGCCGATGACCTTTGGAATATCATGACGAGCCACCTGGGTGTTGCCGGGATCCTCACGCTCGGGCGAGAACGCGACCCAGAAATCGCTGTCTCCGGCTGAGCCCTTGCGGGAGACCTTCAGGCCCGATTTGTTTCCCTTTTCGAGAATCGGGATCAGGACTTCTTCGGTCGTGCCGGGGTAGGTTGTGCTTTCGAGGATTACGATTTGGCCGGCTCGCAGATAAGGCGCGACGGCGCTGGCGGTATTGGTGATGTAGCTGAGGTCGGGCTCGTGGTATTCATTGAGCGGCGTGGGGACGCAGATGATGATGGCGTCCATGGCGGTAATCTGAGCGTAATTGGCCGTGGCTTTGAAGCCGTTGGCCTTGGCGGCCGCAATCTCTTCGGGCGTGATGCGAAAGATGTAGGTGCCGCCGCTGTCAAGGGTGTCGATTTTTCGCTGATCGATATCGAAGCCGGTGACGGGAAATTTCTGCTCGCTGTAGAGGAGGGCCAATGGCAGTCCTACGTAGCCCAAGCCGATGATTCCGACCTTGGCCTCACGGGCATCGATGCGGCTTTTCAAATCGGTAGAGGGGGACGAAGCGACAAGTTGAGTATTCATAATTATTTCCCAGATAATCCTAGCATTCAAGGCCGCGCCTGCTTTGCGGAAGTGCGACGGTCTTATGATTGTCTCGCGATTTTCGCGCGATTTTCCGGGGATGATTGCGAACTTGATTACCGTCGTAACCGAATTTACTCTGCCTTGAGGTTTGTGAGTAATATGAGAGTGCGTAAATGCGTCTCAGATGCGAATCTCGCGACTGCTGATGGTGGTTACTTTCCTGGTCGTTATCGTGGTGTTTGCCAGCCAGGCGGCTCGTTTTCTAGTGGTGGACGACCCGGCGAAGTCTGATGCGATTGTGGTTCTGGCGGGAGAAACTAACTTTCGTCCTGCCCTGGGTGCCGAATTGTTGCGAGAAGGAGTGGCTCCGCATGTATTTCTGGATGCCGAGACGCGAGATAAGATCTACAACGAACGGTTGATTGATATTGCGCAGGGGTATATCGATGGGCTCGGCGAGACCAACCGGATTTCGCTGTGCCCCGTGTTTGGATTTTCAACTTACGACGAATCCAACGATATAAGCCGATGCCTGCAGTCTTTGGGGGTACATCGCGTGTTGATCGTGACCTCCGAGTTCCACACCCGTCGTGCCCTGATGATTGCTCGACATCGCCTGCCGCAATACGAGATTCATGTGGCTGCGGCGCGTAATCCCTTGGAATTCGGCGAGGCGTGGTGGACCAAACGGGAGTGGGCGAAAACGACTCTTGACGAGTGGACGAAGCTGATCTGGTTTGAAATGGTCGACCGGTGGCAGTGAAGCAGCGACCGGTGGTGAGCGGTTGGTGGTCTTTGGC
>Ga0181522_10001195_pt1 | contig 16231 bp, 15 predicted proteins | sample PEATcosm2014_Bin_27_FD_121103 | JGI IMG/M metagenome (GOLD analysis project Ga0181522, IMG submission 121103) | Peatland microbial communities from MTU Mesocosm Facility, Houghton, MI, USA - PEATcosm2014_Bin05_10_metaG | ecosystem: Environmental > Terrestrial > Soil > Wetlands > Peat | place... | reverse complement strand
TCCGCCAATTGCTATATGACGAAAAAGGACAAACGCTGATCTTTGCCCGCACCAAGCGCGGCACGGAACGGCTGGCCAAAGAATTAGCGCGCGAAGGTTTTTCCGCCACTATGATTCATGGCGACCGTTCGCAATCGCAGCGCAACGGCGCCCTCAGCGGATTTCAGCAAGGGAAATTTCAAGTGCTGGTCGCGACCGACGTGGCCGCCCGCGGCCTTCATATTGACGATGTCGCGCATGTAATCAACTACGATTTGCCCAAGATGGCCGAGGATTTCATCCACCGTGTCGGACGCACCGGACGCGCCGGATCACTGGGCTTGGCGTCCAGTTTGGTGGCTGGAGCGGAGGTCATCGAACTTCGCCACATCGAGCGCGCCCTGAAGTTGCGCATCGAGCGCAAGCAGGTGGATTGGTCCAACCGCGAGCGACCCGTGCACGTCGTGCAAAACACCTTGGCCAGCCGAACCTTGACGAAGTTGCCCGGGGAAGTATTCGCCTAGGAATGCCCAGGGAAGCTTGAACTGAAACACCGGAATAGCGAAAGGGCGCGTTTTTAAAACGCGCCCTTCAACTTTGAAACGCACGATCGCAAAGAGGTGCCGCTAAGGCTCGGTTTTTTCTGGAAGGCGTTCCCTGGGCATGCTCGAAATATCGCCGTCGTCCGCTCCCATCTGGAAAAGAGCAGCCTGCTCCGCCGCATGTCTCTGCAATTCGGTTAAATCCAATTCGTTAGAATCGCCCGATGTTCCCGGCGGATCCTCGCTCTTTCGTTGAACTCTGCGCTCGGCCTTGTCCCGTTGTTTTTGTTGTCGTGTATGTTCTTTCTGGCGTTTGGTAAAACTTGATCGACCTCGTCCTGGCATAGCCGTCTCCCATTATGTATTTGTGCATTAGTTTCTGCTGTGCCTTGCATTCGCTCTGCAGAGTTCAAGCAGGCACGTGGCTCTCGGCTAGCAGCCAGAAACAATCTTGAACCCTGCAATATTTCCGGTTCCCGCTACCAGCGTGGCTCGCGAGGCTGGCGGGCGTGTCCCTGATAGTCGTCGCGACTTCCGCCGCCGCCTGCTCCACCGCCGAAACGCTTTCCGCCACCGCCGCCTCCGCGGGGCGCATCCGTCTTGGGTTTCGCCTCGTTAATCTTCAGCGCCCGACCCCCCAGTTCCTTGCCATTCAGGGCCGCGACCGCCTTGTCCGCTTCCCCAGCGTTGGCCATTTCCACAAAGGCGAAACCTCGGGCACGTCCAGTTTCGCGATCCGTAACGATGCTGACCCGGTCGACTGCCCCGTGCGCTTCGAATACGCCACGCAGTTCCGCTTCGGTGGTGCTGTGAGGTAAATTTCCGACATACAGGTTCTTCATAGGAGTTCTTCTCTTTCTAATTTTATCGCTTCTGCGATCACAGGATCAGCTTGGCCGGCCTCAACGGCGGAATGCTGTTCGATGGCCTCCGCCCAGCGGGAAGGCCGAGGCGTTTCTCGAAGGGCTCGCGAACGAGCCTCACTCACCGAGCGCACCGAGGAGATCCGCTTGCACGCCTCCAGGATTCCCCAACGTTGCGAAGCGGGTTGTGCAGCAGTCTGCGAGCTCCGGGTTAGCAGCGCTGCGACCATCTCTCTGTGAAGTGCGTCCTCCCCGGCTTCCGCGCCCGTACCTCCGGGCTGCGGCGCGATCGCGAGATACTGGGGCCCGCCGACGAAAAAAGCAATCCTCTGCGGGGGATTCGCACTTCGAATATCACTGCAGAATTTATCCCGGCTCTCTGGTTCGCCCTCGGCGTTGATTAGCACCAGGTTGTATAAGTCGGCCCGCCACCAACAGCGCGCCTCCAGCACGTCCGCGGCGCAGTCGACGTCGATGCCAAGCTTTCTCATGACATCGGCGCGCAAATCGCGCTTGGTTTGCGAACTATCCAACAGCAGGACGCGCCTGTTCTTCGGATTCATGATGGGGTTCATGGCAACGCCTTGTGCCGGCGAAGCCTGCACCGCAGCTACGACAGCGGCAGGGATCATGCTACCTTCTCGCGCAAATTGGCCGGCGCCGGTGGAGGCGTCAAGTTCTTTTCTCCCAGAGCTTTCAACATTTTTTCGTTGCTCAAGCGGCGGCTGATCTTTGCCCTGCGCCTGCGATTGAACCTGGCCTTGTCGCCATTGATTGCGGACATTTTTCTCTCCTCTGCCATTAGTGGCTAATTGTATGAACACTACACTACGAGACAGTTGACGCCCCTCTTCGCGGGCGCAGCGCCTCGCGAGTACTGACCACAGGGCATCAGCTTAATATTCCGCAAAGCGAAGCGCCCCTCGCGATGCCGTGATGTTTTCGGTTCGGAGAGAAATGAACTCCGGCGAAAAACTTCAACGCGTCACTCGCCTTTCAAGAACTTATCTCGATCGCGAAGGCGAAACGTGATGAAGAGGGAGTCTTCGAGGTCAAGATCTCAAGTATACGCCCCTCGCTTTAATCATGTCGAAATATCACGCACAGCGTCCCTCAGTATTTACCCTACCGAGGCGGTTCAACTGTCGCAAATGAGGTGCTTAAGGCTGCGTAGGACTAACGTTACTCTGGCTCTTCCCTCGGCATAGAAGAAGGCACAGCACCACAACTCCTGCCCCGGCCCCGCCGCCAATCTCAATCAACTTCGTGTTGACTGGGTTGCCGGCACTCTGTGGTGGGGCTGGAGCTCCGCAAATGGTCTCTTCGCGCGATGCCCGCTGCCCTTCGTGAACAATGCCTGATTCATCTGAGGAGTTTGCGGATGGTTTGCCGAGCGCAACTTCCTGTCGAATCCTGACGTCATTCTTGTGGGCCTCAACATCGACCCTCCCGGTCAAGTCGGTCACATCGTATTGCGTGCGATCGGTGGAAACCGGTTCCACCCGGATGCACTTCACGTGTACCCTCATTGCCGTGGATGTTCCCACCGATACGCTTCCGTGTTCAAGACTCAGTGAGTCTCCCTGAAACCTGACGATGGACTCTCCCTGGATTAAAACCGACGATCCTTCCGCGTCCAGATTGGCGACAAACCCGTGCTTGGTCTCGATCAGATCTCCCTTTGTGATCGCGGTGGAATCGGCGACTTCAGACCCGTTCACCAGCACGCCGCCAGTACTGTGTACGATGGCAGTTCCCGTGTCCGCTGCCATCATCGACAGCGGACACAGAATCGCCATTACCCAGGAAGCAAAAATGCGCGCACCAGACACACTCATACCCACAATGATTTAGACAACATCTCAATGATGATCGTAGTGGCGGGGAGTCTGATCGTCTATTAGCTCTCTGGGTGCCGCGCGCGAGGAATTTTCTCCGTGAGTGGACTTCGCGTAAAGTAATTCGAACATGGAACGAGGCTCTACAGGCGAATCCGCCGCAAAAACAGTGATCGAGTTTTGTGGTGTGCTCTACGTTCTGCCCAATGGAAAGCCGCTGCTTCAAGGCCTGAACCTGAATGTAAAGTGCGGCGAGACTCTCGTGTTTTTAGGCCGCAGCGGCTCCGGCAAAACCACAACGCTCAAGCTCATCAATCGATTGCTCGTTCCCACCGGCGGGGAAGTGCGCGTCCATGGCGCTTCCACCACGGCAACGGACGTGATTCGTCTTCGCCGCGGCATCGGCTATGTCATCCAGGACGTCGGCTTGTTCCCCCACTTCACGGTGGAGCGCAACATCGGCATCGTTCCTCGCATTGAAGGCTGGTCGAATGATCGCATTCATGCCCGCGTGCACGAGTTGTTGGAAATGGTCGGGCTTCCGCCAGAGATGGCTGCGCGATATCCCCACGAACTCTCCGGCGGACAGCGGCAACGAGTCGGTGTTGCCCGGGCTCTGGGCGCTGATCCCGCCATCCTCCTGATGGATGAACCCTTCGGCGCCCTGGATGCGATTACCCGCGATCAATTGCAACAGGAATTTCTTTCCCTTCAGCAACGCCTGAATAAGACCGTGGTCTTTGTCACCCACGACCTCCGCGAAGCCTTGCGGTTGGGCTCGAGGATCGCTCTCATGGAGGCTGGCCGTTTGGTCACGGTTCTCCCGCCCCAGGAATTCCTCCGATCGCGAGATCCTTTGGCCGCAGCCTACCTCCGGGCCTTCGGAGAAAGATTGGATGCAGTCGCAAATCGAGGCACGTCATGAATATCCTTCACTTCTTCGCGGAGCATCATGAAGAAATTCTGGAACTCACGCTGGAACATCTCTGGCTAGTCGGAGCTTCCACGCTGCTGGCTGTACTGATCGGGATACCGCTTGGAATATTGAGCGCCCAGCGTCCAATGTGGAATCGGCCAGTGCTGGGGACCGCGAACATTATCCAAACCATCCCCAGCCTGGCGCTGTTTGGATTTTTATTGCCGGTGCCCTGGATCGGCGCCCGCGCCGATCGCCTGGCAATTTTGGCGCTCACTCTTTACGCGCTCCTGCCGGTGATTCGCAATACCTATACCGGAATCCGCGGCGTCGATGCGTCCGTGGTCGAAGCCGGACGCGGCATGGGCCTCACCGATCGCCAACTTTTATTTCAAGTCGAATTGCCGCTCGCTGTGAGCGTGATCCTTTCCGGCGTGCGAGTCGCGGTCGTCGTATCCGTCGGCCTCGCGACCATTGCTGCCGCAATCGGCGCCGGCGGGCTGGGCGAATTTATTTTTCGAGGGCTTGCCATGGTCAACAATCAGCTCATTTTGGCCGGGGCCATTCCCGCGGCTATCCTGGCTCTCTCGGCTGACTTCGGATTGGGCTGGCTGGAAAAGCGCTTGAAGCCGCGATGACTTGTATTTCGAATGCTCCCAACCGCGAACATCAAAAAGCACGCATCAGCGCCGCAATTTGCCTGCTGTTGCTGGCGGTTTTTCCGCTTTCTTGCGCGCCTTCGCATAGCGACCGTGTAGTCATTGGCTCCAAGAATTTTACCGAATCCTTGATGCTGGGCGAACTCCTGTCGCAGTTGATCGAAGCTCACACTGCCCTGAAAGTCGAGCGCCGTTTTTATCTCGCCGGATCCTACATCTGCCAGCAGGCAATTTTGGCGGGCCGAATCGACATGTACCCCGAATACACTGGCACCGCGCTCACTGCCATCCTCAAAGAGAAAGTTGCGGGAGATCGGGCGGGCGTCTACCGGCGCGTCAAAAACGAATATGAAAGCCGCTTCCACCTTACCCTGGGTCCGCCGTTCGGATTCAACAATACCTTCGCAATGGAGATTCGTGGAGACGACGCCCGCCGCTTGAAACTCACCAATCTCTCGCAAGCTGCCGCCTTCACTCCTCAGTGGCATGCCGGATTCGGCTACGAGTTCATGGGTCGCCCCGATGGTTACCCCGGACTAGCTGCTGCGTACGGACTTCACTTCGCCGCCCCGCCGCGCATCATGGATCTGGGTTTATTAGCCCCGGCCCTGAAAAATCACCAGATCGACATGGCCGCCGGAAGCGCGACCGACGGCCTCATCCCAGCTTTCGATTTATTTGTCCTCGACGATGACCGCCACTATTTTCCTCCCTACGAAGCGGTCGCCGTCATACGCCAGCAGACCTTGCAACAGCATCCGGAGTTGAACCAGATTCTCAGCGGCTTAGACGGGATGATCTCGGATCAGGAAATGCAAAAGTTAAACTATGCTTTGGATGGCCAACATCGCGACGCGAAAGATGTCGCTCACGAATTCTTGAGAAGTAAACGATTGGTTCAATAATTAATTTTCAATGCTTCAACCCATCGCGACACGGGGCTCAGCGTCATTCAAATCGACAACTCACCCCTCAGCGTCAAAACTGCTTGACCACTGATTCGTACCCGGTCGCCTTTTACTTCGCACCACATCTCCCCACCGCGATCTGAGACCTGCTTGGCATGCAAGTTGGTTTTACCCAAACGTTGCGCCCAGTAAGGCGCCAGCGAGCAATGAGTCGATCCGGTCACGGGGTCTTCCGGGATGCCGTAGCTCGGGACAAAATAGCGAGAAACAAAATCCGACTTTCTGCCGGGTGCTGTGATGCAGACTCCTGCCGGATGAAGCTTGCCTAGCAGCCTGAGATTCGGCTGAATGTCCCTGATATCTTCTTCGCCTTCGTAAACTGCGAAAAAATTGTCCGCGATCTGAACGACGTCAGTTGGATGTTTTCCCAAACCCTCGATCAGCTCCACAGGCGGGTTGAGGCAAGACCAGGGCGCAAGCGCCGGAAAGTCCATCGCCAGCAGATCGCCTTCCCGGGCGACGGAAAGGCCGCCGCTAAACCGCGTCTCAAAATGCACCACATCCCGCTCGCTCCGAACAACCTCCAGTAAAACAAACGCGGAAGCCAGCGTCGCATGCCCGCACAACTTAACCGCGCAGCGGGGCGTAAACCAGCGCAATTCGTAAATGCCATCGCCGGGTACGAGATAAGCCGTCTCAGAAAGATTGTTTTCAGCGGCGACCGCGAGCAACATCCTGTCATCTAACCAATGCGTTAAAGGACACACCGCGGCTGGATTGCCCGCGAACGGGGTTGCAGTGAATGCATTCACGTGGAATATCGGCAGCGGCATTCCCCTATGGTACTCGGGCCGGGACAGGGATAGAATCATCAGACCCGCAAGGTAGCCTGTCTTCCAGCATCGGTTTTGTCCATTAAAGCAGTAAAGCATCGAATTAGACCATTGCAGTGGGAGGTCTCGAATGTCGACCATCGTCAGCAGTTCCGCCACCGGTCAGACTCTGCTCGAGCAACTTTCACGGGCCCGTAGGGAAACCGACGCTTTGTTTTCGATTGTAAAACCCGATTCGATCTACGAACGGCCAATCGCCGAGCGCCATAGAATCATTTTCTACATCGGGCATCTCGAGGCTTTTGACTGGAATTTGTTTCATGACCGCGTTCTGGCGATGAAGAGCTTTCATCCGGAGTTTGACCAGCTCTTCGCCTTCGGCATCGATCCGGTCGGAGGTGGATTGCCCAACGATCAGCCTTCTCAGTGGCCGTCGGTCGCGGAGGTGAAGGATTACGTAAGAAATAGTCGAGCCCTTCTGGATGACAAGTTGCCCGAAGCCCTCGACTCCAATTCTTTCGGACGCGATGGATTTGATCTCACCACTCTATTGAACGTGGCCATCGAGCATCGTCTGATGCACGCTGAAACACTGGCCTACATGCTCCACCAACTGCCACTCGACCACAAAATCCGTTTCACCGAATCTTCTGACCTTCGTACTCCAACCGAATCTCTTAGCACGGATTCTCCGGACAACCAAAGCAGCATGGTGGAAATTCCGGCGGGCTCGGTCACTATGGGCCTCAATCGCCACACTGGAAAGTTTGGTTGGGATAACGAGTTCGAAGCTCACAGTGTGAATGTCCCGGCTTTTTCGATTGATCGCTACAAGGTTACGAATCGGCAATACCTCGAGTTCATCACCGCAGGCGGTTACGAGACCCCAGAATTCTGGAGCGCCGACGATTGGGCCTGGATATCGGAACGAGGAATTTCGCATCCCGCCTTCTGGAAGCGTAATGAGTCTTCCGATCATGACAAATCCAATCCTTGGCTTTATCGAACCATGTTCAATGATGTCCAGCTTCCTCCACACTGGCCGGTTTACGTCAGCCAGGCGGAAGCGAGAGCCTACGCCAACTGGGCAGGAAAGTCGCTGCCCACAGAAGCCGAATGGCATCGCGCAGCCTACTCCACACCGGAGGGTCAGCAACGCCTTTATCCCTGGGGCAGCGAGACGCCCTCTTCAAAGTTTGGGAACTTCGATTTCGAAGGCTGGAATCCGGTGCCGGTCAACGCTTGTCCGGCAGGCGCGAGTGCCTTCGGCGCGCAAGGGATGCTGGGCAACGGCTGGGAGTGGACCTCAACCGAATTCGCTCCATATCCCGGCTTCGAGCCATTCCCCTTCTATCCCGGATATTCCGCCAACTTCTTCGACGGCAAACATTTCGTCATGAAAGGCGGATCGGCGCGCACCGCCGCCTGCATGTTGCGCAGCAGCTTCCGCAACTGGTTTCAAGCGCACTATCAATTCATCTATACCGGGTTTCGCTGCGTAAGCCGCTGAGCACGTTAAGGAGCTCCAATCATGGTCGTTCGCGCCGTCACCGCCGACTTAACCTATGAATTCGCAGCCGACGTACGCGCCGGCCTCACCAAGCGCGGCCAAAAAGAATTGCTGTCGAAATATTTGTATGACGACATTGGCTCCGCCCTTTTCGAGGTGATCTGCGCCCTTCCGGAATACGGTCTCACGCGCGCCGATGAGCGCTTGCTGCATCGTCATGCCGAGGAGATTGTCGAGCGCTTGGAAACTCCCATCGCGGTGGCGGAACTCGGCAGCGGCAGCGGCAAGAAGACTCGCCAGATTCTCGAAGCGTTCTGCCGTCGCCAGCCCACGCGTTATTATCCAATTGAAATTTCCCGCTCCGCTCTGGCCATGTGCGAGCGCGAACTCAGCGACATCGATTGCATCAGCATTCTCGGCTTCGAAAGCGAATACCTTGACGGACTTGTAGAAGTAGCCGCCCAGCGGCGTCCCGGCCAGCATCTCCTCGTACTCTTTCTGGGCAGCACGATTGGAAATTTCGATCGTATGGCGGGACTCAAATTCCTGAATCAGGTTCGCCGCATCCTGCGACCGGGAGATTCTCTATTGCTGGGAACGGATTTGATCAAGCCAGACACTCAACTCCTCGCCGCTTACGACGACGAATTGGGCGTTACTGCCGCCTTCAATCTGAACCTGCTAGCCCGAATCAACGGCGAACTCGATGCCGATTTCAATCTCGCGAACTTCCAACACGTCGCCAAGATCAATCATCGCGCCAGAAGCGTCGAAATGCACCTGCGCTCCACGCGGAATCAGATGGTCAATATTCCGGCGGCCGGCGTCAGCATCGAATTTACCCAGGGCGAAACCATCTGGACCGAGAGCAGTCATAAATATTCTCCGGACGATGTGGTTCAAATGGCCCGAACGACGGGCTTCCGCTGCGATGTTCAATGGATCGATAAGGAGTGGCCGTTCGCGGAAAACCTGTTGATCGCCGATTAAGTTCTACCAGCGCTCCGTGCTCATATATCCTTCGTTCCGCCCTACCGCCTCGCTCCCAGGTCTGGAGGAGATTCGTCTTTGTGAAGAAGCTCTAAGAAGACGTAAAACTTTGTAAATCCAATATTTTCTGTGTTCCGCCCATGTAGATTAAAGGAAGCCTCATGCGGAAGACCAAGAAGATCGGAGTACGCGGACTTGCCCTCGCATTCACCTTTACGCTCCCGACTGTCGCGACTCTTACATCTACATCAGTCATCTGCTACGCCCAGCCTGTTAGCCAGCAGGATTCTCCCAACCCGGCATCCTCTAGCAAGGCCATTGGCGCAATTAAACAGATCACGGGTACGACAATTTCTTTAGCGCCAGATTCCGGCCCTACCGTCACTATCTCCGTACAACCCGCGACGCAATTTCTGCGCGTCGAGCCCGGCGCAAAAACTTTAGCCGACGCTGCACCGATTACTTTGCAGGATCTACAAGTCGGCGACCGCATTCGCGTGACCGGCAAAATGTCGGACGAAGGCAATTCGCTCATCGCAGCCAAAGTCATCGCCATCAAGCGCGCCGACCTGGAGGCGCGCCACAAAGAAGACCTGCAAGACTGGCAGAAGCGCGGCGTAGATGGACTTGCGACCGCTGTAGATCCAGCCGCCGGGACAATCACCATCACAGTGCGGAACAAACCGCTCGTCGTGCATACTTCAAACACCACCGTAGTTCGCCGCTACCCGCCCGATTCCGTCAAATTTGACGACACCAAGCCCGGAACCCTGCAAGAGATTCATCCCGGAGATCAGGTTCGTGCCCGCGGCGAACGCAGCGTCGACGGCAGTTCAGTAACTGCGGACGAGATTGTCTCCGGATCTTTTCGCAACATCGCTGGCACCGTCAACTCGGTCAATGCAAGTTCATCCATGCTCAGCGTTCACGATTTGTTGTCGAAGAAAAACGTGGACGTAAAAATCACCGCCGATTCGCAGCTTCGAAAGTTGCCTCCCGAGATGGCGCAACGCATCGCAGCGCGCTTAAAAGGAACGGCTGCGGGAGGGGCCGCGAATGGCGGAAACGCGAATGGCCCGTCCTTCGCGCCCGCTACAACCGACGCACAACGTCCGCGGCCAGCCGGAACTCCCGACAGCGCGAGCCCAGGTGCTGCCAGCGCCGGCGGAGCGAACCCATCACCTCGCGGAGCCCCTGATTTTCAGCAACTGCTCTCCCGCGTTCCCACGGTCGCACTCTCCGATCTTCACAAAGGAGATGCAGTGGTGATTGTCTCGACCGAAGGCACGGCGGGAACCGGCACCGCGATCACTCTTCTCAGCGGAGTCGAGCCGATCCTGCAAGCCGCGCCCGGCGCCAGTAGCTCATCGATCCTCACCCCCTGGAGTCTCAGCGCCCCCAGTGGCGATTCTGGTGGTCCATAAGCGTCGACATCGACTTCTCCTTTGAACAGCAATGAGGCAAGAACGGAAGCTTGCATGACAGGAAAGAAGTATTTGTATTTAGTAGCGGTAATCCTTACGTTGCAATTATGCGCCACCCCTGCCGCATCGCAAAGCGCAGCTCCGCCAACTGCTGCGCCGCAAGCTACCGCGGGCACGCTGCGCGGACAGGTTACTGACCCTTCCGGCGCCGCCATCGCCAATGCCAACGTGATCCTCACGCCTGCGGGCGCTTCCCCCACTCCGATCAAGACTCAATCCAATGGTCAGGGCCAGTATGAACTGAATGGACTGCCGCCCGGTCAATACACGCTAAACGTGGTTTCTCCCGGTTTCGCGATTTATGAAAACGATAACGTCGTTATTACTGCAAACCAGCCCATGCGACTGAATGTCGCAATGACCATCGAAGTCGAAGAACAAAAAGTGCAGGTATCGGACACCGCCCCCACCGTCGACGTCAATCCCGAAAACAATGCAGGCGCAATCGTCATCACCGGCAAGGAACTGGAAGCCCTGCCCGATGATCCCGACGAATTACTCACTGACTTGCAGGCGCTGGCCGGTCCTTCCGCCGGCCCGAACGGCGGACAACTCTACATCGACGGGTTCACCGCCGGACAACTCCCTCCGAAAGAATCGATTCGCGAGATTCGTATCAACCAGAATCCATTCTCCGCCGAATACGACAAGTTGGGCTACGGCCGCATCGAAGTCTTCACCAAGCCCGGCAGCGATAAATATCACGGAAATTTCCAGGTCAACGGCAACGACTCCGCCTTCAACACCGCCAACCCCTTCGGCGGCGCAAATCAACCCGGCTACGATTCCACGCAATTCAACGGAAGCCTGAGTGGTCCGATCAATAAGAAGGCGTCGTTCTTCTTCGATTTCCAGCGCCGCAACATTAACGATCTCAATGAGATCGATGCCATCACCCTCGATCCCACCACGCTCGTGGAAACGCCCTTCATCGGCTCGGTCCCATTCCCCCGGCATCGTACCAATCTCACCCCGCGCATTGATTATCAAGTCAGCAAGAACAACACTTTAACCGTGCGCTATCAGTACTACCGCGACACCGAGGACAACGAAGGCATCGGCCAGTTCAACCTGGCCTCACAGGGTTACAACTCCGAGTCCACCGAACACACGCTGCAAATCAGCGACACTCAGGTGATCGGCGCGAAAATTATCAACGAAACCCGATTTCAATATCTCCGTGAGCTGGATAATCAAAACGCCCTCAGTACCGAGCCCACGCTGAACGTTCTCGGAGCCTTCGGCGGCGGCGGTAACAATAATCAAAATGTCCTCGACCATCAAGATCATTACGAGCTACAAAATTACACTTCGATCATCCACGGCAACCAGACCATAAAATTCGGAGCTCGGCTGCGCGGCATCCGCGACGCCAACACCACTACCTCCGGATTCAACGGTTCGTTCACTTTCTCTTCCTTGCTCGATACCGCGGCCGAGACTTCCTGTGTGCCCGTGCCGGGACAATCACCGTGCCCGATTTCCTACCAACATGCGCTGGAGAACGCTGGCAATCTCACCACTCCCACCGCGACCCAGCTCAATTTCACCAGCGGTAAGCCCTCCGTGGTGGTGGGCAACTTCGACGCCGGCCTTTACTTCCAGGACGATTGGAAGGTGCGCTCCAACATCACATTAAGCCTCGGCCTGCGTTATGAAATTCAAACCGGCATATCCGATCACAACGACTGGGCGCCGCGCCTTGGTTTCGCGTGGGGCGTTGGCGGAAAAGGCGCTCCGCCAAAGGTCGTGCTGCGCGGCGGATTCGGCATTTTTTACGATCGCTTCCAGGAGGCGCAGATTCTCGAAGCCAATCTCCTCAACGGAACCACGCAAGAACAATTCGTCATCAACAACCCCGTCTGTCCGAATCTGACGGATATTTCCGCCTGCACCGGCGCGGTCACTCCGGTCACGCCTACGGTGTATGAAATCAGTCCCCGCCTGCACGCACCCTATACTCTGCAGACTGCATTCAGCGTGGAGCGCCAGCTCACCAAGTCGGCGACCCTGAATGCAACCTATTTAAGCTCTCGCGGCTTCGATCAGCTTTTATCGATCAACGCCAACGCGCCTTTCCCGGGAACTCCCTGCAATCCCTCCTGCGCGCCCAAGACCGGCGGAAATCTTTATGAATATGTTTCCGAAGGCGTCTTCCGGCAGAACCAGTTCATCGTCAACACCAACGTTCGCGTGGCCGCCAAGGTGCAATTATTCGGCTATTACGTTTTGAACTACGCCAACAGCGACGCTTCCGGCGTCTCCAGTTTCGCCTCGAACTCCTACAACATCAGCCAGGACTACGGCCGCGCCTCCTTCGACACTCGCAGCCGTTTATTCTTTGGCGGTTCCTTTGGATTACCCTATAACTTCCGCCTGAGCCCGTTCCTGATCGCAGCCTCCGGAAACCCGTTTAACCTCACCACCACCAACGATCTCAACAACGATTCCATTTTTAACGACCGTCCCGGATTTGTTTCCAGCGCCACTTGCCCCGCAGTGGTAGCTCCCACGCCGCCCTCCACGACCTATTGCACTCCGCTCGGAACCTTCAACGCCGCACCTACGGCCGGAGAGAAAATCACTCCCATCAACTATGCGACCGGTCCCTCTCACGTCGACCTCAACCTGCGCCTGACCAAAACCATAGGTTTCGGACCAAAAATCAAGCGCGCCGCCGGAACACAAAATCAAGGTGGCGGCCCTCCGGGCGGTGGTGGCGGAGGCCGCGGCGGCGGAGGCCCGCGAGGTCCGCTCTTCGGCGGAGGCCCCGGAGGCCCGCCCAGAGACGTTTCCGACCGCCGCTATAGCCTGACCTTCGGCGCATCCGCTCGTAACGTGTTTAACAAAGTAAACCTGGGCAATCCCAGCGGAATTCTAGGATCGCGTTTTTTTGATACTCCAAACAGCCTGCAGGGCGGACCGTTCTCCAACTCTGCCGCCAATCGCAGAATCGATTTGACGCTGAGCTTTGGCTTTTAGGGGTGCTTAAATTTCTCCGCTGCTCGCGAGATCCGCTGTTCGGGTTATTCTAAATATGTAGGCGAGAGTCTCCGGCCTCCGCAAGAAAATTGGTTTGCCGTCCCTTCCCACATCCAGACGCGGATTCCTCTACTCGGCCGCTGCCGCCGGAGCGCTCGCTCTCGCCGGCGATTCCATCCTGATCGAGCCCAATCTCCCTCGCGTCGTCCGTAAAGATTTTTCCCTCCCTCGCTGGCCGCGCCAGCTCGATGGCTTCACCATCGCCCTCATCAGCGATTTTCACTACGACCCGCTTTTCTCCCTCCATCCTCTTCACGCCGCTGTTCCCATTGTTAACGATCTTCGCCCCGACTTAATCGCTATGACGGGAGATTTTGTTTCCGTGCCCATCTTTGGAGATGACCGGAATGCCGCTCTCGACGCCGATCCCTGCGCCGAACTCCTGCGCCAGATGAACGCTCCGATGGGCTCCTGGGCAGTCCTCGGAAACCACGACTGCATCGTCGACCCGGCATACGTCACCGATGCCCTCGAATCCAGAAATATTCCGGTCCTCGCCAACCGTTCCATGGCCATCGAGCGCAATGGCGCCCGCTTCTGGCTCGCCGGAATAGATGACGTCCTCGCGGGATCTGGCGATCTCAAGCCCGCCGTCCGCAACATTCCCTCAGGAGAACCGACTATCCTCCTCGCCCACGAACCCGACTTTGCCGACCAAGCTTCGAAGTTTCCCATCGACCTCCAACTCTCCGGCCACTCCCACGGGGGACAAGTCAGACTTCCATTCCTGCCTCCCATGTACCTGCCCGATCTGGCCAAGAAATATGTGCTTGGGACGTACCAGATAGGCCCCCTCGCGCTTTACACCAACGCAGGCCTCGGCACCGTGGGCGTTCCAGTTCGCTTGAACTGCCCTCCGGAAATCACCTTGCTGACGCTTCGTCGTTCCGCCTGACTTCAGTTGCCCAGCTGCGTTGCCCCAGAGATGTGCAACTGCCTTTCACCTGAGAAAGATTCGACTTGAGTCCCGGGATCTCAACTCACTAAAAACAGGCTATTTAGCGAATGCACCCCGCTGGCCCTAAAGTTGCCCATGGAGAAGCGCTGGAGAAGTGTTGGTTAGGCGTCGATAAACCAGAGTAGCAACTTCCTGCGCGAAAGTTCATATGCCCCGTCGATTCTTGCCCTGGTTTATGATGCTGGCCGTTCCCGCAGCTGCATCCTTGCAGTCGATGACTTCCCGTCTTCCTCATGATCTGTTGACCGAGCGCGAGCGGCAACTCTGGACAACTCCCGCCCGCGCTTCCGAGTTCAGCAGCGTGCCGCACACGGGCGCGCCAGCGCATTGCGAAGACAACCAACTTCCAGAAGCGCTCACCACGCCTGCTCCGCTCATGGTGCCGCCAGCCTCCGGCGTTAAGGTTAAAGTAAGCTTTATTGTCGGTGCCGACGGGCGGGTGCATAGCCCCCTGATCCTCGAGAGCGCCGGGACGGCATGCGACCGCAGCGTGCTACAGACGGTTCGCTTCTGGCGCTATCGTCCCGCAACCTGCAACGGCGTGCCCACGGACGCTGAAGGAAAAATCGAGTTTTCCCGACGATGAAATCCGATCCCCGAACATCCTCCACGGAAAGACACGTCGGCTTGGGCTAGAATATGTTGACCCGACCCCGGCTGGGCTCTGGTTATAATCGCGTTGGTCCTAATCGTGGATAGAGATACAGATACAAATAAAGCCGCTGAGAAAGACAGGAAACTCGGCAAGTCACCGGGCGGCGCCAGGGAATCGGAAGATGATGCTCCCGTCATCGGCCCCTATAATCCGGCGTTGGGAGAAATCTACCAGCAGCTGTATCCCGAGATTCGGCGGCCCAAGCCGAATCAGGAAGCCATCGCCGCCGCTCTCAAGGCCATGCAGCGGCTGACCATGAAGATGGATTCTGAAACGGCGGTCGCGGACACCGCCTCGCAGACTGCGGTTCCCACCACCCCGTGTCCTTCCTGCGGCCACCACAATCGCGAAGGCAATAAATTCTGTGGTATGTGCGGCTTGCCTGCCACCGCTCGCCGGACAGAAGACTCGCGCGAGTCGAAATCTCATCCCTCCCCGAATTCAGCCAGAACCGTTCGTGAGCCTTCGCTGAGTGACGCGGTAATCATCGACGACGAAGCTATCACCCACGCGGCGCAGGCCGCTCCAGAGGTCGATACCCCCGAAGGCGCAGCGGGCCCGCACTACTATCACCATCATTACCATCACCACTACTTTCAGGGCGGTGTGGAAGGTTTGGTATCCGCTGCCTTCCCTCGCGCCAACGCGCCGGAAAGCGCGCGTGAGGCCGATCGCATGCGCATCGTTGCCGCCGCCAAGGGCGAACCGATGAGTCGCAGCGAAGCCGCCGTTCGGCGGCTCACGCAGGAGTGGGTCCTGGCATGCAACACGCGGCAGCTGGACGAATTGCTCGATCTCTACGCTCCTGACGCTCTCGTCCTGCGCTCGAATATTCCTCTACTCCGCGGCGCGGCGGCGGTGCGCGAGTTCTTCTTCTCCGCTCTCGAGTCCGGACTGGGGGAAGTCGCGGTCGAACCCATCCGCGTCGAAGTGCTCGGCGATCTGGCTCATGAAGTAGGACGCTACAGCGCGCTCGTGCCCGGGACCGCCGGCAAACGCCGCGAGGAGCGCGGCAAATATCTCTGGGTCTTCGCCAAACAAAGCGGCGGCGAGT
>Ga0181522_10001193_pt1 | contig 16253 bp, 17 predicted proteins | sample PEATcosm2014_Bin_27_FD_121103 | JGI IMG/M metagenome (GOLD analysis project Ga0181522, IMG submission 121103) | Peatland microbial communities from MTU Mesocosm Facility, Houghton, MI, USA - PEATcosm2014_Bin05_10_metaG | ecosystem: Environmental > Terrestrial > Soil > Wetlands > Peat | place... | reverse complement strand
GACGTCCGGCTGATTGCGGCAACCAATCGTGACCTGCCGGCCGCAGTTGCAGCCGGAACCTTCCGCCAGGACCTCTTTTTCAGATTGAACGTGTTTCCGATCGCGGTTCCGTCACTACGCGAGCGAGGGGATGACATTCCGTTGCTTGTGGAGTACTTCGTCGGACGCATCGCCAAAGAGGCCGGCAAGAACATCCGCCATATTGGCAAGCAAACGCTGGAGCGCCTACGGGGCTACCGTTGGCCTGGAAACATTCGAGAGTTACAGAACGTCGTGGAGCGTGCGATCATCCTCAGTGAAACCGATACGTTCGTGGTGGATAAGAGCTGGCTAAATGACGAATCTGAGGAATCATCCCCGAAACGAGGCCTTTCGGCGTTGGAAGATCGTGAAGTGGAAATGATCCAAGCTGCTCTTGCCGAGACCCACGGGCGGATATCCGGACCCTCCGGAGCGGCCGCGAAACTCGGGATACCGCGCCAGACGCTGGAATCGAAGATCCGGCGGCTCGGCATTGACAGGTACGGGCAGAAGCGACCCACCGGTTAAAATTGCGGCTCACCTCGTGGCGGCGTGCTCATCCTTCATCATTTTGCTGAGCACCCGGCGGATTCTCGTGCTCCGTTTTCTTTCCTTTCAGTGGCTTCCGGATGGCAAGCCGGTTGCATCGTTGTCTTGCGTCGGTGTTCAACCGAAGAAGGAGAACGGCAATGGCGCAAACAGCAATGTTAGAGATTGTTTGGCGGAATCCGAAACCACCTCAGCGGCGGCAACGTTGGGAGCAGATCAAGCAGGCTTCAGGGACGGCTCATTATATGATCCAGGAACTTGTTTCCACCTCAGCCGGCTGGTTCTGGACCGGTACGTCGAGCTTGGAAATCGTTCCCGGCGGTCGCGCCGCCTAGGCCTGCGCAGGAGCTGGACCGACAAAACCAGAGCTTAAAAAGGACAAAGCGCATGACTCCCAAATCGATGGTCGGTAGGCTCCTAACGATGTCGCTGATCCTCGGTGCATCGGTAATCGCCAGCGCTCAAACACAGATAGCGGACGGAGGGCCATTTCCGCGGCGCGGCAGTGCGGAGTACTGGCTGATGGTGGATGCTTTCGCAGACCGTACTGTTCACTTTGCGTATGTCAAACACTTCGCCCAACTCCACGAACAATCTCTTACCGACCGCCAGTGCGAGCAGTACTCGCGACTTGCAGTTGACTACAGGAACCAATTGGCGGCCATTGGGCGAGCCGGAGTTTCTGCTAAAAGTGAGTTCTGGAGGGAGGTGCGCGCGTACTCGATACACATGATTGGACCGCCAGGAGTGCCAATTCCAGTTCACCGAAGCAGCAATTACTGGGTGACGACGGGATCAGAAGCGGAAGACCAGGAGCTGCGCCGAATTGTCTCGCTTGAAATCGACGAAGCGGGTTCACACTTGATTCCGACAAGCGAGTATTCGCCTTCGGCTGCAAATCCCGAATGCCGAGCCGGCGAGGAGCCGATCGCGAACGCCCAGCCGTAGGACCTCGTCAAGCCGACGTACATAATCCCGACCCGCAAAGTGCCCCCTTTTTCCAGCCCAATTCGTTAAGCCAGTTCGACGCCCAAGCCGGGCGTCGATTGGTGGCGCGGCTCGAGTCATTTGCGTTTGCAACCTTCAGGGACTGGACTCTTGCTCTTGGTTCGTCATCTTGCTGAACCTTCGGCGCTCCTGAGCGCTCAGTTTCTTTCCTTTCACCGCTTTCCGAACGGCGAGCCGGTTGCTTTCTTTGTCTTGCGTCGGCGGTGAAGAAATAACCCCTCGACGAACTTCCCGAGTCAAGAAAGTAGGGTCAGACTATGAGCCAACAATCAAACTGGAATCCCATTCATCGTTACGGAGAATCCCTGCACTCCAGTGAAGTCATCAACGCCCGCGAACTCAAATTCTGCGAAGGGTGCGGAGTCTTGTTAGTTCGCTTGCGGGGATCGAATGCACAGTTTTGCTCTGACTGTGAGCAATCAACGGCGATTGCCATGGGGAGAATGCAATGACAACACTTTCGAATAAACGTCAAGCGGCTCCGCTGGTTGTGCGCAACCTTCCATATGCCCGTCTGAGGTTTCGAACCCCTGGGGATCACAGGCAAGTCGAATGGCACACTTCTGGAACGTTCTCCTGGACGCTTATCAAGAATTCTCGTCAGTCAAGCGACCGCCTGGCAACCGGATGGTGATTTCAAGTTTTTAACGTGCTGATTGAAAAAGTGGCGCGGCGGAGTGCGCCGCTGAGTTGAACACGAATTGGCAAGTTTGCGCCGCGGCTACTGCTGGGCGAAGACTCCGAGGGTCAGCTGGTTGGAGTCGGTTTCGATCGCAATATTGTCTCCTGCCGCGTCAATCAGGTAGTAGTTGAATACGTCGTTGGTGCAGCCGGCGCCGGATGAGTTGAATAATGTGCAATTCGAGACATCCACACCGTTAACTGTGCCGGTAAAGATGCCGTCGGGGTTGCTGGTAAAGGTGCCGGACACGGGCGCATCCGAATAGGTTGGACCTGCGCTGAAAAGCCAATTGAGGTCAACCGCTCCAGAGATGGTTCCACCGCTTCCAGTAGCCATTGCCGGGCCGACGGCGTCGAACTCGCCATCACTATTCGCATCCCACCCGGTGACGTTCAGGCCGTAGGCGCCGCTGAAAGAGGCAGCGCTGAATGACCCGGCTCCGCCTTGCCGAAAGCCAAAACCACCGAGGACATCTGTATTGTCCAGCGTGATCGCCAGCGCATGGCCGTTTCCATCCAGATAGAGTTGCAGGTTGAAGTCGGCGACGCTGGAAGTGTCGGCTAAGCCCGTTATCGTCACCCGTCCTGTGGAATCCACAGTGTAAGCCGGGGCAGAGATGGAGTCTGGGCTCGCGGGCTCCACGGTCATGAGGTCGTTGAAGTCGACAAAACCAGTTACCGCAGTGGCGCCGAAAGTGATCTGGCCGGCAGCTTGAAAAACTCCGTGATTGTCGTATCCGTTCATGCCAACCACGTAGCTGTTACCAGAGACGGAGGCAGAACCGAACTGTGAGGTATTCGCTCCCTGGCTGAGCGCGGTGCCTCCCAGACTGCCCTCATAAGCATCGAAGGTTTCTACCAGTCGTATGCGGTTAGAGTCGACAATGTAGCCAGCCAGACTAATCTCGGGAAAGTCGAAGTGGTCGGTAGGATTGAGTGTGAACAGGACCCTGCCGAAATTGCCAGGCGCAGTTCCAGAACATGAAGATGAAGTGAATTGGTTGCAGACAGAGCTCGGGGCGAAAGTCTCTTCCTGGTACGTGATACCGGACTCGTCATCATTCGCGTCGAAAATGCTGCCCGTTCCCGAGATTGTCCCAGTGCCGGTGAGGTTGTCGACGTTGATGATGCCACCGATGGATATTGGAGCGCCATTGTCGTCGAGGCCGTTAAGGCCAAAAGCGTAACCGAGTGATGGAGTCGTGAGTGCGGCAGCGGGGTCTTGCACGTCTAACTCTCCGCTGGATGTAGCCCAACCGTCGAACTCGGTAATGAAGGTCCTGCCGTTAGTGCTGAGCGGGAGTACCGAGCCGGCTAGAATTTCTATGCCGTCGTTGTTTACACCTAGATTGGTGTCTGTGCCGGCGCAGGCGTTTGTTCCAGTGCCGTTGCACGTTTGCAGAGTAATTTGCAGGTTGCCATCGACGGTTGGTGAGATGCTGCTGCCGGTGGAGTTGATCAGATCGTTCAGGTTGCCGAAATAGTAGACGAAGTCCTGCTCGCCGCCGGTGATCATTCCGCCAGCGACCGTGAAGGCTCCGGCGAGACGGTAGGGCAGATACCCGTCACTGGTTGTCCCAGACAGCGAAAAGACATAGGTGCCCGCGGCCAAGGGTGTCGCGACCATGGAGTTGCCACTGGCGTTCTGCGCATCGTCGCTGACCGAGGTTGCGGTGATGACGACGGGGCCCGCAGCGGACCCGGCGGTGTAGACCGTGGCGGCTGTGCTCGCCGTTGTGGTTGGATTAAACGTGCCGCAGGTGCTGGCCGGAGTGCAACTCCAATTCACGCCCAGCCCTGCAGGATCGCCGTTTACCGTGGCAGCGACGTTCGCGGTTCCGCCTTCAAACAGCGCCGGCGGCGGCGCCGTGGTCAACTGAACCGAAATTACGGTGGCATTGATCGCGACGGAAGTGCTGCTGGCACTTTCCGCCGCGTTGTCCACCGAAGTTGCAGTGAGGGTGACCGAATTCGCGGGAGTGCCAGGTGCCGTGTAAGTCACGGCACTGCCGCTGGCGACTGAACTCGTACCTGAACTAAACGTGCCGCAGCTTCCTGCCGGGGCGCAGTTCCAGGTGACCCCTCCGCTGCCTGGATCATTCGCTACGGTTGCGGTAACGGAGAGCGTGTCGTTGACGTAAAGGATGGTCGGAAACGTAGTTGGACTGCTGATGGTGACCGTGATGGGCGGCGGCGTCGGAGTGATGCTGATTCCGGCAGTGCTGGCGCTTACCGTTGTGTAGGTTTTCGAAGTCGCGGTGATAACCACGCTGCTCGCGGGCACGGTAGCGGGCGCAGTGTAAGTGACCGCGACTCCGCTGGTGGTTGTGCTTGAACTAAACGAACCGCAGGTGGCCGCGCTGTTGCCCGGAGTGCAGCTCCAGGTGACGCCGGCGGCGTCATCGGTGGTGGCTGTAATAGCCTGTGTCGCGCTGACCTGCAGAGACGTCGGAACTGTGCTCAGAGTAACCGTGATGGGCGGCGGGGGCGAATAGGCGCTGCTGCATGCCACCAGCGCGGCAATCAAAGCCAAAGCAATCAGAAGAAAAATTGATTTACCGAAGGTCATCGTGCACCTGCGTCTGATCCAAGCTGGGAGGTCCTTTCGGTTCTGCCACGCTGCGCGCGAGGCATTGGCACGGGCAGAAGAAGGCCATGCGCACTTCGCACTATGACGGTAGTGGCACCGACAGTCAGCACGCGGGCCAGCAAATAACTCTTCCCCTCCGGTGACGACATAGCTCCGACGATCCGAACCGGCATTCCTACTTGCAGGGATTCTTTCGTCTGCTTGCTCAGGAAGGGTCCGACGTGAGCATCCACGACGCCCTGTGGGCCGGCCACCAGCAGATGTATCCCGGCTGGACTGCCCGCCACGTGCTGCGTGACTACTTCCTGGATGGTCCCAGTGAGAGTGATTTCATGCGCCGCGTCATAGACCGGACCAAAACCTCTTCCAAGGTGGGATTCAGCCGCCACCTGGGCGGCAGCGGGAACCGCGCAGATCGCGAGGAGCAGGCCGGCCAGCAGGCTCGCAGTCCTTCGAATAGGATTCGTGGAACGAGTAAGCCTCATAGATTCACTCCCTTGAAAAATCGCCGTACTTTGGCCTGCTCGTAAATCTCGGGCTCCTTTTCTGCGACTTCGCTTTGTCGTGCCTTTCAAACGAAATGCCGCTCTCGTTATCGCCCCGCTTCAGCGTTTTCCATCATCAGTTTTTAATGCGCACGTACTTCCAGGCGGAAAGGCGCGTGTTCAGGGGGTTTTCTTTCCCATTTCAGGCTATCCCGAAATAATTCGGAAATACAGGTAACCACCGTAACGTCAGAAAGTGTTGGTTCCCGAGGAAATCAAACCTCAAGCTCCTTCAAAGCTGCGCAGAGGATCAACATCACCAGGAAATACAAGGAGTAGAAAGGAGACAAACTCGTGGGAAGACAACGGCCGGGTTTCAAGGAATTGCCCAGGAATTCTGCGCCAATTGCCTCGCTCGCGGCGGCCGGGCTTCCACTTGGGTCACCCGGCCATCATTAATATCTATAGCCCCGCGCCAGCGACCTTCGCCACCAATGCGGTGGGTTGAGCTTCCGCGACCCGGGCAAAATACAAACGGTAAGACTGGTGGACCCCATACATCACCGGGAAGATCAGTAACGCGCGCCAGCCGAGGCGATGGTTTACCAGGTTCACCATTGAGGTCAGTCCCGCGCTTAGAACGTAGTAGGGGAACGACAGTTGCACGATGCTCAGCCAGACGCGGCGCATGGCCACGCCCTCGGCCAGTTTGATGACGCCCGCCACTGGCGCCGTCTGTCCCAGGAAGAACGCAGCGGTCGCCGAGGCCAGCATCAGCGGCTCCGATGCCCACGCCGTTCTTCCCATCCAGCCAGCGTTCCAAATCAGATTGGCGATGCCGGTTGCGAAGGCCATCATGCTGACGTTGAACAGCATCTGCTCAGGTTTGAATCTCCCACTCTGTTTCGGCCAGCACTGCACCACCGTGGAGACGCAGGCGATTACGATAGCTTCGAGCGCGCTCAGATTCACTACTGCCATCAGCAGGAACGGCAGGTTGACCGACATGTTGCCGTCAATGCCCGGCAGCTTGATCTTCATGCGCGACGTTGCCGCTGCCAGTAGCAGTAGGGCCAAGGCATACGAACTGTGCAAAGTATGGTTGGTCAGAGTGGCATAGACGCTAGTTGCGGTTGCCGCCAAAACCGTCGCTGCGATGAACATCTGCGTTGGCCGTGTATTGTGGTTCATGATCTCCTCCTCTCTTCTTTATTCCGATCACACACGGCTTACTGTTCATCGTCCCCGGCAACGGAGAACGCGCCATCCGTATTAAGCACCGCCGAACCCCAAATTACGCTGCTAGCTTGCGGGCCCGTGCCAGTGCTCGAACCCCAAACCACGCTGAAGGAAGTCAGCAGAATGTCATTCCATGGGACATTGGTACCCCAAACCACTGAACTCCCAACAACGTTATTACCCCAAATGACCGACGTTCCCCACACCACCGAAGTCCCCCAAACGACCGAACCCGGGGCGACGCTGCCGTTTCCCTCGACCAGGGAAACCGTTTTGGTGGCCGGGTTATAGACCACCGACGGAGACAACGCTGCACCCACATTGGCCGGAGCCAGAGCGGTGCTGACGAGCGCGTTCTGCATATCGAGCATGCCCGCACCCACCGAAAACGTATCGTAGTAGGAGGTGAAGGTCGCATTCAGATCCGGAACCACGGCGACGCTTGACGTTGGAAATACCTTACCTGCGCTGTTCATGAGGAGCGCCTTCACCTGATCTGGAGTCAGCGCGTTGTTCTGCTGCAGGAGCAATGCCACTGCTCCGCTGACGACCGGGGTCGCCATGCTCGTGCCGCTGAGCGTGAAGTAATCATTGCTTCCGTCAGTGCCCGTGACCAGTTCAGCGGGATACTCTGCTTCCAGGGTGGCGCCCGCAGCCGCTAACGAGACGATCTGGTTGCCGGGAGCGACGAGGTCGGGCTTTACCACGTGATCATAAGTGGTGAGGCCCTTGGAACTGTAGCTCGCCAGGGTCTCGGCTGACACCAAAGTGGATCCGTTACTCTTCATCGCACCCACAGTCATCACCAAGGGGTCGTTGCCCGGCGCTGTGACGGTTCCATACCCGTTGCTGCTGTCAACGCTCACGCGACCGTAATTGCCCGCCGCTACTACCACTACAATCCCGGCTTGCCATGCCGCTTCCACTGCCTGACAGAGGGGATCCTGGGCGTAGCTGACATAGATGCCGCGGCCGAGCGACAGATTGATCACTCGGATGTTGTAAGTGCTCTGTAGAGCGATGGCTTGCTGGATAGCTGCGATCGTTATACTGTCGCTTCCAGTGCCACTAGAATTCAGCACGCGAAGATCCACGAGGTTTACGGCAGGCGCGACTCCGATGTAGGCTCCGTTCGAGAGATAGCCATTGCCGCCAAGGATGCCGGCCACGTGCGTACCGTGACCATACAGGTCCCAATTTCCTCCGCTTGAGTTGGAAGTTGCGGTACCGGTGAAATCCTGGTGATAGACCACGCGCGAAGTAGTCTCGGCCGAATTCCACAGATCGGGATGACTGTCGTTAATGCCGCTGTCGATCACGGCCACGCCAATTCCCGCCCCGTTATAACCAGCAGCCCAGGCCGAGGGCATGCCCGTGGCTATATCCGTGGTGTCATCCAATGCTTTCGTTGGATGGTCGACGCTTACAGAAAGAACGTCGGGGTCCGCTTCCAGGGCAGGCAACGCGTTCACAGGAATCGTCAAAGCAATGCCCTTGACCACGTGGAGCCTGTGGTTCAGGCGCGCACCCAGGCGCTGCGCTCGTCCCTCTTGCGCCGCTTGCGGAACCTGCTTGTACTGCACGATGACATTGACGGTCTCGTAAGCCGCCGCACCATGATTGGCTCGTGCAGCAATGGGAGCAAGGTCGGCGGCGAACTTGCCCACCGGCTTGGGACTGCTTACCCACTTTTGGGCAAAGGCGGTCTCGGCGATCACGAGGAGCAACAGCATGCTCAAGCGCTTTCCCCAGGCTGCGCTATGGCGCTGGCCTCGGCTCGAGTTCTTTGGTCTCAGTGTTGGCGACATAAACATCACCCTTTCTAAATGGGGGGCGAAACGAATGTGGAACATTAGACCCGGCTTATGTAGGGCACTTGGAAGGCCAAACTGCTCATTGTAAGTTATTGTAATTATTGGAGATAATCGCCGAAAACTGACGGGGCGTTGGGCCATTCTGTCCTCCAGCCGAGGGTCGCGGGACAGTTTGTCCCGCAGACGTCGTCGCGGGTGTAACTCGGTTTCGAGGGAGGCTTGGTTCTCGCCCCATTTGGCGGAGGGTATATTCGCCGATGCTCAGCAGGTCGGCCTCGGCGCGGCGCGAAATCGAAACTTTGCCACGGCTACTGCTTCCGGCTTCGGCTGATGGCGTCTCTGGCTTCTTTATCGGCTGTTCTACGGCGTTCGGTTTCGCGCTTGTCCCACAGCTGCTTGCCTTTGGCCAGCGCCAGCTCAACTTTCACTTTACCGTTCTTGAAGTACATGCGGACGGGGATCAGCGTGAGTCCTTTTTGTTGGGTCTTGCCGATCAGCTTGCGGATTTCTTCTTTGTGCATAAGCAGCTTGCGGGTGCGCAGCGGGGCGTGGTTGTGGATGTTACCGTGCTCGTAGGGGCCGATGTGGGCGTTGAGCAGCCAGAGCTCTCCGTCTTTGACTAGGCCGTAAGAATCTTTCAGGTTGGCTAGGCCGCCGCGGACTGATTTCACCTCGGTCCCGGTCAGAACTACCCCACACTCAAATTTTTCCAGCAAGAAGTAGTTATGAGAAGCGATCCTATTGACAGCGGCATCTCTCTGCCCGGCGGCGGTCGGGTCGCGGCGAGGGGATTTCTCGGGATTGGCTTTAGTTTGGTGTGTGGACTGGCGGGGCATGGACAAGTTCATTTTAACAGTGGCTGCGAGCTACGAGCTGCGAGCAATCCGGCTCCGTTCGCTCATGGCTCGGAGCTCGCAGCTTGGAGCTGGCCTCTAAGGCGAAGTTCACCCGCTAGGTCTAAGACTAAAGAGTGTAACTGCCATGCATGCAATCACATCGGGAGCCGCAAAACACGATGTTATAATCGCCCTCAAAGCACATTTTTAAGGCTTTGAGCTGCAAGCTCAAGCGTATCCCAGGCTCGCTGGCCTTGGGCAAGGGACTGTGTCGGCGAAGCTTATAAATGAGGACTGACGAATGAGACGTCTGAAGCCCGCGGCAATACTGCTGCTGGTGATGGTGACCATCCTGCCGGCGATTGCCGGCAAGCCCAAGGCAAAAACCTTGTACGAACAAGGCCAGGATGCCGAGGCCCGCCAGAATTACGAGCAGGCCTATGAGCTTTACAAGAAGGCCTACGATCAGAAGCCGAAAGACTTGCGCTACCGGTCGTCGTTCGAGCGCATGCGGTTCAAGGCCGCCGCGGTCATCGTGCATCAGGGCATCCTGCTGCGCGACGACGGCAAGCTGGAAGAGGCGCTGGCGAAGTTTCAGCGCGCCGCCCAAATCGATCCCTCATTATTTTCTGCCCAGCAGGAAATCAAGAACACGCTGCATATGATTGAGGAAAAGAAGAATCCTCAACCGCAGACCGCCGGCCCGCCGAGTAGTTTGGAGCGCAAGCTGAAAGATGCCACTGGACCAGTCGAACTCGCGCCCATCGCGAGCGTTCCTTTGACGATTCATGAAACCGAAGACAGCAAGGTGGTCTACGAGACCATTGGCAAGATCGCCGGCATCAATGTTCTATTCGATCCCGATTACACTTCGCGACGCATCAAGGTGGAGCTGAACGGCGTTACGCTACAGGAAGCGCTGGAGATTACAGCGCTGGAGTCAAAAACTTTTTGGCGGCCGGTGACCAGCAATACGATTTTTATCGCGACGGATAATCCCGCCAAGCGCAAGGAATTAGAGCAAAGCGTCCTCAAAACTTTTTATCTTTCGAACGTTTCGCAGCCCACCGAGCTGCAGGATGTAGTGAATGCGATCCGCGCTGTGCTCGACGTGCAGCGCGTGCAGCAACTTCTGTCACAGAACGCTATCGTGGTGCGCGGAACGCCCGATCAGATCTCACTGGCAGAGAAGCTGGTAGACGATCTCGATAAGGCGCGTCCGGAAGTCCTTGTCGACATCGCCGTGCTGCAGATCAGCAAAGATCGCTCGCGCACGCTGGGCTTTAGTCCGCCCTCGAGCGCAACCGTCACTTTGCAGAGCAACATCAACACCAGCACAACCACTACCAGTACGACCGGCACGACCACCCCCTCCAGCTCGAGCACGGGGCTTGAATTGAACACCCTGGGCAACCTGAACGCCACCGATTTCCAGGTATCGATTGGATCGGCCAACCTGTCGGCGGTGATGAGCGACAGCGATACCAAGATGCTGCAGAATCCGCAGGTGCGGGCGCTCGACAATCAGAAGGCGACATTGAAGATCGGCGAACGTGTTCCGGTCGCGACCGGATCGTTCCAGCCGGGAATTGGCGGCGTCGGCATCAATCCTCTTGTCAACACGCAGTTTCAATATCTGGATGTCGGAGTCAACATCGATGTGACGCCGCACGTACATTCCGACCGCGACATTACTTTGAAGATCACCATGGAAATTTCTTCAGTGGTGGGGCAGTCGAGCATCGGCGGCATCAGCCAGCCCATCATTGGGCAGAAGAAAGTGGAACATGAAATTCGGCTGCGCGATGGCGAGCCGAGCCTGATCGGCGGCATCATGGACGATTCGCAAACCCGATCTCTGGCCGGCATTCCGGGGCTGGCGCAGATTCCCATCATCAAATGGCTCTTTGGCCAGGAAACCAAGGACCACGAGGAGGATGAAACCGTATTTGCGATTACGCCGCACGTGGTTCGCGCGGTCAGCGTGAGCGAGTTTAACCAGCGGCCCATCGAAATCGGAACGGCAAACGCGATTCAGTTGCACTACGCGAACCATCCGGCGGCGGCTACGCAGCAGGCACCGCAGGCTGGGATGCCAACGGCTCCGACGCCAGTCACTCCTTCGCCAGCCCCCACGCCGTCTGCAGCGATAGCGCCAACTCCGGCGGCGATGGTCACCCCGGGTCCGGCGAACTTCCTGTTCGATCCCGGCCAGATCACGACGACCAAGGGCGGCACTTTCACCGTGAACCTGATGATTTCGGGCGCGAAAGATGTGTACTCGGTGCCGGTGCAGTTGAACTATGACGACAAATTGCTCGACCTGGTGAACATCTCAAATGGCGGATTCTTATCGCAGGATGGCCAGGCCGTGGCGCTGGTGCATCGGCAGGACGATAAAGGATTGCAGATTACGGCTACTCGTCCGCCGGGCGCGGGAGGAGTGTCTGGCCAGGGCTCGGTCGTGACCCTGACGTTCCAGGCCAAGGCCAGCGGACAGACGCCAATCACGATTACCCGTGGGGGCGCGCGCGATCCCGGCCTGCAGGCCATCAACGTGAATGGAGCGCAGGCATCGGTGACGGTGCAGTAGGAGCAACTAACGATTAACGCCGCTTGCCGGCTTCGGAACTCAGTCATGATCCCAACGCAAAATCATCGCCGGCAGAGATCGATGCGCGGGTTCACGCTGATCGAGCTGATCATCGCGACATCGATTGTGGTGATTCTCTCGACCATGGCGGTTCCGCTGGCGCGCTTCACCATTCAACGCGAGCGTGAGCGCATGCTGCGCGAAGATTTATGGATGTTGCGCGACGCCATCGACCGATATAAAGACGCCGCCGACCGCGGCGGTTTTCAGACCAAGGTCGATAGCCAGAACTATCCGCCCGATCTGGAGACTTTGGTGAAAGGTGTCGATGTACAAGGTAAGAAGGTACGCTTCCTGCGCCAGATTCCCATCGACCCGATGACTAACACGACCGAATGGGGATTGCGTTCGATGCAGGACGATCCCGACTCGGATTCGTGGGGCGGGCAGAACATTTTCGACGTCTATACCAAATCGCAGGGCGTTGCGCTGGACGGTACCAAATATAAGGACTGGTAAATGGTAAGCAAGTTGAAATCACGGGGATCGGCGGGGTTCACGCTGCTGGAGATGATGATTGTCATCATCATCATGGGAATTCTGCTGTCGATTGCGCTGCCCATTTACAACCAGTCGGTGCTTAAGGCGCGAGAGTCGGTGCTGCGCAACGATCTGTTCGAGTTGCGCAAGCTGATTTCGCAGTACACGCTCGACAAGCAGAAAGCTCCGCAATCGCTGGACGATCTGGTGCAGGCGGGATACATCAAGCAACTTCCCAAAGACCCCATGACCAACGAAGCCAACTGGACGCCGCAGGAAGAAGATGTGCTGCAATCAGTCGATCAGCAGGACCCCGGAATCGACGATGTGCACTCGTCTTCGAACGCAACTTCTTCCGATGGTACTGCGTATAGCACGTGGTGAGCTTAGGGTTACAACCGCCGCCACAGCGGGAAATTATTCCAGAGCTATGGTAAGATTGTCTTACCATGCAAACCAAGGTTTCGACGAAGGGACAAGTCGTGTTGCCGGGCCCGCTTCGCCGCCGTCTCAATATAAGAGCGGGAGATTCTCTGGACGCCGATATAAAAGACGGCCGCATTATTTTGACCCCTCGCAACCAGCGCCCGCATCTGGTGAAGATTGTGGTCGACCGCGTGACTGGACTCCCCGCGTTGAGTGCTGGCCCAAAAGCGCCGACCTTGACGAACAGGGAAGTGGAAGAAATCCTCGCTAGCTTTCCATAGATAAGATGCCCACGGAAAGCTGCCGTAAGCAGCCTGCCATGACTTATCTGCTCGACGTAAGCGCTCTGGTGGCTCTGGGCTTCATCAACCACGAGTTCCACGACCGCGTCGCTTCCTGGATCGGATCTCAGGATACGCCGACCCTCGCGAGTTGCTCGATCACCGAGTTGGGATTCGTGCGAGTGCTGGCCCAGGCACCGGCCTATGGACTAACAGTCGCGCAGGCCTGTGCGCTCATGGTTCGGCTCAAGCAGGCCCGTGCCGCCCGTTTTATCTTTATTCCCGATGCGCACGATATTTCTCACCTTCCCGCTTGGGTGCGAACGCCGCGCCAAATAACTGACGGCCATCTCCGAAAACTCGCGGCGGCGAATAGCGCGGTGCTGGCAACGCTGGATGAAAACATTCCGCAGTCGTATCTGATTCCACGGTAGCGTCGGTTTGGCGTTGGCGACTACTTCACCGGTTCCACGTATACCGCGGTGCCGTAAGCCAGTACCTCCGTCACGCCCTGCATCACTTCGGTGGCGTCATAACGCGCGCCGACGACTGCGTTTCCCCCGAGCTCAGCTGCGTGTTGCAGCATGAGATCGAAGGCTTCTTGACGCGTCTTCTCGCATAGGTTCGTAAGTATCGTAATATTGCCGCCCACCAGCGTCTGCAATCCGGCGCCGATTGAGCCAAAGATGGACCGCGACCGGACAACGATGCCTCGCACAACTCCCAACGTGCGGGTCACGCGGAATCCATCTAGTTCAAACTGCGTCGTGACCATATTGTGCGCCACCATCCGTCCACTTCCCGCATAAGTAACCATCGATCCCCCTTTGTGTATGTTCAATGCATCTGGTTCAAGAGAATCTTCATTCGAGCGCAGAGGTGATCAGGAACGCCTGCGCATCAGCATCATACTCGACCCGCAGAAGATTCGGCTTGCAGCATACCTGACAATCCTCGACGTAGCTCTGCCGGCGCCCGGCCGATTCGTCCACCGTCGTGGCATTCCACTCGCCACAGCCGGCGCATTGGAAGCCTGCTTCCATGCGACAATTATCCCTCATCGTTCAAATGACGAATCCGTTGGGAGACTCGATGATTTCGCGCCGCAAGTTCTTGGGAAGCGTCGGACTAGTGGGAATAGCAGCGTCTGTGCCGCAACTTCGAGCCAGCCTGGAGGTCAGCTCTCTGCCGCCGTCGATTGCGGCGTTGAAGTCACGCAAAGGCGAAGCTTCGCCGGTCACTCGCGATGAGCGCCTTGAACGGGTGGAGCGCGCGCGCCGGTTAATGTCGGCCAACGCCCTCGATGCCATGGTGCTGATGGAAGGCACTTCGCTGGAATATTTCACCGGCATCCGCTGGTGGGGCGGCGAGCGCCTGTTCGCGCTGATCTTGCCGGCGAAAAAATCCCCGTTCTATATTTGTCCTGCATTCGAAGAGGGCCGCGCCCGTGAGCAACTCGCGAACGCGCCCGATGGAGAGAATGCGGATATCCGCACCTGGCAAGAAGATGAGAGCCCGTACGGGCTTCTCGCGCAAGGATTGCAAGATCGCGGCATGACGACCGGACACATCGGCATGGAAGAAACCATACGCTTCCTCTTTTCCGATGGCATCGCGAAAGCCGCGCCGCAAGCCACATTCAGCAGCGCCACCCCCGTGACCGCCGGATGCCGCATGATCAAGAGCGCGCACGAGATTGCTTTAATGCGTTTGGCGGCGCAGGTTACACTTGCTGCCTATGAAGCGGTTTACCGCGCGCTGCAGGTGGGCATGACGCAGCATCAGGTTTCAGATTTGATCGAAAAAGCTTACCTGCAACTGGGCTTTCCCGGAGAAGCCAGCGTACAAGTCGATGAATACACCGCGCTGCCGCACGGCTCGGCGACGCCGCAGAGAATCCGCGAGGGCTCGATCATCATGATCGACGACGGCTGCGCGGTCGAAGGATATCAGTCCGACATCACGCGGACATTTGTCTTAGGCAAGGCGTCGGGGCGGCTCGCCGACAAAATGAAAAAAGTATTCGACATCGTACATCGAGCTCAAACCGCGGCGCTCGAGACCGCGCGTCCCGGAGCCGAATGTGGAGCCGTCGATGCTGCAGCGCGAAAGATTATTACCGATGCCGGCTACGGGCCGCGCTATAAATATTTCACTCACCGCCTGGGCCACGGATTAGGCATGGATGGTCACGAGTGGCCTTATCTCGTGCAGGGCAACGCGACCAGACTTCAGCCGCACATTACGACCAGCAACGAGCCCGGCATTTACATTCCAGGAGAATTCGGTATTCGCCTTGAAGACGACATGCACATCACTGCGGATGGGGCGGAATTATTCACGCCGCAAAGCCCCTCGCTGGAAGAGCCGTTCGGAAAAGCCTGAACGCCAATGGGCGAATCTGCCGATCATTCAATGGGCAATCGATAAATCAGTAGCCGACTGCAATCGATGTGCTCTACGGCGTGGCATGCGCCACGTCCAAAGCTTTTCTCACCGCCTGCAGCTCTTTTAGAACGTCGCGGAGTTTGGTCGACACCAGCGCGTTGGCCCCATCCGATTTCGCCACCGCGGGATTATCGTGAACTTCCATGAACACGCCATCCACTCCGGCCGCGACCGCGGCGCGCGCCAGCAGCGGAATAAATTCCGGCTGGCCGCCGCTGGTGGCGCTGTCGCCGTCGGTTGACGCCGACGGAAGTTGAACCGAATGCGTCGCGTCGAAAACCACAGGAGCAAACTTGCGCATGATCGCCAGCGACCGCATGTCGACCACCAGATTGTTGTATCCGAAACTGCTGCCGCGCTCGGTCAGAACCACCTGCGAGTTGCCGGCTTCGCGGCATTTCTCGGCTGCATGACGCATGTCCCACGGCGAGACGAACTGCCCTTTTTTGATGTTGACGGCGCGGCCGCTCAAGGCCGCAGCCACCACGAGATCAGTCTGACGGCACAAGAACGCGGGAATTTGCAGCACGTCGGCAACTTCGGCCACTGCACCCACATCCGCGGCCTGGTGTACGTCCGTCAGCACAGGCACCTGAACCTCGCCTTTTATTTTCTTCAAAATTCGCAGGCCTTCTTTGAGTCCCGGCCCGCGAAAGCTGCGAATGGATGTGCGATTGGCTTTGTCGTAGCTGGCTTTAAAAATGAAAGGAAAATTCAGCGACCGCGTCACGCCCTTGATGAT
>Ga0181522_10001192_pt1 | contig 16260 bp, 13 predicted proteins | sample PEATcosm2014_Bin_27_FD_121103 | JGI IMG/M metagenome (GOLD analysis project Ga0181522, IMG submission 121103) | Peatland microbial communities from MTU Mesocosm Facility, Houghton, MI, USA - PEATcosm2014_Bin05_10_metaG | ecosystem: Environmental > Terrestrial > Soil > Wetlands > Peat | place... | reverse complement strand
GGGGTGGTCGTCTTTCCGATTGTGTTTTTTTTGACTTTCGTCGCGGCGGTCGATCAACAACCCGTCTTGCTGACTTCTTTCGTGCAACACAAAGGGTGGCTGATTGCTCATATCATTCTGATCTTTACGGGATATGCGGCCCTGGTGCTCAGCTTTGGTGCCAGTTTGCTCTACCTGATTCAGGAGCACCGCCTGAAGACCAAGAAGCCGAGCAGTCTGATTTCCTTTTTGCCCGCGCTCGAAACCATTGACCAGATCGGCTACCGGTCGTTGCTGCTCGGGTTTCCGTTTATGACTTTGGGGCTGATCACTGGCTCGGTTGTAGCCATGTCAGCTTATGGACACGTGGACTTCACCGATCCGAAAATTTTGCTTTCGATTTTGATGTGGATCGTATACATGATCATGGTGTTCACGCGCTGGAATTCAGGCTGGCGCGGACGCCGGGCGGCGGTTTTGGCAACAGTTACGGTGGTGGCTGCGATCGTGGCCTGGGCGGCCAATTACTTCTCCACGATGCACAGGTTTGCTTCATGAGATACCAGCTCATCGGTTTAAATCACAAGAGCGCTCCGCTGGAAGTGCGCGAGCGGCTGGCGATCGGGGAGTCGAAGCTGCCGGATTGTTGCCGCGAACTGGCGGCGCATCCGGGAATCGAAGAGGGAATGATTATTTCCACCTGCAACCGCGTGGAATTGATTACGCACACCAGCAACGGGTCGGCCGACCTGCGCGGATTTCTGCACGATCACTTCAATCTGAAAGCGGCAGATCTCGATCCGCACTTGTATGAATTCCGCGAAAAAGATGCGGTGCGGCATGTGTTTCGCGTGGCCTCAAGTTTGGATTCGATGGTGGTCGGCGAGGCCCAAATTCTGGGACAGGTGAAAGAAGCTTATGCAACGGCCCGCGCGGTAGGAGCGGTGCGCGGGCAGTTGGATCAGCTTTTCTCACGCGCCTTTGCGGTTGCCAAGCGGGTGCGAACCGAAACGGCAGTCGGATCTTCTTCGGTATCGATTGCCTCGGTTGCGGTCGAGCTGGCAAAGAAAATTTTCGGCACGCTGCAAGGGAAAAACGTATTTATAGTCGGTGCTGGCAAGATGAGCGAGTTGGCGGCGCGGCATCTCATGGCCCACGGTTGCGCCTCGATTTTTGTGGCGAACCGTACTTACGACCGTGCGATTGGCCTGGCGCAGAGATTTAACGGGCAGGCCATTAAGTTCGAGGATTTGTACAACTCGTGCGATCGCGCCGACATCGTGATCACTTCGACCGGTGCGCCGCATGCGATTTTCCGCCGCGAGCATGGCGAGCAATTTCTCGCTCGCCGCAAGAACCGGCCGATGTTCTTTATCGATATCGCGGTTCCGCGCGATGTCGCGCCGGAGATGGCAGAACTCGACGGAATTTTCGTATACGACATCGACGACTTGCAGCAGGCGGTCTCAAGCCACGTCGCTGATCGGCGCAAGGAAGCTGAACTCGCCGAAGCCAACATCACCAGTGAAGTCGAGAAATTCGAAGCGCGGGAGCACACTCTCGATGTAGTTCCGACCATCGTGAGTCTGCAGGATCATCTGGAAACGATTCGCCAGGCGGAAATCGATCGCGTGCGCGGCCGGATGGGCGCGCTGACGCCCGAGCAGGAGATAGCGATGGAAGCGCTGACGCGCGGCATCATCAACAAAGTGATGCACACGCCCATCACTACGCTGAAGTCGGCCGCACGAGAATCAGAGGCGACCACGGTCGTGGATATAGTTAAGAGGCTGTTTAATCTGCAGGTGAGGGGGAAGCAAGCAGCGCAGCCGGCAACGAAGAAAGACGAAATGGAAACCCGTCACTGATCGCCGCCCGATCGAATGATCATCGGCCTTTTCATACTCTGGGATTGCCTCTTTGTACTCGCTGGATGGTATCTGTACCGGCATCCAATCCTTTTCGAGAACGTTCGACACCAGCACTGGCAGATGAGGATTAACAAAGTCATCGGGATCGTGTTGATGATTGCTGGAGGAATCTTTGCGGTTGCAAGGGTAGTCTTTTCGTTTATCAGGATGTAAGAATGAGGTTCAAGAGAGAGGAAAACTGAACCGGTTACACAAGCCCATGAAACTCCGTATCGGCTCTCGTGGTTCGCAACTCGCCCTCTGGCAAGCCAATCACATTTCCGCGCTCCTGCGTGCCCGCGGCCACGAGGTGGAAATTGAAATTATTCACACCACGGGCGACAAAATTACCGATGTTGCGCTTGCCAAAGTTGGCACCAAGGGCATGTTCACTAAAGAGATCGAAGAAGCGCTCGCGGCCGGACGCGTCGATCTCGCCGTGCATTCGCTTAAAGATTTGCCCACGGAACTCCCGCCGGGATTCGAAATTGCCGCGATCACCGAAAGGCAGGATCCGCGCGACGCTTTTTGTTCGCGCCATTATTCCAATATCAACGCCCTGCCGCGGGGCGCGCGCGTGGGGACCTCCAGCTTGCGGCGTCAGGCGCAGCTCAAAGCGATTCGGCCCGATCTCGAAGTCCATCCCCTGCGCGGCAATGTCGATACCCGCCTGCGCAAGCTCGAACGAGGCGAATATGATGCTGTTATCCTTGCTTCGGCCGGCCTGAAGCGGTTAGGAAAAACCGAATGGATCAAGCAGATCATTCCCGCCGAAATCATGTGCCCTGCGGCGGGCCAGGGAGCGCTGGGCATTGAAATCCGCCAAGGGGATACCGGCACGCGTCAGCATCTGGAATTTTTGAATGATCCTGCCGCCCGTGCCGCCACTACTTGCGAGCGTGCACTGCTCAACAGTCTCGGCGGAGGCTGCCAGGTTCCTATCGGCGCTTTCGCGGAAGTACGTTTTTCGTCCGATCAAAAACGTCGGGGATCGAACGATCGGGAAGGGCCCGACTTCAGTCGTGCCACTCAAGCGCCTGATAAGAAGGCGAGTTCAGCCGCTGAAGGAACCATGCTGCATCTTGAATCGATCGTGGCCGATCCCGATGGCTCGAAAGTTCTGCGCGACTCGCGCGATGGCAAAATTGAAGACGCTGAAAAACTCGGCAACGCGGCCGGTGCTGCTCTGCTGGCGCGTGGCGGCGACGAGATTCTCGATGCCGTTTACGGCCGCGGTCTGGCCGTGCCGCCGCAACCGTGATTCCTCATGAAGGCGCGCAGCGTTCTCCTGCAACTGCTCGGCAGCTCCAAAGATTCCGGCGCCCTTCGCCGCTCGATCAACTTCTGGCCTCCGTTTCTCGGTGCGGGCATTCGGGTTACACGCATCGCGTCCGACATGAAAGCCATGGATGTAGAAATGAGGCTGCGTTGGTGGAATGCAAATTACGTCGGCACGCATTTTGGCGGATCGCTGTTTGCCATGACCGACCCGTTTTATATGCTGATGCTGATGGCCAACCTCGGCCGCGATTACATTGTATGGGACAAATCGGCTACCATTCGCTACCGGAAGCCGGGGCGCGGAACGGTGCGCGCGGAATTTCGTTTGTCCGATAGCCAAATCGACGACGTTCGCGAGAAACTGAAGACGCTGCCGAAATACGAGCCGGTTTTTTCTGTGGAGATAAAAGACGAGGCTGGAGTGGTAATTGCTGAGGTGGAGAAGCTTCTGCACGTGCGCCTGAAGCAGCGGGCAATTCCGCCGGCAGCGTAGAAGTTTAATCCGTGTATATCCCCGAACATTTTCGCGTGCGCCAGGATTCGGAAGCGGTCGCATTTATGCGGGCGAATCCATTCGCGATTCTGGTGTCGTCGACTGACGAAGGCCCCTACGCCACTCACCTGCCACTCTTCGTAAGGGCCGAAGAAGAAAAAATCCTGCTTCGCGGTCACGTGGCCAAAGTCAACCCCCACTGGCGCTATCTCGAACAGCAACCGAAGTGCCTAACCATTTTTCACGGGCCGCACGCCTATATTTCGCCCACGAATTACCTCGCGCGCGAGAGCGTTCCGACGTGGAATTATGCCGCTGTACACGTTTACGGGGAGGCCCGCATTTTTTCGTCGGAAAGCGATGTTCACCTCATGCTCGAAGAGTTGATGAATACCTTTGAGCCCTCCTATCGCGAACAGTGGGATTCCCTGAAATCAACCTTCCGCGAAAATATGCTGCGACAAATTGTGGGCTTTGAAATCACCGCAACCAAGGTGGAAGGCAAATTCAAATTAAGCCAGAACCGGCCAAAGCAGGATCAGGCCAATGTAATCGCTTCCCTGGAAAAATCCGCGGATTCGATCGTTTCTGACGTCGCACGCCTGATGAAGGAACAGAAATTAGGCAAATTAGCCGCCGAAGAAGGGAATGAATGAAACGCGCCGCCGCTTTCGCGCGTGCAGGCTCGTGCCCGCTTGCAGGTATTCGGGTTCTGGTTGGCCGGGCGAAGCACCAGGCGGGAGCACTATCCCAGCAATTGCGGTCTCTAGGGGCGACCGTGATCGAGATTCCATTTATCGAAATTCGCCGGCCTCGCAGTTTCGAACCGCTGGATTCGGCGTTGCGCAATATCAGCAATTATGATTGGCTCATCCTTACGAGCGTCAATGGCGTCGAGGCCATGGGCGAACGAATGCGAAAACTGAAGATCGGCAACGCAAACCTGGAGCACTTGCGCATCGCCGCCATCGGTCCCGCGACCAAGAAAGCTATTGAGCAGCGTGGAATCGAGGTCGCTGTTGTTCCGAAAGAATATGTCGCCGAATCGGTGGTGCGCAGCTTGAAGAAAAGAGTAAAGGGAAAACGCGTGCTGCTGGTTCGCGCCAAGGTTGCGCGTGACGTGATCCCTCAAGAACTGCGCCGGGCCGGAGCGAAAGTCGACGTCGTCGAGGCTTACGAAACCGTTGTACCCGAGTCTTCGCGCAGGCGGTTGCGGGCTGCGCTAAGAAATCCGCGACGGCGGCCAGATGTGGTCACATTTACCAGTTCGTCTACGGTCAGGAATTTCTCCACGCTCCTCGGCTCGCGTAAAAGTGGTTCTATTCTCGACGGAACTAAGATGGCCTCGATTGGCCCGGTGACATCCTCAACCTTGCGGGAGCTTGGCTTTCCTGTGGACATCGCCGCGAAAGAGTTCACCATCCCCGGGCTGGTCGAAGCCATCCGCTGTGCCGTTGAATCGAAGCGTTAGTGATTTCTTCGCGCTCTTCGCGGCCGTTCTCAGCGATCTTTGCAGTCAAAGCTCCTAACCACGAAGACCGCAAATGGTTTCGCGAAGATCGCTAAGAAAACAAGATCGCTAAGAAAAATTAAGGACGCTACTCGTTGAGCGAGCAACTGCAATCTGCCGGGACGACGTGCGCCAGCAAAAAGTCAGCTACGCGCTGGTAGGCGTCGATCTGGTTTTCCACGCGCGCGAAGCCGTGGCCTTCGTTTTCGTAGATTTTGTAATCGACCGTCCCACCGCGCTTCCGGATGGCCTCGACGACCTGCTGGGTTTCTGATTTCGGACAGCGCGGGTCATGCCCGCCAGCCAGCAGCAAGAGCGGCGCTTTGATCTGATCAATGAAGTTAATCGGCGAACGGTCTTCATACAGCGCCTTGTTCTTAACTACATCGCCCATGGTCGCCAGATCTGATTGCTGCAGCACCGGGTCTTCATTCTCGATTTCGGTAAACCAGTTCACGAAGGGCACGATGGGAACGCCCGCGGCCCAAACGTCGGGAGCTTTGGTCACCGACATCATGCTCAAATATCCGCCGTAGCTTCCGCCCATGACGGCGATTTTTTTCGGATCGAGATGGCCGGTCTGCTTGATCCAATCGACACCTGCGAGTACATCCTGCAAATCGCCGCCGCCCATGTCGAATAGATTCGCCTGCTGAAATTCTTTGCCGTATCCCGTCGAGCCGCGGTAGTTGGGCGCGAGCACCATGTAGCCCTGGTTCGCGGCGAACTGCACGAACCGGTTGAACGAATTCATGGTCTGCGAAGCCGGGCCGCCGTGGATATAAACGATGGCCGCATTTTGCCCGTTGCGCGCCATGTTGTACGGGACATAAAGAAATGCGGAGATGGTCCACCTGCCGTCGCGGCTGGGATAGTGGACCAGATACGGCTCGACCATATCTTCCGAGCGCACGCCCGCGACGAGCGAATGCGTGATCTGATGCGACTTTCCGGTCGCCATCGTGTACGCCCAGAGATCGCCTGGAGCAGTTGGGCCGTTGTGGTAGTAGAGCAGGCGCGAGCCGTCTTTGCTGAAGGCGTAGTGCCCGCCCGCGGGTTCATTCATGCCTTTCGGAATCGGCAGAGCGGTCGACTTGCTCGTGGCCAGATCGTGGAGATAAATATCTTCGTTGCCGTCAAGGTTTGCGCTGAAAGTAATGTGCTTGCCATCGGGAGAAAACTCGCCGCCGCGGATTTCCCATGTGTCTTTCGTAATCCACCAGATTTTCTTAGTTGCGATTTCCAGCAAGCCGACATTTTCATAACCGTTCGCGGCGTTCGAAGTGATAAGCACGTGCTTTCCATCGGGAGAGATGTCGTTGTTGGAATAAAGTCGTTCTCCCTCGTGCGAGGTGAGCAAGGTGCTCTTCTCGGTTGCGACTTCGGCGATGAAAATGTTCGAATCTGTTCCCTTGGCCTGAGTCTGGGTGTAGACGATGTACTTTCCATCTTTAGACCAGACGGGATTCGAATTGCGCTTATCTTGCGGAGTGCCTGTGGTCAGGTGCTTTAGCTCGCGCATGACCGTGTCGTAGATATCGATTTCGTCGGCAGCCGAAGTCTTCGGCTTTACCAGATATGCAAGATAACGCCCATCGGGAGACCACGTCGGATCCATCTCCGCAATTTCGCGAGTGCTGGTGAGATTAACCACTTTGCCGGTCTTGGGCGAAACCAGAAAAATATCCCAGAGCTCGTCGCCGTCGTAGTCGGATTGATAAGCGATCCACTTGCCATCGGGCGACCATGTAATCGCGGTTTGGCGTTGGTCGCTGACAGTAAGTTGAGTGGGCCATCCGCCGTCGGAAGAGACAACCCAGATGTTGTTTCGTCCGCTCAGGTTCGAAATGAAGGCGATGCTCTTGCCGTCTGGCGACCACGTGGGGCGGCCGATCTGGTGCGTCATGTAGAGCTTTTCGATGGTCAGGCTTTTCGGTTCGACTTGCGCATTCGGCTTCGATGCGACCTGCTTGGGATCGGTAATCGCCTGGGGTGCTGGCAAGGTTTGGGCGGATGCAATGGTTTCAGAGAAAACAGTACTCATAAGAATGACGATAGCAAACGGAATGGAAACGCGCATGACGATGAAACCTCGGCGTGGAAGCGAAAGTTTAACAGAGGTGCGCTACCAACGTAGCTTCCGAGCCACTTTCCAGGTCTCATTTCAAGGACTAAAAGAGAAGCACTCATGACCCACGCTCAGTTAGTCGAAAAAGCCGTGCGCTGGCTGCGCGCCTACCGTTGCGGTGTCATCCTCTCCGAGCAGGCTTGCGCCAGCGGAGAGATGCCCGACGCCATTGGGTGGAAACGCGCCTGTCACTCCGTGCTGGTTGAGTGCAAAGTCTCGAGGGCCGACTTCCTCGCCGATCGCACCAAACCCTTCCGGCTGAAAGCTGCGAGGGGTGTGGGCTGCGAGCGCTTCTATCTTGTTCCGGCTGGATTGGTCGGCACAGACGAATTGCCCGTGGGTTGGGGATTGCTCGAGCTGGTCCGCGGGAAAATTGAAATGAGAAATCCTTCGGCGAAAAATTTTCGCAGCGCCTACGGCTTTCGCTGCGAAATGAATCTGCTGCTGGCCAGCCTGCGCCGCGTTGAAGTGCGCATTGAGCCGCAGAGCATAACCGACTTTCTCAAATGGAAAAACCGCATGGCCGAATACAACCGTGGCACGCTGCCTGAAGGGATCACGCCTGCTGAAGAAGAGCTCAATGTTTTTCTCGAGCCGGAAACAGAGTTCGAGCAGGAGCCCGCCGGCTAACGAACCTTAACTCGAGTGCGGCTTCAGTTTTCCTACCCGTGCGATTCCACCAGTTCCATCAGAACTCCGCCGGTGCTCGAGGGATGCACGAAGACGTATTTGTGTCCGCCTGCGCCAGTCTTGATTTCGTCGGATACAAGGCGCACGCCATCTTTCTTCATGCGGTCGACGGCTGCCGACAAATCGGGAACGCGCAGGCAGACGTGATGCAGCCCTTCACCTCGCTTGGCGATGAACTTTGCAATCGCAGAATCTTCTGATGTGGCTTCGAGTAATTCGAGGCGGCTTTCGCCAACGGGAACCATCACCAGGCGCACGCGTTCGTGTTCGACGGTTTCTACCGGAGAAATAGTTAGTCCCAGCTTTTCGTAAATCGCCTTTGCCGACTCCAGCGACTTTACCGCGATGCCCAGATGATCGATTTGTGCCATCAGCTTTTCCCCGCTTGTGCCGCGATCTCCTCAATCAGTGTATAAGGGTCGCGCTTGTGTTCGGCGACTTCCAGCGCCAGGCGCGCCAGATTACCATCGCCAAGTTGCGCGCGCGCTTTTTCGAGCAAGGTGTCGCGCAACATATCGACCAGCCGCTCCTGCCAGTTTTCCACGCTCTTGCGCAGTGCCAGATCTTTGTTCTGGAAATAGGTTTCGTAGCGAGCGATGGCATCGGCGAGCTCGTCGATGCCCGCGCCCTGGCTGGCAATCGTTTTGACTATGGGAGGTGTCCAGCCATCGCGGCGCGTAGCCATGGATTGTAGCGTGCGAATTTCGCGCTCGACATGTTCGGCGCCGTCGCGGTCGCTTTTGTTGATGACGAAAATGTCGGCGATCTCCATGATGCCAGCTTTGATGGTTTGAACGTCGTCGCCCATGCCCGGAACCAGAATGACCACGGTGATATCGGCGAGGCGCACGATCTCGATTTCGTCCTGGCCGACGCCGACGGTTTCGATCATGATGAGGTCGCGGCCGGCGGCATCGAGGACAGTGGTCACGTCGGCAGTAGTTCGCGCGAGGCCGCCGAGCGAGCCACGCGTCGCCATGCTGCGGATGTAAATGCCGGGGTCGGAGAAATGGTCCTGCATGCGGATGCGGTCGCCAAGAATTGCCCCGCCGGTGTAAGGGCTCGTGGGATCGACGGCGATGATTCCGACGGAGCGATTGCTTTTGCGATAGTGGCGGGCTAGCTGATCGACCAGCGTGCTCTTGCCGGCGCCGGGTGCGCCGGTGAGGCCGAGGACGCGGGCGTGACCGGTGTGGGGAAATAAGTTTTTCAGCAGGTCGGCCCATCCGGGAGCTCGGTTCTCGACAACGGAGATGGCACGGGCCAGGGTGCGAAGATCGCCGGAGCGAAGTTGGGCGATCCAAGTCTGCGGGTCGGGGTTCAAACGATCAGTGTAAAGCAGAGGACGAGGAAGAAGAAATCCGCAGCGAGGTTGGCAATGGTTCAGCTCGGATCGTTCTTGTGCGCGTTGCGGTAGAAGATTGCATAAAAGAAGGCCCACAAAGCAATAACGGCAATTGCGGTCACGACACGGTTCTGAATGGCGCTAACCAGCCACCATGAACCCGCTGCCACAACCGCCCAAAATAGCCCACGTTTCAACAAGTTCCTTTGATCTTGTGTCACTCCGGAGCCTCCCGCATCATTCATCGGAATCAGATTTGGACGCGGGAACCTGTGGACCTCAAATTAACCCTTTACCGTTTATTCCTTCAGCAATTGCCGCGCGATCACCAGCCGCTGAATCTCGCTGGTCCCTTCGCCGATGGTACACAGCTTCACGTCGCGGTAATACTTCTCGGCGGGATAGTCTTTGATAAAGCCGTAGCCGCCGTGAATCTGCACGCCTTCATTGGCGCATCTGACGGCAACTTCGCTGGCGTAGAGCTTTGCCATAGAAGATTCGAGCGTGGTTTTCAGACCGGCGTCTTTCATTGAGGCGGCGCGCATGGTGAGCAGGCGGGCGGCGTCGATTTCGGTGGCCATGTCGGCCAGCTTCCACTGGATGGCCTGAAATTCGCCGATGGCTTTGCCGAACTGTTTGCGCTCTTTCGAATACTTCAGCGCGGCCTCGTATGCACCCTGCGCCATGCCCAGCGATAAAGCTGCAATCGAGATGCGTCCGCCGTCGAGCACCCGCATGGCATCGATAAATCCATCACCTTCCTTGCCCAGCAGATTTTCGGCGGGAATGACGCAATCTTCGAAAATCATCTCGGCTGTGTCGCTGGCGCGGAGTCCCAGCTTGTTTTCTTTTTTCCCCGGTCGGAAACCTTTCGTCCCCTTCTCGACAATGAAGGCGGACAAGCCGTGTGTGTTGGCGGCGCGATCGGTGACTGCAATTACGACAGCGAGATCGGCGTAATGGCCGTTCGTGCAAAAAGTCTTGGTGCCATTCAGTACCCAATTATTGCCGCGCCGCTTGGCAGTCATGCGCGCGCTGCCCGCGTCTGATCCCGAAGAAGGTTCGGTCAATCCCCATGCGCCAATGAATTCTCCGGTTGCCAGTTTGCTGACGTACCTCTTCTTTTGTTCTTCACTGCCGGCTAGAAAGATATGGTTGGAGCAGAGCGATGTGTGCGCGGCGACGATGATGCCCACCGAGCCATCTACGCGAGACAACTCTTCAATGGCAATGACGTAGTCAACATAGCCCATGCCGGCGCCGCCGTATTCGGTTGGAAAGACAGTCCCGAGCAGACCGAGTTTGCCTAATTCCTTGACGGTAGCCAGGGGAAATTCGCAGGCCTCGTCCCACTTCATGACGTTAGGTGCGATTTCGCGCTCGGCAAATTCGCGAACACTTTTCTTCAACTGCTGCTGCTCGTCGTTCAGTTGGAAATCCAAGAATCCTCCGGCCCTGTGGTCAACATTTGATTAAAACATGGCAGGGAGTGGGGGCAAAGTTACCGCTGGCGTTTGAAGCGCGGTAAGAGAATGATCGCGTATTTACTGGAGAATTCGAGCTTCGGAGATCCTTGTCCGACCGACCGGATGGTTCGCTGACAATGATCTAAAAGCATTTTTACTGCAGAACTTCGTCTGCCAGAAGGAATTTTTGAAATACTTCGTTGGAAAGTAAACGCCCACGCAGGGTTAGACAGACCTGATCTCCGGACTGTTCGATCAATTCTTGTGCAGCAAGTTCCGGAATCGCGGCGCGAGCGTTTCGCAAAGCTGCATCTCCGAACTGAGCGGTGAGTTCGCGGAGATCGACTCCGCGCGTCAGGCGGAGTCCGAGAAAAAAATACTCTTCGAGAGCACAGTGTCGCAAAACCGGAGTTGGTTGCAGCTTCGCGCCGGACACGTAGTGCTCGAGCGAGTCGCTAGTCGCGAAGCGAACTGCATCCACCTCCGGCGCGGACGACACCAGCATCGAATGCGCATCCACGCCGAAACCCAGGTACGGCTGGCGGGTCCAGTACTTGAGATTGTGGCGCGACTCGAAGCCAGTGCGGGCGAAATTGGAAATCTCGTATTGCTCGACGCCGGCGGCTGAGAGCTTTTCGCATGCGGCTAGATAGAAATCGGCGGTGGCGTCTTCGTCGGGAACAAAATGCGCGTGGTAGCGCGCGCCGCCGGCGATTAATTCGCGGCCGAGACGGGAATCTTCGTCCACTTCAAGCATGTAAACGCTTACGTGCGGCACGCCGGCGGCAATGGTTTCGGCCAGCGATAAATCCCAGCTTTCGCGCGTCTGGTGCGGCAAACCCGCGATCAGATCGATATTGATATTGGTTATTCCCGCCGAACGCAGGCGAGAGACGTCCTGCAGCACGGTTTCGCGCTTGTGCAGACGTCCGACCGCGGCAGCTTCCTGATCTACAAATGACTGCACTCCCAGGCTGACGCGGTTGACGCCGCAGCGTAACAAGCACTCCAGCATTTCTGATGAAAGAGTGCCGGGAGCACACTCGACGGTGATTTCCGCGCCGGCACTGACCTCAAACTCGGATCGTACCTTATCGAAAATGCGCCTCAGTTGCTTGCCTTCGAGCACCGTCGGCGTGCCACCGCCGAGATAAATGGAGTCCACTGTGCGTTCCAACACTCCGTGCATCTCGCCCGCCATTGAGTCCGCATGGGAGATATCAGAACAAATTCGATCGACATAGCACCCGAAAACTGCCTTCGAAAACACGTCGGATGCGAAATTGCAATAAGTGCATTTCGTGCGGCAGAAGGGCACGCTGATGTAGATGCCGAGAGGCATGTTCTATTATCCCATTCTGCACTTGAGACAACGTTTTTCCATCCTCCGGCCTCGTTCGGCCATCCATATTGAGGTACCCTGTTACAGGCGGTGAAGGCATTCCTTCGCTCCACGCGCGCGTCATTTTTCGATGGCACAGGAAGAAGAAATATTAGGCAAGGCGTATGACAGCCGGCTGATGGCGCGGTTGCTGAAATATCTGCGCCCGTATCGCTGGCAGGTGGTGATCGCGCTGGTTTCGATTCTGCTGAAATCTTTTGCCGACGTGCTTGGGCCTTATCTGACCAAGGTGGCCATCGACCGTTATCTGGCTCCGACCACGCCTTCAGCCACAAAGTCCGGATTATGGGGATGGCTAAGCCAGCGGCCGATGACGGGCATCGCGCAGATTTCCGGCATTTATGTGGGATTGCTGGTCTTTAGTTTTCTGCTGGAATTTCTGCAGACCTATTACATGCAGTGGACCGGGCAAAAGGTAATGTTCGACCTGCGCAGGCAGATCTTTCGGCACTTGCAGCGGTTGCACGTGGCTTTCTTCGACAAGAATCCTGTGGGGCGTTTGGTTACGCGTGTCACGACCGACGTGGATGCGCTCAACGAAATGTTCACTTCGGGAGTGGTTTCGATTTTCGAAGACCTGTTTGTGCTGTGCGGCATTCTGGGCGTGATGCTGTGCATGAACTGGAAATTGGCGCTGATTACTTTTGCCGTGCTGCCGTTCATTGTTTATTCGACAAAAATCTTTCGCGACCGGGTGCGGGATTCTTATCGGCGCATTCGCGTTGCCATCGCACGCATCAACTCCTACTTGCAGGAGCATGTCAGCGGCATGGTCGTGCTGCAGCTTTTCAATCGCGAGCGCAAGGCCTACAAGCGTTTTTCAGAAATCAACTGGGCCCACATGGACGCCTTCAAAGACGCGATTCTGGCGTACTCGGTGTATTACCCTGTGGTTGAAATATTGTCGGCGATTGCGATTGCGTGCGTGCTCTGGTTTGGCGGCGGAGACGTCATTCGTCATATTTCCGTGAACAGCGTCGCCGTAAGTTTTAATCCCAGGACACTGCTCTCGTTCCATCTGGTGTCGACGGTGGCAACGCTCGGCGTGCTGGTGGCTTTCATTCAGTACGCGTTGCGCTTCTTCCGGCCGATCATGGATTTCAGCGAGAAATACAACATCCTGCAATCGGCGATGGCGGCCAGCGAGCGTATTTTCAAGCTGATCGATACGCCTGTGCAGGTTGTGTCGCCCGCGATGACTAAACGTCCCGAAGGGCCGGGACGCATAGAATTCGATCATGTCTGGTTCGCGTACCGCGAGACCTCGGCGACTGATGGCTCGGAATCCGGCAAGGACCATGTGGAGATAAAAGGCCATGTGGGGACGGCCGCCCTCGGCCGTCCAGCCGAGCAAGGCTCGGCTCGCTCTTCGCTGACCACCAGCAATGCAGCTACCGGCCCTCAAACTCCAGACTGGGTTCTGCGCGATGTTAGCTTCACTCTGGAACCAGGCGAAACGGTTGCGATTGTCGGCCATACCGGCGCGGGCAAGACCACGCTCATCTCGCTGCTGCTACGCTTCTACGATGTCCAGAAAGGCGCGGTGCGCATCGATGGCGTCGATGTAAAAGACATGGACCTAGCTGATCTGCGCGGCCGCTTCGGCGTGGTGCTGCAAGATCCGTTTCTGTTTAGCGGCACGATTGGCACCAATATTCGGCTAGGGACAGAGCGCATTCGCGACGAAGATGTCGAGCAGGCCGCCGAAGACGTAAACCTGGCCGACTTCATTCGCGCATTGCCCAAAGGATTCGACGAAGAAGTGCGCGAACGCGGCTCGACACTTTCCACCGGGCAAAAGCAGCTCATCTCGTTCGCGCGGGCGCTGGCCCACGATCCCAGGATCTTGATTCTCGATGAAGCGACCTCGAGCGTCGATACGGAAACGGAATTCCGCGTGCGCGATGCGCTCAGCCGCATGGTGGAGGGGCGCACGTCGTTGATCATCGCGCATCGGCTTTCGACCGTGCAGCGCGCCGACAAGATCATCGTCATGCACAAGGGCCAGGTGCGCGAAATGGGAACGCACCAGCAACTGCTGGCTGAGCGCGGAATCTATTTCAAGCTTTACCAGTTGCAGTACAAAGACCAGGAAGTGGCCTTGGCGCGGACACCTGCGAATGGATCGGGGGGCCCGCAACAGCCGGAAGTCACGGCCAGCGCCGACGATTAGGTGCGAGACACGTCTGTCAGTCCTCACCTTGTCATTCCGAGCGAAGCGAGGAATCTTGGTTCTTGCCCGAGGCGATCGAATGCCGCCGTCCGAAACCAAGATTCCTCGCTTCGCTCGGAATGACAAATGGGCGGGCTCGAAATCATAATCTTCCGTATTTCACCTGTTAAAATTACCCATCCATGACCGCCTATGTGCTGCTCCGGGTGTTGCTGATCCTGCTCCTGGTGGCGGCGAACGCTTTTTTTGCGGCGGCGGAATTTGCCCTGGTCAGCGTGCGCGACACGCGCATTCAGCAGCTCATTGCCTCGGGACGCATCGGCGCGCGCATCGTGCAGCGCCTGCACCAGCACCTTAACGATGTCGTCAACGGCGTGCAGCTCGGCATCACCATGGTTAGCCTCACGCTGGGCTGGATTGGCGAACCGATGGTCGCAAACCTGGTTGGATCGGTTCGCTTCTTGCAGGAAGTTCCGCACGCCGCGGTTTACGCGCACGGCATCGCCATCGCCATCGCGTTCAGCCTGATTACGTACCTCCACGTGCTTCTGGGCGAGCTGGTGCCGAAAACTCTGGCGCTGCAGCGGGCCGAGCAGATTGCGCTGGCTGTGGCTGCTCCCATGGAGGCGTTTCTTACCCTGGCGCGGCCGATTCTGTTCTTCATGCGTCGATCAGGCGCCCTGGTATTGAGGGCCTTCGGTGCGCGCGAGACACGCCGCGGCGGAGGGGCTGTCCACTCGCCCGATGAACTTAAATTGATCGTTACTGCCAGCCGCCAATTCGGGCAGATTCCCGAGTCGCAGGAAGAGATGATTCACAACGCCATCGAACTGGAAAATATTACGGTGCGTGAAGTGATGGTGGCACGCCCCGACATCTTTTCGTTGCCTTCAGACCTCATGCTCGATGATGCTTTGAACCGCGTGGTCGAAGGCCAGCACTCGCGAATTCCCGTGTATGATCCGCAACGCGGGCCCGAGCACATTGTCGGAGTTCTCTATTACAAAGAGCTGGTTCGCTGGGTGCGCCTGCGGCTGATCAATCTGGGCCAGCCGGTGGCGGCGCGGATTGCGCGCACCCAGATCGGGCAGATCATGCACGATGTTCTGGTCGTTCCGGAAACCAAACCGTTGTCGGAGTTGCTGGCGGAATTCAAAGAGCGGCGGCGGCATCTTGCGGTGGTGGTCGATGAGTTCGGGTCGACTGCCGGAGTGATCACGGTAGAAGATATTCTCGAACAGCTAGTCGGAGACATTGAAGACGAATTCGACGTGTCGGTGCCGGAACCCGCGCTCGCCGACGATTCGGTGCAGGTGCTCGAAGGGTCAGTCAACATTCGCGACCTCGACACGCAGCATGGCATCTTACTGCCTCGCGACGCGGGCTTTGAAACCCTGGCGGGATTTGTGCTGGCGCGGCTGCAACGCATTCCATATCTCGGCGAGTCCTTTGAATTTGATGGACGGCGTTACACGGTCGAAGAAATGGAAGGCCATCGCATTGCCAAAGTAAAGATTGAAAATTTGGACAAGACTGGGAGCAAGCACGAGCCCGCGAAGCAAGCAGGAGATTGACGCTGTCGGACCTTGTATTGTGTGGGGACAGCCGCCCTCGGCTATCCGGTCGAGCGCAGCTCGACTGGTTTTAATGTTGATGGATCATGCTGAGCATTCCAAGAATCGGCGACTGAGAACTGACAACTGAGAACTGTCCTCCAACGCGTGCTCTACACCCTGCCGGTAATCTGGCTTGTAGTTTCACTCGTGTTCCTGCTGATCCATCTGGTGCCCGGAGATCCCATTCAGTTGATGCTCGGGGAAGGCGCGCCACCCTCCGACATCGCGGCCACGCGTCACGCCTTTGGCCTCGACGCACCTCTCGGC
>Ga0181522_10001191_pt1 | contig 16266 bp, 14 predicted proteins | sample PEATcosm2014_Bin_27_FD_121103 | JGI IMG/M metagenome (GOLD analysis project Ga0181522, IMG submission 121103) | Peatland microbial communities from MTU Mesocosm Facility, Houghton, MI, USA - PEATcosm2014_Bin05_10_metaG | ecosystem: Environmental > Terrestrial > Soil > Wetlands > Peat | place... | reverse complement strand
GCGCAGCAGCTTCGAGCGCAGCAGCGCCTCATCGGGCGCGCGCAGCGCCGGGGCGCGCGTGGCAATGATCAGCATGTCGACGTCATCGACGTTGTACAGCGCATAGGCCCCGAAGTGCGGTGCCAGTGCCTTGATGACCGAGGCGATGATGGCGGTGTTGGTTTCATAGACCTGCATCCATTGCGCGAAATACCCATCGGGGGTCAGGTACTGCGCAATGCGGCCGTAGAACTCATCCGAGAACAGCGTGGCGACGCCGCTGACCCAGGGGTTGGAGGGTTCGGAGACGATCAGGTCATACGGTTGATGGGCGCTGGCGAGAAACGTCTTGGCATCATCGAGAATGATGTGGCTGCGAGGGTCCTCGAAGACATTGCGGATGCGCTCGAAGTAGCCCTGGCGTGCGGCCGCCACCATGAAAGGTTCTATTTCGATGGAATCCAGCCGCTGCACCCGTTCGCTGCCCAGCAGCGTGTGCGTGGTCAATCCCGATCCAAAACCGATGTTGGCCACACGCGCCGGGTGCGGCTGCATGCTCAAGGGCACCGCGGCCGCCAGCACCATCGTCACCTCATCGGGCGATGGCGCCCCTGGCCCCATCTGGATGCCGGCGTCCGGCTTGCCGTTGGTGGCAATGGTCACTCGTCCATCCCTGTCCACCAGGCTGATGGTGGCAGTCTTGCCATCGCGCAAATAGTCGACCGCCACCCCATCAGGCAATGTCGCCGAGCCGGTGCGGTACACGCCGGAAGTCATCCGCAGCGGATCGAGCTGCACGATGAATACCGCGCCGGCAAACACCGCGAGGGAGGCCGTCATCGCCACAGCGCTCAGCGCCGAGGGCCGGCGCGGAGCGATGAGGAGCCGCGATACACCCAGGCCCAAGTGGATGGCTGCGCCCGCGAGGATGACGCCTTTGACGCCGATGAGCGGCATCAGCAGGTGAATCGCGAGCAACACACCGACGATGGCGCCCAGCGTATTGGCCGAGTAAATGACGCCGATGGCACGCTCGCCCGCGCCCTGGCGCATGCGTTCGTTGGTCAGCAACGGCAGTGTCATCCCCGCGCAGAAGGTGGCCGGCATCATGATCAGGGCTGCGATCAGCTGGCCGAGCAGGTTGAATCCGACGTAGCCGGTCGGCGTGCGCGGAAATTTGCCGAGAAACCACGCCATCAGATCGAAAGTCTGGTTGTACGCCGGCAGAGTCAGCGCGGCCAGCGTGCCCATGCTTATCAATACCCAGGCGACATAGCGCCCGGGGTCGATGTTGTGCTCGATGTGGCGGCGCACATACAGGCCGCCGAATGCCAGTCCGAAGATGAAGGCGCTGAGCATGAGCTCGAAGGAATGCGTCGAGCTGCCGAGCACGAGGCTCAGCATGCGAATCCAGCCGATCTCGTACATGAACGAGGCTGCGCCCGTCAGAAACGCCGCGATCGTGAACCAGCTGGCGAACGATCGCCCGGCGGGCGTTGCTCCGGTCCCGGGCGTCGCGGCGGCGACGGGCGATGCTCCCCCGGGTTCCGCCTGGGTGCGAACCGCCAGCCAGACGATCAGCGCCAGCGCCAGATTGAGCAGGCCCGCCACCAGGATCGTGCCGGGCAGACCCACGGCGCGAATCAGTACGAAACCGCTGACCAATACACCGATTGCCGCGCCGAGGCTGTTGGTGAAATAGAGCGTCGCCAGCGTCTCGCCCGGGCGCGCCGGCCAGCGACGGATCAGTCCGCCGCTGATCAGCGGAAAGGTCATGCCGAGCAAGATCGACTGCGGCAGGATCAGCAACGCGCCGAGCGACCACTTGTACGCATCAATCAGCCACGGGTCTGAGATCGAGGGAATGACGGATACGAACGAGAAATCGATGGCGCCGACGAAAATGCGGTGGAACACCAGGCCGAGCAACCCGATCAGTGCCTCGACCAGCACATACCCAAAGAGCAGGCGCCGGATCCGGTTTGAGTAGCGCGCCACTCCCCACGAACCCAATGCCATGCCGCCCATATAGATGGCGAGCACCAGCGTCTGTGCGTAGGCCGCGTGGCCCAGGAAGAGCTTGAGGTAATGAGACCAGATCGATTCGTAGATCAGTCCGGTAAATCCGGAGACGACGAATACACCCAGCAGGAACCGTCGCCGCGCGACCCCGGACATTGTCATAGGGCGCCATTCTAGTGAGCGGATGATCAGGGTGAGTGAATCGAGTGATCCGGCACGCGCTCGCACCTGAGTAATGTAGATTCTCGCTAATGTCTATAAATAGCTGTTATCATTTATTATTATTAGCCAAATTCGCCGCGGGAGCGGCGCGGCCAGCGCGCTCGACGCCACAGTGAATGCATTAAACTGACACGCCCTACTTTACGAGCGCCATGTCCTCAGAATCCCACCCGGGTGCCGCGCGCGGCGCTCTTGCCGCCGGTGTCAGCTTCCTGCTCTGGGGTCTGTGGCCGCTTTACTGGCGGGAACTGCGGGCGGTCTCACCCTTTGAGTTGATCGCGCACCGCATCGTCTGGTCGCTGCTATTGCTGCTGGCAATCATGTTGGGGCAGCGCGCACTGGCGGATCTGCGCGCGGCACTGTCCTCAGCGCCCACGATTGCCGCGAGCCTGCTGAGCGGCGTACTGCTTGCCACCAACTGGACCATCTACGTCTGGGCGGTCAACAACGGCCATGTCATCGACAGCAGCCTCGGCTATTTCCTGACGCCGCTGTGCAATGTGGCGCTTGGGTTCTTTTTTCTGCACGAACGACTGCGCACCCTGCAGTGGACGGCGGTCGGATTCGCGGTAGCGGGCGTGGGATTGCTGTTGTTTCGCGCCGGCCATCTGCCCTGGATCGCGCTGGCACTGACGGCGACCTGGTCTACCTACGGTATTCTCAAGAAGCAGTCCCGGCTGGGACCGATACCCGGCCTGACCATGGAGACGCTACTGCTGTCCCCGGCCGCAGCCGCGGTGCTCATCTGGCGGATTTGTGCCGGCGAGAGTGCCTTTGCGCTGGCTGATGCGCGCATTGATGTATTGACGGTCGCCTCGGGCGTGTTCACGACGGTTCCCTTGCTGATGTTCGCCTACGGTGCGCGTCGCATCCGCCTGGCCACGCTGGGCCTGCTGCAATACATTGCCCCCAGCGTGCAGTTCCTGCTGGGCCTGTGGCTGTACAAGGAGCCCTTCGACAGCCTGCAATGGCACGCGTGCCTGCTGATCTGGTGCGGCCTTGCGCTCTACACCGCCGATAGTTTCTGGTCGCAGCGCGAGAGATTCCGAACCGCCGCCGATGCCGCCTGAACAGCGGCCAGATGCCTTCAGCCGGTCGTGCGGGCAGGCGAGGCAGCCCTTGTTGCCGACGCCCTGACGTCGGCCACGATCGTCTGGGCAATCCGGTCGTGCACGCACTGCCGGTTGCGGTTGATGAAGTACTGCAGAAAACCGAATCCTGCCTCCAGAAACGAGGCCCCGTAGCCGAGGGCGCGTTCCACCGCCTGCCACAGCGTGATCCTGCTGTGCGTCAGCGATATCACGCGCGTGCCCATGAGCCTCTTGCCGATCGTCTGCCCGTTGCCGATGTACAAGGCCAGCGAAAAATAAATCACCAGCACCACCGCGCTCACAATCTGGAACAGATCAAGGAGTGTGTGCCGCTCCCACTCATGAGGGACGTAGCTCTGCCACAAAAACAGGGCCGGCTTGCGCAGGATCGAAACCAGGATGAAATCGATTCCAAAGCCGATCGCGCGCCGGGTAAAGCCCGCGAGCCTGACGCCATCGAGTTCATCCTGGCGTGCCGTCTCGTGCGCGTGGTAATACCCGCTTGTATCGACGGTGCTCTCCCTGTTGCAGCGATATGGCGCGGTCAGCGTAGTCCGATTTGGACGGATTCGATAGATCGCGACGTCAAATCGCGTGGGGCACTGATTGCGGCCCGTGCCCACTGTGGCCACAATGGCCAGGAGAACTCCAGGCATGGCCAACCGCATTCTCGTCCTCTACGGCTCTTATCGCAGCGATCGCAAGGGCATTCGCCTGGCGACCTATGTGGTGTCGCAGTTGCGAGCGCGCGGCGAGGACGTCGAATTCATCGATGCCAAGGCCGTGGAACTGCCCATGCTCGACCGGATGTATAAAGAGTACCCCAAGGGAACCGCACCCCCGGCCATGGAGCAGCTGGCGAAAAGCATCATCGGCGCCGATGCCTTCGTGTTCGTGGCCGGCGAATACAACTGGGGAATGCAGCCGGGCCTGAAGAATCTGACCGATCACTTCCTCGAGGAGTGGTTCTGGCGGCCCGCAGGCCTTGTCAGCTATTCGGGCGGCCGCCTGGGCGGCGCGCGATCCAACTATGCCTGGCATCCGACGCTGTCGGAAATGGGCCTGCTGGTCATCTCCAGCACGATCACCGTGGGACCGATTTCCGAAACGGTCGATGAACACGGACGACCCCAAGGCCCCCTCGGCGAACGATTGAACCTTGCCTTTCCCAGATTCGCCGATGATCTTGCCTGGTGGGCAGAAGCTGCCAAGACCCAGCGTGCCCATCGGGCGCCGCCCTACTGACGGTATCGGAGCCCTGAGGCGCGCGGTGTGCGGCCGGGCGGCTGCCTAGAGTTCCTCCAGGTTTATAAGAGCGGAAGGATCAACGCACCCACCTTTGACAGCGACGCCCTCGGCGCGCAGCCGTCTGGCCTGCTCGCGGTGCTGCGGTGAAGACACCGGGAACACGATTCGTCCCCCGGCACCGAGCACTCGATGCCACGGCAGCTTCATCCCGGGCGGTGTCATGCGCAGCGCATAGCCGGCCTGCCGCGCGCCGCGCGCCAGACCCGCCGCGCGTGCCACATTGCCATAGGTTGATACACGTCCGCGGGGAATCATGGCCACGATGTCCCAGATGGTCTGGAGCACGGGATTGTCGGCTGCATCCGATCTCCGCGCGCGTGGCATCTCTGCCCTGCGCCTAATCAGGGGGTCCTTGAGGGTTGTCATCAAATGAGATCATGCCGCTGAACGCAGCCGCCGTCATCTCATGTCAACCCACGTCCTCACCGGAGGACACTCTCCACCCTGATGCGCGAAATTCCCCGGTGGATGTCGTATGCGATCAATGGGTCGCCGCGAGCTGTGACGGCACTTCGATGCCGCGGGCGGCCGCTTCCTGCACTGTGTGGGTGCTCAGATAGATCTGCGTCAGCATCGGCAGCCTGGCCATCCGGATTGCATCTCCAAGTGCTTTTTCATAGCAGCGAGTGGGATTATCCGTAGGCAGCAGATCCACCTGCTTGCCGCGAGTACACACATCGTCCGCGGCGTGCCGGATCCGGGTGTAGAGCGTCTGCACATCGGCGGGGCGGTTCAGGTCGAGCCCGGTGGTGTCGACCAGCTTGGATACGATGACCTTGTGATCGCCGGCCCCGGCGGTGCCGCAGAACAGGGTGATGGCAAGCACCGAACCTACGAGAAAGCGGGTGCCCAACAATGGCGTCTTGACGTACATGTGAATCTCCTCAGTGATCCGCGTTACGATGCGGCCTGCTTGATAAGAGCCCGCCGCCCGCCAATCGGGTACCTCGCAATTTTCTGGTACCCGAATTGCCCAGGATCCACTCCTACGTTATTGCCGGGCTCGAACGGCACCGGATACCCAAGGGCCTGATGGTCGATGTAATCAAGACGGTGGTGGAGCGGCTGTTCGCCGAGCACGGGGGCGCACTGAGGGCGTTCCTCTATCGGCGCGTCGGCGTGCACCCGGATGCCGCCGAGCTCGCGCAGGAGGTGTATCTGCGGATGCTGCGGGTGCCGGATATGGGCGCCATCCGAAATCCGGAGGCCTATCTCTATGCCGTGGCAAGCAACCTCGCCAAAGAGCATGCGCATCGACAGCCGCGACCGTCGGCGGTGATTGACATCGACGATCCGCTGGTGCAGGAACAGCTCGCCGAACTGCCCTCAATCGCAGGAGATCTGGACGGCGAAAGGCGGGTCGAGCGATTGCGCGAAGTGCTGGCCCAGCTGACCCCGAAATGCCGGGCGGCAGTGGTCCTGCAGTACTGGCATGGACTCAGTTACGAGGAGATCGGTCAACGGCTGGGCATCTCGACCAACATGGTCAAGAAGTACCTAAGTCAGGCGTTGACGCATTGCCGGCGCCGCATGGCGCGGCTGGGGTAAATTCATGAGTGCGAGTGAAGAGCGTGTACGCGACCTCATAACCCAACAGGCAGCAGATTGGTTCATCGCCAATCGCGCGCCACTTTCCGCGCAGGAACGCGAAGCTTTCTCCGGCTGGCTCAGAGCCTCGCCGATACACGTGGAGGAGTACCTGGGCGTGGCCGTGACCGCGCGCGATCTGAAGCAGGCCTGCGACCTCCCCGATAACTCCATCGATGCAGTCGTCGCCCGTGCGCGCTCCGAGGACTCCACGCTGATTCGACCGGTGTGGCCGCGCCTGCTGGCTCCCCTCAACGAACTGCTCGCCTTCAACTGGCAGCGGGCTGCGGTGTCGACCGCGGCTCTGGGCGTCGTAGCTTTTGCCGTGTTGGCGTTGTGGCATTTCGGGGTCGCGCCGAGCATCTACTCCTCCGATCCGGTAGTGACGCAGCAGTTCTCCACTCAGCATGGCGAACTTCAGACCATCCGGCTTGCGGACAATTCGCTGCTGCACCTCAACACCGACAGCTCGGCCACCGTTCGTTACCGAAACTCCGAGCGATCAGTCACGCTCACCGCCGGTGAGGCCGACTTTGAAGTGATTCACGACGCGGCGCGCCCGTTCCGGGTATTTGCCGCTGCGGCGCAGGTCACCGATGTGGGCACCGTATTCGACGTTCGACTGCGAAACGATGCAGCCGTGGTCACGGTGCTCCAGGGCCGGGTCTCAGTCAGTAATACCCGTCCGGGCCGCTCGGACCCGCCGCAATCGGTGGAACTGGGGGCGGGGCAGCAGATCAGCGTGGCCGATCAATCCTTACCAACGGCGCCAATTTCGGTTGATGCCGAGCGCACGACTGCCTGGTTGCATCGGCAGATCATGTTTGAACGCGAACCTCTCGGCCAGGTGGCGAAGGAATTCAATCGGTACAGTCCGAAACCGATCGAGATAGCAACGCCGGCATTGCAGGGCCTGGAGATCAGCGGAGTGTTCGCAACCGACGACACCGAGGCTTTCATCGCCTTTCTGCGCAGCCTCAAGGGGGTGCACGTTGAAGTTACCGCAACGAGCATCCGCGTGTCGCAGAACTGAGCGACGCGGTCGCTGCACCGCAGGTAGAATTGGCGACGAGCCCACGCGAAACTGGATAGGACGTTCATGCACGCTCGCGCGCGCCGCCCATCGGCGCAGATCGCCGCAGCCGTCTGCGCGGTGCTCCGCACGCTGCCGATCAGCGCGCCGCTGGCGCTCATCGGCGCGCCGGCCGCTATGGCTGAGACTTCAGAAAGCGGTGCACTGGCCGCGGCCATTCCTGCGCAGCCGCTCGCGCAGGCGCTCGCCGCCTTCGCCAGCCAGACCGGTTTGCAGTTGGTCTATGTATCCGAGATCGTGCAAAACCGGAAGTCTCGCGCGGTTGCGGCGGGGCTGACGCCCGAGCAGGCACTCACCCGTATGCTTCGGGGCACGGGGCTCAAGTTCGAGTATCTGACACCGCACAGCGTTCGCATCCTCGCCGCCGAACCACCCGCGAACGTGACAGGCACCAACCGCACGGACGATGACCTGTCCGAGGTGATCGTCACCGCCAGCCGACGCGACGAGCACCTGCGCGATGTACCCATCACCATCGAAGTGCTGACCAGTGAGACCCTGGCGAAAATCAATGCCACGACTTTTGACGACTACGCCAATTACCTTCCCAATGTGACTGCACATGGCGTGGGGCCGAATCAGAACACTATCTATATGCGTGGCCTTGGAACCACCGAGATTGGTCTACAGGGGCTGGGCTTCTCCGGCGCATTCCCGAGTGTGGCCCTTTACCTGGATGAGCAATCGGCGCAGCTGCCGGGTCGCAATCTCGATATCTACACGGTCGATCTCGAGCGTCTCGAGGTGCTGGAAGGCCCGCAGGGAACACTGTTCGGCGCCGGTGCCGAGGCGGGAGTACTGCGCTACATCACTAACAAGCCCGAGCTGAACGTCTATGAAGGCTCGGTGAATGCCGGCGCCGCGACCACCGCCCACGGCGCGCCCAGCAATGCGATCAGTGCCGTGATCAATCTGCCACTGATTAATGACACCCTCGCAGTGCGCGGCGTGGTCTACAACGAAAGACGCGGCGGCTACATCGACAACATCCCGGCGACCTTTGCGCGCTCCAATCATGATGGCAGCATCTCTTATGTGGGTGGCACCGTCCCCGCCAACAGCGTGGTCCTGAAGAACACCGGTCTGGTCGGCGACAACATCAATCCGGTCACTTACACCGGCGCGCGGGCAGAGGCGCTCTATCAGATCAACGAGGACTGGAGTGCCCTGATTGCACAGTCATACCAGCGAATCGAGGCGGATGGGGTGTTTGCCGAGGAAACCGTCAATTCGGTCGGCCAGCGGCAACCGGAGCTGACCGCCCAGCTCTTCAACCCCAGTTTCGACAAGGACTGGTTCGAGAACACCGCGCTGGCCGTCAGAGGCAGTATCGGTCCTTTGAAAGCCCTCTATGCCGGCGCTTACCTGGTACGCAACATAGAACAGGTCCAGGACTATACGAATTACAACCGCGGCAGCCCGTACGCCGACTATTACCAGTGCATACCCGGCCCGGTGCCGGCGGCACGCTGCTTTTCACCCAGTTCGACCTGGCGAGACCAGGAGCGCAATACACATCAAAGCCATGAGCTGCGCCTGAGCACGCCCGATGATTGGCGTCTGCGTGCCGTGGGCGGCCTCTACTTCGAGAAGTCCACCATCTTCGACCAGACGGACTTCTACTATCTGACCGCGACTCCGTACTTTATCCCGGTCGCGCCCCCTACAGGCTATTGGGCAGTCAGTGGCTCCCCCGTTCTGCCGGATGGCCAAGTGGCTTGCTACTGCAACGGCGGTGTATTTACGCCGGGCATGCCGACTCTGAACAATCCCAATGTCCGGCCACCCGGGGATGGTTTTTTCGAGGATGTCACGCGCGGCTACAAGCAGAAAGCGCTCTACACTTCGGTCGACTTCGATGTGATCCCGCACACGCTGACTCTAAGCGCCGGTACGAGATACTCGAGCACCGAGTCGTGGGAAGTGGGGGCACTTGCGGGCAGCTTCGGTTGCAGCACCCTTCAGACAACGCCTCCCCCCAATCCGTGCCGCAACCAGGACTTCGTCAATTTAAACGCGCTCGGACTCGACCGAACCAATGCCGGCTTCAGAAGCCGCGCCTCGATCAGCTGGAAGCCGCGTGACGATCTTCTGATCTATTACGCCTTTTCGCAGGGATTCCGCCCCGGCTTCTTCAATCGCGGCTTCGGTACGCCTCAGGACTCCCCACTGAACTCGCCGCTAAATAAAGATAATGCCATTGCCAGTCAGGCGGTCGCCATTGCCCATGGAGGATGGCAGCCACCGCTGGCCGTGGCGCCGGATACCCTTACCAACAACGAGATCGGCTGGAAGACCAGCTGGATGCAGGAGCGCCTGCAATGGAACGGAGCCATTTATCAGGAGAACTGGGATCATGTTCAGCTGGATACTGCGGACCCGACCATCCTCGGTGCCTCCGCCATCAACGGCGGTAACTATCTTGTCCGCGGCCTCGAGACCGCCGTGGTAGCAAGGTTTGACAATGGGTTCACGGTCGACTTCGGTCTTGCCTGGAACCACAGCGAACTGGTCAAAGAGGCGACGTTCTATTGGCTCGACGGCACGGCGATTAATTTCAACGCGCTCGGGTCCGCGGGCAAGCTGCCGAATCCCGCCGGATCTCTGGGTACTTCCCTGGCCGGCGCACCGTCCTTTCGCGGCGAAATGCGCGCGCGCTATGAACGATCCTTTGATAACTACAATGCGTTCGTCCAGCTCGCGACGACGCATCAGTCCAGCTCACTCTCCGCGAATGACGCGCTCGCGTTCGACCTGCAGGGAAACCCGGAGTCCTATGCACTGCCATCCTTCACGACATTCGATGGTGCCATCGGCGTGGGAAGGGGCGGATGGCTGCTGCAAATGTACGGGGAGAATCTCACCGACACACACGCGGAATTATTCGCCAATTACCGGCAATTCTACCAGGCCATCACGGTGAACCGGCCGCGCACCATCGGGCTGCGCTTCAGTTACAGAATCCGCAGCAGCTAGCCCATTCTCGGGTAACATATTCACTTGGCCGCAGTCGTCGGGGTGCGACAGCGGGCTATTTGATGCCCGTGCGTTCAAGATCATCACCGGATGGCAAATCATGACTGAGTCATGGGCGACATGGCAGGGCCAGGTGATCAACGGCACCTTTGCCCTGCGGCGCCTGCTGGGTCAGACCGATCACAGCGCCGTCTTCCTGACGGACGTTCCTGCGCTGGGGCTCGACAAGGCCGCCATTAAGTTTATCCCGGCCACCGCCTCCACAGCTGAGGCGCAGCTCGCCAATTGGCACCGCGTTGCCGCTCTGCCCCACCCGCATCTCGCGCGCATTCTCGAATCAGGACAATGCCAGCAGCATGGGCAGGTTTATCTATACACCGTCACCGCTTATGCCGAGGAAAGCCTGGATGAAATCCTGCCGCATCGGCCCCTGACTTCGGATGAAGTCCGGGCCATGCTGCCACCGCTGCTGGACGCGCTGACGTTCCTGCATGCCAACCAGCTGGTTCAGGGCCAGCTGAAACCCTCGAACGTGCTGGTAATCGATGACCAGGTAAAGCTGGCCAGCGATACGATACAACCCGCCGGCGCGGCGGTGCCCGGCATCGTGCGCTCGAGCCTCTATGATGCCCCTGAAACCGCGTCCGGCCATCGACTGCCGGCCGGGGACATGTGGGCGCTGGGTGTGACCATGGTCCAGGCCCTCACGCAGCGCCTGCCAAGCTGGAGCGATGGGCGCTCGCAAACCCCTGTGCTGCCGGAGGGATTCCCGCGCGATTTTGGCGATGTGGTATTGCGTTGTCTGCACCAGAATCCGACCGAGCGCCCCACTCCACAGGAGCTGAAAGCACAAATCGGCGGCGAGATCACCGCGCCGATGGCTGTGTTACCGGAACCGATGGCTGTAGTTCCGGAGCCCCCGGCAGCGCAGAAGACCGTCGTTAGCAACAAGCCCGAACGCCAGGAGCCCGCACTCAGCGAGCCGGCGCGCGCCGAGATCGTCAAGCGGGCGGTCGCCGCTGCCACAGCGCCCACGGGCGCGCGCGAAACGCCCAAACGCTCGATCACCCCGCTGGTGGCAGGCGCCGCCGTCGGGTTGCTGGTTATCTGGGGTTGGACCCGCCTGTTTCACAAGCCCCGCAATCCCCCGCCGGGCGTGGCCGAGCAGGTTCAACCCGCGCCAGCGCCAGCGCCGCAGCCATCCCCAGTGCTGTCCCGGCCGCTCTCTCAACCCTCAGCCGCGCCCGAGCCCGATCTGCCTGCGGGCGTGCTGCACCGGGAATTGCCCACCGTGGCGCGCAGTGCGAATGAAACGATTCATGGCCATTTTCGAGTCGTGGTCCGCGTGGTCGTGAATCGATCCGGCAAAGTCATCGATGAGTCACTCGAAGATGCCGGACCGAGCAAATACTTCGCGAAGCAGGCGAGCACGGCCGCACGAGATTGGAAGTTTGTCGCCGTCGACGACCACGCCACGCGGGAATGGCTGCTGCGGTTCGATTTCAGTAAAGACCAGGTCAGCGCCCAGGCCGAAGCCGCCGCCTCGCCGCAGGGCTAGCGCCGGCAGCTTCCTAGTCAGCGGCCGAATACTCGGCCCGCACTTCTTCGGCGGTCGGATTGGCCTTCGCGCGACCGTTGATGATCACGATGGGTATTTCCCCTCCCAATACCGCGTTGGTGTGATTCAACAGCGGCATCTGATCACGCGAGCTGATCGACGCGGAATAGTTGTTCGCGCGCTGATTGGCCAGCCCCAAGCGCGTCAGTTCCGCTGCCAGCGCATCCGCTCGTTGCGCCTGGGCCGACGGACAATTGAGCGCCGCCAGGACGATGGCCACGTTACGGGCACTGCCCGGAGCGGTGACGATGGGAATAAAGCCGTTGCTATCGGCGACCGAGGCCAGCTCCCGTTCAACGACCGCGCGTTGATGGTGATGCCACACGTGCACGCCGACCCCGATCAGCACGGCAAACAACACCCATTTGATCGAACCCACGCCGCCGCCTCCCTTGCCGCCGGTTTGACCGACAGATTGGGAAAACTAGCACTGCGATCTCAGGCAGCGACCTGCCGCGAGTCGCAAAAACCCGCGCACGGGACGGGAATTCGTCGCGCTATCGCTGCAGATCCGATTGCCATAACGTCGGCTCCCGCAGGACCGATGTCCCCGGCTGGCGCCGAATGGGCAAGGCGAGGTTGGCCGAGCCGCCCCTAGCATGGCAACATGACACCATGATGTCAGTGAGTGTGGTGACCTGGTGGTCTTGCCTGTGTGCGGTGGCGGGGTTCAACGTCCTGGCCTGGTCGCTGTCGGCCGTGGCCCTGAATCGACGCCGGGCAACGATGCTTCCCGAGCACCACGCGGCGCGCCGGCGCCAGCTGCAGCTGGCCGCCATCTACGTGTTCGGCTGCGCCTTTCGTTCCGTGTTTCCGGTCTTCGATGTCCCGCGGCTGGGCCTGGTCGACACCTGGCTTTCCAGCGTCCTCGTTGGACGCTCCGTGGCCACCTGCGCGGAGCTGTGCTTCGTGGCGCAGTGGGCCGTCATGCTGCACGAGACTTCCCGCGCCACCGGCAGCCGGTTCGCCCAATTGGTGTCGCTGATCCTGGTGCCGCTGATCGCCGTGGCAGAGATCTGCTCCTGGTATTCGGTGCTGACGACCGCCAACATTGGCCATGTTGCCGAGGAATCCCTCTGGGGGATATCGGTCGCGCTGCTGGTGGCGAGCGTGGTAGCCATGGGGGCGCGCTCCACTGCCGCTCGCCGCCCGATGCTATTCCTCTGGTGCCTGGCGGGCGCCGCCTATGTCACCTACATTTTCCGCATCGACGTCCCGATGTACTGGACCCGATGGATTGCCGATCAGGCGATCGGACGCCACTATCTGAGCATCGCCCAGGGGATTCACGACGTTGCTTCGCGCCGGCTGATCTCCTATCAATGGAATGACTGGAAGAGCGAGATCGTCTGGATGTCGCTCTACTTCAGCGTGGCGGTCTGGCTGAGCATCGCCCTCATTCACGCGCCGAGGTTCGAGGCCGACATTGTCCGAGGCCCGACGCGCTGGAGCTTGCTTCGCCGCCGCTTCGGCTGGGCGGCCGAAAACTAGCCGGACTTGCCTCGCCGGCGCCTCGACAAAGTCGGCTTCCCGGCCGAATGTCACGCATTTTTCATGTTTCGGCTAATAATGGCGCTCGACATGACGACAATGGCTGTCGCGAGCAGCGCCTCTCTCTTCCGTGACCCATCATACGCTTGGCTCCGGCACAAAAATGGTTGCCATGGCGACAATAACCATCCGAACCCCCGCAATGCTCGCCCCGCCCCTTCAGCTTTGTACGACAGGAGATTCCCATGGCCTGCGATCCGGAAGTGCTCAATAGCGTGCCGCTGTTCGCGTTGCTCGACCAGGACGAGACCGCGGTGCTGGCGGCGCAGGTTGAACTCAAGCATTTCGCGGCCCGCGAGCGCATCTACAAGAAGGGTGATCCCGGCGGGCAGGCGTACGTGATGCTGTCCGGTAAAGTGCGGGTAACCACGGTCGATGAAGACCAGCAGGAAGTGGTGGTCGACGAGCCGGCGCGCGGGGAATTCTTCGGCTTTGCGTCCATGCTCGAGCAGACGCCGCATCACACCAACGCCATTGCGCTCGAGGAGACCTCCTGCCTGGAGGTGTCGCGCGATGACATCGCGACCCTTCTGGAACGCAAGCCCCACGCCGGCATGGACCTGCTGACGACTCTGGGACGGCAGTTTCATGCCGCGCAGGAGCTGGTCAGGATGCGCGCCACCCGCAATCCGAATGAGCTGATTGAAAAGGAGGCGACGCTGGGCGAGCGCGTCGCCGACCACGTGGCACGATTCGGCGGCTCATGGACCTTCATCATCGCCTTTGGCGTGCTGATGGTGATCTACACGAGCATCAACATCCTGATGCACGACAAGGCCTGGGATCCCTATCCGTTCATTCTGTTGAACCTGTTTCTATCGATGCTCGCTGCGATCCAGGCGCCGGTGATCATGATGAGCCAGAACCGCCAGGACACCAAGGACAGGCTACGTGGAGAACTGGACTTCGATGTGAATCGACGCGCGGCGTCCGATATCCAGGGTCTGTCGCGCAAACTGAATCTGCTGGATGAAAAGATCGACGATGTGGGCACTCTGCTGCGCGGCCGAAGCAGCCAGTAGCGCGTCAGGGAACTGAATCGGCGCGTCGCACGCTTACGATCTTCACCGGATGGGCGATCATCTGACCGCTCATGACACCCTCCCCGGTCCCCGCGGCGCGCGGCAACTGGAGGATGGCGCGCACGACATCCATCCCTTCGATCACGCGACCGAACACGGCATAGCCGGGATCGCCGGCCTCCGGATGCGCGTCGTAGGAATCCAGATCGCCGATCACAATAAAGAAGTCGGCCGAGGCGGTGCCGGGATCGGCGCGCGCCATCGAGATGGCGCCGCTCACATGGCTCAGTCCGGTCACGTTGGTCGGCTCATGGGCGATGGGTTTGAATACGCGCTTGGGGTTATTGCGCAGACCGCCCTGGATAAGCCCGTACTGCCCCTGCTCGTCCAGCGTCACGGCGCGATAGAACTCGGTGCCATCCAGGCGCTTCTGATCGACGTAGTGCAGGAAATTATTGACGGTGACCGGTGCGCGCTCCTTTTCGAGCGCGAGCACGATGTCGCCCAGGGTGGTTCGCAACACGACCCTCACTGTCGCCGGGGCCATGGTCGCGGGTGCCGCGGCCGGCGGGGTTTCGGGACTCGCCGCCGGCGCCGCTTCCTGGCCGAAGGCAACGCCCGTCCAGAGGCTGGCCAGGGCCAACAAGGCGCCAAGTCGATTTTTGTGAATCCGTCGAATGGATCGAGACCTCAGATGGAGAGCGGCGTCACCGACCGAGCCGCTGGAGTATCGCCAAATGTCCCTCATGCGCGGTACGTCCGATGAATCAATGGAAGTCAGCCTGTGGCGTCTGGCACTGAAAACCATTGCCCGAACGATGCTGGCCTTCACCTTACCCTACCTCGTCGCCTACTACACCGTCATCGGCGCCTGGCAGGGTCTTCGTACGCTGCTGCTCTGGTTAGCCGTTACCCACTGAAGAGCGAGAGTCTCGGGCCCCCGCGACATCAGTAGGGCTCCAGCCGCTGCAGGCCCAGGATCTCATTGAGCGGCGCCCCGTCGCTGACGCGATAGAAAAAGCCAGGAGCCATCCAGCGCGCAGCGCCATCGACGTTTGGGGCGCCATGCCCGGACCTGACATCGGGCATCCAGAGCGTGCGTGTCTCGAGCGAGAAACGTGACTGGTCGGAGGAATTCGGCACGCCGGCGTGCGCATGGGCACTTGAAAACACGACCACCGACCCTGGCTCGATCACGACGGGCACAGCCTGCGCGGGATCCAGCGATTCCAGCAGCTCCGGCACCGCCATCTCGCCTGTCACCGACTCACGGCCTTTTTCTGCGACCAGTTTGACCAGGGCCTGCAGATCGTAGGACGCGGAACTGTTGCGCAATGCGCGGTTCCACAGCGCGGGGTACAGCGCCATCGTGCGCTGTTCGGAAATGGGGTACACCGGCGCCCACCAGTTGATCTGCGCGTAGAGATTCGTGCCCCAGGTATCACGGTGGAAAGGTACGGTTGAGCGCATGACGCCCCGGGCCGGCGTTCGCTCGCTCTCGAGCGGTGGCTGGAAGCGCAGACGCAACCGATCGCGCGCCAGCCGCTGCGCATCCAGGCCGATGCTCCCGAATAGGTTGCGCCAGAGGTCCTTCACTGCCGCTGAGCGCGTGAATTCTGTGCCCACGGCGGCGAAGATCTGCGTCTGCTGTTCAACCGACAGATGGGCATGGATCAACGGCGGCGCGTGTGGCTCAAACGCGCGCTCGAGCAATCCGCGTGCGAACGCCACCAGCGCGCGCATGGCGGGGAGGTCCCGGAATAAAAGAATATCGCCGGCGTACAGACGCTCGTGCAG
>Ga0181522_10001190_pt1 | contig 16270 bp, 10 predicted proteins | sample PEATcosm2014_Bin_27_FD_121103 | JGI IMG/M metagenome (GOLD analysis project Ga0181522, IMG submission 121103) | Peatland microbial communities from MTU Mesocosm Facility, Houghton, MI, USA - PEATcosm2014_Bin05_10_metaG | ecosystem: Environmental > Terrestrial > Soil > Wetlands > Peat | place... | reverse complement strand
ATTGCCGGCAGCCCCGAACAAAATACCGACGACAATACAGACTAGAAGTTTGTAGTTCGATTTCATGTTTCGTTCCCTCCCATTTTGAATGTGGCAGACCAGTTCGTAGCTTCTCAAAAAGCCTGGGGGGGCCGTCTTGTAAAAATGGGAACTCGGTGGGGTTGACTCAACCGATGGAAGAATGAGCCGCTGGGTGACGGGCTCGCCAGGTAGGCGCTTGGTGAGAGCCCGGAGAAATCATGGAATTCGTGAGCTAAATGGGCCTGATCGCTATAGCCCGCCACCAGGGCCAGTTGTGCCCAATCCACAGAAGCGCCTGACGGCATCAGCTTCAACGTGTTTTGAAAGCGCTGGAGTCGGCAATAGAGCTTCGGCGTTAGTCCGATCTGCTCCCGGAAAAGCTGGGAAAAATGACGTCGGCTCAGGCCAGCCCTATGGGCCAGTTCTTGTACTCTAGGGATCTCGGGCCTGCGCGCAAACTCTTGAAGGGCATAACGTACTGCGGTATTTAACTGAAAGCGTTCGTTCAGGTGTTCCAAAAGTGTGACTTCGAGCACTCGAAATTTCTCAGCCGCGTCATTTGCGGCACGCAACCGATCGCGCAAGTTTCGAACCATCGAGCCCCAAATCAAATCCAGGGATACGTTTTTGTTATGAAATGCATCGGTGAGCGGGCCCAAGAAGACGTGCACACCGGCCGGCCAGAACACCACCCCCATTGCGGCACGGAGTTTGGCAGTATCAATGATGTTGAAGCGCGAGCGTATTCCAATCAGCAGTGAGGGCGCGATCCCGCCTCCATCGCCCATTGGATCGGTGAGCGCAACGATGGGGCCTTCCGCGAGACTGATGACCAGCTGAAATCGCCCGTCGGGCAGCAGCACCTGCCGCGTGCCATTGATCACTCCGTGCGCGTCGCAGTACCAGAGTTTTTCCACATGTGAGGCTAGTGGAGCGGAAGGGCGGACGATAATCACCGGTCCATCACAACATGAGACACCACCGCACATCAAGGGCGACCAACTAGGCTTTGTACGGATGGTCGGCAAACCGGATTGCGACCTGAAAGCTGGTGGAAGTTCTTGCCGGTCAACAGCGCGTGCTCTGAAAGTGGATGATGTAGTGAAAACCTACCCCCCTTGTTTGCGTTCTGCAACCGTGACAGATTGCCTGCATGTTCCTGCGAAAGCTCCGCGTCCATAAAGATGGCAAGGAACACGGATACTGGTCGCTGGTGGAGACCCTTCGGACGGCGGATGGTCCGCGCCAGCGCACGGCCTTGTTATCTCGGTGAACTGAACGATTCGGCCTATGCGCGTTGGCAGAAGACAGTCGAAGTGTTCAACGAGCAGGGCGAAACAACACAACTGAAGCTGTTTCCCTCCGAAGCAGAAGCATCGGATGATGCCCGTGTGAGCCGAGAACTATGACACTTTTATGACACTCGATGTTTTTTGAGCGGTTCGAATCTTAGCGGACTTCCCTGAACTGATATAAAATCAAAAGTTAGCTGCGCGGGGCCTGTAGCTCAACTGGTTAGAGCATCGGACTCATAATCCGCAGGTTGATGGTTCAAGTCCATCCGGGCCCACCAGACTTCTCTTGGCTGCGGGACCCCCGCGAACCGGTCGAGCGCCATGGTCTTGCCGCTGCCGTCATGGTCGGTTCTGCCGCTGAAAAATTCCGTGTTCCTGCTGACAGCGGCGATGAGATTCGATGAAGGCGACAAAACGCAAGAGTGATCTGGCGATGGGTACAGGCATATACCGATTGTTGATCCCGCATTCCCCGCAGATAAGCAAATGTAACTACTGAGAAGTCGCACCCGCCCACTCTTTTAATGCGTCCGTAATGCGGCGCATTGTCAGCAGACTTAGCGTAATTAAGGTCCGCGAAGCAGTTTCATCGAGCGGGGAGCGCTATGTTCAATTTTCTGCCGAAAGACGACAAATTCTTTGATCAGCTGGACAATCTGGCTCGAATGCTGGTGAGCGCCGCGCAACAACTATCCGCTATCCTTCAAACGTTTCCCGGATTCGATCCACAACGGCAGGAGATAGAGGACCTGCGGGAAAAAGCTGGGATTTTGGCACAAGATTCCTTTGCCATACTCGATAAAGCTTTTATCACGCCTCTAGATCGCGAAGACATCCTGGCCCTAATTTCAGGCATGAATGCCGTCATTCAGGAAATTGCGGAGTTCTCCGATCGGCTTGGCTTATATCCCATGGCAAGCCTCTATCCAAATCTTACAGCGCAGTCCCGAAACCTCCTCGAGTTCACGATCCAGGTGGAAGAACTCATGGCTGCTTTGCGAAAGAAAAAAACGCTTTCCGAACTGGCGGAAGGCAGCATGAAAAAGCTGCAAGCGATTGAAGTGAACGTCAGGAAAGACCGACAAGACTTTCTCAAAGAACTGTTCCGCGAACAGTCTGATCCGATCGAGCTCATCAAAAAGAAAGACCTTCACGACTTATTGGAAGAAGCATTGTCACGAATGAGTGAGATAACGCAGATTCTGGCGCGCGTGCTGCTTAAGAACACATAAGGAGCCGCGATGATTTCGAGTCTTCACTTCGTGTTTTTCCTAGTCGCGCTCGCGCTAGTGTTTGATATTTTCAACGGCTTCCACGATGCTGCAAATTCCATCGCAACAGTTGTTACGACCAGAGTGTTGTCGCCGATTCAGGCCGTTTGTTGGGCTGCGTTTTTCAATTTTGTAGCTGCCTTTGTGTTCGGGACGGGGGTGGCGAAGACCGTTAGCGACAAGTTGATCGATCCGAAAGTTGTGGATATGTACGTGATTTTCGGCGGACTATTTGGCGCAATCATCTGGGACCTCGTTACCTGGCTGATGGCGCTGCCAACCAGTTCTTCGCATGCGATCATCAGCGCCTACGCTGGGGGAGCGATCGCAAAGGCAGGATTCGCCTCCTTGCTGCTGAAAGGCTGGGTTCCGGTGATCCTGTTTCTGATTATTTCGCCGGTGATTGGACTGATCCTAGGCTACTGTTTCATGGTGGCAGTGAGCTGGCTGAGCTATTCGACCGAAAGGCATAAAGCGGAGAGAAGGTTTTCACATTTGCAGTTGCTATCGGCGGGCGCCTACAGTCTGGGACACGGCACGAATGACGCACAAAAGACGATGGGAATAATTGCTGCGCTGTTGGTGGCCAGCGGGAAAAAACAATGGACCCTAGGCAGCTTTCACTTTCTTGGAACAAAGCATGAACTGGCGATGTGGATCATCCTGAGCTGCCATGCGGCAATGGCCCTCGGAACGCTGTTTGGTGGCTGGAGAATTGTAAAGACCATGGGTTCGCGGATTACTCCGCACCTTCGACCGATTGGAGGATTTTCCGCGGAATTCGCGGCTGCTACTACCATAGGGCTCGCAACGTTGGCCTCAGTTCCCATTTCCACCACACACGCTATCGCAGGCGGGATTTCCGGAGTTGGAGCGACGCGAGGCTGGCATGCAGTACGATGGATATGGGCACAGCGCATCGTTTACGCTTGGGTCTTTACGTTTCCCGGTGCGGCGCTAGTTGGCGCGTTCGGCTACTGGATCGCGCATTTTGGTATTGAACGGTTTGTAGCGCACTAGCTTGTGGACTGTTGTCCCACCTTCGCGGCGCCCCGGTGGGCCCGTCTGAACGTTTACATCGCATGCTGAAGCACCGCGTCGGTACGTCGGACATTCGGGCAGTCAGGGAAGGTTCAAAAAGGGCGACGCCCTTCACCGTTTCTGGTTGGCTTGGAGACCAACGCCGCCATCTTTTTCGCCCGGCTCCAGACTTCGCCAACCGCGGCGTAGTCCGCCACGCGAGGATCATTCCCCACAACCGGGCGATTTCAATGGCCTTCGTTCTGGACAGCAGGCACGGGGCTCTCTTTCTCCGGCCCATCTTCGGAGTTTTCCGGCTTGGAGTTGCCACTCGGCGCGTCCTGCGGTTTCGGTTTGAGTTCTGCAGAGTGGTCCCGATCCTCTTCGGTGCTTGTTTTCGTTCGAGCGTCAGTTTTTGAGTTATCGGCTGTTTTTCTCGTGCCCTCGGCCGTTTCCCCCGTCTTCGCGGCATTCGCTCGCGGGTCTACGGCGGGACTCGACTCCGGCCTTTTCTCGGTTTCATTCGCCTCCTTTTTCCCAGAAGGTTTCGCCGACGAGAGCAAATACTCCATTCGCACTCGCGCTGCGCGCCACCGAACGCTGCTCGCCCGCCCCGCCTCTTCAAGATACGGAGCAAGTTCTTTGTCGGTAGCGATTCCCTTGGCCTTCAGGAATTCAAGAAGGCCCATGCACCTTGTCTCCGCATCTTCCAGCGAGGAAAATAAATCGTCGAATATCTGCTTCGCGGTCGCAGCATCCATTTCAGTCTCCTCGAATCACACTGTCTTCCTCTTTGATGCAGCAGAGCGATTGATGGTCTTTAGGCGGTCACCCATTGAGGTAGCACAATGAATAACAGTCCGCTGCTCCAACCGCTGAGCGACGGGTCCCGCGCAGCTAACGCCACGATTTCCTATGCCAGGAGCTCTAAAGCCCGTCCGGATTGATGGCAAGAAGACGCGGTTCGGTCATTTCTTCGATCGCGTAGCGCAGCCCTTCGCGGCCCAGACCGGAATCCTTCACCCCGCCATAAGGCATATGATCGATCCGGAAAGAAGGCACCTCACCGATCATCAGACCGCCAACTTCGAGCGTTTCAAACGCCCGCGTAATGCGCGTAAAGTCCCGCGTGAAGACTCCTGCCTGTAGACCGAAATCGGATCGATTGATGGAGGCGAGCGCTTCCTCATAGTCGGCAAACTTCTCGACCGTGACCACCGGCCCAAAGACCTCCATGCAATTCACGCGCATGTCAGGCTTGGTGTTGGTCAGCACTGTAGGCGCGACGGTAGCGTCGGTCCGGGTGCCTCCGCAAAGAAGCCGCGCTCCGCCGCGGACGGCCTCCTCGATCCACTCCAGGTTGCGTCGCGCGGCAGCTTCATTGATCAGTGGGCCGACATCCGTGGTTTCATCCAGAACTTCGCCGACCTTTAATTTTTGAACCCGTGGAACGAATGCAGCGACAAATTTGTCGAAGACCCGATCCTCCACCAGGACGCGCTGAACCGAAATGCAGGTTTGCCCAGCGTACACAAACCCGCCCGCGGCACAACGGTCAGCGGCAAACTCGAGATTGGCATCGGCGCAAACCACCACGCCCGCGTTGCCGCCCAGTTCGAGAACGACGCGCTTTTTTCCGGCGTTTCGCTTGAGCGCCCAGCCGACGGCAGTGCTTCCGGTGAAGCTCAGCAACTTGATACGATCGTCAGAAACAATCAGCCCGGCATCTTCGTTAGACAACGGCAGCACGTTCAATCCGCCGGCCGGCCATCCGGCCTCTTCGATAATTTGCCCCAACCGCAACGCGGTGAAAGGAGTCTGCGGCGCAGGCTTAAGTACGATTGTGCAACCAGCCGCGATCGCCGGCGCCAGCTTGTGGGCGACCAGGTTCATCGGAAAATTGAAGGGCGTAATCGCCGCGACGGGGCCAAGCGGAAATCGCCGCACGATGCCCCAGCGGCCGGCCGTCGAGGCTTGCCAGTCTAGCGGCAAATACTCGCCGCCGACACGCACGGCTTCCTCGGCGGCCACATTGAACGTAAAGACAGCGCGGTCCAATTCGACGCGCGTCGCCTTGATCGGCTTGCCGGCCTCCAGCGCCATGATGCGCGCCAGTTCGTCGCGGCGTCTTTCGATTCCCAAAGCGACGGCGCGCAGGATTCCCTGCCGTTCATAGCCGCCGAGTTTGCGGGTGAGTTCAAACGCGCGGACAGCAGCCGCAATCGCAGCCTCGGCTTGATTGGTGGAAGCGCGGTAGGTGACGCCAACCAATTGCCCGGTTCCCGGCGAATAAATCTCAACGGGTTCGCCGTCCGTATGCCATTTGCCGTCCAGCAAAAAGCCTACGTCAAGGGCTGCATTATTTTTGAAAGTCGTGCTCATAACAATCTCAATACCGCGTACTTCTGCGTGCTCCAGATATCAGATGATTCCGACAAAGCCAGCGGGTTCAATCTGCAACGCCGTGAAACAGCAAAGGCATCACGCGTGAGACATCGCAGGATGTTTCTGCTCCGAAACCGATGCCAGTGCTGCCTCGACGACGTTGAAGCCTTCCTCCAGCTGTTGGTCGGTCACAACCAGAGGCACCAGAATGCGAATCACATTGTTAAATGTGCCAGCCGTGATGGTGATCAGGCCGTGTTTGTAGCAGTACTCCGCGATTTGCTTGGTCTCCGTCTCGGCGGGCTCACGCGTTTGCGCTTCGCGTACCAATTCAATGGCGCACATCCCGCCAAGGGCACGAACGTCGCCGACCAGCGGCCATTTCTTCTGCCACGCGCGGGCTCGCGCCTCGAACTGTCTGCCCACGGCTGCCGATCGTGCCAGCAGACCGTCCTTCTCGATGGTTTCGATCGCCGCAAGCGCCGCAGCGCAAGACAATGGATGGCCGCAATATGTCCCGCCCAAGCTGCCAAGTCCGGGTGCGTCCATCACCTCTGCACGACCCGTTACCGCCGCGATGGGCATGCCGCCTCCCAGCGATTTTGCCATGGTGATCAGGTCGGGCTCGACACCGAAATGCTCGCAGGCGAACCATTTACCGGTGCGCGCGAACCCCGACTGCACTTCATCGGCAATGAACAGGATTCCGTGTTTGCGGCAGACCGCGTGGAGAGCTTTGAAGAAGTCGCGCGGCGGGATCACGAAGCCACCTTCGCCGAGCACCGGCTCGGCGATTACCGCAGCAACCGATTCCGCGGCAACGGAACGCTTGAACGCGTCTTCGAGATGGCGTGCAAATGATTCCGCCGTGGCACCAGGCTCGCTGCGATAAGGATACGCAAACGGAATGCGATACACATCACTGGCAAAAGGCTCGAACCCGGCCTTGTAGGGGTGCGTCTTGCTGGTCAGCGACATGGCCATCATGGTCCGGCCGTGAAAGGCGTCCTCGAAGCAGACAATCGCGGGTCGCTTGGTGTACGCGCGCGCAATCTTTACGGCGTTCTCGACCGCCTCGGCGCCGCTGTTAACGAGAATCGTTTTCTTCGCGAACTTTCCTGGTGCCAGCGTGTTCAGTTTTTCCGCCACCGCGACGTAGCTCTCGTAAGGCGTGACTGCGAAGCACAGGTGCAGGTGCTTCTCCAGTTGTTCCTGGATCGCGGCGGTCACGCGCGGCGCGCGATGCCCGATATTCAGGCAGCCGAGGCCTCCCGCGAAGTCCAGGTAACGGTTGCCGTCAACGTCTTCGATGGTGGCGCCTTCGGCGCTCGCCACAAAGATTGGCGTGGTGTTGTACGGGGCGCGAGGCACCGCGGCGTCGCGGCGCGCCATCAAGGCGCGCGAGCGCGGCCCCGGAATTTCAGTGCGAATATGAATTGTAGTCATGATTTAGTACCACCCGATCGGAGTTTCGTCGAGATTAACGAAGACCTGCTTGGTTTCCAGATATTCTTCCAGCCCCCAAGGGCCAAGTTCGCGGCCAAATCCGGACTGCTTGTAGCCCCCCCACGGCGCTTCCACATAGGTCGGCTGCATGTGGTTCACCCACACGATGCCGGCCCGCAGGGATTTCACGACGCGGAACGCCTTATAAATGTCGCGGGTCCACACCGCCGCGGCAAGACCGTAGGGCGTGTCGTTCGCGATGCGGATAGCGTCTGCTTCGCTGTCAAACGGAATTACCGAGGCGACCGGGCCAAAAATCTCTTCGCGGGCGATGCGCGCGCTGTTATCCACGTCGTAGAAAATCGTCGGCTCGAGATAGTATCCTTTGCCGAATTGTTTCGGGCGGCCGCCGCCGATGGCAACTTTGGCTTCCTTTTTGCCGATTTCCAGATAAGAACTCACGCGGTCGTACTGCTCCTTGCTGACCAACGGACCCATTTTCGTCTCGCGCGCCAGCGGTGGACCGAGCGTGATGCGCTTGGCCTTTTCGGCCATGGACTCAACAAACTTCGAGTAGATTTTTTTCTCCACCAGAATACGGCTTCCCGCAGAGCAGACTTCGCCCTGGTTTATGAAGACGCCGAAAAGCGCTCCGTCGACGGCTGCTTCCCAGTCCGCCTCGGCGAAGAAAATATTCGGCGACTTTCCGCCGAGTTCGAGCGTCACGCGCTTGAGCGTGTCGGCTGCGCTCTTCACGATGATTTTTCCGACAGCGGCGCTGCCGGTGAAGGCAACTTTGTCGACGCCAGGGTGAGCAACCAGCGCAGCCCCTGCGGTTTCGCCGAAGCCATTGACAATGTTCACGACGCCAGGCGGCAAACCGACTTCTTCAAACCAATTGGCGAACTGGAGCGCCGTCAGCGGAGTTTGCTCGGCCGGCTTGAGGATGCAGGCGCAGCCCGCGGCGATTGCAGGCGCCAGTTTCCAGGCACTCATCAGAAGCGGATAATTCCACGGAATGATTTGCGCGGCTACGCCGACCGGTTCACGCAACGTGAAACTCAGTGCATTGGCCGGAACCGGATTCACGTGCCCGACCACTTTAGTGGCCAGGCCGCCGTAGTATTCGAAGCAGGTCGCGACGTCCGCGATGTCGTATTCCGCCTCGACAATAGGCTTCCCGGTGTTGCGGCACTCGATATCTGCCAATTGCGCGGTGTTTTGGCGGACTTTGTCGGCAAGTTTGAACAGAATGCGGCCGCGGTCTTGTGCGGTAGTCTGGCGCCAGGATCCGTTGTCAAAGGCCTCGCGCGCGGCCTTGACCGCCGCATCCACGTCGCCTGGGCCCGCTGCGGCGACCTGCGCAATCACTTCTTCAGTCGAAGGGTCATATACCGGGAAAGTCTCGCCGGACGCAGCGGCAACCCATTGGCCGTTCACGTAATTCTTGTAAGTTTGCACGTCCGCTTTTACTCCGCCGGGCATGAATCCTCCGAATCAAAAACTCGCGGCCCGAGCTTTGCCGCTTGGGCAGTAGCGATGCTGTACTTCTGCAAAATGTTAGCTTGCCGGGACCATTGTCGCCAGCTTGCGCGCCGCCTTGCGCCGGCCGTACACGAAAAAGAAAAAGGCCGCTAGACCGATGAACAACAGCGTTCCGCCGAACATCCACACCTCGTACGACAGGATCGAAGTGATCTGTTGCGCCGGGAAAAATGCCAGCGCGATGCCAAGAATCGTTGTCACCAGACCGCTGGCCCCCGCAAAGAAAAGCGTCGGCTTGCCATAGCGGCCCCTCACGAACGATTCGCTGGCGGCAATCCTCAACAGCGCGCCGAATATATAGAGAAAGGGCACCAGTTGTAGAACCACCGCCAGCGACAACAATTTCTGAAAGGTCTCCTGCACGCCGGCGCCGGTAAACGAAAAATTGACGATGACCAAAATCAGCGACACGGTGGCGTGGACCATCAGCGCCGCGTAGGGCGTCCCGTATTTCGGATGCACTTTGCCGAGCCATGATGGCATGTAGGAATCGAGGCCAGCGACAAAGGGAATACGCGCCGAGCCCGCGAGCCACGCCGAACCGATCCCGGCGATGGAGATACTCAGCATCAATGCAAACGGCGCGATGATCCAGCCGGCGTTCACTTTCGCGGCCATGTGAGCGACGGCCTGAACGATGCCCTGCAACACGCTGATGTCCTGCTTGCTGACGGCAATCAACAGCGTCAGTGTCGCACCGATATACAAAGCGCCGGACAACACACCGCCCCAAGCCACCGCTCCGGGCAGGATGCGTCCGGGGTTCTCAATTTCATCGCCCATAATCGAGGCCAGCTCAAGTCCCACTAGTCCGAAGCAGATCACGCCGAAAGAATTGAGCACAAAACGCGGATTTGCCGGAATCTGAAAATCAGCCCAGGCTACCGTTGTGCCGAACCGGAGCCACACGATGGCCCCCAGTCCGATCAGGACTGCGGCCGCGATCCCGGTTCCGATCGCGCCGACGTTGTTGATCCACTTTCCTACGCCCAGACCCACGACATTGAGCACGACGAGAATGGCCAGCAGAATGAGCGAAGCGCTCAAAGTGAACACCTTATTGTCCGCCAGCGACTGATGCTTCGAGCCCAGAGCGAACACGGAAACGCCCACGAAGTACAGCATGATCGTCGGCACGTACATCATATTGTTGGTCCAGTAACACCAACCGGAAAGAAAGCCGTGGAAGTCACCGAACACTTCCTTGGCCCACAGGTAGACGCCACCTTCGCCGGGGTAGCGATGGGCCAGTTCAATCACGGCGATCCCCTGGGGCCAGAAGAACAGGATCAGAGAGGTGATCCACAGCCAGATGGTTACGCCGCCGTTGGCGGCGATCGACGGAACAACGTTCAAATTGAAGACCGCGACGACGAACAGGAGAACGAGGTCCCACCGCCCCAAGACGCGGCGGAGGTGGGGCGCATCCCCTGCCCCGGCGGCGATTGGCAACGTGCTGACTTCGTTTGACAACGTTGTTTCTCCCGACAACCCGGCTGAACAGTGTCAACGAGGTCCGTCAGAGACCCCAGATCGATCCGGCTAGTGGCCGGCGGAACCGACCATGGCCGCGCCACGTTCCTGCTGGGCTTTCGCCAGCGCCGGGGCCACTTCATCGAAGACCGACAGGTGTTTGTCGATATCGGCTTCGGTGTGTTGGACCGAAATCGTCCACTGTTCGTCCCACCAATACGGTTGCGCGAGAACGCCGCGATTGACCATGGCGAACCAGTAGTGGCGCCAGAGATCGACGTCGATGGTGGTCCAGTCGCGGTAGTTTTGGATTTCTTTGGGATAGAGCATCAGCGCACCGTTGACGCCGGCGCTCACGACGTAGGCTTGCAGGCCGACTTTAGAGACGATCTTGCGGTAGCCTTCGGTTAGCTGTTTGCTCAGCTTGTCGGTGTGCGCGTAATTCTCGCGCGTGAGGACTTCCCGGAACGTGGCCAGGCCCGCGGCCATGGCGACGCGGTTGGTGTTGTAGGTGCCGCCGTGAAAGACTTTGTGCTGCGCGATGAGGTCCATCACCGCGCGGCTCGATCCGAACGCCGCCAGCGACAAACCCCCGCCGATCGATTTCGCCAGGCAGATCATGTCCGGCTTTACGCCGAAGTACTCGCTGGCTCCGCCCCAACAGAGTTTCGCGCCGGTCTTGACCTCATCGAAAATAAGCAAGGCGCCGTTTTTCGTGGCGATGTCGCGAAGTCCCTGCAGAAAACCCGGCTGCGGCATGCACAGGCCGACATTCATCAGAATGGGCTCGAGAATAATTGCGGCGATTTGCCCAGGATTTTCGCGGAAGCGGTGCTCGACGCTGCCGAGGTTGTTGAAGCTGGCGACCACGACATTTGCCAGCGAAGCTTTGGGGATACCGGCGCCGCCGGGCACGGAATTGGGCGCGCCAGGATCGCCGTAGTCTTCCGCTTTCGGCTTGACGCTGACCAGCGCGGTGTCATGCAGCCCGTGGTAGGAACCTTCAAACTTCAGGATCTTGTCGCGTCCTGTTGCCGCGCGGGCGATGCGGCAAGCGTGCATGGTGGCTTCGGTGCCGCTCGAACCGAAACGCACCATCTCGACCGGATAGCGTTTGCAGATTTCTTCAGCGAGTTCCCATTCCTGGTCGTGCGGCATGCCGAAGGTGTAGCCTTCGTGCAACTTTTGCTCGACGGCTTTTACGACCGCGGGGTGACAATGCCCGGCCATGAGCGCACCAAAACAAAGGTTGTGGTCGATATATTCGTTGCCGTCGACGTCGTGAATCCGACTGCCCTTTCCGTCTTTCACGAAAATGGGGTAGGGCTCGTAGTGGCGGTAATTGCTGGCGACTCCCAGCGGGATGCGTTGCAAGGCCCGCTGGTGCGCTTCGGCGGACTTGGGTGTCCGCTTCTCGTATGTGGCGATTTCCTTTTGCAGAGCGTCGTACATGTGGACTCCGTGGATGCAGGTCTGTTCCCTGCGGTCAGTATCGTTCCGGAACAATTCTCGCATTCGCGCGAAGGCGCGGCCCTTGCGAGCCGCGCCTCTTGATTCGTTTTGCGTCTCGGTTTCGCCTAGAACCGGAACTTCAGCGCGAGTTGGACCAGGCGAGGATCCCGGATGTGCAACGGCTGGCCGAACGTGCCGCCGAGGTCCGAAATGTCTCCGTCCACGCTATAGAACTGCGCATGGTTCCAGATATTGAAGATATCAGCGCGAAACTCCATTTGCACCTTTTCTCCAAGTTGCGTCTGCTTGTTGAAGCTCATGTCCCACTCGTCGATTCCGGGAGCGCAGCAGATCGAGCGCGGTGCGTTTCCAATGGTGCCCGGAGCTACGGTGTTGTTGGTGAACAGGTTGGGATCAAACACGTATCCGGTTACGGCCTGACACGGAGTGCCGGTTCCGGAAACAGAACCGGTTCCTGCGGCGCACACCGTGCCTCGGGGATTGGTGGTCTTGAACGGAGCGGTCAGGTTTGGCTCACCAGGCGCTTCAAACAGAAAGGTGGAGTCCAGCTCTTCGACGTCGTCCTGCGAGGTGATGCGAATTGGAAAGCCGTCCTGGAAGGTAATGATGCCGGAAACCTCCCAACCGTCGAGCAACTTACCTCGGAGTCCTTCGTACTTGCGAACCGGAAGGTCCCAGACATAATTGAAAACGAAGCGGTTGCGCGCGTCAAAGGCGGAAGGACCATAGGTAGCGTTGAAGTTTAGCGGATTGAGCGCGCTCTCAAAGCTGGAAGCGTTATCGAGGGACTTGCTGAGTGTATACGAAGCCTGGAATTGCAGCCCGTGCGAGAATTTTTTCTCAAACATGACCTGCAGCGAGTTGTAGTTCGATCGAGCTACGGTGTTCTCCGAGAAGATCCCGGAAAAAACAGGCGTGCCATCCACCGGGCAGCTGGCACCGGTCATGGGATTGCAGTTGGGCGACGAATAGGGTCGTAACCCCACCAGGGTGATCCCGCTTGGACCAACAACCGTGCCCGCGGCTACCGTTGACGGTCCGGTGGGACCGTACGGTAGTTGCAGCCCGCCGGCCGGAATGACGGTTCCAGGAGCGATGAAGTACTCACTGTCTTCGCCGAAGCTGCTGCAAGTTGTCGAGGTTCCACCAGGCCCGCTGAGTACGTTGCCGGGATTGGCCGTGGCAATTGCGGCGATGGTGTTGCAGGTCTGCGGATTGCCCGGGTTGAGTTCATAGCTGGCAAGCAATCGGTGTCCCTGCGATCCAACGTAGCCAATCTGGAAAAGCATTTCTCCCGGAAGCTCGCGCTTAATGGTGAGGTTGTACTGGTCGGAATACTGCAGACGCAGGTTTGCCGGGAATTCGCCGAAAAGAACGATGGGACGGAACGTGGACCAGTCGACCGGTTGACCTCGCGGGGGATCCAGTATTCCGTTATAGGGATTAGGGAGGACGGTCCCGTTCTGCTGGACAAAGGGGGTCTGAAACAGCGGATCGGTAATGCCAGTGCTGCCGCCAAACGGAGGCTCGGCGCTGAACTGTTCCAGAACCAGTTGTTCGATCGGGTTGTAGAAAATGCCGTAACCCATACTGACACTCATCTTGCCCGGTCCGCCGGTTAGCTTTCCAAGCAAGCCATCCTTGAAGTCCGGACTCCAGTTCAGGCCGAGACGCGGTGCGAATCCCTTGTAGTAGGTGTTGGTCAGGCCGCCGGGCACGCCCTGGTCGCCGGGGACGACGAGGCCGGTCGGAGTAACTCCGGTGTTGGTACACGTCGGACTGGCGATCCCGTAGTTCGTTTGAAAGTTCGCGATGCTCGCCGGCGAGAGCTGGCACGGGTAAATGGCCGAATTTTCTCCGGGGCGGAAGGTCTGGACCTTTTGCCCGACATCTGTGAGAGGCGTGTTCATTTCCCAGCGAAGACCGTAGTTGACGGTGACGCTGGGCTTGAGCTTCCAGCTATCCTGGGCGAACAGGTAAACCGATGTCGAACGAATCAGTTCGTGCTGCGCGGAACCCTGGGTATAGGAATTGGGCAAGCCCAGGAGGTAGTCGGCATACTGGTCGGAATAGCCGAGATCGTTGGCGCCGCCGGAGTTGAATACATATTCGCCGTTCACGTCGAAGTACAACAACTGGTCGAATCGTTGATAGCGGGTATCCACGCCAAACTTCAGGCTGTGGTTGCCGATGATTTTGCTGTAGTTGTCGCTGAACTGGATGGTGTTGCCGATCTGGGGCAATTGGCCCTCGAAGTTGTTGCCGATCGTGAAGCCGCCGTTTACCTGAATGAAGGGGACGCCTTCGGCAGAAGCGCCCAGGTTGGGATGGATGCCGTAGTCGGGATTGTTGCCAAGAGCGGTTCCGCCATCACTGATGAGCGGCGTATCCGAGGTGCCGGTGAAGCAGAACGCCGCAGCCGCGCCGGTTCCGCAGGAACTGGTGACCAGGTTGGTTACCGTCGGCGAGTTGAACTTCAGCTGGCCTTCGCGGAAATACGAGACGCGGAACTCGTTCACGGCGGTGGCGCCGATGGTGGAGGTGTGGCTGGCGTTCAGTTGCTGGGTGCGTGTGGCGAAGTCGCCGGGAAAATTGCCCAACGTGGCTCCGGCCGCTTGGAACTTGGCGAAGGGATCCAGAGTATTGTCGTCGTCGAAATAATAGTAGATCGAGGTTTTTTGATTGGCATTGAAGGTGTGATCGACGCGAATCTGAAACTGATCGCCGCGCTCTCGCCGGTTCGGCACGGTATTGACTTGCGCGCTGCTGCCGCCGGCTCCCGGGACATATTGCAGCAGGTTCACCGAGACGGGATCAAAGCACGACGTTGGAATCTGACCGGTAGGGAAGATGGCGCTGTACGGTTGCGGAATGCCGCCAACGGCGTTTGTCAGCGCCGCTTGCCCGCCCGGCGTCAGGCTAGGGCCACAGCGGCTTTGCAGGATATTCGCGACCGTCGCGTCGGTGAGTGTTCCGGTGAACACCGAACCGCTCGAACCAAAGTTGCCGGCCAGCTCGTTGGCGGTGGGAACATTGACCTGCTGCGAGACAACGCCTTGAACGATGCGGCGGCCCTCGTACGAGCCGAAGAAAAATGTCTTGTCCTTTTTGATGGGACCACCGAAAGTGCCGCCGAACTGGTTCTGCTTGAAGTCCGGTTTCGGTGATGGCTCAAAGGTGAAGGGATGCGCGTTCAGGACATCGTTGCGGAAGAATTCGTAAACGCTCCCGTGAAAACTATTGGTGCCCGATTTCGTGACCACGTTTACCACCGCGCCGGAATTTCTCCCGTATTCGGCGTCGAATGAGTTGGTGATGACGCGAAATTCCTCGATGCTGTCCGGTGAGGGCTCGATGGCGGGCAAGTTCGCGAACAGATCGTTTCCATCGCCTCCGTTTACGGAATAATTGTTGGACCGGCCGCGGCCGCCGTTGACGGTCACCACGCCGGGCTTGTCCGAACCATAGAAAAGGTCGTTTCCGATCTGCGATTGCACGCCCGGTTGCAACTGCAAAAGCTGGTAGACATCGCGCTGGTTCAGGGGCAATTGCGTGGAAGCGCGCTCATTGACGACCGCGCCGAGCTGCGTCGATGTGGTGTCCACTACCGGTGGGGCGCCGGTAACTTCCACGCTCTCGGCAGATGTGCCGATCTGCAGGGCGATGTCCAGGCTAAGTACTTCGTTCAAATCGAGGGCCAGGCCCTTGCGGATATACTTCTTGAAGCCTTGCTGGGTGACGTCGATCTCGTAGGAGCCGACAGGAACCTCGATAAAAAGGTAATCCCCGGTGGCGCCGGTGTCCACGTCGCGCGTGACGTTGGTGGCTTCGTTGATCAGCGTGACCTTGGCCGCCACGATGGCGCCGCCGCTCGGATCGGTTACCGTGCCGCGGATTCGGCCGCCGGTGCTCTGCGCCCCGGCCAAAGGCACGATCGTCAGCACTGCCACAGTGGAGATGGCGGCTACAAGAAACCGTAGGCCGCGGAGGGACAGGATCCGCGCGCTACAAACATCTACGCTCATGAATTCACCCCTTAATTACGACGAACTGATTTGTGGACCCGTTGATTCGAGGTTGCCGCGCTTCTTAAACCTTACTATAATCCCGCAAACTTAGAGAAAGCCGACATCTGTGTCAAGCAGAAAGAATTTATCCGGCAAATCGGCGACGCCACTGCACCAGGGCATGCTGCGCATCAGCGAAGCCGCGCGCCGCGTGGGCATTTCTTCCTCGGCGCTGCGCGCTTGGGAGGTGCTGGGACTGGTTGCTCCGGTTCGCACCGAGAGCCGCTACCGCCTCTACACCGAAGCTGACGTGCGCTTGCTGCGGCGCGCGCTT
>Ga0181522_10001188_pt1 | contig 16294 bp, 11 predicted proteins | sample PEATcosm2014_Bin_27_FD_121103 | JGI IMG/M metagenome (GOLD analysis project Ga0181522, IMG submission 121103) | Peatland microbial communities from MTU Mesocosm Facility, Houghton, MI, USA - PEATcosm2014_Bin05_10_metaG | ecosystem: Environmental > Terrestrial > Soil > Wetlands > Peat | place... | reverse complement strand
GCTGCGCCAGCTGTCGTTCCGGGTGACGGTGAATACCGACAACCGGCTGATGAGCGGGGTGACACTGGCGTCGGAGTTCGCCGCGCTCTCCGCAGCGTTCGGCTACGGCTGGTCCGATGTGGAATGGCTGACGATCAATGCGATGAAAAGCGCGTTCGCCCCGTTCGACCAGCGACTGAAGATCATCAACACGGTGATCAAGCCGGGCTTCGCGCTGGCGAAGGCCGCGAGTGACGCCGTGCTCGCAAGCGACGCCGCGCTCAGGGCGTCCAGATAGCCTCGGGGGCATGGGCATCGAGCAGGCGCCGCAGGCAGTCCCGGGCCGCCTGTGGCCGTCCGGCGTCGCGGCAGCGAGCGCCGCGGCCTCCGGCGCCGCGGCCTCAAGCATCGCGGTCCCTGGCACCGCGGCGGCTGGCATCGCAACCTCTGACGCCGCGCTCCGGCAAGTACTGCACGGGCTGCCGGGCGTGGACCAGGTCGGCGCCGAGGCACGGGCGGCCAGCCTGGCGACCAGGTCGGTCAAGCGGGACGCGAAGCTCTGGGCGCTCGACATGTCCATCCGGATGATCGATCTGACCACGCTGGAGGGCGCGGACACCCCGGGCAAGATCCGTGCGATGTGCGCGAAGGCCCTGCGGCCTGACCCCGCTGATCCCGCGGTCCCGTCGGTCGCCGCCGTGTGCGTCTACCCGGACCTGGTCGCCGTCGCCCGCGCCCAGCTGGCCCGCGGCATTCCGTCCGCCGGCCAGCCGGGGGCCGGACAGCCGGGGGCCGGACAGCCGGGGGCCGGACAGCCGGGGGCCGGCCTGCCGGGCGCCGCTAGGGTCGCCATCGCATCCGTCGCCACGGCGTTTCCCTCCGGCCGCGCGTCGCTGGCGGTCAAGCTCGCCGACGTCAACGATGCCGTGAGCAGCGGCGCCGACGAGGTCGACATGGTCATCGACCGGGGCGCGTTCCTGGCCGGGCGCTACGGGCAGGTGTACGAGGAGATCCGGGCAGTCCGCGAGGCTTGCGGAACGGCTCACCTGAAGGTGATCCTTGAGACCGGCGAGCTCGCCACCCTGGACAATGTCGCCCGCGCGTCCTGGCTGGCGATGCTGGCCGGCGCGGACTTCATCAAGACCTCGACCGGCAAGGTCAGCCCCGCCTCCACGCCGCCGGTCGCCCTGGTCATGCTGGGCGCGGTGCGCGACTACGCCCGCGCGACCGGCCGCCAGGTCGGGGTCAAGGTCGCCGGCGGGATCCGCACGGCCAAGGACGCGATCCGCTACCTGGTGCTCGTGCGGGAGACGGCCGGGCAGGACTGGCTCACCCCGGCGCTGTTCCGCATCGGCGCCTCGAGCCTGCTCAACGACCTGCTAATGCAGCGCAGCAAGCAGCTCACCGGCCACTACGCGGGGCCCGACTACTTCACGCTGGACTGACGACGAAACGGACTGCGCGTCAGGTGACGCGGACTGACTTCATCACGCAGCACCGATGGCCAGGAGGATGCCGGTGACCTGGGATTACGCGCCCGCGCCTGAGTCGCGTGAGGTCGTCACGATCGCGGGCGAGTACGGCCTGTTCATCGACGGCGAGTTCGGCCCGGCCGCGGACGGGCAGCAGTTCCCGACGGTCAATCCCGCGACCGAGGAAACGCTCGCCCGGGTCGCCCTGGCCGGCCGGGCGGACGTGGACCGGGCGGTCGCCGCCGCCCGCGCCGCCTACCAGGATGCCTGGGGCCCGATGCCGGGCGCCGAGCGGGCCAAGTACCTGTACCGGATCGCCCGCGTCCTGCAGGAGCGGGCCCGCGAGTTCGCCGTCCTGGAGAGCCTCGACAACGGCAAGCCGGTCAGGGAGTCCAGGGACGTCGACGTGCCGCTCGCCGCCGCGCACTTCTTCTACTACGCGGGCTGGGCCGACAAGCTGGAGTACGCCGGCCTCGGCCCCGGGCCCCGGCCGCTCGGCGTCGCCGGGCAGGTGATCCCGTGGAACTTCCCGCTGCTGATGGCCGCGTGGAAGCTCGCGCCCGCGCTGGCCGCCGGCAACACCTGCGTGCTCAAGCCGGCCGAGACGACGCCGCTGACCGCGCTGCTGCTCGCCGAGGTCTGCCAGCAGGCAGACCTGCCGCCCGGCGTGGTGAACGTGCTGACCGGCGCCGGTGACACCGGCGCCGCGCTGGTCAGCCACCCGGGCGTGGACAAGGTCGCCTTCACCGGATCGACCGAGGTCGGCAAGGAGATCAGCCGCGCGCTGGCCGGCACCGGCCGGCGGCTCACGCTCGAGCTCGGCGGCAAGGGCGCCAACATCGTTTTCGACGACGCGCCGGCCGAGCAGGCGGTCGAGGGCATCGTCAACGGCATCTTCTTCAACCAGGGCCACGTCTGCTGCGCGGGCTCCCGGCTGCTGGTCCAGGAATCCGTGGCCGGCACCGTGGTCGAGCGGCTCAAGGAGCGGCTGGCCACCCTGCGGCTCGGCGATCCGCTCGACAAGAACACCGACATCGGCGCGATCAACTCCCGCGAGCAGCTCGACAAGATCAGCGCGCTGTCCGCGGCCGGCGACGCGGAGGGCGCGGAGCGCTGGTCGCCGCCGTGCCCGCTGCCGGGCCGCGGCTACTGGTTCCCGCCGACGGTCTTCACCGGCGTGAGCCAGTCCCACCGGATCGCCCGCGAGGAGATCTTCGGGCCGGTGCTGTCGGTACTGACGTTCCGCACGCCGGAGGAAGCGGTGACGAAGGCGAACAACACCCCGTACGGGCTGGCGGCCGGGGTCTGGACCGAGAAGGGCAGCCGGATCCTGTGGATGGCCCAGCGGCTGCGCGCCGGGGTCATCTGGGCCAACACCTACAACAGGTTCGACCCGGCGAGCCCGTTCGGCGGCTACCGGGAGTCCGGGTTCGGGCGGGAGGGCGGCAGGCACGGCCTTGCCGCGTACCTCGATGCCTGACCGCGCGGGGGCGAGGCGACCGCCCCGGGCAGCGGCGTCGTCACCGGCCCGGGCGGCGGGCGCCCGCAGGCCGGCCCCGGAGCGGCTCGGCGTCAGGAAGACCTACAAGCTGTTCATCGCCGGGGCGTTCCCGCGGTCGGAGTCGGGCAGGTCCTACCCGGTGACCGGGGCCGACGGCGCGTTGCTCGCGCACGCGGCCCGGGCCTCGCGCAAGGATGCCAGGGACGCGGTGACCGCCGCACGGGCCGCGTTCGCCGCCTGGTCGGGCGCGACCGCGTACAACCGGGGGCAGGTCCTTTACCGCGTCGCCGAGCTACTCGACGGCCGTGCCGCGCAGTTCACCGCGACCTCCGTTCAGAATGAGGGTCTTTCCGCCGCCGAAGCCGGCCGGGCCGTGGCCGCGGCGATCGACCGGTGGGTGTGGTACGCGGGCTGGCCGGACAAGATTGCCCAGGTGGCCGGCGCGGCCAATCCGGTGGCCGGGCCGTACTTCAACTTCAGCGTGCCGGAGCCGACCGGGGTGGTCGCGGTCGTGGCCCCGGCCGGGTCCGGCCTGCTCGGCCTGGTCAGCGTCCTCGCGCCGGTCATCGCCAGCGGCAACACCGCGGTCGTGGTGGCCAGCGAGGCTTATCCGCTGGCCGCGATCACGCTCGCCGAGGTGCTGGCGACATCGGACGTGCCGGCCGGCGTGGTGAACGTGCTCACCGGCTTCGCCGCCGAGCTCGCGCCGGTGCTGGCCGGTCACATGGATGTCAACGCGATCGACCTGACCGGGGTCGGCGCGGCCGGCCGCGGCGAGCTTGAGCGGCTCGCCGCGGGCAACGTCAAGCGGGTGTTCGCCGCCGACGAGGACTGGGCCGCGCCGCCCGGCCCGCGCAGGATGCTGGCGTTCACCGAGATCAAGACCGTCTGGCATCCGGTCGGGATCTAGCGCAGCCGCCGCGGCGGGCAGCCCGGGGGGGCCGGCGCCGTCACCGCACGGGGAGCCCGAGGGTGCGGAGGTCCTGCCGGAGCCGCTGCGCCGAGGTGTACTGCAACGCCACGATGCCCAGCGCCCGGGCCGCCTCGACGTTGCCGGGCGAGTCGTCCACGAACACCGTCGCCCCCGGCGTGAGCCCGTAACGCCGGAGCAGGATCTCGAAGATCCGCCGGTCCGGCTTGGCCACGCCCTCGATGCCGGAGATCACGTGACCGTCGAACCACTCCATGAAGGGGAAGCGGGCCCGCCGGATGGTGAACGCGTCCGGTTCCATGTTGCTCAGCGCGTAGCAGCGGAGTCCGGCGGCCTTCAGCTCCGCCAGCACCGTGACGGTCGCGTCGAACTGGCCGGCCGCCATCTCCTCGCTGCGCTCCGCCCAGACCATGATCATTTCCTCGTAGCGCGGGTGCGCCGCGGCGAGCCGCCGGCAGGACTGCGTGATGTCGGCGCCCAGGTCATTCGCGCGGTGCCAGTCGGTGGTGCAGACCCTGGCCAGGAAGTCCTCCATCTCGGCCGGATCGGCGAACAGCGGCCGGTACACGTACCGCGGATCCCAGTCGATCAGCACCCCGCCGAGATCGAACACGACGGCGTCGACTGGCTGGCCGGGGTCGACTGGCTGGCCGGGGCCGGCTGGCTGGCCTGGGGTGACTGGCTGGCCGGGCATGAGGCCGACGCTAACACCCGGCCGTTCTAGACCGCGCCGAACAGCCTGTCCCCGGCATCGCCGAGGCCCGGCACGATGTAGCCGCGCTCATCCAGCCCCCGGTCCATGGCCGCGGTCACCACCCGCACCGGAACCGGCCGGTCCTCCCTGAACGCCTCGGCGAGCTTGGCGACGCCCTCCGGCGCGGCCAGCAGGCAGATCGCGGTGACCGCGGCCGCCCCCCGGGACACGAGCATGGCGATCACCGTCTGCAGGGTCCCGCCGGTGGCCAGCATCGGGTCGAGCACGAACGCCTCTCGCCCGGTCAGGTCGGCGGGCAGCCTGGTCGCGTAGGTGGACGCGACCAGCGTCTCCTCGTCGCGGGCCAGCCCAACGAAGCCGACGTCGGCCTGGGGCAGCAGCCGGGCCATCCCGTCCAGCATGCCGAGGCCGGCCCGCAGCACCGGCACCACCAGCGGCACCGGCTTGGCCAGCCGGACGCCGTCGGCCTGGCCGATCGGAGTGCTCACCCGCACCTGCTCCACCCGGATCCGCCGGGTGGCCTCGTAGGCGAGCAAGGTCACCAGCTCGTCGCTGAGCCGGCGGAACGCGGGCGAGTCGGTGCGGGCGTCGCGCATCGCGGTGAGCTTGTGCGCGACCAGCGGGTGGTCGACTACGAGCGTCTGCATGGCCGTAGTCTGGCAGCCCGGCGGCCCTGCCGCTCGGCGTGGCGCATGGTGCCGGGAACCATATCGTCCGCTCAGGCCGGTCAGCCCCCGCTTGCCTTCGTCGTCGCTTCGGTGATCAGGCCATCAGAGATACGCAGTTGTCGGTCTGCTCTCGCCAGCAGTGCCTGGTCATGCGTGGCGACGAGCACCGTTACCCCTTCGCTGTCGGACAGCGCCCGCAGCAGCAGCATGATCTGCTCGGCGTTCCGGGAGTCGAGCTGCCCGGTCGGCTCGTCGGCGATCAGCAGCCTGGGCCTGTTGGCCAGCGCCCGGGCGATGGCGACCCGCTGCTGCTGGCCGCCGGAGAGCTCGTGGGCACGCTGGTGCGCGTGCTCGCCCAGGCCGACCATGCGCAGCAGGAGCATCGCCCGCTCATCCCGCGCGACGGGATCCGTCCTGATCAGCCGCATCGGAACGGCCACGTTCTCCGCGGCGGTCAGGATCGGGATCAGCGCGTAGGACTGGAAGACGAAGGCCAGCGTCTCCCGGCGCAGCCTGGCCAGCTCATCCCGGCTCAGGTGAGTCACCTCGGTGCCCGCGATCTCGACGGTGCCGGAGTCCGGCCGGTCAAGGCCGCCGATGATGTTCAGCAGCGTGGTCTTGCCCGAGCCGGAACGCCCTTCCAGGGCGGCGAGCTCGCCCGGCGCGACATCGAAGGAGGCGCCGCGCAGGGCGCGGACCGCCGACTGGCCGCTGCCGTATGTCCGGACCAGCGAGCGGACCCTGACCATGGCCTGTCGGCTGGCGAAGTCATCCTGCGCTCCGGTCACGTCTCCTCCCCCCGCTTGCGCGGCGCGGCGCGGCGGTGCATGCCGCGGCGGTGCGCGTTCGCGTCTTTGCCGCCCCCGGCGTCGTGGGGGTTGTCCTCGTCCGGCGCGCCCGGCCACACCGCGATGTGATCGGTCTCCAGCGCGAGTCGCACCCGGTCCCGCATGCCCAGGGAGTCGGTGAAGTCGCGTGGCAGCTGCAGCCGGCCGGCCCGGTCGAGCACGGCGAACTCCTCGGTGGCGTCTGCGTCAGCGCCGTCCGCGGCGCGGCCGTGGGCTGGCGCGGGCTGGCGCAGCACCTCGGTGCTCGTCCGGCCGTCCTGGATCGCGATGGTGCGCCGCACATGCGCCGATACCGCGGCATCGTGAGTGACCACGAGCACGGTCACGCCCGATTCCGCGTTGGCGGTGCGCAGCGCGGCGAAGACGTGCGCGGCCGCGGCGGTGTCAAGCTCGCCGGTCGGCTCGTCGGCCAGCACGACCTGCGGCTGGTTGGCCAGCGCCACCGCGATGGCGACGCACTGCTGCTCCCCGCCGGACAGCTGCGCCGGATAACGGTCGCCGCAGTGCGCCACGCCGAGCAGCCCGAGCAGATCGGCTGCCCTGGCCTGCCGCGCCCGGCGGCGCGCGCCGGCGAACCGCATGGGCAGCGCAACGTTCTCGGCGGCGGTCAGGTAGCTCAGCAAATTGCGCCCGGTCTGCTGCCAGATGAAGCCCACTGTATGGCGCCGGTAGGCCAGCCGTTCCTTGCCCTTCATCAGCAGCAGGTCATGGCCGGCCACGACGACCTGGCCAGCGGTCGGACGGTCCAGGCCGGACAGGATGTTCAGCAGCGTGGACTTGCCGCTGCCGGATGCCCCCACCACGGCGGTCAGCTCACCCGGCCAGATCACCAGGTCCAGGCCCTGCAGCGCCTGGACCTCGATCCCCTCGACGGTGTAAATCCGGACCAGCCGGTCACACGCGATGATGGCCCCCGCGCCGAACCCGCCCGCGCCGAACCCGCCCGGGCCCGGCGCGCCCGCCGCCGCTGCCTGCTCCAGTTCGGCCAGCGTGCTCGCGGCGCGGGGCGGCCTGCTGACGCCTGTCATGGGTCCTCCTCCTTCCGGAGCGCCTGGCCGATGCTGCCCCGCGCCGCGGCCGCGGACTGCCCGATCGCGGCGAGGACCACCAGCAACGCGGTCCCGCCGGCCGCGGCGGCCAGCGGCAGCAGTGCGGGACGCACGGTCACCGCCGGCCCGGTGCCGATAAAGACGGCGAGATTCAGCGCCGGCCCCACGGCCACCGGCAGGGCCAGCGCGGCGAGTAACCCTCCCGCCACCGCGACGACCAGCAGCGGCAGCGCCTCACCCGCGGCGACCGCCCTGGCCTGACGATGCCGCAGGCCGAGGGTGGTCAGGGTGACGAGCAGCCGCTCGCGCGAGTCAGCCGACAGGGCGAACCCGAGTACCACGGCGGCCACCGCCAGCAGCGCTGCGGCGGCGAGGCACAGCGTGAAAATCCGGGTGGCCACGCTCGCCAGCGGGCTCGCGGCGGCATCCTGCCGGAGCACGGCGGCGCGCAGCGTCAGCGCCCCGCCAGGGATGAAGCGGCGCACGATCGCTCGCAGCGCCGCCGCGTTCAGGTCCGCGCCGGTCAGCAGCGCCTCGTTGACAGGCCACGGCCCGGCAGCGCGGTTCGCTGCCCAGGCGGGCACCACGATGAAGGAGCCGTGACGGACGGCGGGTGTGGCGGGCAGCACTCCGGCCACCCGGACCCGCAGCGGCTGGTCGACGTCTGTCTGGAGCGTGCCGGTCTGGCCGGACAGGCTGGCCATGCCGGGCGAGACGAGCACCGGGACGGCCGCGGCGGGGTGCCCAGGGTGCCGGGTCCCGCTGCGGGCCCGGTCGGCCAGCAGCGACGGCGCGAACGAGCCGAAGGGAGTGTCGGTGCTGAGCGCCGCGTACGGCACCGGGGGCGCGTCCACGGCCGTGGTGCTCGCCACGTGCCCGCTGATGAGCAGCCGGCCTGCCTCGTCCGACACCGTCACCGCGTGCCGTGTCCCGGCCACTCGCGCCAGCCTGGCCGCCGCGGCCACGGTGATCGGGTGAAGGTCGGCGACGGTGACCGTCGCGTCGGCACCGACCCGCTGCCAGGAGTCGGCCACCCGCGCGCCGGCCACGGTCGATGCGATCATGCCGCCGAAGCCGGCCAAGGTCATCGCGAGGATCAGCGCGAGCGCGGGCAGCAGCGCCGTCGCGGCAGACCGCGCCGCCCGGGCCAGCCCCAGGTAGGCGGCGGCGCCGCGGCCGCGGGTGGTGAGCCGGAGCGCCATCCGCAGCGGAGCCGGATAGCAGCGGATCGCGAGCAGCGCCGCGAGCAGCGCGACCAGCAGCGGGCTGGTCCCTGCCACCAGGTCCACGCCGCCGCTGCCCGGTGCCCGGAAGCGCAGCGCCGCGACGACCAGCACCGCCAGCGCCGCGGCGCAGAGTTCGGCGACGGCCCGCCGGGGGGACCGGCGGCGGATCGTGACGTCGGCTCGCGCGGCACGGCGGGACTGCGCGCTGTCCCGGTGCCGGATCACGGCCAGCAGCGGCGGGCCGGCCAGCGCGATCACCCCGAGCAACGCAGCCATCTCCCACGATGCAGTGACGCCGCCACCGGGGCTGGCCGCCACCGCCGCGACGATCCCGGCCGCGAGCGAGATGACGAGCAACGGGGCCGTGTCGGCGAGGACGCGCAGCGCGAGGCCCGGCAGGGAAATGCCCCGGGCCCGCAGCGCCTCGAGCTCGGTGTCGCGCCGCTCGACGACGAGGTGCGACGCCAGCAGGATCAGCACCACGCCGATCCCGAAGACCCCCGTGATGGTCAGTGACAGCACAAGGTCGGCGGCTGCCTGCTGGGCGGGGAAGGGAGCCAGTACGTTCTGCGGGTTCGGGGTGACCATGAGTGGCTGCGGATACGGCGCGCCTGCCGCGACGGCGAACCGGCTGACCTGCAGGGCCTGCAGCGCGCCCTGCACCTGCGGGACCTGGCTTGCGGTCAGCGAGCCCATGCTGAGCGGGAGGTCCCAGAGCAGGCTGAGCTGCTGCCCGGAGAAGACCGACGGCAGCGCCGCGAGCTCGTCCGGTCCGATGAGGACCGCGCCCGCCCAGAACGGACCCGGATCCGAGGAGAACGCGTCTTGCAGCACAGGGGCCGCCGCGAGCGGATCGTAGGCCCAGAACGCCGAGGCCGGCCCGGCCGGCCGCACCACTCCGGTCACGTGCAGGACGACGAGCGGTGGCCCGGTCACGTGCAGCACGAGATGCCCGGTCTTCGGATCCACCGGCTGCGTGCCGATCCGCACGCCGGAACCAGGATGCAGCCCGAACCGGGCCGCGGTGGCGGCCGTGACGGCCACGTCGAGGGTCGTGACCCGCTGCCCGGCCACCTGGCCGGCCGAGAAACGGTCTGGCAGCGTTCCCGCGATCAGCCGGAGATGGCCGCGCACCGGATCCCGGTAGACGATCTCTAGCTGCGGGTCCTTGACGCCCGGCCGGGCGGCGGCGGCCGGATTCAGCACGGAGAGGTAAGGAGTGGTGACGCTGGCCCACGCGCTGGCGGGCGGCGAGGCCAGCGGCGGCCGGATCCCACGGCGAAGGACGGCAGTGGTGGAACTCAGCTGACCGGCCTCGCGGCCGCTGCCGGACGCCACCAGCCCGGTGGTGACGCTGACCGTCCGGTCGACCGCCGGCGCGGCGGCCAGCGTCTCCCGGAGGACCCGGGTCTGGAACACCTCAAGGAGGCGCGGGGCGGCGACCGCGAGGAAGCACGTGACCAGCAGGACAAGGGCCAGCACCCGGCTTGGGCGCGGCGCCGCGCCGCCAGTCAGCAGCCTTCTGGCGGTCCTCATTCCTGCGCTCCCTGGCGCAGCACGGCGACGGTGTCACTCGCTCTCCCGGTGACCGGCGCCACGAGGACGGGGAAGGCCGCGATGATGGCCGCCAGCCCCGCGGCCATCAGCCACGGGACCTCCACGAGGACGGGAAGCGCGGGAACGTCGCCGGTGGGAGTCAGGGTCAGCGCCGGAACGATCAGGTGCGCGAGCACCGCCCCCAGCGCCACCCCGGCGGCGGCACCGGGCACCGCCAGCAGGATCTGCTCGGTGCGCAGCATCCGGCTCAGCTGCCCGCGGGGCATCCCGAGCGCGTCGAGCAGCGCCAGCTCCGGCCGCCGCTCCCGGGCGGCGGCGGCGGCCACCGCGAGGCCAGCGAGGGCCAGGATGACGGCGGCCGCGGCAATGGCGCCCAGCGCCAGCCTGACGTCGACGTCGAACGGGTTGCCGGTCATCGCCGCCGCAACCGCCGCCCGGCTGGTGACCCGCAGGCCGGACGCGATGCCGCGGAAGTCGGGCGCCCGGGCGGCCCGCAGCCACCACTGCGTGGCCGGAAGCGGAAGCGCACCGGACGCCAGCAGCGCCTGCTGCAGCGGCTCGCTGTCGAGTATCAGGCCGCCACCGGCGGCCGGAACGGTCGGGAAGGCCGACACCGACGCGACTATCCGCATCCTGAGCGGCACGTTCTCGACCGGGATGCTGACCACGGAGCCGACTCGCTGGCGGGTGGCGGCGAGAAACGCGCTCGTCGCTATCGCGGGAATGGCAGGCGGCTTTCTCAGCCAGCTGATCTGAGCCAGGTCGGCGCCTTCCGAGGTGCCGTTCGGCCCGGCAGGAAACGTGGTCATGGCGGCGGGCAGCGCGCGGGTGACCGGGAGCGCGCCCGGCGGGAACGGCCCGCTGGCGGCGTTCGTGACCCGGATCGCGCCGACCCGCAGGACGCCGGTCTCCGGTCGCGGCGGCGGGGTGAAGGACACCTGGACGCCGGCCAGCCGGAGCGGGTAAGCGGCGTGGTTACCGGGCCCGATGTCGCCGACGAGCGTGTGCGGCCGCCCGTCGGCGGGCAGCGGGCCCGCGTCGATCAGGTAGTACAGTCCCGCGCTGTCCCGGATCTGCAGCTCCAGCTCGGGGGAGCCAAGGCCGCCGGAGCCGGAGCTGCCGGAGCCGGAGCCGCCGCGCCTGCCGAGCGTCGCGGTGACAGCGACCCGCTCAGGCCGGCCAGGCAGCGCCGTGCCGGGCAGCGACGCCGATATGCCCGGCGATGCCGTGGCAGGCGCGGCTGGGGTGATCTGCCTGCTGAGCCCGGCCAGCGATTCCTTTGCCAGGTCGGCCCGCAGCAGCACCGTGGAAGCGGCCTTGGCGCCGGTCAGGCCCAGCAAGGTCACCGTCGTTACGCCGTCACTGAGCGTCGCCGTGGCGCGGATCACCGGCATGACGGTGTGCGCGCCCTTCAGTCCGGTCATCCGGGCGGCCTCGCTCAGCGGCAGCGGGCCATAGGGCAGATCGACCCGGTAGTCCGAGCCGGTGGTGAACGCTGCCTGGTCGCGCGCCGCCTGCCGGCTCGTCTGATACTGGCTGAGCGCGAGCACCGCGGTGGCCAGCGAGATCACCGTGATCAGCAATGGCCCGGCGTGCCGCAGCGGGCGGCGCCCGATGGACCAGGAGGCGAGCGGGAGGACAATCCGGCGGCCTCTCGCCGCACTGCGGTCGGCGAGCCGCGCGGCGAGCGGCAGCATTCGCAGGATCAGCACGCTGCAAGCGGGCGCGGCGAGCACGGGCGCGGCGATCAGCACGGGATCGAGGCTGAGCTGGCCGCCGGCCGCGACGGTCAGCGCGACGCTGGTCCGGGCGAGATCCCAGCAGGCCGCCGTGGCGAGGGCGACAAGCGCCAGGTCCGCGCCCGCCCGGCTGGCCGCGCCGATGGCGCGCTGCCGTCCGCGCGCCGCGGCGACCGCGATCGGCGACACCGCCGTGCGCACCGAGGGCAGCAGCATGACCGGCAGGCTGATCACGGCGATCGCCAGTGCCACCAGCCAGATGCCCGCGGGCACACCCGGCGGCCCGGCCCCGCGCGTCGCGCCTGCCAGGTGCACCCGGCCGGCCGCCAGCCTGCCCGCCAGCCATACCCCGAGAACCGGCCCGATGAGCACGGCCGGCGCGACGAGCAGCGTGCTCTCGGCGGCGCCGAGCGCAGCGAGCTGTCCTTCGGCACCTCCCCTGGCGCGCAGCAGCGCGGTCTCCGCCCGGCGCTCGCCCGCGAGCGCCCGGCCCATCACGGTGAGCGTCGCGGCAGCAAGCACCAGCAATTCCAGCAGGCCGATCAGCAGCAGCGAGCGGGCGATTTCCGCGGCCGCGGATAGCCGGGAGAGCAGTGCCGGCAGGGGCGATGTCGCCACCGGGTCACCGGCCGCGGCGGAACCGTTCAGCTGGCCGAGAGCCTGGCTCAGCCGGTCGCTCAGTGGCTGCAGCCCCGCACCGGCGATGCTGGCGGCCGAGCGGGGCATGGCGACCCAGCCGGCCAGCGTGGCCGAGAGCGGGCCGGCCCGCATCGCGGTGGCAGTGGTGAACAGCGGGCCGTAGGTGGTGAAGCCGCCTGCCCGCTGTATCCCCTTTCCGTGCAGCGGGTCGAGGTTCCAGTAAGGACCTGCCAGGTCATCCGGCCGGAAGATGCCGCTCACCCGCAGCATGGCGTTCCTGCTGTCGTAGGGGGACCTGACGGTGAGTACCTGTCCGGCGGACACGCCAAGACGCGCCGCGGCCCGCGCCGAGACCGCGACAGGTACCAGCTGCCCGGCCGGCCCGGCCGCCGGCCAGCGGCCGGCGATCAGCTTCGCGTGACCGGCGAGGGCATCCGCGGCGATGACCGTGACGATCGGCCGCGTGCGGCCGGCGCCGGCCCGGCTGGCCGGCACGTTCCCGCCCAGCGCGAGCCCGTCCACCCGGAGTGACCCGTACAGGGTGAAGGGGACCGGGCCGAACGCGCGCCGCAGTTCGCCGCGGATGGCGGCGCGCGCCCGCGGCTGCTGCTGCGCGGACAGCGACCCGGTCATCGTGATCGCCAGGTTGTCCGGCCGGGCGAGCGCCGACCGGATCGCGCCGGCTGTCTGGGTCTGGGTGAAGGACACCAGCGCGACGACGAACGTGATGGTCAGCGCGGTGGTCGCGGCGCCGGCCGTCAGCGCTGCCCGGACAGGGCTCATGCGCTTGATCACAAGCGGAGCGCGCCGGGTCGTCACACGGGGTTCCCTCCTCAACTGCCTATAGTGCCTGGCGCGCGGCTGCTGCGGGCCGTCCGGTCCCTAACCCGCGCCAGCGGCCGCGCGAGGTCGCGGCCATGCCACTAACGCGCGGCGGTGATCGCGCGAGGTCACGGCCATTCCGCGCGGCGCTGCGGCTCGCCGTGGATGGCGGCCAGGAGCTTGGTGCGGGGATCGTACCTATGGTCGACGATCTGCTCGGTCCAGGCCCGGATCTCGGGGAACACCGCCCGGGCCAGGCGCAGCACCACGCGCCCGTGAGCGGGATCCCATGGCGCGTCGCGGAATGCCGGGTTGCCGTCATCGCGGCGTTCGATGTCAAAGGAGATGGACGTGCGGGCGAACTCGACGTGCTCCTGCTGGCCGAGGAAGAACGGCCGGAGAAACTCCAGCCCGGACAGGACCGCCGCCCGGACATCGGTGTCCACCAGGTCGGGCGCGTAGAGCATCACCTCGACCAGCGGCTGCACCGCGGCGACGTGGTAGTGCAGGGCGTCGCGCTGGACGAAGTCGAAGGTCCGGCCGTCGCGCTCGCCGGACGGTCCGGCGACATAGTTGCGCGCCGCGAACTCGCGCAGCAGCCCTGGCATCGCCGCCCGCGCCGCGGCGTCGCCGGCCACCGCGGCGGCCACGGCGCGGATCAGCAGCCGGCGGGCCATCCAGTTGTTTGCCCGCGCCGGGTTGCGGTCGGCCAGGCGCTGGTAGAAGCGGTCCCCGCTGCGCACGAATTCCGCTGCCCATCCCCGCAAGGTGGCTTCCTCCGCCGGGCTGAGGGACCCGGCCACCAGGTCGATGGCCTGCAGTAGCGGCACGAGGAACCACTCGTCGATCGGGTTTCCCGTGACCCGGTACACCTGGGCCCAGGACATCAGCGCGGCGGCGGCTGCGTTATGGCTGTGCGAGCGGAGGGGCTCGCGGGCGGACCGGCTGGCGACCGCCAGGGCAAAGATGCCAGGAAAGTTATCCTTTGCCCGGTCGGAACGCACATGCCCGGGATGGCCATTCAGCGTGCCGGCGAGCTCGAGCCGCTCGACCGGCCGCGCCACCAGGTTCAGCGACTCCCCGGCCAGCTGCCACTCTCGCCCGAGATCCACCGGGGCCCGCCCGGCGCGGCCCGGATCGAAGGATGTCAGGAGAGCCCAGTTCAGCCGGGGACCGCCGCTCACAGAGTCACCCTACAAACGACCCCGGCGGCCTTCACCCCGCAAACGTGCCCGGCGGCTCGGCCGCCGGCGAAACGCCGGCAGGCGCGCGGCCTGCTCAAACGGGGGTTCCGCCCGCCGCGGGAAGAAGTTCCGGTCGCCGTGCGATGAAGACGAACTCGCGTCCGGGCCGGTCAGGAGCGTCCCGGACCTCGTCGACGACCAGGCCGGCCGCTGCCAGGGAGGCGGCGAGCTCGTCGCTGTCCCGGAACCGCAGCGTGGAGTCGGACATCAGCACCGCGCCGTCGCTGTCGAATACGAACGTCATCCGGAAGGACACCAGGTTTCCCCTGACCTCAGTCAGGTCCGTCCATGTCTGCACGGGGCCGGCGCCCGGGATGACGACACGGCGATAGCTGTGGTCCCGGCTCCACTCCAGCCACGCCTTCCGCTCCGGATTCCGGCTCTCGAAAACCAGCCGGCCCCCCGGTCGCAGGGCCTGACGGACTGCCCGCAGCGTCGCCGCCCACTCCCGGTCGGTCACGAAGACCTGTGCCACGTTCCCGGTCATGATCGCCAGATCGACGCGCAGCGGGGGCAGGCCCGCGGCTTCTCCGCGCAGCCAGCGGACGCGTCCGGCGCCGGGCTTGCGCCGGGCGACGTCCAGGGACGCGGCCGCCGGATCGACGGCGATGACCTCGGCCCCGCGTCCGGCGAGCAGGCAGGCCAGCGTCCCGGTCCCGCAGCCGACGTCCAGGACGCTCATGGCGCCGAACTCGCCGGCCATGGCGACGTAGGCATCGAGATCACGGCGGTCAGGGTCCAGCGGATCGTAGATCTCCGCCAGCCGGCGTTCCTCGAAGATCGCGTCAGCCACGGAAGGAACCTATGACAGGCGCTTGCCCGGTCATAGCCACTCGTCAGCACCCGGTCGGCGGCAGAGCGAGCGACGTCATCCGAGGGCCAGATCTGCCGGTCGGGGTGGTTGCAGGGGGAGCGAGCCTCGCCCCATGGCTGCCGGCCGGGGGGTCAGTAGACCGGGAAGCCGGGTTTCAGCAGCCCGGAAATTTTCTGTCCCTTTTTGGGCTGAGTGCCGCGGACAGGCCGGTTTTGTCGGTGGCAGTCGATAATTTTATCGAAGAAGAATTTTCAGCAGGCAGCACTGACGCGGGAGGTGAGCCGGTGCCCGACGAGCAGGACAAGCCGGCCGGCCAGCCCGGCACCCCGCCCTCGCCGCCGCCTGCGGTGAGGGAGGTGCTCGCGGCGGGGTTCGCCCACCGCGACCGGGAGGACAGCGCGCTAGGGTTCGCCGCCGGCGGGCCGCTGGACACCATGGAACCGGGCGCGGCGCTCGCCGCCGCCGCCGATGCTGCCATCGGCGCGGGGCTGGCCGCGCTCAGTGATGATGAGCTGGTCGGGTTGCTGTGCGCGGCGCGGCGGCTGACGTCCTGGGCATCGTCGGTGGAGCTGCGGGCCGTCAGCGGCCTCGCCGGCCGGCGCGCCGCGCATGCCAACGTGACAGGCAGCAGCCGGCAGGCCGATCATGTCGCCGACGAGGTCGCCGCCGCGCTCACGCTGACGTGCCGGTCCGCGGACCGGCTGCTGAACCTCGCCGCTGCGCTCACCCGGCTGCCCGCCGCCGCCGCCGCGCTGGCGGCCGGGCGGATCGACATGCCGAAGGCGATCGTGTTCACCGACGAACTGTCCGGCCTCGGCGACGTCCCCGCTGCCGCAGTCGCCGCGCTCGCGGCGCCGGACGCCGCGGGGCTGACCACCAGCGAGCTGCGGCGGCTGCTGCGCCGCACCGTTCTGGCGCTCGACCCCGGCGCCGCGCGGAAACGGCGGGAGAGGGCGCAGAAAGACGCGCGGGTGGACTGCTGGGCCGACCCGTCCGGGACCTGGTCCCTGGCTGGCCGGGACCTGCCCCCCGCCGACGTCCTCGCCGCCGACCAGAGCATCGACGCCGCCGCCCGCGACCTGAAGGCCGC
>Ga0181522_10001186_pt1 | contig 16310 bp, 14 predicted proteins | sample PEATcosm2014_Bin_27_FD_121103 | JGI IMG/M metagenome (GOLD analysis project Ga0181522, IMG submission 121103) | Peatland microbial communities from MTU Mesocosm Facility, Houghton, MI, USA - PEATcosm2014_Bin05_10_metaG | ecosystem: Environmental > Terrestrial > Soil > Wetlands > Peat | place... | reverse complement strand
TGCCGAACAAAAGGGCTTCGCGAAGGAGCGCATTCACGTCGAACGCTTCGCCTCCAAGGTCCCCCCGGCGGCGCTCGACAAAGTCTTCGACGTCAAAATCGCCAGCACCGGCGCAGTCTTCAAGATTCCGGGCGACAAGACCGTGACGGCCTTTCTCGAAGAACAGGGCGTGAAGGTTCCGACTTCCTGCGAGCAGGGCGTCTGCGGGACGTGCAAGATCAAAATTCTGGAGGGCCAGGCGGATCATCGCGACAAGCGCCTGTCCGATCAGGAGAAGGCGGAAGGCTATTTCCTCGCCTGCGTGTCGCGCGGCAAGTCCGACGTTCTGGTGTTGGATCTCTAGCGACGAGAAAATTCGGGCGACACGGGCGTTCGTGTCGTCAGGCGTCGGCCAGCGCCAGGCGATGTGCGATCTGGCCGGCGAAGGTTTCGAGATCGGCGCATTGCTTGGCCTGATCGGAGACGATCGGCTTCAGGATCAGGCTCTGGGGGCGCAGTTCCGCCTGGAGCCAGCGCGCCTTTTCGCCGACTTCGGCGGCCGTGCCGATCAGCGAGTCGGCGATGAGCCGGTCCATGTCGAACCAGGGCGTCCAGGCGGGTTGCAGCGCCGCGGTCGCCGTTTGCATGCGCTCCAGGAACGGCCTCAGCAGAACGGCGGCTTCCTCCATCGCCTGCGCATACGTGGGCGCCAGATGATAGAAGCGGATCAGCACGAGCTTCGGTTCGCCTTGCGGCGCGATTTCGCGATAGAGACGCAGGTTCTTGCGCACTTCGTCGAGCGGAAAGGGCGGTCCGGCCATGACGCCGTAGCCGTGATCGGCGGCGAGTTTCACCGTGTCGGCCGTCGAGGTGGCGATGAAGATGGGCACCGGGCGCTGCAGCGGCTTCGGCGTCAAGCTGACGTCGTCCGCGGTGAAGAATTCCCCGCCGAAACTGACATGGTCCTCTTCGAGCAATCTTCCGACGAGCCGGAGCGCCTCCGTCATCTTGGCGCGCGAGTTTTGCGGGTCGGCGCCGAAATGTTTGTTTTGAAGGGGGAAGGGGCCTCCCTTGGCGACGCCGAAGTTGAAGCGGCCGTCCGACAATATGTCCGCGGTCGCGACGTCCTCGGCGACGAGGAGCGGATTGCGGAAGGGCAGCGGCACGGCGGCCGAGCCGAGCCGCAGCCGCGTCGTGCAGGCCGCAAGATGCGCGACGATCGAGAGGGAGGACGGGCTCGCAGCACTCGGATTGAAATGATGCTCGGCGACCCACGCCTCGTCGAAGCCGAGGCGTTCGATGAGCTGCACGAGCTTCAACTGCGCGGCGTAGGCGGCGCGGTAGTCGCCGGTGGGATTTTCATAGGTGCAGAAGAGTCCCGTTCGCATCGCTTGGCCTCGTATCCCAACGCATGATCGCCGCGCTCACTCCGTCGCCATCGCGTCGCGCAGCAGCAGGGCGATGTGTCGGGCCTCGCGCTTGGCGCCGTGCGCGATCTGGTGACGGCAGGAAAAGCCGTTGGCGATGACCGGCGTATCGCGCGCGGAGGCCCGCAGCGCCGGCAACAGCGAGAGTTCCGCCATTTGCATCGAGGCGTCGTAATGCTCGGATTCGAGCCCGAAACTGCCGGCCATGCCGCAGCAGCTCGTCTCGACGACCTCGAAGGAAAAACCCGGAATCCAACCCAGGACCTTGCGCATCGCCTTCATGACGCCGAAGGCCTTTTGGTGGCAGTGCCCGTGCACGAGCGCCTTGGGCAGATCGAGCGGCTCGAGGTTGAGGCGCAGCCCGTTGTTTTGATGCTCGCGCGCCAGAAACTCCTCCAAAAGATAGAGCCGCTTGCCGAGTTCCCCGGCTTCGACGCCGAAGCCCAGACAATAGAGTTCGTCGCGCAGCGACAGCAGGCAGGAGGGCTCGAGGCCGACGATCGGCGTCTTGGCGGCGATGTCGTCGCGGAAGGCGTCGATTACGCGCTTCGCCTCATGGCGGGCTTTGTCGACCCGGCCGGCGGTGAGATAGGTCCGTCCGCAGCACAAGGCCCGGCCCGGCTCGGCGTCGCTCGGCGCGGGCTTCGCGATCCGCACCGCATAACCGGCGCGCTTGAGCACGGTTTGTGCAGCTTCGGCGATCTCGGGATCGAAATGTCGGCAAAAAGTGTCGACGAAGAGAATGACGGGGCCGCGCGCGCCTTCGGTCTTCTCGAGAGCTTCGCCCCGGAATGCTTGCGACGCAAGCTCGGGCAAGGGCCGGCGCGCCGAAACGCCGAGCCATGCGTCGGCGAATTTGGCGAGCGGCGCGCAGCCGTTGCGCAGGCGGATGGCGAGGCGCAGCAGACGGCGCCAACGGCCGGCCCATTCCGGCACGCCGGAAAACAGCCGCGCGCGCAGCGGCACGCCGGCGATTTGCTGACGCTGCGCAAGATATTCCGTCTTGATCAGCGTCATGTCGACGGCGCTGGGACATTCCTTCTTGCAGGCCTTGCAGGAAACGCAGAGGTCCATCGCCTCGTCGAGACGCGGGTCGGTGAAGGCGTTTCCATCAGCGGCGTCGTTCAGCGCCGCCTTGAAGGCGGCGACGCGCGCCTCGGTCGAGTGTTTGCGATCGCCGGTGATGCGGTAGCTCGGGCACATCACGCCCTTGCCGCTTTTCTGACAATCGCGGCTGTGCATGCACACCGCCACGGCCTTGGCGTAATTGCCGCCCGTCGCGGGAATGCCGGAATAGGCGTCGCCGATTCCGTAGGTGTCGTAGGCCGACCAGTCGAGGAAGGTTTTCATGGCGCGTCTCGTTCGCATGGGAAAAGCAAGTTCTGCGCCGCCGGGCGCGCCGCAAGGCCCGAATCCTGCATCTCGCATCGGCATGGAGTCTTCCGTCCCGCCGTCGCCCATGGATTTCGCGCAGACCGAGCCGGCGCTCGCCGTGTTGCGCCTCGCGGCGCTCTTTGGCGATGCGGAGGGCGAGCCCGATGCGGAAACTCTGGCGGCGATGACGACGCAGACGCGGGATGGCGTCTTCGCCGAGGTCGGGCCGCGCGAGACTTGGCCGGAACTGGCGCGAGCCTTGATGGCGCGGCGGCCCGGCAATGCGTTCGGCGCGCTGCGCGATTGCGGCGCGCTGGCGCAGGTTCTCCCGGAAGTCTCCGTTCTCTTCGGCGTGCCGCAGATCTGCGACGAACCGACGCCCGTCGACATCGGCGAGCACATGCTGCGCGCGCTCGACGAAGCCGCCCGCTGCAACGCGCCTCTCGCGGCGCGTTTCGCGCTTCTCGTCCTCAACGTCGGCAAGGCTGATTCTCCTCGCGAACATCTGCCGTCGCATTACCGCCACATCGAGCGCGGTCTACCCCGCGTGAAGGCGATCTGCGAACGCTTCGCCACGCCGGCCGAATGTCGCGACCTCGCCATGCTCGCCGTGGCCGAATGCGAGCGCGTGCATCGCGTGAGCACGCTGCGCGCCGGTCCCGTCGCTTTGCTGCTCGAGCGCGTGGGCGCTTTCGAGGCGTCCGAGCGCTTCGATCGACTCATGCAAGTTTGCGCCTGCGACTATCGCGCCTATGGCGCACGCTCCGGTGCGCGCTATCGCAAGGGCGAGCTGTTGGAGATCGCAAGGGCCGCCTGCGCAGCGCTCGCCGCCGCCGGGGCGGCCGAGGGCGACGACGCGCAGACCGCGCGCGCTCTCGCCGTTGCGCAGGCCTTCCGCGCGCTCGGCGGCGCGGACCATGCGGCATAATCGGGCGACCCGTTGAGAAGGGGCCGCGCAAATTCTATAAGTGTGCGGCGCGCAGGCGCGCCATCAGATGCGGGAGTCTTTCGCCATGCCCATACTCATTCTCGGAATCGTCGTTTTCCTGGGCGTCCACACTTTCGCGAGCTTTCGCGAAACGCGGACGCGGTTGATCGAGCGCTTCGGGTTGAAAACCTATAAGAGCGCCTACTCGCTCGTCGCGCTGCTTGGTCTCGCGCTCATCGTTTACGGCTTCACTCTCTATCGCGCCTCCGGCCTCGTCCCGGTCTGGACGCCGCCCGCCTGGACGCGCCATCTGGCGATGCCGCTGGTCTGGTTCGCCTTCGTCGCGCTCGCGAGCCGCCGCGCGCCGGCCTCGCGCATCCGTGGCTGGCTGCGGCATCCGACCCTCGTCGCCGTGAAGAGCTGGGCGCTCGCGCATCTGCTCGTCAACGGCGATCTCGGCGGGATGATCCTCTTCGGCTCCTTCCTGGCCTGGGCGGTCTACGACCGCATCTCGGTCAAAGGCCGCGGCGACCAAGGCGCCCCGCGCCTCGCCGAATTCACGCGCGGCGACGCAATCGCGCTCGGCGCCGGCACGGCGATCTTCGCGGCGATCCTGTTCCTGCACCCGTGGCTGTTCGGCGTGTCCGTGCTGCGGTTCTGACGGCGGTGCGGCGATCCCCCGGGGGTTCTGCCGACGCAAATCGCGAGACCAGCCACGCAAGCGGCGCGTCGAGCGCTTGGGCGATTCTTTCCAAAGTCTTGCGCGAGCCGGCGCGCTTGCCGCTTTCGATCTCGCTCGAGAAGCCTTGCGCGATCCCGCTTCGCTTGGCGACCTCGCGCTGCTTCAAGCCGCGCCATTTGCGCAGCGCCTTCACGCGCGTGAGGACACGCAGCAGCATGGCGCTCACTTCCACCGGCAGACGCGCGTCGGAATCGCCCTGCATCTGCGCCACACGCGCGTCGAACATGGCGACGTCGGCGGCGTCATCCGCCGCGTCCTCGGCCGCCCGCAAGAGCGCCTCGCATGTCTCGCGCTTAAACTTCAACGCTCTCGAAAGCTCGGGCGACTCCTTCTCCCACTCGTGGGAGAAGGTGGCCCTCGCGTCCGCGAGGGTCGGATGAGGGCTCGCGCCGCTGCAGTCCTCGTTGCAAAAATGAGACGATCCGCCGACGGGCGTAAAGCTGGGACTCTTTTGAAAAGCGGTTGGGGTGGAGAGCGCCCTCATCCGACCTTTGCTTCGCAAAGGCCACCTTCTCCCGCGGAGCGGGAGAAGGATTAGCCCCGATCCTCACGCCCCCTTCTTCATCTCCACCACATTATCCCCACGCCCGGCCTTCGCCGGCTTGCCGTCCAGCGTCAGCCCGCCTGCATCCGCCGACACCGCTACATGCGCGCCGTCCGCAATCTCGCCGGCGAGCAGCCGTTCCGCCAGGGCGTCCTGCAGCTCCTTCTGGAACACGCGCTTCAGCGGGCGCGCGCCATAGGCCGAGTCGTAGCCGCGCGCCGCGAGCCAGTCGCGCGCCTTGGCGTCGGGCTCCAGCACGATCTTGCGATCCTCCAGCAGCTTGGCGAGCCGCCTGAACTGGATGTCGACGATCGCGCCCATGTCTTCGCGCCGCAGCCGGTGGAACAGGATGATTTCGTCGACGCGGTTCAGGAATTCGGGGCGGAAATGCGAGCGCACCACCGACATCACTTCGTCGTGAACCGCAGTCGAGTCCTCGCCCTCCTTCTGCATCACCAGGAACTCGGCGCCGAGGTTCGACGTCATCACGATCAGCGTGTTCTTGAAATCGACCGTGCGGCCCTGGCCGTCGGTCAGGCGGCCGTCGTCCAATACCTGCAAGAGCACGTTGAAGACGTCCGGGTGCGCCTTTTCGATTTCGTCGAACAGCACGACCTGATAGGGCCGCCGCCGCACCGCTTCCGTCAGCGCGCCGCCTTCCTCGTAGCCGACGTAGCCGGGAGGCGCGCCGATCAGCCGGGCGACCGAATGCTTCTCCATGTATTCCGACATGTCGAGCCGCACCATCGCGGTCTCGTCGTCGAAGAGGAAATTGGCGAGCGCCTTGGTCAGTTCCGTCTTGCCGACGCCGGTGGGGCCGAGGAAGATGAAGGAGCCGATCGGGCGGTTGGGGTCCTGCAGTCCGGCGCGCGCTCGGCGCACGGCGGTCGAGACGGCGCCGACCGCCTCCTTCTGTCCGACGACGCGCTTCGCCAGCGCCACCTCCATGTGCAGCAGCTTCTCGCGCTCGCCCTCGAGCATTTTGTCGACCGGCACGCCGGTCCAGCGCGAGACGACGCCGGCGATGTGGTCCGCCGTCACCACCTCTTCGACCAGCGCTTCGCTCTTGCCTTCGCTCGCCGCGAGCTTTTTCTCCAAATCGGGGATCATGCCATAGGTGAGTTCGCCGGCGCGTTGGAATTCGCCGCGGCGCTGCGCCTGGGCGAGTTCGTTGCGGGCGTTCTCCAGCTGCTCCTTCCACTTCTGCGCCTGGCCGAGCTTGTCCTTCTCCGCGCGCCAGCGCTGCGTCAGCACGGCCGATTTTTCTTCCAGCCCCGCGAGTTCCTGCTCGAGCCGCTCCAGCCGATCCTTCGACGCCGCATCGGTCTCCTTCTTCAACGCCTCCTGCTCGATCCTGAGCTGCACGATGCGGCGGTCGTATTCGTCGAGTTCTTCGGGCTTCGAGTCGATCTGCATGCGCAGCCGCGAGCTGGCCTCGTCGACGAGGTCGATCGCCTTGTCGGGCAGGAAGCGGTCGGAGATGTAGCGATTCGATAGTGTGGCGGCGGCGACGAGCGCGCCGTCGGAGATGCGCACGCCGTGATGCAGCTCGTATTTTTCCTTCAAGCCGCGCAGGATCGACACGGTGTCTTCGACCGTCGGCTCGCCGACGAAGACGGGCTGGAATCGCCGCGCCAGCGCCGCGTCCTTTTCGACGTGCTTGCGATATTCGTCGAGCGTCGTCGCGCCGACGCAATGCAATTCGCCGCGCGCCAAAGCCGGCTTCAAGAGGTTCGACGCGTCCATCGCGCCGTCCGCCTTGCCGGCGCCGACGAGCGTGTGCATTTCGTCGATGAACAAGATGACCTGCCCCGCCGCCGCGGTGACCTCGTTCAGCACGCCCTTCAGGCGCTCCTCGAACTCGCCGCGATATTTTGCGCCGGCGATCAGCGCCCCCATGTCGAGCGCCAGCAGCTTCTTGTCCTGCAAGGACTCCGGCACGTCGCCGTTGACGATGCGCAGCGCGAGGCCTTCCACGATGGCGGTCTTGCCGACGCCGGGCTCGCCGATCAGCACGGGGTTGTTCTTGGTGCGGCGCGACAGCACCTGGATCGTCCGGCGGATCTCTTCGTCGCGGCCGATCACGGGGTCGAGCTTGCCCTCGCGCGCGGCCTCGGTCAGATCGCGGGCGAATTTCTTCAGCGCGTCATATTGGTTTTCGGCCGTGGAAGTATCGGCGGTGCGGCCCTTGCGCAAATCCTCGATCGCGGCGTTGAGCTTTTGCGCGGAGACGCCGGACTCGGTCAGGATGCGTTCGGCGTCGGTCCCCTTGGCGAGCGCCAAGGCGAGCAGCAGGCGCTCGACCGTGACGAAACTGTCGCCGGCCTTCTGCGCGATTTTTTCGGCTTCGTCGAAAAGGCGCCCCGTCGCCGGCGCGAGATAGAGCTGCCCGGCGCCGGAACCCTGGACCTTGGGAAGCTTCGCCAGCGCGGCCTCGGTCTTTTGCAGAGCGTCGCGCGAACGCCCGCCCGCGCGGTCGATGAGCCCGGAGGCCAGACCCTCGCTGTCGTCGAGCAGAACCTTCAGCACATGCTCCGGCAAAAACTGCTGATGCCCCTCGCGGGTCGCGAGTGACTGCGCCGATTGCAGAAAACCGCGCACGCGGTCGGTGTATTTTTCGAGATTCATGAAGACCCCTCACGAGAAACGCGGCCCTTCGAGAAGCGACCGCGCGGTGTTTGGCCCTAGGCGGGCGGCGTTTCGGCGATGAAGAACGCATCTCTCTCCCTCTCCCCGCAAGCGGGGACAGGGGACGCGTCCCCCGGTCGAGCTGAACGCCGCCCGCCAGCAGCGACCTTTCAGCTCGATATGGGCGCGTTCCGGACAAATGCAACGGGGGCTCGTCGGGAGGAAACGCCTTGCAGATGCGAAGTTTCGCCGCAGCTCTTGGGGGTTGGCGCGAGTTTTGCCGCTCGCGGCGTTGGCGACGCCGGGCGGCGGCGCTACATCTGCGTCGTCAACCTTCTGGAGCCCGACCTTGTCCGAGCACAAAGCCACGATCGAATGGGCGCGCAATGGCGCCGATTTCGGCATCCGCAACTACAGCCGCAACCATGTCTGGCGCTACGAGAACGGCGTGGAGACGCCGGCCTCGGCCGCGCCGGCCTATCTCGGCGATCCCTCCCGCGTCGACCCGGAGAGCGGCTTCGTCGCGACCTTGTCGAGCTGCCACATGCTCACCTTCCTCGCCGTCGCCTCGACGAAGGGCTTCGTCGTCGACAGCTACCTCGACCACGCGGTTGGCTTCCTCGAGAAGAACGCCGCCGGCAAGGTCGCCGTGACGCGGGTGGAGCTGCATCCCAAAATCGTCTTCGGCGGCGAGAAGCAGCCGAGTGCGACGGAGCTCGCGGCGATGCACGACGCCGCGCATCACGGCTGCTTCATCGCCAATTCGGTGACGACGCAGGTGAGCGTGGTTTGAGTCTCGGCGTGCGGCGAGGCGCCCTCCCCAACTCCCTCCCCGAAGCGCGGGAGGGTGAGGAAGCGGGCGCTTTGGTCCCGTCGCGACGCGATTTATGATGCGGCTCAAAACGGAGTCCGCATGCGCATTCATTCTCTCTACCGCCACCCGGTCAAAGGCCTGACGCCCGAGTCCCTGGAGCGGGCGACGCTCGAAACCGAGGGCTATTTTCCCTGCGACCGGCTCTACGCGCTCGAAAACGGTCCCTCGGGCTTCGACCCGCAGGCGCCGCAGCACCAGCCCAAGATCAAGTTTCTGATGCTGATGCGCAACGCCGCGCTCGCGAGCCTCTCGACGCGCTATGACGAGGCCTCCCACCGGCTGACTTTGGCGCGGGGCGGCGCGACCGTGGCGGAGGCCGATCTCCACGACGCCGAGGGACGCGCGGCAATCGAAGACTTCTTCACCGAGTTTCTCGGCGAAGAGATTCGCGGTCCGGTGCGTCTGCTCGAGGCGCCGGCGGGCTTTCGCTTCACGGACTCCAAGTCCGGCTTCGTCTCGCTCGTCAATCTCGCCAGCGTCGCCGCGATCGAGGCGGCGCAAGGCGCGCCGGTCGACCCCGCGCGATTTCGCGCCAACATCCATCTCGAAGGGCTGGAGCCCTGGGCCGAAACCGAACTCGTCGGCAAGACGATAAAACTCGGCGGCGCGACGCTGGAAATCCTCAAAATGACCGACCGCTGCGCCGCGACGGGCGTCGCGCCCGGCGTCGGCGTGCGCGACATGGACGTCGTCCAGACGCTGCGGCAAAACTTCGGCCACATCGACTGCGGGGTCTACGCGCGGGTAGTCGAAGGCGGGACGATCGGCGTGGGCGACCGCGGCGGTTGATGACGGCCAGCGGTCAAGGCGTCGCCTCCACCCGAAACGCCGCGGCGAACAGCGCCTGGGTATAAGGATCGCTGGGCTTTGCGAATATCTCCGCGGCAGGTCCCGCCTCCACCACCTTGCCATGCCGCATCACGATCAGCTGCGAGGCGAGCGCCTTCACCACCTTCAGATCGTGGCTGATGAAGATGTAAGCGAGGTCGCGCTTCTTCTGCAGATCGCGCAGCAGATCGACGATCTGCGCCTGCACCGACATGTCGAGCGCCGAGGTCGGCTCGTCCAGCACCACGAATTTGGGATCGAGCGCCATTGCCCGCGCAATCGCGATGCGCTGGCGCTGGCCGCCGGAGAATTCGTGCGGATAGCGGTCCATCGTCGCGGGATCGAGACCGGTCTCTTCGAGCGCCTTGGCGACGACGGCGCGACGCTCTTCGCGCGTCTGCTCCGGGCGGTGCAGTTCCAAACCTTCCGCGACGATTTCGGCGACCGACATGCGCGGCGACAGCGAGCCGTACGGGTCCTGGAAGACGATTTGGATGTCGCGGCGCAATGGCCGCATCTCGCGCCGGCTCAGGCCGTCGATGCGTCCGCCCATGTAGACGATGGGGCCTTCGGAGCGGATGAGGCGCAACAGCGCGAGACCGAGCGTCGTCTTGCCGGAGCCCGACTCGCCGACGACGCCGAAAGTTTCGCCGGCGTGGAGCTTCAGCGAAACGCCGTCGACCGCCTTCACGTAATCGACGACGCGGCGCAGGAAGCCTTGCCGAATGGGGAACCAGACGCGCAGATCGTCGGCCTCCAACACGACCGGCGCCCCTTCCGGCGTGGCGTTGGCGCCGCCGGAAGGCTCGGCGGCGAGCAGCGCTTGCGTGTAAGGGTGTTGCGGCGACGCGAAGAGCTGCGCGGCAGGTCCGGATTCCACGATTTTGCCGCGCTGCATGACGCAGACCTCGTCGGCGATGCGCCGCACGAGGCCGAGGTCGTGCGTGATGAACAGCATCGCCATGCCATAGGTTTTTTGCAGCCGTTGCAGCAGCGTCAGAATTTGCGCCTGCACGGTCACGTCGAGCGCCGTGGTCGGTTCGTCGGCGATCAGGAGATCGGGCTTGTTGGCGAGCGCCATGGCGATCATCACGCGCTGGCGCTGGCCGCCGGAGAGCTGATGCGGATAGGCGCCGAGCCTTCCGCGCGGATTGGGGACGCCGACTTCTTCGAGCAGTTCGACGACGCGCTCGCGCCGCTGCCTCGCGCCGCGCATGCCGTGTAGTTCGAGGATTTCGCCGACCTGCCGCTCGATCGTGTGCAGTGGATTGAGCGAGGTCATCGGCTCCTGGAAGACCATGGTGATCCGCGCGCCGCGAATGCCGCGCAGCGCCGGCTCGTCCATTTTCAGCACGTCGAGGCCGCTGAAATTGATGACGCCGCTGGGGTGGCGCGCCGAGGGCGGCAGCAGCCGCGGGATGGACAGCGCGGTGATGGATTTGCCCGAGCCCGACTCGCCGACGAGCGCCAGCGTCTTGCCCTTTTCGAGCGAGAGCGAGACCCGGTCGACGGCGAGCGTCTCCCGCCCGCCCTGCTTGAAGACGATGGAGAGGTCGCGGATTTCGAGGAGGGGGATGGTCATGCGAGGGATTCGAGCTCCGCGATTGTCGTGCTGTCGAGGGTAAGTCGAAGAACATCGGGCGGCATGAGAAGGCGTGCGTCTGTCGTTAAAAAGACTCTGCAACCCTGTAGCCGCGCCGTGGCGATGTGAATGGCGTCTGGCCACTTCGTGCCGGAATTGATCGCGCGTTGGCGCGCGGCCTCCAGCAAAACCTTCCGGTCCACTGGAAAGGTCTGGTATCCGACGGGAGAATTGAACAATTCAGAGTAGGTGTCGATGAGCTCTTGATCGGCCGTACGAAGCGGTATCACCAAGAGTTCGGCGACGACGAGGTCGCTGATCACTGCGGTCGTCGCGCCACTTCGCACCATTGCGAACACCGAGCGCGCGATATCGGGGGCCTTCCCCTGCTTTTCAAAGCCTTCAACGAAAACATTGGTGTCGAGGTATAGCTTTAAAGTCATCGCTCGCGATGGCTCCATTCGTCTCTTAAAGATCGGACGTAGTCGGTGACTTCCTCTGTCGTCTTAAAGGTGTCACGACGAATATGTTCATGTCTAGAAAACCAATCGTCTCTACCCGTTGAAGGCGCTGCGTCATCCCTGGCGGCGTCCTCGGTGACGATCGTCAGAGTGACCTCTTTCGCTCCACCGATCGCTTCTCGCAAGTCGTCCGGCAGTCGCGACACGGGATAGTGTTCCAGCACGATCTTGTTCATGGCGAGGCGCTCCAACGCCGCGACTCTTACCACCCCATCACCCGAAAGTCTTGCGCGGATCGAAGGCGTCGCGCACCGCCTCGCCGATGAAGACGAGCAGCGACAGCATCAGCGCGATGACGATGAAGCCGGTCAAGGCGAGCCAGGGCGCCTGCAGGTTGGATTTGCCTTGCAGCAGCAATTCCCCGAGCGAGGGCGAGCCCGGCGGCAGGCCGAAGCCCAGGAAATCCAGCGAAGTCAGCGTCGTAATCGACGAGTTCAGGATGAAGGGCATGAAGGTCAGCGTCGCGACCGTCGCATTGGGCAGCAGGTGACGCATGATGATCTTCGCGTCCGACAGGCCCAGCGCCTTCGCCGCATTCACATATTCGAAATTGCGCGCGCGCAGGAATTCGGCGCGTACGACATGCACCAGAGTGACCCAGGAGAACAGCAGCAAGATCCCGAGCAGCACGAAGAAGCCCGGCGTCAGGAAGGAAGATATGATGATGAGCAGATAAAGTTCCGGCAGCGACGACCAGATCTCGATGAAGCGTTGCATGACGAGATCGACCTTGCCGCCGAAATAGCCCTGCACGGCGCCCGCCGCGATGCCGATGACCGAGGAGATCGAGGCGAGGATCAGCCCGAACAGCACCGAGATGCGAAAGCCGTAGAGCAGGCGCGCCACGACGTCGCGGCCTTGATCGTCGGTGCCGAGCCAGTTCCATTCGATGTCGCGGCAGCCGCGGTTTTCCGCGCCGGCCGGAATGACCTTGGCCGCGGCGGCCTCGCATTGCGCCTGGCTCAACAGCCAAGTCGGCGGCGAGGGCGCCGGCGCCGGGAGATCGAGATTGTGCGTCGTATAGGAATAGCGGATCGGCGGCCAGAGCATCCAGCCGTGCTCGGAGATTTCCTTGATGATGGTCGGGTCGCGATAGTCGGTCTGCGCGTAGAAGCCGCCGAACTTTTCTTCCGGATAATTGACGAAGGCCGGAGAGAGCAGTTCGCCCTTGTACCAAGCGAGGATCGGCCGGTCGTTGGCGACGAATTCGGAGCCCAGCGAAAGAAGGAACAGAAACAGGAACAGCCAGAAGGACCAGAAGCCGCGCCGATTGGCCTTGAAGTTCTCGAGCCGGCGCAAGTCGAGCGGCGTCAGCCGCGGCCAGGGGAGACGTGCAGGCTTTTGCGAGATCGCGTCGGTCATCGTTTCAAACCTCGCGCGTTTCGAAATCGATGCGCGGATCGATCCAGGTGTAGGTGAGATCGGAGACGAGATTTACGACGAGCCCCAACAGCGCGAAGATGTAGAGATTGGCGAAGACCACCGGATAGTCGCGGTTCACGATCGACTCGAAGGAGAGATAGCCGAGCCCGTCGAGCGAGAAGATCGTCTCGATCAGGAGCGAACCGGTGAAGAAGGCGCGCACGAATGCGCCGGGAAAGCCCGCGATCACGATCAACATCGCGTTGCGGAACACATGGCCGTAGAGCACTCTGGTTTCGGTCAGCCCCTTCATCCGGGCCGTCTGCACATATTGCTTGCGGATTTCGTCGAGGAAGGAGTTTTTCGTCAGCAGCGTCTGGGTCGCGAAGGCGCCGATCGTCAGCGCCGTCACCGGCAGCGTGATGTGCCAGAGATAGTCCTTGATCCTTTCAAAGAGCGACAGCTCGCTGAAATTGTCGGAAAACAGTCCCCTCAGAGGGAAGATCTGCCAAAACGAGCCACCCGCAAAGAGCACGATCAGCAGCATGGCGAAGAGGAAGCTCGGCACGGCGTTGCCGACGATGATGAGGTTCGAGGTCCAGGCGTCGAATTTCGTGCCGTCGCGCACCGCTTTGGCGATTCCGAGCGGGATCGAGATCGCGTAGGAGATCAGCGTCATCCAAATGCCGAGCGACATCGACACGGGGAGCTTTTGGGCGATGAGCTTGGCGACGCTCTCGTCGCGAAAATAGCTGCGGCCGAAGTCGAAGGTCGCATAATTGCGGAGCATCAGCAGGAAGCGTTCCCAGGCCGGCTTGTCGAAGCCGAATTGCTTCTCGAGTTCCGCGATGAATTTGGGATCCAAGCCCTGCGCGCCGCGATATTTGGACGAAGCGTCGGCCGCGCCGGCCGCTTGTTGCGTGCCTTGGCTTTGGCCGACCTCGCCGCCGCCGCCCGAAAAGCGCGAGGTCGCGCCCATGTCGTAGCCTTGCAGCTGCGCGATGATGCGCTCCACGGGCCCACCCGGCGCGAATTGCACGATCGTGAAGGAGACGAACATGATCCCGAGCAGCGTCGGGATCATCAACAGCACGCGTCTCAAGATGTAAGCGCCCATCGGCTCAGCGTCCCGTATAGTTGGCTTTTTTGGCCTTCTCTTCGTCCCACCACCAGGTCGAGACCACGCCGGGGTCGAAACGCGGCGGCGTGTCGGGGCGCCCATAGGCGTCCCAGAAGGCGAGGCGATGCACCGGATTGTACCATTGCAGCACGCGATAATGGCCGGCGCGCAGCACGCGGTCGAGCGCGTGGCAGGTCGTCTCGAGCTCCGCGCGCGTCGTGGCCACCATCGCCTTTTCGACCAGCGCGTCGACCGCCGGATCGGAGATGCCGGGCAGATTGCGCGAACCTTTGATACTCGCCGCGCGGGAGCCGAAATAGGCGTTCAGCTCCTCGCCCGGCGACCAGTTCATGATGAGATTGTCGATGACGACGTCGAAGTCGAGATCGTCGAGCCGCTGCTTGAACTGCGCCGCGTCGACGACGCGCATGTGCGCATTGACGCCGAGCAACTTCAGATTCTTGATGAAGGGCTGCGTGTGGCGTTCGAAGACGTTGGAGAAATCGAGGAATTCGAATTCGAGCGGCTTGCCGTCGGGTAGCCGTAGCGCGCCGTCCTTGCGCGTGCATCCGGCCGCCGCGAAGAGATCGGCGGCGCGCTTCAACAGGGCGCGGTCCTGGCCCGAGCCGTCGGAGACGGGCGGCGCGACGGCTTCGCCGAAAACGGCCGCGGGCAGCTTGTCCTTGAAGGGGTCGAGCAGCGCGAGTTCCGCCGCGCTCGGCGCTCCCGAGGCCGCGCAGGGCGAGTTCTGGAAGTAGGAGGTGACGCGCTTATAGGCGTCGTACATCAGATTGTGGCTGCTCCACTCGAAGTCGAAGCACAGCCCGATCGCCTCGCGCACGCGGGCGTCGGCGAAGACCTTGCGCCGCGTGTTGAACACCCAGCCTTGAATGCCGGGAATGTTCTCGTTCGGCAGTTCGACGCGCTTCACGCGGCCTTCCTTGAAGGCCGGGAAATCGTAGCCCGTCGCCCAGGCGCGGGCGATGTTCTCTTCGCGCTCGCTGAAGGCGCCGCTCTTGAACGCCTCGAAGGCGACCTGCCAGTCGCCGAAATATTCGTAGCGGATCACGTCGAAATTGCCCTGGCCGACGTTGACCGGCAGATCCTTGCCCCAATAGTCCGGCACGCGCCTGTAGGCGATGGAGCGTCCCTGTTCGAGCGTGTCGATCTTATACATGCTCGAACCGAGCGGCGGCTCGAGCGTCGTCGCCTCGAAATCGTGCGTGGCGTAATAGGCCTTGGAGAAGATCGGCTGGCCCGCGACGAAGAGCGGCAGATCGCGCGTGCGCCCGGGCGCAAAGCGCACGACGAGCAGATCGTCGGCCTCCGCCTCGGCGGACGCAAGATCGCGCAGCTGCTGGGCGATGACCGGATGGCCCTTCGTCTTCAGAATGTTCAACGAGAAGGCGGCGTCATGCGCCGTGAGCTTGGAGCCGTCGTGGAAGCGCGCCTCGGGCCGCAGTTTGAAGCGATAGGTGAGCTTGTCGGGAGAGATGCGCACCGACTTCGCGACCAGGCCGTAGAGCGCGTCGCGCTCGTCGAGGCTGCCGGTCATCAGGCTGTCGAAGATGAGTTGCAGCCCCGCGGCCTGATTGCCGCGCAGCACATAGGCGTTCAGCGTGTCGAAGGTCGCCGGCGGCGGCGACTGCAGGAGAATTCCGCCCTTCGGCGCATCGGGATTGACGTAAGGGAAATGCTTGAAATCGGGCTTTTGCGTCAGCTCCCCGAAGGTCGAGAGCCCGTGGCTCTCGGTCTCGCCGGCGGCTTCCGCGAAAAGCGGCCGCGGCAGAGCGGCGACCGCGAGGCTTGCCCCGCCCGCGCCGAGCAGTCGGCGGCGGGAGAGCGGGAGCTTCAGGGAAATCTCTTTCACGGGCGACCTCGTTTCGGGTGAAGTTGGGAACGGACGGTATCGTGGTTGCGGAGCCTCGTGGTCTCACGTCCGCCGAAGCGACGGGTGTTACGCCCCCGGCCCAACCCTCCCCCGCTTCGCGGGAGAGGGAGCAGGCTCGGGCCTTCGTCGAGAGCCCGAACCAACGCCGGCGAGGCGCGTCCCCTCTCCCGCGAAGCGGGGGAGGGCCAGGGTGGGGTCGCTGGGGCTCCACGTCCTTCCAAAGGAAAGCCGCTGGAGCCCGGTCGCGTTTGGCGCAGTTCCCCGCCCCAACTGATTCGCTCCCGATTATGTCGCAATTTCGCAGCCCCGCCAGTCTTGCCGGGCCGGCCGCGGCTCCTCGCTTCAATAATTTGAGCGCTTTCCTTATATGGAGCGCAGCAGGGGGCCATCGCCGCAAGCGGCACACGCCACAGGAGGGCAAAAAAATGGACGCGCGCCCAACGGATCTCCTTCGCCAGGCCGCATTTATCGACGGCGCCTGGGTCGGCGCCGAGAGCGGGGCGGTTTTCG
>Ga0181522_10001185_pt1 | contig 16318 bp, 9 predicted proteins | sample PEATcosm2014_Bin_27_FD_121103 | JGI IMG/M metagenome (GOLD analysis project Ga0181522, IMG submission 121103) | Peatland microbial communities from MTU Mesocosm Facility, Houghton, MI, USA - PEATcosm2014_Bin05_10_metaG | ecosystem: Environmental > Terrestrial > Soil > Wetlands > Peat | place... | reverse complement strand
CGCATCGAGACGAATTCAGGACGGATGCTGGTGCAGGATGCGCATGGAGCGCCTCCGAGCGTGCCGTTCTGGCGAGGCGAGGCTCCAGCACGGACGCAGGAGTTGTCGGCGCATGTGGGCGAGTTGCGGGAGAAGATCAGCGAGATGTTGCCGCGGACTTCGCCGGTGGGATTTTCGGCGACGCAGCCGGAGGTGGCGGCGTGCGTTGAGTGGCTGAAAGAGGAATGCGGGCTCGACGATTCCGGAGCCGAGCAGGCAATTGAATACATACTGCAAGGACGCGCCGTGCTGGGCGCAGTGCCCACGCAAACGACGGTGATCGCGGAGAGATTTTTTGATGAGGGCGGCGGAATGCAGTTGGTGATTCACGCGCCGTTTGGCGGGCGGATCAACAAGGCGTGGGGTTTGTCGCTGCGCAAACGATTCTGCGTAGGGTTCAACTTTGAGTTGCAGGCTGCCGCAACGGATAACGGATTGAATATCGCGCTGGCGGAGCAGCATAGCTTTCCGTTGGGCGATGTTTTTCATTTTTTGCAGGCGGACACGGTGCAGCCAATTCTGGAGCAGGCGGCATTGGATTCTCCGATCTTTGGGACGCGCTGGCGGTGGGATGCGAACCGGGCGCTGGCGCTGCTCCGGTTTCAAAATGGCAAGAAGGTTCCTCCGCAGATTCAACGCATCCGGTCGGATGATTTGCTGGCGTCGGTGTTTCCGGATGCAGCGGCTTGCTTTGAGAACATTGAGGGTGAACGGAAGATTCCGGATCATCCGCTGGTGGGCGAAGTCATGAAAGATGTGCTCACCGAGGCGATGGATGTCGAGGGGTTGAAGAGTCTGCTGCGGGGAATGGCTTCGAAAGAGATTCGCGTGCTCGCGGTGGACACCCCGGTCCCATCGCAGTTTTCGCATGAGATTTTGAATGCGAATCCGTATGCGTATCTGGATGATGCCCCGTTGGAAGAACGGCGGGCGCGCGCGGTGAACATGCGGCGCGTGCTGCCGGAGTCGGTGCTGGAGGAAGTGGGAGGACTGGACCCGGGTGCGATCGCGCAAGTGCGGGACGAGGCTTGGCCCGACGTGCGGGATGCGGATGAGTTGCATGATGTGTTGCATACGCTGGTGGCGCTGCCGGAGGAGATCAATCGAGCATCACGTGACAGGGCGAACGAAAGCATTCGTCCGTTTACGAGCGGCGAGAAATGGGCTGGGTATTTCGAGCGACTCGTGAACCAGGGGCGGGCTGGAGTGGGCGTTGGGCCCGATGGACGGCGGTATTGGGTGGCGGCGGAGCGGGCCCGAAGTTTTCGTGCGCTATTTCCTGCGGCTTCGTTCGAACACGAACTGGCTGACGTTGAAACGGGCGAGACTTCTCGGGATGACGCGCTGCTCACGCTCGTGACCGGATGGATGTCGCACTTAGGTCCCACTACGGCTTCGCAGCTTGGAGATGCATTGGGACTGACTGCTTCCGACGCGGAGAAAGCTTTGCTTCGCATGGAGGCCAGCGGAACCGTTCTGCGCGGCAAATTTTCGAACACTGCAGGTTCGCGGGAGAGTGTGCCCTCACAAGCCGTCAACCCAGACGAAACAGAGTGGTGTGAGCGGAGGCTGCTGGCACGGATCCATCGGCTGACGGTTGGCATGCTGCGGAAGCAGATTGAGCCGGTGACTGCCGCGCAATTCATGCGGTGGCTGGCGCGGTGGCAGCATGCGGCACCGGGATCGCAGGTTTCGGGAGAGCGCGGAACGCTGGAAGTGCTACAGCAGTTGCAAGGATTTGAGATTCCAGCCAATGCCTGGGAGCGTCAGGTGCTGGCGCGGCGGGTTGCCGACTACGATCCGAAGTGGCTGGATCAGCTTTGCTTGACTGGAGCCGTGGGATGGGGACGGTTGTCGCCACATCCGGCGACGCTGGAATCGGGTGGCGGGGATTCGAGTGCTCCGCGGCAAAGACGCGTGATTCCCACGAGCGTGGCTCCGATAACTTTTTTCGTGCGTGAGGATGCGGATTGGATGGCTTTACGGCAGCATCCTCACTCTCAAAACGGGGGAGAAACAAACCACGCCGCTGCAGAAGACTCGCGCGGTCTCAGCCATGGGGCACAGCTGGTGCTGGAGTTCTTGCGACAGCGGGGCGCTTCCTTCTTTGCAGACATTGTGCGGGCCACCGGGAAGTTGAAGGCAGAAATTGAGACCGCATTGTGGGAGCTGGTTGCGGGGGGCTTGGTTACTGCGGATGGATTCGATAATTTGCGCTCGCTGATCGATCCGAAGCGGCGAGCCGGGCAAGGAAGCGGTCGGACGACGCGTCCGCGGCACAATGCGGGACGTTGGGCGCTGCTGCACGCGGATGGTGCGGCGGAGCGTCCACGGGCGGTGGAGGCGGCCTGCTGGATGCTGCTGCGAAGGTATGGAATTGTGATCCGGGATCTGCTGGCGAGGGAATCGAACTTGCCTACATGGCGGGAACTGCTGATGGGATTCCGGCGGCTGGAGGATCGGGGAGAGATTCGTGGTGGACGGTTCGTCGACGGATTCATTGGGGAGCAGTTCGCGCTGCCCGTAGCCGTGGAGTCCGTTCGGGGTATGCGGAGTCTTCCGCTCAGCGGGGAGACGCTCACGTTGTCGGCCGCGGATCCATTGAATCTGGTGGGAATTCTAGTGCCGGGGGAGAGAGTGCCGGCGATCTCGGGCAGGACAGTGAGCTATCGGGACGGAGTAGCCGTGGGAGCGGAGGCGGTGTTGGTGAGTGAGGCTGTGGCAGGATAGGAGGATATTCGTCGCGGAAACGTCGGGCGGCTATAAAGCCCTGAGTTCCTTGGTGGCTTGGGATGGCACCGCTTAAGCCTTGCACTGATACGAACGTCCTGTGAGATGGCCGAACTGCTGGCGTGACATCGCTCCCGGTGGCGACACAATAAAAAAGGCCAGAAGCTTGATGAGGGGGTCCCCCAAGCTTCTGACCGGCGATCTCGGCTAGAACTTCTCGAAAGCGCTTCCCCCATCGCTTTTGCCGAGCATCCGCACTTTCATCCATAGCAAGCGCGCTTCCAATCGAAAACGAGAGCAGCATCAGCTCCGCGGCGTTCCCTAAACATTTGCCATGCAACGATTTAGATGTCTTGGAGGATTGGCGCACAGGCGGCCGGATCGACCTCGAGCGTGGGAATCGCTATCTGAACGGATAGGCCGGCTAGCCGTTCGGATATTGGAAATCCTGAAAGTGGGGAATGCAATTCGGTCCGGGCTGTGATATCAAGTTCTGCTACGCAGTGGGAGACCTGATTGCGGCCTAGACTACTGGTGATTGCGGGACCTTCGAAAGACTCAACCATTCCGCTGCCCGACGGAGAAGCTACAGTTGGCCGCGATCCGGCAAACGTCGTAGCGGTCATTGACCCTTCAGTTTCACGAAAACACTGTTTGCTGCGGCGGGAAGACGGCCGGTTCCAGATTAAGGATCTGGAGAGCCGTAACGGAACCGTGGTCAATGGCCTGCCGGTGAAGGAACAGTGGTTGCGTCACGGGGACGAGATCGCGACCGGCGATTCGGTGTTTTTGTTCCTGCTGGATGAAGACGAACAGCAGCCGTCGGTGAGCCGCGTCGAGTTCGACGACCGCCGCCCGACCGCAGAAACCAAGGTCATTTATCCGAAGGAAGTGGTGTACCTGCAGCCGGAGCGGTTGCTGCGGGAGCTGCCTGCGACTTCGCAGGTAGCTCGAAATCTGAGTGCGCTCCTGAAGATCAGCCGAGTAGTGCACGCGATTCGCGATCTCGAGGAGTTGCAGGCGCAGTTGCTGGATTTGATTTTTGAAGTCGTGCCAGCGGGGCGCGGAGCGATTCTTCTGGCCGAAGGGACTGGACAGGAATTTAACTGCCTGTACGCGCGTACACGCCAGGCCGGGCAGCCACAATTGGTGCGCGTAAGCCGGACGATCGTGCGCCAGGTGATGAAAGAGAACGTGGCCATTCTGGGGGTGGACGTGGCCGCCAGCGGAGCCCTTCGCGATGTGGAGAGCCTGGCAGCGTCAGAAGTCCGGTCACTTTTGTGTGTCCCACTCAGCGTATTTCAGCGAATGATCGGCTGCATTTACTTGGACAGTACGAACGCCGCGAATCGCTTTAACGAAGACCATCTGCAATTGATTGCGGCGGTGGCTGGAATTTCCGCCGTGGCTCTGGACAATGCGCGCCGGCTGCAGTGGCTGGAGCAAGAGAATCAACGCCTCACCACGGAGATTCGGCAAGAGCAGAGCTTGGTGGGCGAGGGCGCGAAGATGAAAGAGATCTTCCAGTTTGTCGCGCGCGTTGCGCCAAGCGACTCTACGGTGTTAATTGAAGGAGAAAGCGGTACGGGGAAGGAATTGGCGGCGCGCGCGCTGCATCGCAACAGCCACCGGGCGAGCAAGCCGTTCATGGCAATCAACTGCGCAGCGATCCCGGAGACTTTGCTCGAGAGCGATCTTTTCGGACACGAGCGTGGCGCGTTCACCGGAGCTGCGGCGATGAAGAAAGGGCGGCTCGAGGTTGCGGAGGGCGGCGTTGTGTTTTTGGATGAGATTGGAGAATTGGCTCCGACGCTGCAGGTTAAGTTGTTGCGGGTTTTGCAAGAGCGCGAATTCGAGCGGGTGGGCGGAACACATCCGATCAAGATCGATGTGCGCCTGATTGCGGCGACGAATAAAGATTTGGAAGAGGCGGTAAGCAAGGGCGAGTTCCGGCGGGATCTTTACTACAGGCTGAATGTGGTGAAGCTCACGATGCCGGCGCTGCGCGAGCGCAAAGAAGACATCCCCATGCTGACGCGGCATTTCGTGCAGAAGCATGCCAAGCGTTGCAAGGTGAAGACGAAGCCAATATCGCGCGAAGCGATGGCTGCGCTGGTGAACTACGAGTGGCCGGGAAATGTTCGCGAGCTAGAGAACGCGATTGAGCGTGCGCTGGTGATGGGAGAGTCGCCGGAAATGGTGCTGTTGGAGGATTTGCCGGAATCACTGTTGGAGCAAGCGCCTCCGGAGGAGATTCAGGAAGGGAAATATCACGCAGGCGTGAAGGAATTGAAGAAGCAACTGATTGTCGACGCGGTGGTACAGACGCGTGGAAATTACGTGGAGGCGGCGGGGATTCTTGGAGTGCATCCCAATTATCTTCACCGGCTGATTCGGAATTTGGGACTGAAGGAAGAGTTGAATCAGGCACTGCGTGGGAGAGGAAATATGTCGGGGGGAGCAGCGTAATCGATTGCTTCGCGAGTGGGTAACAAAAATACCTGTTTGATTTGCAAAAGCCCCACTTCTGGCAAAACCGGCCAGAAATGGGGCACCCTGTCTTGACTAGGGCAAAGGCAATTGCAGGAGACGCGCCGGGTCTAAGTATGTGCCTTGCCAGCGGACCGCAACGTGGAGATGCGGACCAGTGGCGCGACCGGTGCCTCCACTAAGGCCGATGATTTGGCCACGCTTTACGGTGTCTCCTTCCTTCACTTTGAGTTCCGACATGTGGAAGTAAAGAGTCAGCAGACCTTGTCCGTGGTCAATAAAGACACAGTTTCCTTCAAAATATAAAAATCTCGCCACGAGTACCGTTCCGGAGTTCATGGCGGCGACGGGGGTTCCAGTGGGTACGCGAAAATCGAGTCCGTAGTGCGGGCGCTGGGCTTTCCCGTTGAAGATGCGCTGGGAACCGTAGACGTCGGAGATGGAGGCGTCGGCGGGAGCGGTGAATTTGCCATCCCACTCGCGCTCGGGTGTGACGCGGTTCAGATATTCCTGTTTAGTTTTCTGATCCTCATCGATTTGCTTAAGCTGTTCGGGAGTTGGCTCGGTGAATTTCTTTTCGACGGAAAGCTCAACCTTGATCTTTGGATAGTTCGCGCGGGCGACAAGAAAGGCGTGCGAGAAGGTTAAGGGGGCTTTGCTCGTAGCACTCTGACCTTTTAGTTCCAGCGTATATTTCCCCGGTTCTGTTTCGAAGCTTACGCCGCCCAAAGCGAACCAGGTTTTGGTGAGCGCGTCGTAGGTGAAAGTGAGTTGGTGCGTGAGCCAAGTTCCGGTGACTGAATCAAGCTTGGCTGGTGATTTCACCTGGAAAAGGACGGGAGCTCCGTTGACCAGCTTCGCCGGCTGGGACTGGACCCTCCAGGTAGCGGCGGAGGCGGAGAGAGTCAAGCCGCAAAGCAGCACGATGAGTTGCGATAAAAATGATAGGGACTGCAGAGCTTTGTTTTGGCAGAACAGCCGAGGCAGCCGTCGCCACATGAGTTGATTGCTCACCGAAATCACCCTCTCAGCGTAGCATTTCGCGGAATCGGGCGATCTATAATCCGGGCGATGCGTATCCGAGTGCTCACGGGGTCGTGCATTGCAGTGCTATGTGCGATCAGTGTGGGACAGCAGGTGGGAGCCCAACATGCGGATCGCGTCGTTGTCCTTAAGAAAGAGCGCACGCTGCAGTTGCTCAATAGCGGAAAAGTAATCAAGAGTTACAAGATTGCCTTGGGCGGAAATCCGGTCGGACCGAAAGAACGGCAGGGCGATCACAAAACTCCTGAAGGAACGTACATTCTTGATTCGCGAAATGCTCACAGCCGGTTCTACAAGTCCATTCACATCTCGTATCCAAACGACCGAGACCGTGCGGCGGCGCGACAGAGGCACGTGTCTCCGGGTGGAGACGTGTTTGTTCATGGCTTGCCCAACGGCTATGAGTGGATTGGATCAGGGCATCGGCTCAAGGATTGGACCGACGGATGTATTGCCGTGACCGATGAAGAGATAGACGAAATATGGTCCACAGTGCCGAATGGGACGCCCATTGAGATTCGGCCTTGATTTCTCAGGGCTTGTTAAGCGGTGCGCGAGATCCCTCCTTCGGATGAATTGGCGTCGGCGTTCGGGATGACGCCGTGGGATTTGTCGTCCCGTTATTTCTTGTGCCCCGACTTGATTCCAAAGATTCGGAGTTGGGAGTGGCTGGCTACGAAGACTTCTCCATTGGTCACGAGCGGAACCAGATTGGAATTGCCGAAAATATTTGGCCACGCACCGGCCTGAATTCTGAGCAGTTGCTGCATTGAAGATCCGGTGACCGATTCAGGATTGAATGCGTACAGGTAGATCGGATTGCCAGAGGAACTCGTAGGACGAGAGAGCGCCCAGATGATCGGGTTTGAATTTCCGTTTGACGAGACGCTGGTGAAAAATCCTGGACTCTGAACGCCGTTGACAATCGCCGGAGATTGCGACACTTTGACCAATGCGGCAGTAGGCGAAGTCTGGACCTTGAAGACGATGACAGTTCGTCCGCCGCTGGTCACGATGCGTCCGAGCCCGTCGGAGGGATCCACGAAGTACGAAGGTCCGCACCAGCAGTTTCCGATCGAGTAGGTGCCGAGGACGTTGTTTTTCTTGGTGGAGTATCCGCCGAGGGAATCTTCGTTCATGAGAAAGAGGCTTCCGACCTTTCCGGCGGCAACGGTCAAGTGCGGCTTGGAGCCGGTTTGATCCGGGAGAACCAGAACTCCTCCGGAGCCGAAGTCGGCGTCGGTTTCGTCGAGCGTCGCCTGATTCGAGGGCGTGAACAAATCAAGAACCGTGGTCAAGTCTGAAGATACTTTAACTACACTTTCCTGAATGTTGCTGACACCATCGTAGGTGGTGCCTGAGTAATCCGAGTTTCCGGTAACGAAAAGAACATTGCCGGAGTCGTCAGTTGCGGGACCATAGCCCGACATCCAGATCGAGGAAAGGAAAAAGCTGTCAGGAGAAGTGGCTTGGATATCGAAAACCTGGTTTGCAGGAAGCGGAGTGAGCGAGCCGGTGGACCAGCCGAGAAGCCATCCGCGCGAAAGATTCGCCGCATAGTCGCAGAAGCTGCCAAAACCGGCGTAGATATTGCCATTGGCGAGCAGCAGGCCGGGACGCTGGCGCTGATAAGTCGCGTTGAAGTTAAAGGTGCTGCCATCGAGCAGAGTGTGCGACGCGACGACCAACTGTGCGGGCACTTTATCGGTAAGACTGCCGAGGTCGAGTGCATGGATGCGATATGCGGGGCCGGTGGAATCCTGCGTATAGATGATGACGTAGAGAGTGTTGCTGCTGAGGTCGATGACGGGTGTGGAGTTGATGCCCACATTCGGTCCATTGTTATTACAGCCGAGGGGTTGGCTGACGGGCGTGCCGAAGTTGGGCTTGAGGAGAACCTTTCCGCTCTCAGCGTCGATGGCGTAGATGGTGTTGCCCTCAGTAGCGACATAGACGACATCATGTTGGCCCTGACTAGTTCCGGCGGTGATATTCACACCGGGAACGAAAAGCGGCTGCCCGTCGACCTGATCGTTCAGGGAAACCATATGGAGTAGTCCGAAGGATGAACTACCCACGTTCGAGGGAGTTAGTACAGTCTCGTGCGAGTTCCAACCGGTGCGATTGTTATCGACATGATAGGTTGTGACGGCCTGACTCATCGCTAGAGTTGCACAAATAGCGAATGTTGAGAGAACAACCGACACGCGGGCACTCGGGCGGAGAAGTGACATGGTGGCAAGATCCTCTTTGGTATTGAAGGAAAAAGAAATGCGAGTAAGACCCCCGCTTCTGGGCGCAGGTTCAAACCGGAGGAGGTTACGACAACGGTGCTCGCACTGTAAATGAGAAGATGTTCTCTATTCACTCGACGAAAATCGGCTTGTCAGACTGAACGCGATTGCTTATCTGTGCAGCATCTTGCAACATAATGCCCTGTTTTGAGGAGGAGGAATGGGCGGTGCCGCAATAGCGGCTGAGAAGCCGGGTCCGGAGCTGGTACGAGGATTAAACGTCTGGCACGCGACCTCGATTGTCGCGGGAACGATCATCGGGAGCGGGATCTTCCTGGTTCCGGCTGAAATGATGCAGGCAGTCGGATCGGCTGGACTGGTTTACCTCGCATGGATCGTCGGCGGGCTGCTTTCGTTTTTTGGCGCGCTGACATATGCCGAACTCGGTTCGATGCGACCCTATGCCGGCGGAGAGTATGTGTACGTGCGGGATGCGTACGGACCGCTCCCCGGATTTTTGTATGGCTGGACATGGTTTCTAATTGCCAAGCCTGCCTCGATTGCGAGTGTGACGGCCGGTTTGGTGCGGGTGCTTGGAACTTTTTCCACATTTAGTTTTCTGCCGTTGCCTTTGTGTACTTTGCATGTGAGCGCGAGCCGCGTCCTTGTCATCAACTACGGACATCTGGTGGCGATTGCCGCGAATGTTTTCATTACCGGGCTCAACTATGTTGGCGTCCGCAGGGCCGGAAATTTTCAATTTTTGTTCACCGTGTTGAAGGTGGCGATGATAGTGGGAATTGCCTTTGTCGCACTGACGGCGGTGGGCGGAACGTGGAGCAATTTCGGAACTAGCTTTGCGGGAGCGACGGGTGGAATGGCGGGCTTCATGGCGGCTCTGGTTGCGGCGCTGTGGGCGTACGACGGCTGGAACGATTTGAATATGGTGAGCGAGGAGATCCAACGTCCCGAGAAAACGATTCCGATCGCGCTGATCGCGGGCGTCGGTCTGGTGGCTGTGCTGTATATGGGGATGAATGCCGGCATTCAACGCGCACTTCCAGCGACGGCAATCGCACAAGCGGCGGTGCCGGCGGCTGCGGCAAGCGAAGCGGCCCTGGGAAAGTTGGGAATCTCGCTGGTGTCGATCGGGATGATCATCTCCATGCTCGCGGGTTTGAATGGCACGATTATGAGCGGCGGGCGTGTGCCGTTTGCGGTGGCGCGGGATGGATACCTGTTTAAGGCGCTGGGCGAAGTTCATCCGAAATTTCACACGCCGGCGCTGGCGCTGGTGATTCAGGCAGCGGTGGCGATTGTGTTGGTTCTGGTAGGCGGAGCGTTCCGGGAGTTGTTTTCGCTGGCGATTTTCGCGGAGTGGCTCTTCTATGTAGTGGCAGCGAGCACGATCTTTGTGTTTCGAAAGCGAGAGCCGGATGCGAAGCGTCCTTATAAAACCTTGGGATATCCGCTGGTTCCGGCACTGTTCATAGCGACAGCTGCAGTTTTGCTTTACTACACATTCGCGAGCAATTTGCGGGATTCCATTGCCGGGCTGGTGGTGATCCTGCTGGGTGTGCCGGTATATTTTTGGTTTGCCAGGAAGAAACGGCTCTCAACCCAGGCAGTTACTAATCAGCTCTGAGCGATGCGCTGCTCGGGCATCGTCAAATTCAGGCTGTCACCGCAGACTTTGTCTCCATGGTTGATGCGACCTCCGCTACTTGTCGATACGACTGCAGTCTGTCATCGCGTTCGTAAGTGTCAGTTACGACGATGACCTCGTCGGCCATGGTTTCGCTTACCAATTTTTCGAGTCCCGTTTTTACTGTTGCGTTCGATCCTACGATTGCCGCGCCCAGTTTGTTCTCCACGGCGGCGCGTTCGACTTCGTTCTCCCACAAAGGCTCCATGGAATCCACCGGTGGCAACAACTCGACCGGCTGGTTTCTGATCAGTCGCAGGAAGCGCTGCTGCGGCGTCGTGAACAACCGCTGAGCGGCGGCGTCCGTTTTTGCTGCAATGACTTGTACCGCAACCATGAAGTGAGGCTTCTGCAGAACCTCGCTGGGTTGGAACTGATCTCGATAGAGCCGCGCGGCTGCGTACAGATATTCGGGGGCAAAGTGTGCCGCGAAGGCAAACGGCAAGCCAAGCATCGCCGCGAGTTGCGCGCTAAAGCCGCTCGATCCCAGAAGGTAGATCGGTACATTGCTTCCTTGCCCAGGAATCGCTTTGACCGCTTGACCGGGCAGCTCTGGACCCAAGTACGTTCGGAGCTCTTGAAGAAGAGCGGGAAAATCATCGCCCGTTTGGTGCAAAGTCCTACGCAGCGCCCGCATGGTTTGAAAATCTCCACCCGGAGCGCGTCCCAAACCAAGATCGATTCTGCCCGGGAACATGCCTTCGAGCGTGCCAAACTGTTCCGCCACAACCAGCGGGGCATGGTTCGGCAGCATCACTCCGCCGCTTCCCACTCGAATCGCTTTGGTGGCAGCTGCGATGTGACCGATCAGAACGGACGTCGCTGAGCATGCGAGTCCAGGAATCGAGTGATGCTCTGCCAGCCAGAATCGCTTATATCCCAAATGCTCGACGTGTTGCGCCAGGTCGACCGATCGGGCGATTGCACTGCCAGCGGTCTCCTCGGCACGCATGCCTACAAGATCCAAGACTGAAACGACTAACCCGTTGCTCATGATGATTGGATGAGTTGGAGGGGAAAGAGATGCGAGCTTGCGTTTCGTGGCCTGGATCAACCAATTTTACGGCGGGAGCGCCGGAGCCGGAGAGATCCTCCTCAATTCTCTTAACGGTTCGGAGTAGAAAGCTGATCGGCAATCGAAAATCGTCCCGCCGCCATGGTTAATCCCCAGGTACAACACCTGTGGTTTCAGAGACTTCGCAATTGATCCAGAATTGATTCGTCCGGACTTGATTGCCGACAGGATTTCCGGCATCTTCATTTGTACAGAATCTACGCCTAAGCCAAGAAATTAGGACACTCCCTATGGGCTGGAATGTACCCCGCGCTGCCCGGCTTTCTCACCTGCGACTTGCCCCAGCTTCCCTCATCCCTATGCGCTTCAAGACCCTTAACGGTCGCGGGCAAACCGTGAAAGGCAGACCGGCTCTGGCGGTCGGCCTTATCCTTCTTGCATTGGAACTGGTTGTGGGGCAAGGGAAGGGTTTTGCGCAGCAACAGAGCGATCCCGGATGGTCGCAGGACGGCCCTTACAATTCTTCTCAATACGCTCCTGAGCCGCAATCAGGTTACGGACAGCCTCAAGCGCCAACTCAACCGCTTGGTGCAGGGCAACTTGAGCAACTAGTGGCACCGATTGCACTGTATCCAGATTCACTGGTGGCGCAGGTTCTGGCAGCGTCGACCTATCCCGGCCAAGTTGCGGATGCCGATCGCTGGCGTCAGATGCAGGGCGACACGCCTGCGGAACTGATCGCGGATGGCGCCGACGTGCAGAACTGGGATCCCAGCGTAAAAGCTCTGACGGCATTTCCCCAAGTGCTGGCGCAGATGGATCGGAATTTGCAATGGACCACGGACTTGGGTAACGCATACTACAACCAGCCACAAGATGTTCTCGAAGCGGTCCAAGTGATGAGGCGCCGCGCCCAAGCCGCCGGAACGCTGCAGAGCACTCCGCAACTCTCGGTGCAATATAACCAAGGCTACGTCCAGCTGACGCCCGTGAATCCGCAGATCGTTTACGTGCCGACATATAACCCCTGGACGGTCTATGGAGATCAAGTTGCGCCGTATCCGGGCTTTTCTTTGCTTGGCTTGGTCGGTTCGTTTCTTGGCTCGTCGCCTTTACGTTTTGGATTAGGCATCGCGATGAGCGCATTCACTCACACGCCTTGGGGCTGGCTGGCGTGGGGATTGAACTGGCTGACGCAGTCCGTGTTCTTCCATGACTCGGCTTATTTTTCTCATAGTTCTACGGTGGCTGATTGGGGATTTCGACACGAGGGCTTCCACGCTTATGCGGGAAGAGGAGGGTTTGAGAGGCGAGGCTTCAATCGCGTGAACGACGGCTTCCATCGTTTCGGTGATGGCTACCGAGGCAATCGCGGAGAAGGATTCGGGCGCGCCCCAGATCGATATGCGGGCAACTGGCGCGGGAACTCCGATCGCGGCTTCCGTTCGTTCGGAAGCGGATACGAGAGGACGTCGCATCAAGATTACAACCACACATTGGGATCAGAGAACAGGCAGCAATTCAACCGGCGCGGCTACAGCTCGTTTTCAAATCAACGCACGGAATGGAACCGTGCTGGAACTGGTATGTCCCAGGGACGTTCGATGCCCGAGTATCGGGCGGCGAACTCGAGATTCGATCGCGGCGGATTCGGGGGCCGGTCGTCCAGCAATTTTGCTAGCCGAGGATTAACGAACAAGAACTTTTCGCACTCCTTCGAAAAGTCGTCTCGCTCCGGCGGGCTTCATCTATTTGGCGGCGGCCACGCATCCAAGAGCTTCAGCGGCCGGAACTCTGGAAGCTTCCACATGGGTGGCGGAGGACATGCTCCGAAGAGCTTTCACGCCAGCGCGAAAAGTTTCGGCGGCGGACATTCGCATGGCGGCGGAGGACACTCCGGCGGCCACGGCGGAGGAAAGCATCACGGCTAAGGCGGAGTCTTGCTGACGCGCTTTTCTTCGCAGAACTTGGCGTTCCTGTTACAGAAATAAACTTCCCTGCGGAGGCGCTTCGACCGCGCATGGAGCGGCACATTCCGCATCATCGTTTTGCACCTGATTGAGACGTGTGCTCACAGGATAGGAGCGCATGCGATGGGCCTCGTACGGTTTCAGAAGATCGGATGTAGTCGCGGCATCGTTCATTCCAGGATCGAGCCAAACGTCGAAGCTGTCCTGATCGAGGATGACGGGCATCCGGTCGTGAACGGCGGAAGTCACGGCGTTCGCGGCTGTCGTTAAGATCGAGCAAGTCTCAACTATCTTTCCTTCGACATCTTTCCAGCGATCCCAAAGTCCCGCGAACGCGAAGAGTCGTCCTCCATCGACCTCAAAGCAATGTGGCTGCCGGATCTTGCCGTTTTTCTGCCATTCATAGAATCCGTCTGCCGGGATGATGCAGCGGCGAGTCTTGAACGCGTCGCGAAAGGCGGGCTGCGTGGCAGCGGTTTCCGATCGGGCATTGATCATCTTGGCCGAGCCGGAAGCGTCTTTGGCCCACCACGGGATGAGTCCCCATCGAACTAAAGATAGTTCGCGCCGTGGCTCCTTGGCATGCTGGCGGATGATCGGAATGGGTTGCGTGGGCGCGATGTTATAGCGCGGAACCCAATCTTCTTCTCCGGAGACCGCGTCGAAATGTTCCTCGATAATTTGTTTTCTACGCGAGAGCCGGTAGCGTCCGCACATTCGAAGGAATTATGGCAGATCGAGGTATCTGAAGGCAGCAAACGGCTTCGGGCGACGAGCGGAATCCGGATGCAACAAAGGGCCTAAGTTCTTGAGAGAGATGGTGGACCTGGTCGGGATCGAACCGACGACCTCTTCCATGCCATGGAAGCGCGCTCCCAGCTGCGCCACAGGCCCACTGTTTGGGGACACTACGGACTGTCCGTGCGGACCGCCTTAAGTATTCTCGCTGACCTCACCCAGATAGTCAACGCGAGGCGATCTCTAATCAACGTTCCGAGCTGTGAATGCAGAGGCGTCGAGCTTCGCTCGACGAACAGCCGAGGGCGGCTGTTGCCACATTTTTGCCAAAAGGAGATCGTTCGCAATTTCTCCCATTTCTTCCACAGGACTTTTCTGCCATAATTGATCGTGCACCCCACCTGCACAATTTTTCAAAAACAATTTAAAGCGAGGAAGAGATGCCAGCGAAGTACATCTTTGTGACGGGCGGAGTTGTGTCTTCACTCGGCAAGGGATTGGCCGCAGCATCCATCGGCTGCTTGCTGGAGAGCCGGGGAATGAAGGTCAACATCATGAAGTTCGATCCCTATCTGAACGTAGATCCTGGAACGATGTCGCCGTTTCAGCACGGCGAGGTTTTCGTGACCGACGACGGGGCGGAGACGGACCTCGACTTGGGGCACTACGAACGCTTCACGCACGCCAAACTTTCTCGCGACAATAACTGGACGACCGGGCGGATCTACGAGCAGATCATCGCGAAAGAGCGGCGCGGAGATTATCTCGGCAAGACGGTACAGGTGATTCCGCACGTGACGAATGAGATCAAGGCGGCGATGAAGAAGGTGGCGCAGGATGTAGACGTCGCAATCGTGGAGATTGGCGGGACGGTGGGCGACATTGAATCTCTGCCGTTTATGGAAGCGATCCGGCAGATGCGTCAGGAGTTGGGGCGCGAGCACACCTTGTTTGTGCACGTGACTCTAGTGCCGTTTATTGCGGCGGCGCAGGAATTGAAGACCAAGCCGACGCAGCACTCGGTGAAGGAATTGTTGAGCATTGGAATTCAGCCGGATATTTTGCTGTGCCGCACGGACCGGTTTCTGGCAAAAGATATCAAGTCGAAGATTGCGCTGTTCTGCAACGTGCCCGATGAGGCGGTGATCACGGCCAAGGACGTGGCGTCCATTTATGAAGTGCCGCTGGTGTTCGCCAATGAAGGCGTCGACACGCTCGTACTGAAGAATCTGCACCTGGAAGCGAAGGATCGCGATTTGTCGAAGTGGGAGGACATTGTCCACCGGGTTTACAACCCGAAGGACACGGTCACGATCGGAATCGTTGGCAAGTACGTGGAGTATGAAGATTCGTACAAATCCCTAAAAGAGGCGCTGGTGCACGGATCGCTCGCGCACAACCTGAAGCTGCAGATCAACTGGATCGAGGCCGAGGGCTTGGAGACGGCGGAAGGCGACAGCTTCGAGGCGCAGCTTGAAGGGTATGACGGAATCCTGGTGCCCGGTGGTTTCGGAAAGCGTGGAATCGAAGGAATGCTGAAGGCGATCCGGTATGCGCGCGAGAAGAAGGTGCCATATTTCGGTATTTGCCTTGGCATGCAGACGGCGTGCATTGAGTTTGCTCGAGATGTTGTGGGATTGGCGGAGGCGAATTCGAGCGAGTTTGATCCGGCGACGCCGCATCGAGTGATCTACAAGTTGCGCGAGTTGCGCGGCGTGGAGGAACTTGGCGGGACGATGCGGCTGGGTGCGTGGCCTTGCAAGATCGAGCCCGGCACGCTGGCGTACAAGATTTACGGGAAGTCGGAGATCAGCGAGCGGCACCGGCATCGTTATGAATTCAATCGCGAGTACGAAGAACCTATGACGGCGGCGGGATTGCGCATTTCCGGATCCACTCCCGATGGGACGTATGTGGAGATGGTGGAGTTGCCGGATCATCCGCATTTTATTGGTTGCCAGTTCCATCCGGAGTTCAAGTCGAAGCCACTCGAGCCGCATCCGCTGTTCAGCACATTCATTGGCGCAGCGTATGAGTATGGAGTGAAGCGGCGCGCGGAGAAAGAAACGGCAGCAGTCGAGATGTTCCACCGTCCGGAACGCGTCGCGGGGCGGTAGTGTTGACAACTGACCACAGAGGCACAGAGACACAGAGAAAGAATTGAGAAATAGACTTCTCTGTGACTCTGTGGTGAAAGTTAGCGTGTGCACTCGATGATCAAACCTTTCCAAGTCGGCGATATCCATGTCGGTTCCGGCGACCTCTTTCTTATTGCCGGCCCATGTGTAATTGAGAGTGAAGAGCACGCGATTCGTATGGCCGAGATCATCAAGGGCGTGACCAAGGCGCTGGG
>Ga0181522_10001182_pt1 | contig 16346 bp, 11 predicted proteins | sample PEATcosm2014_Bin_27_FD_121103 | JGI IMG/M metagenome (GOLD analysis project Ga0181522, IMG submission 121103) | Peatland microbial communities from MTU Mesocosm Facility, Houghton, MI, USA - PEATcosm2014_Bin05_10_metaG | ecosystem: Environmental > Terrestrial > Soil > Wetlands > Peat | place... | reverse complement strand
TTAGTACTGGACTTTAATACTGAACCCAGGCCACCGCGCAAACATGGTTGCTGGCATGGTATGGCGATAAAACCGCGTCCAGGTTAGCCAACGGTGTAGGACTGAAATTCGCCGTGTCGCCCTCGCCACTGGGAACAGATGCAGGTTGAGGTTGAAATTCCACCGCCACCCCCCTCAACTCCCCGGCCTTCTTCAGCGCTTCGTAGATTCTGCTCATTTTCATTCCCTCCTGAATCAATGCGACTGCGGAAGCGAGACTCTGGGCCGGAGCATGACGATGTGGTCTTGCCCAGTATGTGATCCAATGGCAATGATCTCGCCATGATTGTTAATGGCGACCGCTTGAACGAGCTCCCATCCGGTGCCGGGCTCGAGCAACTCGTTCAAGTCGTAAAGGCGGTTGTTGCGATAAACGAAGCCGTGAAAGTTCTCATCGCCCTCGGTCAACGATCCACCAACCACCTCGCCATGATTGTTAAGGTCGCGGGCTATGCTGAACGATCCGCCCAGGGTTCCCAGCATGTTGCGAACCCCGCCTTCCTGCACAAACGCCTCAATCCGGCCCGTTTCCGGATTGAGGGACACGCCTGCGCATTGGTCGGCGTCATTCAGCGCGTGGACATCATTGCGGTTATTGTCGAAGCATCCAAGGTCGACGACTTCAAACCGCTCGACTTGATTGGCAGCTCCCTGAACGGAAGCCGGCTGTATAGCTCGAATTGTTGTCATTGGACTCAACTAATCTCCTGCAAGTCCTACCGCACTTTCGTTTGCGCACAAATAGTGGATGTGGGCCCGCAAGGAATCCAGCGCCTCCGCCAGATCCCCGGCAACGCCATCAAAAAGATGCTCCCCGGTTTTGGCGCGCCACAAGGAGTAGCTATAAAATTTATGGCGCGCCCGCGAAATCTGATTCACATCACCGTTGTAATCATTTTCCTGCACAACCCAGTTCTGCATGACGTCCTCCGCTTTCGCCCTGATGATCGTCGCCGATGAAGCTCCATCTGTAATCCCCCAAATGGGGCATTTCTGCCCATTAGGAGAGATTTCAGACCGTGGCAGCCTGAACCGTTGAGCCAATCGAGGCCCTGGCAGCGAGCCGCGACGCTTTGTCTTTTTGTGAGCGTGCCTTAGCCAACGCTTTGGCCTTCCGCTTTGCCGCCAGGCCAATGCCGACCATCCCGGTTCCCATCAAGCCCAACGCAGCGGGCTCAGGAGTGATAAGGGTGGTGGTGCCGCTGGCAAGGCTAATGGCCCCGCCGGTGTACTTTGTCGTGCTGTTGAAGTACAACTGGGTCGTGACGCCACCCACGGTTGCTCCGCCCTCCCACGTCCCGTTTACTACGCCGGTAAGGGTGTATTGGTAGTATTTGCCAAACTTACCATCGTAGACCCAGGAAATCGGAGTGCCAGCTGCTGCGTTCCCGAAAGTTCCGGTGAACAGAACTCCGCTTGGATATTGAGGATAGTTCCCGTTGGTAGTGATGATAAAGGTGCCGTCCCCGAATGTTCCGCCATTAGACAGACTTCCAGATAACAGCGCACCGGTTGTGAGTGAGAGCATGCCAAGGTTGGATGAGGGACCACCAAAGTTGCCGATAGAGTAAACGGTTGAGACGCTCGATCCGCCCGTACCATTCATTATCAGCCCGCCGGTGCCGCCCGTCGCCGTGCCGCCTGTGTTGTAAATGCACATAGCGCCAGGTGTTCCATTGAGGCAAGTGTCAGCGAAAGCCGCAACAGAAAAAAGCATTACCAATGTTAGGGGAACAAGGAGCTTGACTGCAGCGCCTCCAGGGAGATGCATCGTGCGAAGCATAGGTATTCCTCCTAGTTCAGCATCTTGATGAATAGAGCAAAGTCTGTAATCCCCCAAATGAGGTATTTGTAAGAGGATCCACGTCAGCCGTTTTGCAAAGGGGATAGCCAGTGGCTGGCTTGAGGGAGGAAGGAATGCAGCTCTTGGGCAGGAATCCGAGCAGTCGGGCTAGTTCTCCGTCTGCGAAGGGATGACAAGAGTTGGCGTGGCCACGTGGGAGGTGATCGCGGTAACCTCTACTGGGTCGTTGACTCCATGGAGCCTCTACCAGTTTGCCGCGCGATAACCTCTAGCTCATCAACTGAGACTTTCCTACGTTGTGAACGTGCCTGAGATAACGCTTTGACCGCCGCCTCACTGCCAACCCAATTCCTACGATTCCCGTTCCCATCAAACCCAGCGCAGCAGGTTCGGGGGTCACGACCGGTGTGTTGACGTAGCTGATGCCACCCGCATTCGTTATCGACTGTGTTCCCCCGTTGTACGGCCCGATCGTCGTGTAATACACCTGCACAGTGGCTCCTGTAACCGGACCAATGCCGTTGGGGCCCCAATTTCCTGAAATGTTTCCCGAAAGATCGTACGTGCACGTCACGCCTGAAGTGCAGGGCGCGCCGCCTGGACCGCCAATCAAATTCCATGTGATATTGCCGGTGAAGGCGCCGTTGAATATCAGCCCGTTGGTAATGCCGTTGTAGGTTCCTGTCAGGACGAACGAAGAACCACTGGAGCTGAAAATCCCCCCACCTGCCAGAGTTCCCGATGTCAGGGTGCCGGTTGTGAAGTTCAATGTTCCAAGACCACTACTGTTGGACTCCCAACCTATACTGGTTACCTCGGAGCCAGAGAGAGAAAGAGTCGCCTGGCCAATGCCGGTCCCGCTCTGAGTCGTGTTGCCGCCAGTGTTGATGAAGCAGGTTTCGCTTGAAGAGTTGGGGCAATGATAGACTCCGTTCGCCTTCGCGGTTATCGGTGCCAATAAAGCCAACACGCCTACCAGAAAAACCGCAAACCCCCGGATCGAAAGCCTTGCTGGAGCTACCATGGGCGTACTCCTCCTAGTTCACACTCTCGGGCAATCCGGAATCTGTGTAATCCCCTAAATGAGGTATTTGTAAAGATCAGCGGCTGCCATCGTGCAGAAGGGCGCAATCCGATTGCTTGAAGTAGGCGGAAATGGAGTTCTCGGGCGGTAACGCGAACAGGCGGGCAGCGGTTGTCGCGCGGCTCCGCCTGCGGAGGATTCTGTCAAGATTCACAGTGCGAGGCTCACACTGCCAGAACAGGCGGGGCGCACGTGTCGGCCTTCGCGAAGATGCGTTTGAGTTGCGTCCTGGCCGCGTGCGAGGTAATCGAGAGTTCCGCTGCGGACTCTTCGAGACATTTTCCACTCAGAAGCCGCTTCGCCAGCGCCGCCTGCCTGCGGGTAAGGCCGTTGAGTCTACGAAGGCCCGCTTTCCCTGCGTTGTTCGCGTCATCGCACGCCGACACCGGAGCGGCCCCGTTCTCTTTGTGCGATTCGCAGTTCAGGCTGGTGACGGAGGGCATCTGGTCAATATCACCGGCAGGACAGTCTTCGTCTCGGAGGCTGGAGAATTTACTGGCTTCGTTAGCAGTTACCGCCTCGTGCAACGGCTTTGGCAGCAGATGAATTTCGCGGGACGGTTCCGCTGTCACTCTAGAATTGGCCAATGCCGGACCGGTCAACGCAGGCGCTACTTTCGTCTTGCGTCCCTCGCTTTTGGACAATTGGCGAATTGGCTTAGGCATCGGCTTACCAGAACCTGTGCACTACCTAACGCTTGTACCTAGCAAGTTTCGCTGAAGCTGATTGCGACAGAATGACGGACTTTCGGGGCGATTTGACGTTGTTCAGAGATGTAGCGCGCTTACAGAACAGTCAGCAACATCCGCACCACCAGTTCGGGCTGGCGATGCGTGTCGGTCTTCATAAATATTCGTTTCAGGTGAGTTCTTGCCGTGTGCGGACTGACGAAAAGCTCTGACGCTGCGTCTTCAATGGACTTTCCTTGAATGAGTTTGGCAGCCAGACTGGCCTCTCCGCGAGTAAGACCATAGAGGCTGATCAGCGATCGCTCGTCCACTACCAGTCCAAGGTCCTGATCATACAGCCTGAGAAGAGCGGTTCTCTGTTCGGAGCCTCGCCAGCACTCCAGCCCCGGACCGGGAACCACCCGCACAATCAGGGAAGTGTGCGCCGTTTTGCGTTCAACGGTAAACGGCGACTCTTTCGGTTCTCCCGCATCGGGACAGGTGATTGCATCGCGCAGCAGTTTGTGGAGCAGACGTGTGTCAGAAACGCGATCGGCCACTAAACCAGAACGCGTCACCGAAATGCCGTCTTTCTTTTGCAGAATGGCTAGAGCAGCACGATTGGCAATCTGAGGATGGCCCTCCGGCGTAACCAGAAGTGCGCCGTGATGCACCAGTTCGAGTCCATAGGTGAGCGCCAGCAGAACGTCACGCGGGGGGCTAAACGCACCTGCACCCGGAATGGGCGTAGCAAAACCGACTGGCGGGCTCGGCTCGTGAGAGCCAGCACCAGAGTCTTCACGCAAGGGGGGGAAAGGAGAACCGGGCATGTCAGAACTCTTAATATTAAATTATTATCCAGCTACGACATCGATTTCTTGTAACAAACTTCGGACGAGGAAGTCTCCTCCAAAATTGTTTCGCGAATGCAACTTTCACATGAACAGAATATGAATTTTTGTGCACGATGTTGAAACTCAGCAACCTTTCGAGACCCTTCCAGAACGCGCGCCCATTATAGGAAAGCACGCGAAAGTGTCAACAGAAAAGTGTGAATAGAGAAGAAAGTTAGGTGGCTTAAAGTTTCCACAGCCTCGCCGCATTACGTCGATTCTCTCAATACCGCGAGGAATCAAGAAATCAGAGGCAACACCGTAGGCAGATTCGGACTGGTTTTCGAGAGCCGGATTTTTCCGTTCCCAAGGGGCAGGCCGCAACCTGAAGCTCGCGATGAATCTCGTTTTTGATTTTTCTATTAATCGGACACTTGAGCGTGTTCTCGCGCCAGCAGTAATCCGTACCCTCTCACCTGTGCAATTTCGCTATTTCCTCCTGCTTTCACATTGGTGACGTGTGCAGGAACTGTCCCATTGGCCGATGGCTGCCTGCACACTCCGTTGACGAGAATTTAAGTGGTTGCCCGATGTACTTCTGGTCCCGCGGGCATGTGAACCATCGGAACCTGTTCGGCCCCCAGCGCGGCATTTGACACTATTGGCATGCGACTCCCCCAGTCCAGCAGTCAGCCTCTTTCTATTCGTTTTGTATCCATCGTCAGTCTTTTAACTCTTGCCGCCACGCTGCCATTGTATGGGCGTCAGGCGACAGGCCACCTGACCTCCTCGCCGCAGAACCTTCGGTATGGTCAAGTCACGGTGGGTCAGGCAGAAACCGAACAAGCAGTCCTGACGAACACGGGCGACGCCAGCCTGACGATTTCGGCCATCAGCGCGAGTGCATCCCAATTCGGCGTATCTGGCGTGAATTTGCCGGTGAGTTTGGACGCCGGCCAGAGCGTCACAATCGACGTCACCTTTACTCCCACGGCAGACGGGTTGATCGACCAGTACATCACCGTCAGCAGCAACGCGCAGAACCCAAGCCTGCAGATCGACGTCGCAGGCATCGGCGTAAAAAGCCAACCTCTAACGCCTTCGCCCTCGAGCCTGTCTTTTGGGCCTGTCGCGGTTGGACAGAGCGCAACCAGTTTGGTGACTGTGACCAATTCTCAGAACAGCAGCGTAACCGTGATGGCGTTTCAGATGGACGGCGCCAGCTTCTCCGTGAGCGGTCCCCCGGTTCCCGTGACCCTTGCCACGGGCCAAAGTATTACGCTGAACATTTCTTTCACGCCCAAAGCGATTGGTGCGGATGCTGGTGGCGTGCTGCTGTCTGGCCCCGGCTTGAAAATTCCCCTGAATGGAACTGGAGCCGTCATCGGGCAGCTTACGATTTCTCCAACGGCGCTCAGCTTTGGCAGCGTAAATATCGGGGTCACGACGACCCAGCCCGCCAGTTTAACGGCAACCGGCGGAGCGGTAACCATCTCCTCCATCAGCAGCAGCAACTCACAATTCTCGCTCGCCGGAGTTTCCCTGCCGCTCACCGTCAACGCGAACCAGACGGTGGGATTTGACGTGGTTTTCGATCCGACGGTGGCCGGGGCCGATACGGGCTCGCTGACCTTCTCGGGTAATTCCAATACGATCAGCGAGCCGCTCGGCGGTACGGGAGTGCAACCGACGTACAGCGTGAACCTGTCGTGGAACGCCAGCTCGTCGGTCGTTGGATACAACGTCTATCGCGGCATCATGCCCGGCACCTATTCCAAGATCAATTCGGCTCTCGACCCGAATACGGCGTATACAGACAGCACCGTGGTTGCAGGAACGACCTACTACTACGCGGCCACATCAGTGAATTCCAGCGGACAAGAGAGCACATATTCCCCGCCGGTGGAGATTGCGGTTCCGTAGTCAGGGAAGACTGCCTGCACCGGCACCACGAGTTCATGGCACGCTGCGGCGATCGCAGAATTGATTCGGCAAAGAATGGTCCCGCGTCGAACGCTGACGCGGGACCATTCTCGTTTACGGCAGGTAATAACGGAATGATGTGAAAATCATGCCGTCCAAGCCCTCTGGAGATACACCTGGCGCTGAAGCTCCCAAGGGGCCAACGCCAGACCACGTCTGACGAGTCACGTAGGAGTACTGCGTACCGAACTGGAACTTGCCTCTCGGCCCGCTGTAAAAGCGGTACCAGAAACCAAGCGTTCCCTCAACCACGACGCGCGTGTCGGCCGTGCAGCTCGAGAGTGAACCCGGGTTGAAACCATTGGTGAGAGCAATGGTGGGAGCCGGCTCGGTGTAGCAGCCTTTGTTGGAGAACTGCGGCGAACCGTAGCCGACGTATGCGTTGGTTGCAGTGTTGAAATCGTAAGCGCGGCCGTCATATTCCACGCCGGTGTACGCGTAGACATCCAGTTTTTTGCCGTGCCACTCGAGCGTTCCCAGGCCCTGCCCGTTTCTGATCAGGTCAGGATTACCGTTAGCATGAATGGACAAATCAGCGAGGTTTGAGGGGCCGTAGCGGCCCACTCCCTCACCACCGAAAAAGTGCAGACCGAACACGATGTGCTTGTTGTCGAAATTCCAGCGAGCGTTCGCACCGATAGCCCCGCCATTTTTCGAGACGTTATAGGCATCCGCACCGCTGGGACCTGTGACCGCGGTATTGGTCGGGCAGGGTCCGGTAGTGCCGAGAATAAAGTTCGCGCAGGGGAAAACGCGATCGCGGAAGCGGTCATACAGGCCGAATATCTCGTAGTGACCAAAGCCAGGATCGATAGCCACCTTGGCGATGATATCCGGCGATGGATTGAAGGTGTACGTCCCGATCGGGCTGCAACTCGTGTAGTAGGTGGGAGTGGTTGCGCCCGTGGGAGTGTAAGAACTGGTCGTGCAGGCGCTGACAGCGGCGTTGTAGCTGTTGGTGGCGCCCGCCGAGCCGAGCAGGAAGTTGTCGGGATTGCCGTGAGTGGTAAGCGTGCCTTGCGCATTTTCCATGGCCACGGCGAACGCCAGTTTGTCGTGGAAATTCTTGGTTACGCGAATGCCATACTGGCGAGCGAAAGTAAACCCGACGTTATACTGCGGGTCGATGGTCATGGGGCGAGCATCATTGGCTCTGCCCAAATCGTCAGAGGGACCGATCCCGGCCTTATTCTCGGTCAGCAGACTCCATGCCTGGCCGCCGAGAAAGCTCCATCCATTATCGAATTTGGCTTGGCCCCACGCCTGGCGAAGGCGAAGAGTGTAGCTATTCGTCTGAGTGTTGGTGGAGGTAGTGCCGGCGGAGAGAAAGTCAGCGGACAGATAGCTGGAGAGATCTACATTCCCCAGACGCCCATCAACGTAGACGGTCGGCCTGGACTGGCGGGCTGTGCCGAAGAACTCCGACAACTGGCTCTGCGAAGCGCCCGGCATGGTGAGGTTATTAAATGGGGTCGGAATATCGGACCCCAGGGCACGCGACCGGCGCACAAATGCGGCTTCAGCGAAGCCGCCCGGAGTAATGGTGATGCCCTTGAAGCGAATCGAGATGTTGCTGTGCATCGGATTGGTGTCCTGAACCGGTGCCGTGTCTTGCAGGTTCATGCCACTCGGAGTGGTATCTTGCTGAACCGTCACAGCCGCCGGCGTAAGCGCAGCAATCTGTTGCGGGGCAGCTGGGACCGAGGGAGCTGGTATCTCGGTGCTCACCGCCTTGATGTCAGCTGGCGCAGCGGAGTGCTGCTCCCGCCATGCCTGCTCAGTCCGCAGTTGCTGCTTGAGTTCGTCAATTTCTTTCTGCTGCGCAGCCAGCGCATCTTTTATTAACGCCTGGACATCTGCGGCTGTAACTGGCGGTGGGGGCGCCGATGCCGCAGCCGCATTCGCAGCCGGTTTGGTCTCCGGACCCTCGGCCCACCCATTAGCAACAAGAACTGCGAAGGTGAGTGCCATGACCAATAACTTTTTAGTTGTTTTCATTGGAAATACAGTCCTCTCTTTTTTTTAAATTTTTGAATTCAACATAAACTTTTCAGCGGAATCGGAACTCTGGGCGTGTGCTTTGCGGCAGGCCTCGCTCGTTTGCCCTTAATCTCGCCTGCTGGCAAGGCGAGATTGCCACCGGTAAAAAAGATTTGCGCCAATGCATTTACGGACCAGACTCGTCCCGCCATCGCTCGTTCGGGGCGCCCGAAGGCTCCGAAACAACGAGGCTCAGGCTTGACGCAGAGCAATTCTGTCGAAAGATTTCATTGAACCGTTACTTGCGCTGTGCTGGTTACCGAACCGAGAGTCGCAGTGATTGTAGGCGTTCCGCTAGCCAGGCCCGAGACAAGTCCTGTTTGATAACCCACGGTCGCGGCAGCTGCGTTGGAGGACGACCAATTCACCAGTGAGGTGAAATCCTGAGTAGTGCCGTCAACGAAAGTGCCGGTGGCTGTGAGCTGCGTGGAGGCGCCGACTGCCACTGTCGCAGTTGCAGGAGTAACCGCAATTGAAATCAGGGTGGGCAAAGCGACCGTGAGATTGGCGGTCGCGCTGACGCCGGTCCATTTGGCTGTGATGGTCGACTGTCCCACTCCTTGTCCTGTTACTGCGGGGGACTTCGGGCCCGCGACGGTGGCCACAGTCGAGAATTCGGATGTCCACGTGGTTAAGGCGCTGAGGTCCTGGGTAGAACCATCACTAAAGGTGCCGATGGCTGAAAAAGTAATAGTCGCTCCCGGCGTTATGAAGGCGGGCGCTGGCGTTATCGCGATCGAACTCAGTGTGGCGGAGGTAACGGTAGCCGCGGTCGACCCAGCAATGGAGCCTAGCTTCGTAGAACTGGTCGCGGTCACGGTGACGGATCCCGCGGATGTTCCGGTAACCTCACCTTGATTTGCTGTGGCCGCTCCCGTCCCGTCCTGAATCGTCCATTTCACCAGGCTGGTCAGATCTTGAGTGCTTGTATCGCTGAACGTCCCGGTCGCCGTGTAACTGAGCCTGGTAGTGGCAGCCAGAGAAGCGTTGGCTGGGGACACAGCAATCGATTGCAAGGTGGCATCGCTGACCGTCAGCGTAGCCGGCGTGATTGCGGAGAATGTCCCGATGGTCGCGCTTATCGTGGCCGTAGCCGGTAGTTGCACTCCCGTGGTGGCTGCCGCTGTGAAAACATTGGGCTCTACACCATAGTCCGCCGCAACCGCGTAGTTGGAAGACGACCAAGCCGTGACCAGACTGGTAACATCGCGCGTGCTGCCATCATTAAACGTGCCAAGCGCAGAAAACTGCACCTCGCTGTTGTTCGCGATGGTGGGAGCGGCGGGCAGAATCGATACCGAGACCAGATCTGATAAATCGATCGTGGCGGCTGCAGTTGCGGCCGCGCTTGCGCTTATGCCCTGACCGTCCGCGTTTGGCGCCTGGGTGAACGTGGCACTTACCGTTTCGTTCGGCCCCAACCCCTCGCCGATTAGAAGGCCGCTATTGGACGCGATAAACGGCACCCCCAAGCTCCATGAAATTCCGACTGGCGTAGAATTAGCCGGCGTCACCGGCGGCGAGTTGGTCACATCCTGGGTGGTCCCATCGCTAAAGGTCGCGATTGCGCTGAACTGCTGTTGGTTTAAGTATCCGACGTCCGCCGTAGCTGGTGTAACTGCCAGCGAGGCCACCGTCGCTCCCGTAACGGTTAATAGCGCGCTGTTGGAAACACTTCCTGACGATGCACTGATGACCGCAGTGCCAGGGTACCAACCCGTTACCAAACCCTGCGTCGGTGACGTGTTGCTCGCCGTCGCCAATGTTGTCCCGAGGCAGGTCCATTGCGCCGTCGCAGTCAGGTCCTGAGTGCTTCCATCGGAATAGATTCCCGTGGCGGTGAACGCTTGCGCGGTGTCTTGCGCAATGGATGCTGTGGCCGGGCTGATCTGGATGGACTGCAAAGTGGCCGGCCCACCCCCACCACCACCCCCGCCGCCACCAGAAGTCGTCGAACTCGAACTCCCGCCGCAACCTGCGACAAATAATGAATACGTCACGGCAAAGACAAGGCACAACCGTCGCATCACAGTTCCTCTGGGAAATCTGAGAATCAGAAACTATACCCTCCGTCTGCCGTTCCCTTGATGAATGTTAGGTTAAAAAAGCAGGGACACCTGTGGCGACGGCCGTGAATACGGGCTATGCGGCCGTGCCAATCCACGGGATGGCAGCATGGCTCGTTGGTGAATTCATCGAGTTTTAACCGGAGAGTAACAATGCCGTCACAGCCTCAGGGCTACACTGTGCGGCCAAACAATAATTGAAAACCGAGCGTGCTATTTTGTACGCTGTGGTTCAGCGCCGAATAAATTGCTTTCGTTCACGCCTCCAGGAGATTTGTGAGAATACTCGCGTCAGCTTTATTTGTGCCGCTATTGCTGTTGACAGCTTGCGGCCGGGGAAATCCTTCCACCATTTTGTCTGGCACCAACAACGGTCCGCTGAGCGGCAACTGGCAACTGAATCTCTTGCAGCAGTATCCGACAGCAAGCGCAGGTGCACTTTTTGCCTCCGGCTTTCTGGTGCAGTCGGATAATGCGCTGACAGGAAGTGTTCAGGGCCCTGACGCCAATTCGAATGCATGTTCGGGTGTTGGGGTGGTAGCAGGGACGGTAAGCGGCCAGAACGTGACCTTTACCGAAAATCTTGGAGGCACGGTTTACACGTTCACCGGAGCCATTGCAACTGACAACCAGTCAATGTCCGGCGATTATCAGGCTTTGGGCGGAGCTTGCTTCTCATTTCCCACTAGTGGCACGTGGAACGCCTTACTGATTCCGCCGGTAAACGGAAACTTCACGGGAACCTTCTCGAATTCAGAGTACATGATTGCGTTTACCGGCCTCAGCACTCCACCCCCGGTTGCCGTATCTGGCTCGCTGTCGCAGAGTGCGATGAGCGAGGGCGTCAGTAGTGCGAGCATAACAGGGACCATCACCGCGGTCGGATATCCGTGTTTCAGCACGGCGACGTTGGTGGGGACGGTGAGCGGACAAAATGTACTTCTGGCGATTTATTCGTACAATGGTGAACAAATTGGAACCTTAGGTCCGCTGGTTGTCTCTTCGGGTTCCAGCGGCCCAACCCTCACGGGTGGAGCAGGCAGTTTGACTCTCGGTGTTACAACCAAGTTTGTGTCCTCCGGACCCTGTCCGGCAATCGGCTCGCCCCCGCTTGTTCAGGACGCGGCTCAAGCACAATTGCAGATCACGTCTCCCTAATTCTCGAAGTGAACTTCGGAATAGCAAAACTGGCATTTGGGCCCGAAATATCCCCGATATCCTAGCCAGGTTCACAATGCAAGTTGGGAACAAGGCACTAGAAGCTGAATTTCAACGCCAGCTGCAGAGTGCGCGGGCGATGCGCGTCTACGGGATGCAGGAAGGAACTTCCAGTGAGGCAATCCGAACCACCTGGAAAATAAGCGCCGGCGGAATAGTTCGATCCTCCGTAGCAACTGATAGAGTTGCTGCCGGTGTTGCCCAAATCAGGGTTGTAAATGCGGAACTGCGTATGATTGAAGACGTTGAACGCCTCCGCGCGAAATTCAAATTCGCCTTCGCGAATCGGAAAATGTTTCACCAGCGACGTATCGAAGTTTAAGCGGTCCGGATTATTCAGAAAATTTCGTCCGGCATCCCCGAAAGTAAGGCCGCGAGGCGCTACGAATTCGTTGGGATTCCCGAGCAGCGGACCGAAGCTGCTGGCATTCGACTTCAGTGCTGGAGGAGCTGCGTTGATGGCCAGATCGGGATACGAGTAAGCCGATGTGCTTCCATTTTGCCTGCCATATGCGTTCGCCACGCCTGCGTTGTCTGATACGCCGATTCCCGTAGTGGAAGCATTGTTAATCACGCTGAACGGTGTCCCCGATTGATACGTCGTGATCCCCGACAATTCCCATCCATCACCAACCGCGCGCATCAGCCGCGAAGGCGCGCTGGAAACCGGCGCATCCTTTCCATTGCCGCCATCCTCAAGCGGATCGACAAGGTCCCTTTGCAATGCGCTGCCAAATTTCGGCAAACTCCACACGTAACTGATGTTCACCAAATGCCGCTGATCAAAGTTGGAACTCGCCCGATTTGATCGCAAATCGAGAGTGTTGACGAAAGTGGGATCGGTACGGTCGGAAGAGTCGTCGATGGAGTGGCTGTATGAGTATGCGACGCCGGCCGTCAGCGGCCCTCGGGTGCGTCGAATCGTGGTTTGAAATCCGTTGTAGATGGAATCGGCCCCATTTTGCAGAGAGAAAATCGCTCCGATCCCGGGGTACGGCCGGAACGCATTCGCCACGGGAATGGATGGTGTTGCACCTGTTAAAAAGCCCTGACAGGCCACTTGCAGATTGACCGACGCGGGATTATTAGGAGTAACGACCGCACCGTTCTGTAAGGTGAAAACGCCAGCCGGATTGTTGCAGTCGCTATACGCTGCCCCCGGGACATTCGTGAGGATAGGCTCGTGCAGCGCAAACGGATTGTACTGCGGGGCAATCGGAGGCAGCTGATTCAAATTACGCTCTACCGTGAGGTCCGTTCCCTTGCTGCCGACATAGGCCAACGTACCTACGAAATTGTGCGGCAGCTCGCGCTCGACGCTCAAACTCCACTGTTGCGTGTAGGAGTACTTGGTATTCGTAGGAACGGATGTGACATTGAGAGGAAAAGCGCCGGGAAGCGATACCCCTGTACCCCCGGTTAGAACATTGAGATTGCAGCTCGTCGTAAAATTTCCGATGCATGCATAGCCTGCGGGGAAGGGCTGGGTCATGCTTAGCACATCGGGAGCGCTCCCTTCCAAAGAGCCGGTATTCGCTTCGTCGCCGGTGCCGTGCTCAAAGAAAATACCGTAGCCCCCGCGAATCGATGTTTTCCCATCACCTTTTGGATCGAAGGCGAAACCAAAGCGCGGCGCAGGATTGAATATGTGACTTTGTACGCAGCCAAAAGGAACTCCGTGTTCACCGCACTGCACTATTCCATTGGTGATCCTGGGATCCAGATTAGCCAGGTCCAGTGGAATCGGGTCCTTACCAGGCAAGCCGATCAGTTGACCCGTAAAAGGATCGACTTTAACTTGGGAAGCCAGTGTCTGGCTGAAAAACTGGGGCTCCCAGTTGTAGGCCTGCAGGTATTTCTCATGGTAGTTTCCAAATAAACTCAAGCGCAGGCCCAGGTTCAGCGTAAGACGATGAGTCACCCTCCAGTCGTCTTGAAGATAAGGCTCCACTATTTCGTAGCGGTTGTAATAGCGTAATTGCGTGCTGTCCTGGGTGTAGCTCTCAAGGGCATTTCCACCACCCGTAACGGGATTTCCGCCGCCAGACAGTGCGCTGCCATTGTTGTAAAGAAAGTTCGCAAATGCGTTCCCAGTGTTTCCGACGCCACCATTCACGTTGCTGACCATCAATAGACCCTGCACATCGCCGGTGGCCGCTTCCAAAGCTCCGTTGGTCTCATTTTTTTGCGCAATCACATATTGCAATCCAAATTGGAAAGTATGTTTGTTGAGCGCTTTGGTCACATTGTCGCGAAAGTTGTACGTTGGGTTGGTATGCTCCCAAGGCATATAAGAAGGATCGACCGTAAAACCGGCCCCTCCATACTCCTGGTTGTTACCTACTACCTCGAGTCCAGGGGCCTTGCCGCCAAATCCATTATTGAATAAGTAGCCCATGGGGCACACGGCAGGAGCATTCACGGCGGCGGTGCACTGCCCCACCATGGTGGGATTGCCTAATCCCGCCGGACGCTGATAATTCGCTCCACCCGGCCCATTCACATCTGCCAGGGTAATGTGCGAGTCGTTGTAACTGAAAACAGCTTCGTTCAACAACGAAGGAGTTATGGTCTGCGTAATGCGGACCATCATATCGATTCCAGGCCCAACGAATTTGTTCTGCACCGTGGGGAAGGTGTTGGTGACGGTCCCCCAATTGGGGATGGGCGTTACCGTGTCCCATGAATCGTGAATGTAGCGAAACGTAGCGCGGGTCTTCGCATTGAAATTATGATCGATGCGGAACAATTCTTCGCGCCAGTGGGTAGGCTCCGAGATCACCGCATCGTAGCAGGGCATAATAAGCGCCCCGGTGGTGTGATCCGTCTGACCCACCAGGCTTGAGTTACAGCCAGTAAAAGCATTAGGCACAGGAATCAGGTTTTGATTAAGGATTGCCAAGGCGTTCGGATCGAGCCCGGCGTTTGTAGCAGCTCCAATGTCGCTGGGATTCGCCAGGCTGTTGTAAATCGTAGCGCCGTTGGGCTGGACCGTGTCGAACAGTAACCCATATCCGGCACCACTCCCCACTCCCAGCGGCACCTGTGGACAGTCGGGATACAAATTAGTCGGGAACAGGTAAGCCGTCGCTCCAGCGGACGGATCAAGCTTCAACTTACCAAGATCTTGAGGATCGTTCGGATTCGGACAGACGTCGCTAAAATTGCCTTGCCGCTCTGCCAGCGTCGGCACGGCGTGATTAAAGTTCGGCTGCAACTCGCTGGGCGATTTTTCAGTACGGTATTCCTCGGAGAAAAAAACGAACGTCTTGTCCTTGTTCGTGTTGTAATGACCCGGAATCCACAGCGGGCCGCCGATGGTGCCGCCAAAATCGTTTCTGCGGTAGAGCGGCGCCTTTGGTGTTTCGTCGAAATAATTCCGTGCGTTCATCGCCTCATTGCGGAAAAACTCGTAGGCATTGCCATGCCACTTGGCGCCGCCTGACTTTGTAGTCACCTCCACCGTGCCCGACGCCGTTCGTCCATATTGCGCGCCGTAGTTGGAGGTGAGTACCTTGATCTCCTGAATGGCATCCAGACTGGGATAAACCATCAGCGTGCTTTCGGCTCCGCTCAAACCGGCGTTCAACACGTCGCTGCCATCCACTTCAAACGAGTTGTATTCCACGCGGCCGCCGTTCACGCTGTATTTCACGCTGCCTTGCACTCCCACTTTGGCTTCATCCTGTCCTGTCTGATTGCTCACGCCGGGAGTCAATGTGATCAGCTGTGTGAAATTGCGACCATTCAGTTGCAACTCTGTTACTTCTTTCTGCGTGATAGTTCCGGAAACCTCGGCGTTTTCTGTTTCCACTTGCGCCGCGCCTCCCGCAGTTACGTTCACTTCCGTCTTTTCTCCTCCCGCTTCCAGCGACGCATCCATGGGAATGGTTGCACCAGCAGTAACGGTGAGTGCGGAGGTTTGGAACGCTTTGAAATTCGGTGCGGAGACCGACAAATCGTAGGTGCCCGGCGGCACTCCACTGATGGCATACACTCCCTGGGCGCTGGTGGTGGCCGTCTGTTTGAATCCAGAGGCGTTCGTAATCGTGACCGTGGCGCCGGCAAGAACGGCGCCCGTCTGGTCAGTTACGGTACCAGTCAGCGTGGCCGTCTTCGCGTCTTTATTGACGATGATTGACGTCGCCGCAGGCGCAGTCTGCACCACGTTTGCCGGAGCTACGCCGGGCGGCGGTGCCGGCATGACAGGAGCTACGTAGAGCCAGTTCACGCCACTGCTTTGAGATTCTGCCGGGGCAGCGGCTTTCTGCTCTGCGCCGCCTGCCTCTGCCGCGGGTTGATTGGCGCCCGGAGTTTGCTCCGCAGCGGCTGCTTCAGAAACTCCAGGCTCCATCAGCACGTCAAGGGGAACCGAATCCCCCGCAGCCAGAGGAATGCCCGAAACTTCGAAATTCTTGAATCCCCTGGCGACAACAGAAATCGTGTAGGTTCCCGCCGGCAAACTGCCTATCCAATATTTTCCTTTGCTGTCTGACCTTGCCGTTTGGCTTATGCCGGCCGCATTTTTTACGGAAACAGTGGCCCCGGCAATGGGTTTACTGGATTTATCGCCAACCGTACCGCTGACCGATGCAATGCTCTCCTGGGCTG
>Ga0181522_10001179_pt1 | contig 16385 bp, 5 predicted proteins | sample PEATcosm2014_Bin_27_FD_121103 | JGI IMG/M metagenome (GOLD analysis project Ga0181522, IMG submission 121103) | Peatland microbial communities from MTU Mesocosm Facility, Houghton, MI, USA - PEATcosm2014_Bin05_10_metaG | ecosystem: Environmental > Terrestrial > Soil > Wetlands > Peat | place... | reverse complement strand
TGACGGGGTTGTGGACGTTGGCCAATTCGATGCATTCGGTGCGGTCATTTCACACTGCGACATTGCTGCTCAACGGCCAGGTGCTCGTGGCCGGAGGGGAGAGCCCCGCCCCCAATGGCGCCGCTGAAATCTTCGATCCCGTCGCGGGAAGCTGGACACCCACTGGCGCGCTGAACACGCCGCGCTTTGGGCATACCGCCACGTTGCTGCCCAACGGCCAGGTGCTGGTCACCGGCGGATATGACACGAATGAATTGCAATCCGTGGAAACCTACGATCCGTCCACCGGGATTTGGACCACAAACAACCCGATGAATTTCATCCGCCAAGGGCACACGGCCACGCTGCTGTCCAACGGCAAGGTTCTCGTGGCGGGCGGTTACAACATCATTAGCCGCCACACCAGCTACCTCTCCTCCGCGGAACTGTACGATCCCTCCAACGGCACCTGGACAGTCACCGGCCCGATGAATTTCGCGCGGGAGTATCACACGGCCACACTGCTGCCCAACGGGCAGGTGCTGGTGGCCGGGGGAGACACTGGCACGGTGCTGGCCAGCTCGGAATTATACAACCCGGCCACCGGGACCTGGTCATTGACCAACATTATGAATACAGCGCGATCGTACGCCGCCGCAACGCTGCTTCCCAATGGCAAGGTGCTGGTGACGGGCGGTTCCCTTGGCGGGCTTGGAGCAAGTCTGACGAACGCCGAACTATTTGACATGGGGCTGGGCTTCAACGCGGCCTGGCAGCCGCAAGTCGGCGCGCTGGCCTCTCCGCTCACGCTGACGGGAACGCTCGTGGTCACCGGCGCGCAATTCCGCGGAATTTCCGAGGCCTCCGGGGGGAATTCATCCCAGGATTCGCCGGCTGACTATCCGCTGGTGCAGTTGCACAGCCTCGTCAATGACCAGACCGTATTTTTGCCCTCGACAAATTGGACGGCCAATTCCTGCGTGGTGGCAACGCCCACGAACGTACCGCCCGGCTACGCCCTCGTGACCGTCTTCGTCAATGGCATTCCAAGCCAGTCTTCCATCGTAAGCGTCCCCAGGCCAACCGCCAACGTTACAGTCATCGTCTCGAGCAATCTGGCCGTGGTGCCGGCCACCGGCTACGGTCTTCACACCTCGGTTTATGCCAACACCTTTGGCGACCCGGCGCTGCCGGCGGATTTGAATCAAGGCGGCGTGAGCGTGTTGCGTTACCCCGGCGGCGGTTACGCGGATGAGTTTCACTGGTCGGTGTCGCGGCCCGCGCTCGGCAGCGCCAATGGTTTCGGCCTGTCACCGTGGTGGGGCCAGGCGGGGAACTACGGCTACATGGGAGGGAACACCGACTTTGGGGGTTTCGTCAGCTTGCTCACCAACGCGCAGTGCCAGGCGCTGATTACGGCGAACTTCGGTTCGGGACAAACGTGGAGCACGAGCGGCCATACCAGCTTGACCATCCCAGGGACCAACGCCGAACCACCCGAAGCCGCCGCCTGGGTGGCCTATGCAAATGCCAACACAAATATTTACGGCACGACAAACGACGTCACACTAGGCACGGATTCGCAAGGGAACAACTGGGGAACCGCCGGCTATTGGGCCATGCTGCGGGCGGCTACGCCACTGGCCACCGACGACGGCTACAACTTTCTGCGTCTGGGCCGCAAGGCTCCCCTCGGCATCAAAGACTGGGAGATCGGTAACGAAACGTTCGGTACCGGCTATTACGACGCGTGGGGCGACAACGGTTACTCGTTGAATTACGCCGTGCCGTATCCGTACACGACCTATCCGCGCTACGGCAACCCCAACCTTTCGCCGGCCACCTATGGCGAGTGTGTGAGAGGTTTTTCGCTGCTCATGAAGGCGGTTGACCCGACCATCAAAATCGGCGTGGTCTCCTCCACGCCGCCGAACGATTACAGTTGGGACAGTTACGCGGGACAGCATTGGACGCCGCAAGTGCTGGCCCAGTGCGCCAGCAACATTGATTTCGTCATCGCGCATTCTTATCCCTACAACGGCAACCTCGACGATGGGAGCGGGTTGCTGCCCATCCCGGCTTCGCTCTATCCGGCGATGATCAATGGTACGGGCACGCACTCCGGCACCGACGCCGGGTTGCGGGACGAAATAGCCGCATACCGCACCGACGCTACCAACGTGCAGATTTTCATCACGGAATTCGGCTACAGCGGCAGCCTCACCAATTCGGTGAACGGCGCGCCCGTCATGGGACCGGTCAACGCGCTGTTTGCTGCCGACAGTTATGCGACGTGGTTGGAACTCGGCGTCGCCAACGTGGACTGGCTGGAGATGAGCGCCGACAACTACCTTGGCGGCTCCGACGTGCCCGGCGGCGTTTATTACGCGGTGCAGATGGCGCATGAAATGGCGGGTTCCGGAGACCAATTCGTCGTCGCGTCTTCGGATACGCCGTCCCTGCGCGCGCACGCTGCGATCCAACAAAGCGGAAAAGTCGGCCTCATGCTCCTCAACGAAAATCTTGCGAACAGCCTGACGGTGAACGTGTCGATCCCAAACGTGAACCTCGCGGGTTTGGCGACGCGAATTCAATTCGGCGCACCTAATTTCAACGGCACAAACGGAGACCCAAATATTCCCCTTTCCCCACCGGCGACCGACACGCTTTCCGTCTCCAACCATTCATTGAGCGTTACGCTGCCGCCGTACTCGATGGCAGTTTTGACCATTCCTATTTTGGGCAACACTCCGCCCGTGCTCGCCGCCATAAGCAACCGCATCGTGAATGCCGGCCAGACAGTCGCCTTCACCGCCAGCGCTACAGACACCAATCAACCACCGCCCTTGCTAAGCTTCGGACTGCTTGCCGGCCCGACCAACGCGACACTCACCCAACTGAACAACAACAATGCGAGCTTCTCATGGCGTCCGCTCGTCACGCAGGCGAATTCGACGAATAATTTTACCATCAAGGTATCCGATTACGGCACGCCGCCCCAGAGTGCCGCGCAAAGTTTTTCCATTGTCGTCAATCCGCTTTCCCCGCCCGGCATCAACGACATTTCATTGTCCGGCGGACAGTTCAGCTTCAGTATCAGCGGCCAGAGCGGGCCGGATTACGAAATTGAAACTTCCACCAACCTCACACAATGGAGCAGCGTCATTATCAGCAATTCGCCCGCGTTGCCGTTTAACTGGGTGGACACAGCGACCAATTCGCCGCAGCGCTTCTACCGCGTTAAACTCGGCCCGCCGCTGCCATGAGGGGCGTGCTGCCTCCGCAAGGCTAAAGCGCCATATCTCTGTAAAAAAGTGATGATGATACGAACCAGCAATCGTATAATCACAGTTAGGCGGATCCTGAATCGCATGCCATACAGTTTTATTGTTATCGCGGCAGTAGTTGCTTTGACGTTGTATTATACATTTGCAACGACAGCATCGCTGATTTCAAAGCTGGTTGTCATTGCAGTGCTCGCATTTTGCCTTTTGTGCATGTTTTGGTTTCATCGGTTTTTTCTTACATCGCTATTCCTCATGGTAGGGTTGGGCATATACATTTCGTTCTATCGGATATGCACTCAGGCACGCTCACCGCACCACTGAACCGTTGTGATCGCTGGTCATTCAACCAAGACGCCTGCCAATCCATTGCAGCCCATGCCGGTTGGCCGGCTCGGTTCCGTATTCGCGGTTGACATGGCTGGCCCGGCATGTCTGAGCTCTAGACGCAGCGAATGGTTTAGTTCATGATAATGCGGCAACGAATAACTAACTTATGAAATATTCGCCAATCTCATCGCTCGCATCGTGTTGTCGTTCAGCAACGGCCTGGCTTGCGCTGGCACTTTAGCCCATTCTGGCCACAGGCTGTGCGGGCACGTTCCACGAAGTCAGAATGCTTTCGCCCGGCCAGCCACCAGCGGTACGGCCCACAGTGCTGGTTCTTGGTGCAGTGGAGATCACAGATACCAACATCACCGCGACGGACAAAGAAGTTTACCGGCTGAAATTTCAGGATGGAGTGGAGGCATGGTTCAGCAAGACAAACACTTTCGAATCCGTCGTTTTGGCCAGCACAAACGCAAATTCGAACAGCATCATATTAAGCGGCCAGATCAACGAGGTGAACAAGGGCAGCGAGGCGGCGAGGCTGCTGGTCGGCATGGGTGCGGGACAGGAACGCATCCAAGGCGAGTTTGAAATCAAGGACTCCACGGGCCAGAGTCTGATTCGATTTGCAGAGCGGAAATCATATTTGGGTGGATTGGGAATCGGTGGTGCAGACTTTCTCAGCCTGGACGAATTGACGTTCCGGTATGGCGAGGCGGTTGCAGAAAACATCTCCCAATGGGTGCAGGGACAAAAACTTGAATAGCGGCCGCCATTCATTCAACCGCACGGCAGCATTCGAAACACGAAAGCAGTTTATTGAGACCAAACAGCGCTTGGAAACGGACAGGAACCGATTCCTACGGGGCGCCATGACGTTTGCGGAACGCCACGAGGCTCAAGTGTTTCTCCTTGCGAAAATAACGGGCGATATGCTGCAGATTTTCGTAGCCCAAGGCCCGGGCAATGTCCGACACCGGCAGATCTGTCTCCACCAGCATCTGCGCGATCAGGTCGACGCGAATGCGGCGAATCTCGCTCAAAATGGACCGCCCCAGCTCCAGGCGGAACCGGTTTTCCAAAGCGCGCCGCGAAAGGCCGGCGGCCCGGGCCACGTCCGCCACCCTCACGTTTTCGCGGGCATGATCGCGGATGAAACGCAGGGCTTTCAACAACTGCGCATCCTCCACCCCGAGAATGTCGGTGGACAATCTTGCAACAACATGGGTGGCCGGCGCGGGAATTCTTGCCGGACGGGAGGTTTTGCCGCGGCGCATCCATTCATCCAGCACGCGGGCGCTTTCATAACCGGCGCGTTCAAAGTTGATCGCCACGCTTGAAATCGTCGGAGAGGACAATTCACAGACCAATTCGTCATTATCCACGCCGATGATGCCCACCTGGTCGGGCACGTGCAATCCGGCGGTCTTGCAGGCTTCGATCAGATGGTGGGCCACATCGTCGTTGCACGCCATCACTCCGACCGGTTTGGGCAACGATTTCAGCCAGCGTCCCATCATCGCGTGCTGTTTTTTCCAGGAAGTCTCATAGCCCTCGGCCGGCGCGTTTAAAAAATGGACCTTCCGGCGGGACGATTTCAAGTGCCGCTGAAAGTTTTTCCGGCGGACGACCGACCAGTGGATGTGACCGGGACCGCAGAAGGCGAAATGTTTGAAGCCGCAACCCAGCAGGTGTTCAGCCGCCAGGCGTCCGGCCGCTTCCGAGTCCGTGACCACATGGGCAACATCCGGAAAATCTTCATTGCGATGTCCCACGACCACGGTGGGAATGCCCAAGGCCAGCACCTTGCGGACATGCTGGCCATCGCGGAGGAAGACGCCCTGGGCGTCCAGCCGGCCCAGGCGGGGCCAGATTTCATTCAAGCCGCCCGGCTCCCAATTCAGCGCCCAAGGGCCATGGTGCCGGGCATAATTGACGAAACCGCGCAACAGGGCGCGTCCCGCCCCGCGGGAAGATTCCAAAAGCAAAACGACCTGCGGCAACTTTTCCATAGCTCGAACACATCCTTGCAGGAACCGTCGTTTTTGCAAACCTTTGACAGAACGTGACAGCGGTTGGTTTGCAATTGGTTGGTGCGTGGAGCGTCCTCGCGAGCCGGCCCTGGCGCGGCGAAGCGGGCTCGTCGGCAGCCCCGCACCACCAAACTGACCACCCCTATAAAAGGCAGGCGAATCCTCCGGCTCAAGCGAGGCCTGGCCCAAAATAAGCAGGCGCAACATCGGTTGGCGATGATGCGCCTGCTTCACAAGCGAAGCACACTTCTATCCTCCTTGATTCATTGCAACCGGTTCCGGGTCACGGCCGATAGGCCGAGCGATAGAACCGGTCAGGGAAATTCGTCGCCTGCAGATCGGTGATCTGCCAGAGGCCGTTGATGTCCGCGGTGTTGGTGCTGATGGTCGTCCAGACCACCGGCGGGGCCAGATCGGCCGTCGCATCCACCTGATAGGAGTAACCGGCTACGCCGACAAAGCTCAGCGTCACGCTGCCATTGCCGTTGACGACCGCGCCGGCGACCGAGTTGGTCGGTGGCGGCCCGACGAGGACATTGATGATACCGGGCGTGTTGCCGCCGAAGCCGTCACTGACCGTGTAGTCAATCTCATCCGCCACGTTGTTGGCGTTGGTGTAATAGACATAGGTGCTGTCATAGCTCACCGCCGCCAGATTGGTGCTGCTGATGGGACCGGTCAACGCCAGCGGATCACCGTCGGCATCGCTCCAATATGTCGACAAACTGCCGGCGATGGTGATGACCAGCGGGTATCCCGCCGGGCGCGAATAGGTGGCCGGGCTGGTCACCGGGGCCGTGTTGTTGTAGGTGAGCGTGGCGACAATACTGGTCACACTGCCGGAGCCGTTGCTCACCACGACCGTGTAACTGCCTCCATTGGTCCGTACCGCGCTGGCGACATTGTAATTCGTGGCGTTGGCACCAACGATGGCCAGACCGTTTTGGTACCATTGATAGGTCGGATTGGGTATGCCGGTGGCGGCCACGCTGAAGCTGGCGCTTTGGCCGGCGGTTACGGACTGGTTGGCCGGCTGGCTGAGGATGTTCGGCGCCATTCCGGGCTGCCAGCCGTAGAACCAGGTGACCACATTGGTTGCCGCCAGCAGGCGCGGGTCGTTGTTGGTTACTCCAATCGTCTGAATATTCGCAAACGAGACGGGGTTGACGCCGTTGGTGTCGGTGTTGTTGTTTTGCCAGAAGACATAGGAGTTCGACAGGGCGAGCGTCGGGGTGACATAGGCAGTGTTGTCAATCAGGCAATTGACCCATGAATCCAGGCCGCCAGCGGTGCCATTGGAGCCGGCCATGGTGATGCCGGTGACTCCCGGGTCGGCTTCGAGTTTGCAACTCACGAACGAGAAGCCATTGGACGAATAGGTTGAGGTGGTGTTTGGATTCAGCCACGGCGTGCCCACGCTCAACGTTCCGGAAGTGCCCGTGCGGGCGGCCGTCAGGTTGTACGAGCCGGAGTAGATATTAGTGATGGTGTGGAACACGCAGTTGTTGAAGTAACCCTGGCCAACGCCCCAGATGTAATCAAAGTTACCGATGATTTTGCAGTTATTGAAGTAGCCTTGCGAGCCGGCGGCGTTAATCAGGATGGTATCCTGACGGCTGGCGATGTCGCAGTAGTTCACGATGCATCGCTGACCGCCGTTATAAATCAGCAGCGTTTCGGCCTGAGACCCGCCTTGCGGCGTGGTGTTGGTCAGGGTGAGATTTTCCAGTTTGATGTCGGCGGCATTGACTTTGAACGCCATGCGTCCGGCGGTGGTGCCGGTGAGGTTGTTGTTGTTCTGGTAGCCCACGATGGTGTTCGTGCGATTTTGCCCGCGGAAGGTCAGGTTGTTCTTGCCCGAGATGTCCACGATTTCCGTGTAGGTTCCGTTGTTAATGTTAACCAGGGTGTAAGCGTTATTGCCAGGGGCAACGGAATCCACGGCCCCTTGCACGGTGACAAAATCCCCGCTGCCATCCGCCGCCACGACGAGGTTCGTCGGATTGGCCGGACCTGCCGGTTTGGTGGTGAACCGCCAGGCATTGGTGTCGGAGATGCCGGCAAAATAGGCCTGTGAGCTGTCAGCGACGATGCCATTGTCCATCGTGACATAGTAGGTCTGATTGCTGGTCAGCACATCCAGATGCGGATAAATCGCCGCGGTGGTCCCGGAAATAATGACCGGGAAATAGTTCATCACCTGGGAATCACCGGAGAACAGGCTGTGCGGCTGAACGTTGTTGGTCAGGAAAACCCCGGAGGTCAGCGTGCTGATAATGACGGTGTTGGCGCTCATGTCGATGGTATCCACGGGCGTGACCGGGTTGGTGGCGTTGTAAATGCGGATCTTGCCGGAGTTGACGATTGAAATCGGGCTGTTGAAGGTGAGATAAAGCGGCGTATCGTAGCAAATGCCGGCCGCTCCATTGGCCGGGGCAATGGTGGTGGAGGCCAGCGTCGTGGAATTCACGGTCAGCTTGACCACGGAACTTGTTACCGAGCCGGCGGCGTTGGTGGCCACGAGCGAGTAAAGCGCGATATCCGAGCCTTGCGCGCCGGCGATGGTCAGCGTGCCACCGGTCTGGCCGGCGATGCCCACGCCGTTCTTATACCATTGCAGTCCGGGCGCGGGTATTCCGCTGGCGCCGGAAACGAAGTTGGCGGTGTCGCCCACATTGACCGTCAGCGGGACGGGTTGCGGGGAGATGACCGGCGTGGTGATGATGGTGAGCGTGGCGCTGTTGGTGACAATGCCGGCCGCGTTGCTGGCGATGATGGAAACCGTGGCGCCGTTGAGGGCGGCATATTGAACATTGCTGAGCGTCAAATTCGTGCTCGTCGCCCCGCCTACGTTCACGCCATTGGTCTGCCACTGGAAGGTCGGATAGGGATTGGCGATGACGACCGTGGCGCCGAAGCTGGCATTGTTGCCTTGAATGACATTTTGATTGAACGGTCCATTGAGCTGCGGCAGCACATTGCCCACAATCAGGGTGGCAATGCTGCTGGTCACGGAATTGTAGTTGTTGGTGACCACCACGCTATACAAGCCGTCATTGGTCCCGTCTGCGCTGGCGATAATGTACGAGGAACTGTTGGCTCCGGATATTGGGGCCGCCGGGATGCTGATGTTGGGGGTGTAATACCATTGATAGCCAAGAGGTGCGGTGCCGGTGGCCCCGACCGTGAAGGTCACGGTGTCGTTGGTGGAAACCGTGGCGCTCTGCGGCTGGCTGGTGATGGCCACCTGGGGAACGGCGACCAGATTGATCTGGCCGGGTATGGTGTCATCAATGGTTACGGAACTGTTAAGCGACCCGCCAACGACAGCCACCGTGGGATTAAACGATCCGGTTTTGGTTCCGGTATAGGTGAACAAAGTGTTGGTTACCGGGTTCAACGCCGCGCCCAATACGCTGATGGCGATGGTGGCATTGGGCTGGATGACGAGATTGCCCTGGACCTGCAGCAAATCACCGCTGGAACCGTTCTGTTCCTCGAAGAGGTTGGTTGAACCGCTTTCGGCCGTGAGGCCGGCCGCCAACGTCAACGTGCCGATGCCGTCGCCGGGCGCAAGGGTTCCGCCGCTCTTGATGTCAACCGGGCCGGAAATCATTCCCGTGCCACCCAGCGTGCCGCCATAGACAATGAAACTGCCGCCACCGGAGTAATTGGTCAGACCGCTCGTGCCGGTCAACGAATTGGTTCCATTGACGGAAAGCAAGCCGTTGCTCACCACCGTGGGACCATTATAAATGTTATTGGCTGCCAGCACCAATGTGCCGCTGCCAACCTTGGTCAGACCGCCCCAGTTGCCCAGATTCAAGCCGGCCACCAGCGGAGAATTGAATCCGCCGCCGCCGACAATGGCCCTGGTTTGCGTGACGGTCGCGCTGCCAGCCACATCAATGGTGCCTCCGACGCCGTTCACAGTAATTCCGCGTACACTGGCCACGTCCGATCCGGTGTAGCGCAACGTGCCGTTGTTCATCACCAGCGGGCCTGCGGCCAGCAAGGTCAAATCGCCCACCTCCACGGTGCCGCCGTTGAGGTAGTTCGTGCCGGTCATGGTGTCCGTGCCGTTGATGACCAATTTGCCGGGACCGGACTTGGTCAGCGATGTGGCCGTGCCGTTGTCAGCCAATGTCGCATTGATGGTCAAATTCGCGGTGCTGAACTGCTGGACAATCAAGTCCGTCCCGCTGCCGCCCTGAAGGGTGCCGCCGGAGATCGTGGGCGCGGCGGAGCCGGTGACCAGCAGACCACCGGAGGCAAGCGTGAGTGTATTTCCGCCGAGGGCTATGTCAGAGACCGGCGTGGCCGTGTACTTCAAAGAATTGATCGTCGTGTTACCCGCAAAGGTACTTACGCTGACGGCACCCAGACTCACATTGTTGGCCGGCAGCCAGGTAGTGGGATCGGCGCTGGTGGTATAGGCAGAATAAGCGGCAATCGTGGTGCCAACCGCCCAATCGGCTCCGGCGTAAGTGGCATAACCACCCAGGATGCCGTTGGCGTTGGCGGTGGTGGTGGTGCAAGCCTTGGTGCCGGTGCTCGTGCCGCCGACTGAATAATCCACGGTCCCGCCAACATTGCGGGTGAGCGCAGACTGGGCAAACGTGTAGTTGCCGTTGCCGGGAGAATTGTTGGTGACCCAGACAGCCGTGGCGCCGGGGTTGATCAAGGCGCCGCCGATGTTTTCGGTACGGTTGGCGCTGGCACTGAAACGCTGGAAGAGTGTGCCGCCGGCCAGAGTCATCTGGCCGGTGCTGATGTATTTGGCCCCGCCCTGAGAATCACCGTTGGGCGGCGCGCTCGGATAATCGCAGATGAAGGTGCCGGCATTGAGTTTCAAACCGCTGATGCCATTCACTCCGGAAGAATTGGCGCGGGTCTGGACGAGCATGGTTCCCGGCGTTGATTTGACGCTGAAGTTGGAAACCATGGCGCTGGGAAATTTGGGGTACTCGACCGCGCCGCTGCGGAAATCGAAATTGGTCACGCTCAACTGGCCAATCTGGGTGCCGGCACAGGCGATGATGCCGCCATTGTCGACGGCCATGATGTTGTAAGTCACCGTGGTGTTGCCGGACGATACATTGGTCACGGCGCCACCATTGATGAAGAGCCGGTTCGTGTTGGGAATGCTGAAACCGGCCGCGATCTGGACCACGGCCCCGGCATTCACCGTCAGATCGTCGTTCAAGTTATTGACCCCGGTGCCGGCGAGGAACAGCGTGCCCGCGTTCACGGTGGTCACGCCGACATTCGTGGCCGCAGCGGACGGAAGCAATACCAGCGTTCCACTGCCGGCCTTGGTAAAGCCGATGCCGCCCAGGAGGGCGCTGTTGGTGGCGGTGGCCCCGCCGGCGACCGTGATGGTCGAATTGCTGGTCAGAATCAGCGGTGAACCGGTGATCAAATAGCTGCCGCTTCCGGCCGGATTGAACGTGAGGTTGGAAACGGTCACTCCGGCGCCGTTGGTGTTGATCAGGATGGTGCCGGCAGCACCGTTGTTCGCGCCGATGACAGCGCTATATCCGGAAGACCAGGTGGTGTCGCTGACGCCGCTGGACCAATTGGCATTGGTGGCGATGGCGGTGGACCAAACGCCGCTGCCGTCGGTCGGCGCGGCGGGATTGGCGCCGCTGGCGTCCCAGGTCAGGGAGTTCCCCAAGGCAATGTTGCTGAGAGTGACCGTGACGGGATTGGCGGTGGTGTTGTTGAACATGAAGGCGAATTCATCGAACGTGGTCACCGCCAGGGACGTGTCCGGATTGGTGTAAGCGCGATTGGTGGTATTGATCCCGTTCAGGCCCAGGCCGGCGGCGGCCAGGGTGGAACTGCTGGTGCCCAAACTGATGCCGGTGGCGGCCGAGTTCATGTCCAGTTGAATCTGATTGGTGTACAGCAGTCCGTCGGTCGGCTTTCCGGAGTTGGCGGTGCCCTGCCCCAGGTGGGTGCCGGAAAACAAATTGGCAGATCCTGCTCCGCGGTCGTAGGTCTCGACGTAAGGGCCGGAGGCATTATACAGGCCAAAAAAACCGACGTCGTCGGTAAAAGTGGCCGTGCCGGCTGAATTGTACAATCCCCATCCAATGTTGCGCGCGGTCGCGCCGGTCAAACCGGCGGAAGCGGACATGGTGAACGTCACAATCTTCTTGCTGCTCGCGCCAGCCAGGCTGAACGGCGTGAAATTCTTGGTCACGAATGACAACTGGGTGTTGGCGGGAATGGTGAAGGTCACGCTGCTGGCGGAAGCCAGATCGCCGCCGGTGGCCACATTGGCCGTGACGAGGTTGCCGCTGGTGTCATACGAACTCCATTGCATCTGGCCCATGGCGGCGGATGCCAGTCCCATTGACAATGCGGCCAGCACGGAGAAATATTTGAACATTTTTTTCATAGAACAGATTTGAGTAATTGCTGCGGTTTCCTTCAGTTCATCCTGACATTCGCACATACAACGGATTTGACTCGTTTTTGGCACCCACCGGCGACGACAACGGCGACCAAACCGATGGCGGTTGGCAGAGCCGTTCGTATTGATTACGGCCATAATGCCCAAGGTGTCCCGGATTTGCCTAGCTACACAAATGTATGGTTCTTCAGCGACAGCGGCAGGCTTTAAAGCTTGGAAACAACCGGTTTCAGCTCGCAAGGTGGGGACGGTTGGCATCTGGCCGGGAGCAGAAATTTGGCCTAAAACGTTTTTATTTCGGGCTTATTCGACTTTGGCCGATCTGAACTTGAGGGCAGCTTCCGTGCGGGACCGGACATGCAACTTGTCATAAACATGGCGGAGGTGCCAGCGGACCGTCCCGTCGCTGACTCCCACCCGACGGGCGATTTCCTTGTTCGGAAAGCCCTGGGCCAGCAGTTCGAGGATCTCGCGTTCGCGAGGTGACAATCCTTCCACCTCAGCCGCCGCCAGGAGAGGCTCCTGGAAAGAGGCGATGACCTTGCGCGCGATGTCCCGCGACATGGGTGCGCCACCCTGCCGGACTTCACGGATGGCGGAAAGGAGCTCCTCCGGGGTGCAACGCTTCAACAGGTACCCGCACGCGCCGGCGCGCAGCGCCTTGAAAATCCTTTCGGTGTCCTCATAGACGGTCACCATGATGATTTGAAGCGCCGGGTTTTGGCGTTTGAGCTGGGCAGTGCATTCGATGCCGGAGAGGTTCGGCAGCTGAATGTCCATGAGTACGATCTCGGGTTGATGCCGCGGGATGGCGGTCAGGGCCTCCTCCGCCGTCGCGCAGGTGCATACACAATGGCATTCCGGATCTGCCTGGACAAATTCGACGAGGCTTTCACGGATCACTCTGTTGTCTTCAACAATGGCTATTCGGGTCATAAACGTTCACTTCGACGGCACGTGGAAATGCACAGTGGTGCCCTGACCGGCTTCGCCGCCAATTTCAAATCGCCCACCCAGTTTTTCAATGCGCGACCGCATGCTGTCAACCCCGTCCATTTCCTCGGTCCGGGCGCTCGACGGCAGGCCACGTCCATTATCCGCAATGACGAGATGCCAATCCCCCGGCCCGGCCCGGATGCCCAGGCGGACCTCGGTGGCTCCGGAGTGGCGCACCACGTTATGGAGCGCCTCCTTGAAAGCCAGAAATAATTGGTGCCGCTGCCTGGAGTCCACCACCTGATCCGCCACTCCGGTCGGGCCTTCCAATCGCCAGGTGATGTTCGCCAGGCCCAGAAAACGATCCGCGTAAAGGCAGAAATAGCTGACGAGCGAGGCCAGCGAGTCATGGGCTGGGTTCATGGCCCAGACAATTTCATCCAGGGCCGTGACCATCTCCCGGGCTTTGTCGCCGGCCTGCTCTAGATACTGGTTCCGCTTCTCGTCGGAAGCGGAAGCGGATTTCGCCCGCGCGGCCAGCATGCCGAGTTCGGTGATGCCCGAACCGAGTTCGTCATGCAGGTCATGCGCAATCCGGGCGCGTTCCTGCTCCATGGTCCGCTGGTGTTCAACACGCTGGCGGTTTTGGATCTGGATTTCCAGCTCGACGGTGCGCTTCTCGACCTGCCGGTGAAGCTGGGTAATCCACAAGGCCATGACCGCCAGCGTGCAGGTCAACACCCCGACGGCCGCCAGCAACCGCTGCAGCGTCCACCACGGCGGCGTGGCCAGCACCCGGATGTCAGATGGCGTATTGAGCAGCAGGTTGAAGGAGGAGACGTCCTCACCCAACGCCCGGTTCCCGCCTTGCACCGCGTACACACCCGTCAATTCCAGCCGGCTTCCGATGCGGAGCGACCTCACGGAATCGTCCTGCACGCTCAACGGTGCCAGAAATCTCCACGGTCCCGCCTGCATTTCCAGCACCTCGTTCGTCTCCGTGTGGCGCAAGCCTGCCAGCAATGCCTCGATCCGCACCCGGGTCGAGTCGTTGCCCGATTGGATCAAATCAACTGGCGACAATCTTTTTGCCCCTGGCAGGCCTGCCTGTCCGGTCTTGCGCGCCTCCGCCTCGCGCAACACCGGGGCGGCGCTGCTCAACTCGGGGAAACCCACCACCTCCACCCGGTCGCCGGCCTGCAACGCCAGCGGCCCCCGCGCCAGGAAACGCACCCCGTTGGTGCCATCCATCATGAAATATTCCGCGCCTTGCACGTAAACAATTTGACCGGACACCTTCACCCGTTGAAACGCGCTGGCCCGGGGGTCAAACTGCATCAGCTCCGCCGCCGTCTTGCCAGGGGTGGCGAAGAGATCCGCCGGTCCGGGTTGATCCTCGGTGATATCGTTGACATACATCCGGATCACCCCCCTCCTGACCTGGCCGGTCTCAATGTCCCATGAAACAAAAAAACATCCGCGCAGGCGGACGACGGCATTTTCATAACGGTCCAGCATCTCCGGCGTCTGGCCCGGAGCCCGAAAATCCACCGGCAGGGTACCATCCTGCGTGCGCAACCGGATTGAGGTCCAGCCGAGCGGGCGGTGGGACAGGGACACGATGACTCCCTTCAACTCAACCCATTGATCGTCGAGGCTGCCATTCATCAATTGATCCCAGGTCGGCTGGATGGGATCGGGCAGACTGCCCAAACCAAGGATGTTGACCTGGCGCGCCCTCACGATCGGGGCAAACGACCCCTTGTCGGTCTTGCCCTCGACTTCCAGGTAAGTGCCGATTTGCGGCAGCTCGGAAATGGCGGCTGATTCCACGACCACATAAACCGCCCGCGTGGCGTCCTGAACAATGAAGGCGGGACGGTTTGACACGATGCAGATGACCACGCCCCGGATTTTGACCGGGTATCCATTCTGCGCCTCCTCACGTTTCATCTCGTTGACGGCGGCAGCAGTTGTCAACGTGGGCAGCGTTCCCTCATTCACATTCGTTGGGTTGAAGCCATCGTGAACGACCGGGGTTTCAATGAATTCAAACTCCTTCCGGCTTGGCACCAGGAGCACTCCCGGAATCTTTTGCCCGGCAGTGGTGAAGGCGCTCTGACAAAATCCCACGGCGCGAATCCGGCGATTCAGCAACGAGGAGGCAGACAACCCGGAGATGTCCCCCACCTCTATGCGCATATGTCCGCCCATCGAACTCAGTTCCAGGTGCAATCCATCCGGCCGTTCGCTGGCCAGGGTCACCTCGCCCTCCACTTCCGCCCAGGGATCTTCATCTCCCGGAACCAATGGCTGACCGATGGCAATCCAACGCAGGCCCGGAAAGATTCCCGGTCCGATGATTTCCAGTCGCAATGGCAGTGAACCGCTGGCAGCGGGCGCTTCTCCGATGTCGATCCTGAAATCCGCACCGCGGCGGGTGATGACACCGTTTCCCTCCAAACGCACTCGTTGTCCCGACTGCACGGGCTGACTTTGAAAATCCAGGTCCAACTCCGCGGTCCCCGACTGGTCGTGCAACACCAGCCGCTTTTGGGCTGGATTCACCCACCAGACGTTTCCTTCCAGACGGATTGGGCATCCCGCTTTTGATCCCCAAGAACTCAATTGTCGCAATTGTGCGATGTTGGTCACCACCGAGGATGAAAGTCCCGCCGGCGGCTGGCCCGTCGCGGCAAGCCCGGTTGCGACGAAAATGGCCGTCCATGCCAGCCGGTAGCCAGCTGCAATCCGCCCCCGCCGGGGAAAGGAAATGGCGTGCACGGAATAAAAATAAACCATCGACGCCGTATTTTGAATCATTAAACGGTTGGAGCCAGCGGGCGGGCCCCGGGTTGACGGGGCAGAAGACTGGCCCAAGGTTGGAGTTAATCCCGTTCGGTGTTTGCTTTGGCAAGGGCCACAGCATGGTCGCTGGTCGCCGGCGCGCTGCTCCGTGAATCGGCAACGGCCACGATCTGTTGGTTGACCAGGATCGCCGCCCGCAATTGCGGCGTGTTCGGGACCGGCTCTGAATACACCGGCGAGGCAGCGGAAGGCTCGCTGCCGTCCGTGGTGTAACGGATGGAATAGTCCGGCACTTTGGTTCCATCCGGCGCGGCCGCCGCCGACAGGATCCGGGTGTGGTCATTTTCGTTCATCAAACAGATTGCATAAACCGCGCAGCGGGGTTTTGAAATGTCGCTGGTCAACAATGTCGTCGCGGTCCCGGCTTCGCTCAGGATGGGATTGTCCCCGGCGAGTTGCGCCGGACCGGTGGTGCCAAAGAAAACCGGCACCCGGGCCGTCGGAATCAGGGTCCCGCTTTTGTCATTCAGGCTGGCATGGCAAAACGTCACGTCCTTGTCGCTACGCGCAAAAGGCCGGCCGCTCAAGTCAAAT
>Ga0181522_10001178_pt1 | contig 16403 bp, 12 predicted proteins | sample PEATcosm2014_Bin_27_FD_121103 | JGI IMG/M metagenome (GOLD analysis project Ga0181522, IMG submission 121103) | Peatland microbial communities from MTU Mesocosm Facility, Houghton, MI, USA - PEATcosm2014_Bin05_10_metaG | ecosystem: Environmental > Terrestrial > Soil > Wetlands > Peat | place... | reverse complement strand
CTTCATTCCCGCGCGCTCGTGAATCTCCTGTTGCAGCATCTCGGCTGCCAGTCGGTCCTCGACATCGCTGATCAGAATTGTGGTTGAAGGTCTGATCACGATCCTTCCCTCGCTCAAGCGCACCTGTTTCGGCGCCGGAAGAATGTTGAGCCCGCGAACGGCGTCCGGAACCTGCGCCTGAGAAGCGACCGACAGAGAGGCAAGAAAGATTGCGATCCTGATGCTTCCGATGTTCATGGTTTTGAGCGAATGGCGAGAGTAGCAGGAGAGGCCGAGGGGCGACAAGTTTGAACTCTCTATTTCGCGAAGGCTTCTTTATTCACCACATACGGCATCTTGGTAGCGTCGCCGCCGTAGTTTCCTTCCAGCACGTCAATCAGTCCCTGCACGCAGCGGCCGGCCATGCCTTTATCAGGGTCAGCTGACAAACGTGTAATGCGCGCCGCGCTTGCGAAGTGCGGCAGGAGTCGGCATCGATCGGCAATGGCGGGATCGCGAAGCGGCGAATCGGCGGGCAGAGGTTCTGTCTCGTAAACGTCCAGGGCGGCGCCGGCAATCCAATTCTCGCGCAGAGCCCGAGCCAGCGCAGTTTCGTCCACCACCGGGCCACGCGACGTGTTGATGATCATTGCGGTAGGTTTCATCACGCCCAGCGTGGTTTCGTTGATCAAATGATAGGTCGGTGTGCTACTCTCACCCTCGCGCATCAGCGGAACGTGCAGGCTGATGAAATCCGCACTGCTCAATGCTTCGAGCAACGTCGTGTACCGAATTGTGGCTCGCTCGCGGCTGAAACCGCGCTGGAAACGGAGATCATTTACGTCTTGGATGGCCTTGATGTAATCATGGTTTTCATACGCGGGATCAAAGCACAACATGTTCATGTCGAAACCCGTGCACTTTTTGGCGAAAGCCATGCCGATGCGTCCGGTGCCGATAACGGCGACCGTTTTCCCGGTTACTTCATCGCCGAGAAATGGCAGATAAGGGTGCCAATAGTCCCAATGATTCTCGCGCGTCAGATGTTCAGCCGGCCAGAGTTTGCGCGCCAGCGCACCCATAAGAAAGAAGGCGAACTCGGCGGTCGCTTCGGTAAGGACGTCGGCGGTGTGCGTAAACGGGACCTTATACTGATTGGCGTCGGCGCGGTTGATATTGTCAAATCCCACGGCCAACTGCGCGACGACTTTCAGACTGCCCGCGCCAGCAGCGAAAACCTCTGCGTCAATCGGGTCGCGCAGCGTTGTGATCAGCCCGTTCACTCCTGACTTGACCTTTTCGATAATCAAACTTTTCGGAGGAGCTTCAGGTTTTGAGTAAACTTCCAGTTCGTATCCCTTTTTACGAAGAATGTCGAGGGCGCTCTCTCCGATGTCGCAGGTAGCAAAAACGCGGAATTTCTGAATCATGGGCCCGCATAGTGTATCGCGAATCGGCGGAGACTCGGATGGATTCACCCCGCTCCAAACCGCTCCGGGGCCGCTGATCGGAGTCGGGCCCATGAAACGTGATTGCAGAATGATGGGTGGTCTGGCGCTACGGTTCGCGCCGTTCGGGCCGGGGAGCGGCGGATGCCGCCTGGGCATGGTGGCGGACATCGGCGCCAAGAACCCAGAAAATAACATCTTCGGAAATATTGGTGGCGTGGTCCGCGACGCGCTCAAGATTGCGCGCCACCAGTAGCGCATCTAATGCCTGTTGAGTAACTTGCGGCTCTTCATTCATCTTTCGCACGAGCATGATAAAAGCTTCGTCCCGCATCCTGTCGACCACGTGATCCATCTCGAGAACAGCCTGCGCAAGCTCGGCTTTGCCTTCAACGAATGATTCCAGGGCGCGCCGCACCATGGCGCTGACGGCGGTAGCCATGCGGGCGATATCGACCGGCAAATCGACGGCCGGCAATTCAATCAGGTCCATCACACGCTCGGCGATGTTCACCGCTTGATCGCCTACGCGTTCGAGATCGGCGTTGATCTTGGTAACCGCCAGAATAAAGCGCAGATCGATGGCCGCCGGTTGCTGGGTGGCGAGGATGTCGAAAGCCATTTCATCGATCTCGCGCTCTGCGGCATTGATGAGACTCTCGTTTTCGAGGACAAGCTGGCAGCGCGTGAGATCGCGTTCGGAGTATGCCTGGCAGGCGCGATCCACCGCCAGTTCCGCGAGACCGCCCATGCGGAGCAGTTTCTCCCGCAGGTCCTCCATCTGCTGCTGAAAGCGCGTGCGCATTATCCGAACCCCTTTATCCGAACCTGCCCGTGACGTAATCTTCCGTCCGTTTATCGGAAGGATTGGTGAAAATTTTTTCCGTCTTATCAAATTCAATCATCTTGCCCAAAAGGAAAAACCCGGTGAATTCGGCCACACGAGCCGCTTGTTGCATATTATGCGTCACAATCACGATCGTGTATTGCTCTTTTAGCTGAAAAATCAGTTCTTCAATCTTGCCGGTCGAGATGGGATCGAGTGCCGAGCATGGTTCGTCCATCAGCAAAACTTCCGGCTGCACCGCCAATGCGCGCGCAATACACAGACGCTGTTGTTGGCCCCCGGACAGGCTGGCGCCCGATTTCTTGTGCAAAGAATCCTTCACCTCATCCCACAACGCCGAGCTATGCAGGGATTTGTGGACAACCTCATCAAGTTTTTTGCGGTTGCGAAAGCCACTCAGCTTAAGCCCGGCCGCCACGTTATCGTAGATCGACATCGTTGGAAAGGGATTCGGCTTCTGAAACACCATCCCCACTCGCCGTCGCAGTTGCGTGGCGGAGGTTCCGTTGTAAACATTCAGGTCGCCGATGTGCACCGTGCCGTCGACCCGCGCTTCGGGGATGGTCTCGTGCATGCGATTCAGACAGCGGATGAATGTAGACTTCCCGCACCCCGAAGGGCCAATCAGCGCAGTCGCGCGGTTGGCAAGTACCGTGATGTTCACATCGAACAGGGCCTGCGTCTTGCCATAAAACGCATTCAGATGTTCGACCGTGATTCCAACGCCCATAACCCTTCAAGCTCCCGCAGCAAGTGTGCCGTGGCGAACGACGATGCGCACTGCCGCCACTGCCCCAACGATGAGGACAATCAAAACCAGCGCGCCCGCCCACGCCTGCCGGTGCCATTCATCGAATGGCGAAATGGCATAGGTGAAGATTTGCAACGACAGGGCCGCAGTCGGCTGGTCCATTTTCCAGTTCCAGAACTGATTTCCGAATGCGGTAAAAAGCAATGGCGCCGTTTCTCCCGCAACGCGGGCAAAAGCCAACATGACGCCGGTGATCACTCCCGAAGTGGCGGTACGCAAGGTAATCGAAAGGGTCGTTCGCCAGCGCGAAACGCCAAGCCCGTAAGCGGCTTCTCGGATCGCCTGCGGTACCAGCAGCAGCATCTGCTCAGTCGTGCGCGCAATGGTCGGAATCATCATAATGGCGAGGGCCACGCCGCCAGCCAGCGCAGAGAAGTGTTTCTGGCGCATCACCACCAGGCCGTAGGCGACAATCCCGATCACAATCGAGGGCACGCCATTCAGCACATCGGACACAAAACGCACGATATCGCCGTAGCGATTGCGGCCGTACTCCGAAAGAAAGATGCCTGCGCCAATTCCAAGCGGCACTCCGAGCAGACTGGCAATGCCCAGAATCACCATCGAGCCAACGATGGCGTTAGCCATGCCGCCGCCAGGTTCGCCGACGGGCTTCGGTGTCTGCGTCAGAAAAGCAAGATTGATCGATCCGATTCCCTTGTAAACGAGGTAGGCAAAAATCGCAAAAAGCGGCAAAAGTACGAGCGCCACGGTGAGCACCGCGACGCCAGTCATCACCCGGTCGGTCACGCGCCGCCGTAAGCTGATATTCGGAATGCTGACTTGCGCACCCGGCGAATTAGATTTCTTATCAGGCAATGTTTCTAGCCGGTTGGCCTCGGGTAACGCTCCACACCATCAATCGCGCGAGCGCATTCACAACAATTGTGACAAAGAATAATACCAACCCAATCTCGATTAATGCCGAGAGATACAAATCGCCGGTCGCTTCGGTGAACTCATTCGCGAGCACGCTTGCCATGGTGTATCCCGGCGCAAACAGCGACTTTGCTATCACGGGACGATTTCCGATCACCATGGTTACTGCCATGGTTTCACCGAGTGCCCGGCCCAACCCCAAAATAATGGCCCCCACAATTCCCGCCCTGGCATTCCGCAGGACTCCCATGCGGATCATTTCCCATCGCGTCGCACCGAGCGCGAGCACCGCCTCGCGCTGGTGTTGCGGAACCACCGTGAGCACCTCGCGGGTGATGGACGAGATAATCGGAATGATCATGATCGCCAGAATCACGCCCGCCGCCAGCATTCCAATGCCATAGGGAGGCCCGTTGAACAGGCCCGTCCAGCCGAGGGTCGTGGCGAGAAATGGCTGCACATATTGGCGCAAGATCGGGACGAGAACAAAGATCGCCCAGAGACCGTAGACGACGCTCGGAATGGCGGCGAGCAGCTCCGTCGTGAAAGACAGGGCGCCGCGCAGCGCCACCGGGCACATCTCCGTGACAAACACAGCCACGCCGAGCGAGAGGGGCACCGCGATCACCAGTGCAAGCAATGAGGACACAATTGTGCCGTATATGAAAGGAAGGGCACCGTACTGATCCTCGACCGGATTCCAATCCGATTGGCCAAAAAACTTCCATCCGAACGCATGCCAGGATGACTGCGAGCCCACTGCCAACTGGTAAACGATCAAGCCCAGTAACGCAACCACGGCCACGCCGCAAAGGCGCATCGCCCATCCAAATACTGCATCGGGGATTTCGCTGACCTTTCCTCGCAGCGGCGCGGCGGCTATAGTTTCAGCTTTCAGGGCGGCCTTCTGCCCCTGCTCCGGTTCGGGAGCGTTGAAACGCGGCCGGGGCAGGGCGTGATTGGACATTCCGTTAGAGGCTAGCAGAGGGTTGTTACAAATCGGTTAAAAATGTTCAGTACCTTTCAGTCCTTTTCCGAACCCGGAGACTCGTTATAACCACCGGAATCGACGGGTATTTAGTTGCGCGATGCGACGGGTTATGACAATACTGTTCGTCACCTCAGTATGCCCACTTTTGCCGCCATCGACATCGGATCCAATTCTGTTCGTCTGAAAATCTCCCGCCTGCAAGCAGGCCGGCTGAAAGAAATCCATGAAGACCGCGAAGTCACTCGCTTGGGCGAAGGCGTCTTCAGCACTGGCCTGCTTTCGCCGGAATCGATGACGGAAACGGTGCGTGTACTGCGGCGTTTCCATCGCGCCATGCAGGAGCGCGGTACAGACTCGGTCAGGGTGGTGGCGACAGCCGCGCTGCGCGACGCCCGCAATTCGCGTGCATTCCTCGAGTGGGTCCGTTCGACGACGGGGTGGACGATCGAAATTATCTCTGGCCTCGAAGAAGCACGCCTGATTCACCTCGGGATGATCTCCGCCGGCCGCATAGGAGCAGGAAGCGTGCTCCTCGTCGACCTCGGCGGCGGTAGTTGCGAGCTTACCTTGTCGCGCGAAGGGCAGCTCCGGGACTCTGTGAGCTTGCCGCTCGGGGCGGTGCGCCTCACCGGTGAGTTTCTGCATCACGATCCGCCGCGGAAGAGTGAATTGCAGAGGCTGCGAGAGTTTGTGGCGCGAGAGATCGTGCGCATTCAAGGTCGCATAAGATCAGCCCGGGTAACCACAGTCATCGCCAGTTCCGGTACAGCGGCTGCATTAGCGGTTGCCGCAAACCGGATGGCTCGCTCCAAAAAGCGCACGACCGCGACTTACGCGACGCGCGAAATGATTCGCCACCTCGTCCAGCAGATTACGCGGCAGTCCCTGGAGCAACGGCAAAAGGTTCCAGGAATCGGTCCGAGACGCGCCGAGATCATCTGTGCTGGCGGAATCGTCTACGCGGAATTATTGGAGCGGTGCCATCTCCCCGGTTTTCGCTATTCCGACCTGGGCCTGCGCGACGGCATTCTCGCGCAGATGGCCGCCGAATACGACGGGAGCACGCGGTCCGGGAGAGCGATCGAATCGGAACGCTGGGAGTCAATCAAGCGCGCGGTCGCGCACTACCGGGTCGATATGAATCATGCGTTACATGTGCGTGACGCCGCGTTACAGCTGTTTTCTTCGTTGAAGTCAGTCCACCAGCTTCCGGCGGAATATCGGGAGTGGCTGTCGGCCGCGGCTATGCTGTACGAAGTCGGCGACTACGTGAACCGCAACGGACATCACCGGCATACTTACTACATCGTCGCGAACTCGGAGATTCTGGGCTACACGCCGCAACAGAGAGCCATCATTGGTTCGATCGCGCGTTACCTCGGAAAGTCTCGCCCCACGCCGGGAGACGGCCCGTTGAGCGCTTTGTCTCCGAGCGACCAGGAGAACGTAACCAAAGCGTCGGTGCTGCTTCGCATCGCGCGAGCTTTGAACATGGGGAGAAGCCAATCAGTCGGCAGAGTTGCGCTTTCTGCACGCAGCGGCAAAGTCTTGATGAAACTCACACCGCGAGGAAAAGCCAGCGTCGATCTCGAGGTCTGGTCGATTGAAAAGGATCGATCTTACTTCCGCGAAGTCTTCGGGCGGGAACTTTCGGTTGCAGCGGTATAAAGCGTGCGCAGAATACGTGGCGTGATGCACCAGCTCAAGGAACCCGAGTTGCGCCGCATTTCGACTTTGGCCACGGCTCCCTTTTTCAGTTCAACCACGGCCTCGCATCCGCTGTCGGAGATCACGCGTCCAAGAAATTCGCGCAGGTTCGGATTGTGCCCCACGAGCAGCACGGAATCCTGCCGCGCATACTTTTCCAGCATTTTTTGAAAATCCGTGAAATTGGCCTCCGGACGCAACCCGTTCTCAATCGCCAGCTTGCCCTCGTGTCCCATTTCGTTGCCCACCAAAGCGGCTGTCTGCGTCGCGCGTTTCAGCGGACTCGATACGATAACTTCCACCTGCACCCCAAGCGAAGCCAGGGCGCGGCCGATATATCCGCACTGCTCGATGCCATCTTTATCGAGGCCGCGTTTTTCGTCCTTCTTCGCAGTGATCAACCGTTGGCCAGCGCTGGCGTGGCGCAAGAAATAGAGAAACATTCCTGAAAATTATTCCTTTCTGAAGATAGCCCGGACAATCAAGCTCGGCCAATCAACCTCTTTCCACCGGCGCCCGGCCCGCCCGGGCTCGAGACGAACATCCCGGAATAGGAGATGGAATCTCCTCTGGCGTCTTGACACCCTCGGCAAGCGCGACGAGAAAGTCCTGCGAACTGAACACCGCTGACCCTCGCGGGGGTCGCTTGCTCCGTCCCTTCGGCGATTGCCAGGGACGCAGGTAGCGACCATCACGTTGCAGAAATCTCGACTTCACGTTATCCGCCAGGTACGCCGCCAGGATTTCATGCACCACACGGTCGCGCAACAGCGGGCTTTTCAGCGGGAAGAGAACTTCGACACGCTCGTGCAGGTTGCGATTCATCCAATCGGCGCTACCCGTGTAAATCTCCGGCTCCCCACCGTTTTCGAAATAATAGATGCGCGTATGCTCCAGGAAACGTCCGACAATACTGCGCACGCGAATGCGTTCGCTAAGGCCGCGGACGCCCGGCCGCAGCGCGCACATGCCACGCACCAGCAGTTCAATCTCCACTCCCGCTTGCGAAGCGCGGTAGAGAGCCTGAATGACATCGACATCGAGAAGCGCGTTCATTTTGGCGATAATGCGCGCCGGGCGGCCCAAGCGCGCGTTCTCAGCCTCGCGCTCAATCAGCAGCATGCACTTTTCCGCCAAGTCCAGAGGCGCGACCAGCAGCGGCCCGTAGGTCGGATTTTCCGCATAGGCCGTCAGAAAATTGAAAACATCATGAACCGCGCCCGTTATTTCCGGATCCGCCGTGAACAAACTGAGATCGGTATAGATCCGCGCCGTCGTCGCGTTGTAGTTTCCACTGCCGAGGTGCGCGTACTGGCGGGTCACGCCATCGGGGTCGCGCCGCACCAGAAGACAAAGCTTGCAGTGCGTCTTCAGTCCCACCAGCCCGTGGAAGACCTGAACCCCGGCATCTTCCAAATCGCGCGCCCAGCGAATGTTCGACGCTTCATCAAAGCGTGCTTTCAGTTCCACAACCGCCGTGACTTCCTTGTGCGCGGCAGCCGCCATTAGAGCTGGGACAATCAGCGAATGCTCGCTCGTCCGGTAAAGCGTTTGCTTGATGGAGAGCACGCGCTCATCTTCAACGGCCGACTGAATGAAAGATACAACCGCGTCGTACGAATCATAGGGATGGTGCAGTAATACGTCGTGGCGGCGCAGCTCTTCGAACAAATCGTGCGACTTCGCGGTCAACCGCAACTCGCGCGGCACAAACGTCCGAAATTTCAAATCCGGTCGCGCCGCTTCATCATAAATGTTGAACAACCGCGAAAGGTTCACGGGACCATTGACCGAAAAAATCTGCCAGGGGTCGAGTTCAAAAACCGTACCCAGCCGGGTGATGATCTCGGGATCGGCCTCGGACTCGATCTCCAACCGCACCGCGTCGCCCTTGCGCCGGTTGTGCAATTCGGCCCGCACCGAATCCAGCAAATTGCGCGACTCTTCCTCCTGCAGATACAGGTTGCTGTTACGCGTAACCCGGAAGGCGGCAGAAGACACAATGTCGTAGCCCTTGTACATCCGCGCGGCGTGATGAACGACCAAGTCAGCCAGAAAAATGTAATCGATGGTCCCCTGCGAGGGCAGACACACCAGTCGTGGCAGGGCTCGCGGGACGGTTACGACCCCGGTGTAGGTAAGCGATGCCCGTCGGCGACGGCGTAGCAACAAGGCCACACAGAGCGCCTTATTGATCACCCTGGGGAAGGGATGTGCCGGATCGACAGTAACCGGAGTGAGCAGCGGGTCGAGTTCCCGCTCGCAGTAGTCGTCCACAAACGACAGGGCCGCCTCATCCAGTTCGTCGATGCCAAGAACGCGGATGCCATGCTCCGCCAGTTCCGGCCGCAGGCGCTCGTTCCAGGTCGTGTATTGTGCTTCGACAAACTCGCGGGTTGCATCCCTGATCATCTCCCGCTCTTCCACCATGGTGAGACCGTCGGGAGTCATGGAGTTGTGTCCATCTTCAAGCTGCTGCAACAGCCCGCCCACCCGCACCTCAAAGAATTCGTCCAGATTGCTGGCCGAAATGGCCAAGAATTTCACCCGTTCGAGCAGCGGATTACGCAGGTCCCCTGCTTCTTCAAGCACGCGCCAATTGAATTTCAGCCACGATGCTTCGCGGTTCAAGAGAGCGGAGCGAGCGCCGAGAGGGGGTCGAACCATGTCTGTCCACACTTGTTCAAGCTATGCGGCCGAACCACAAAGTCAGTGCAGCTTCCGGCCGCTCGGACCGCACTTCAAAGTACGGAGCTCCACAGTAGAGGGGGTGTTTGCTACGTAGTACAAGGCATCCGACCAAAACAGTATATCAAGACCGGCGGAAACCGGCTTCGCACACCGATGCCTTCGTTCGGAACTCGCAACTGTGCTTTACAGTAACTCGGCGGGCTTTTGGCGTACGCGACTAGTGAACTTGCTTGATCTCCAGTTTCACCTTTTCAACAACATTCTGCGACAGCGGTGCATAACTCAGCTGACCGGTCATTTTCTGACCGTCGGTGACCATCCAGTTCAGAAAGTCCGCCATGATTTTGCCCTTCTTGGGATCTTTGGCCTGTTCCGGAACCAGAAGCCAGGTGAAGCTCGAAATAGGATATGCGTTTTTACCCGGCGCATTCGTGATAGAAACGCGAAAATCGGCGGGCATGTCTTTCACCGATGCCGCCGCCTCGGTCACTCCGGCGAGTGTGGCCTTCACAAATGTCCCAGCCGCATTCTGGATCGATCCGTACGTAATCTTGTTCTCCGCAGCGTAGACCAGTTCCACGTAGCCAATCGATCCTTCCAACTGCCTGAGTTGTCCGGCTACGCCTTCATTGCCCTTTCCGCCCATCCCGGTCTGCCATTTGACCGATGTTCCCTTGCCCACGCCAGAGTTCCAGTCCTTACTGATCTTGGAAAGGTAGTCGGTAAAAATGAAGGTGGTGCCGCTGCCGTCGGAACGGTAGATCACGATGATAGGTTTGTCGGGAAACTTGACACCAGGATTCACCTGCGTAATCTGAGGATCGTTCCACTTCTGGATTTTCCCAAGAAAGATACCCGCCAAAGCTTCCGGAGTGAACTTGATTTCGCCGCTGATTCCGGGAACGTTATAAGCGGGCACGACCGCGCCCAGCACGGTGGGAACATGCAGAATCTTGGTCTTAGCCTCCTTGAGTTGCGCATCCGACATCGGACCATCACTCGCTCCGAAATCGACGGTGCCATTCAAAACCTGTCGAATCCCTCCGCCGCTGCCGATCGACTGGTAGTTGATCTGTACATCGGGGTGCAGCTTGTTATATTCGCTGAACCATTTGGAGTACATCGGATACGGAAAAGTGGCGCCCGCTCCGTTCAAGGTGGTCTGCCCCATAACTGGCAGCGCCAATGCGAGACCTACCAGCAGCAACGCGATGCGATGGTTCACCAGACGAGTCCTCCTCGTGTTCTTTACCAGCCGAGAGTGCGAAGCACTTTTTTAGAGTGCGAAGCACTATTTTTATGGATACAGTGTTAAGAGAAGGTTACAGCGCAGTAAATTTCTAATGAACGTCTTTTTTTCCAGATAGTTAGCGGGCGGCCGGAACGTCGAGGCGGGACAGTTCCCGGGCAAACAAAGTGTTATCGGGAAAATCTCGCTGTAGCCCTTGCAGAAGAATGCGCGCTTGGGGTAAATCTCTGTCGCGGACATAAGCGATGGATAGCAGAATGCGGGCAAAGGGCGCGAGCAGATAACCCTTTTCAGCCGTGGTCTGAAGCTCGGCAATTCCGCCAGCTTTATCGCCTGAGACGCCACCCAATCGCAAAATCCAGCGCACCGGAGCAGCCATCGATCCGATAACGTAGCGGCTGACCCCGCCCGCCAGATGCGCATCGTAGCAATTGGGATCGACGGCAAGAAGTTGCTGCGACCAGGCTGTCGCCTCTTTCGTGTAATGAAGCGAAGCCAGGTTGCGCTTTTCAATGAGTGCAGCGAAATCGGATCGCAATCCAGCGGATAATGTCATCGCGAGAAGTGCATCCTGGTCTCTGGGGTCTTTGCTCAGTTTAGACTTTCCCATCTCCTCAGCATGATTAAGCAGCTCTTCAAATCGTGCGCGTTTTTGCGGATCGGCTTCATACTTCTTGCGGGCGGCGAAGACCGAGTCGTCCACATAGAATTGCGATTCGAGCACCCCAAGCCGATTAAACTCTGCAAACAGGATGCCAGCCGCCTCAGCGGCCGGGCCCATCGGATCTTCCGTGTGCAACTTTTCCCACGATTCGAATTCCTTTTGCGCGCCGCTGAAATCCAGATCGTAAAGCCGGGAAAATCCGCCTTCCAGCCCCGCTGCCGGCGAAGCGGCAACTGGCTGAGGAGAATTCATGACCAGCAGAAGACCCGCAAACGTGAAAAATTTATTGACGCGGCGATCCCACATGTCTTGAATGAAATGCGCTTTTCCACAGCTCTGCGCAAAACTGAGTACAATTCTACATCTTCTGGCAAACTGCTTTGCGGTGACTTTTGTGAGCGATGACCTTCGTTATGCACCGGGATGGCCCGGAATAGAGCCCCGCTGGACTTCGAGCGCCAAAACGGGCGTGGGCACTGCACTCAACCTCCAAAGCCGGGTGTGGTTCACGCTGAGCCACGGCATTCTCAACGAAATCTATTTCCCGCGAGTCGACCAAGCGTGCACTCGAGATTTCGGACTGATCGTCACCGACGGACGCGGATTCTTCTCCGAGGAAAAACGCCACTGTTCCTTCGCCAATCGTCCCGTCGAGCCTGGAGTACCCGCCTATGAGCTGACCAACACCTGCATGCAGGCTCGCTACCGGATTGAAAAGGAAGTGCTGACCGACCCGCGGAGGAACGTGGTATTGCAGAAAATCCGCTTCGTGCCCCTCGAAGGCAAGCTTCGTGACTATCGCATGTACGCGCTATTGTCGCCACATTTGGGCAACGGTGGCTATGGCAACAATGGATGGTTGGGCGACTACAAGGGAAAGCCCATGCTTTTTGCCAGGCACCACTCCGTTGCCCTGGCGCTGGGCTCGTCGGCGCAGATGCCAAAACGATCGGTCGGATACGTCGGTGTATCGGACGGATGGCAAGACCTTTCGCAACATTTCCAGATGGCATGGGAATACGAACATGCGGACAACGGAAACATCGCTCTGACCGCCGAGATTGACCTGGCCGCATCGAATGGCGAGTTCATCCTCGCACTTGGGTTTGGTGCGGTCTGGGCGGAGGCCGGACAGCAAGTCGTCTCCTCTCTGCTCACACCGTATGAAAAGTCCCGAAAGGATTACGTCTCGCAATGGCAGAATTGGCAGCGCACGCTGATGAAGCTGGACGAAAAACCACGGGAAAAAGACCTCTATCGCGCCAGCGTTGCTGTGGTGCGTACGCACGAATCCAAAGACTTCCTCGGAGGAATCATTGCCAGCCTCTCCATCCCATGGGGATTCAACAAAGGCGACGAAGATCTCGGTGGCTATCACTTGATTTGGCCACGCGATCTGGTCGAGAGTGCCGGAGGGTTGCTGGCTGCGGGTGCGCACGACGACGCCTTGCGCGTGTTGCACTATCTTGAGGCCACGCAAGAGGCCGAGGGACACTGGTCACAGAACATGTGGCTGGACGGGCGTCCTTACTGGAGCGGCCAGCAGATGGATGAGTCCGCTTTCCCGATTCTGCTGGTCGATCTGTTGCGCCGCGAATCGCAGAAATGTTTCGGTGAGAAAAACCGGTGGTGGCCGATGGTGCGTAAAGCCGCGTCATTCATCGTCGCCAACGGTCCGGTGACACAGCAAGATCGATGGGAAGAAGATGGCGGTTACTCACCCTTCACGCTGGCGGCCGAAATCTCCGCCCTGCTCATTGCCGCCGATCTCGCCGAGTCGATGGGACAAGCCGAGCCGGCAGAGTTTCTGCGCCAGATGGCGGACACCTGGAACGAGAACATCGAACGCTGGACCTACGCTACAGGCACAGGCCTCGCCCGCCAATTCGGAGTCGATGGCTACTACGTCCGAATCACTCCGCTCGATGGCGACGGAGCAGCCTCGCCGCTCGAGGGCTTCGTTCCCATCAAGAATCGTGCTACCCCGAACGCGCCAGCGGTAGCGATTGTCAGTCCGGACGCGCTGGCTCTGGTGCGCTTCGGGCTGCGCGCGGCGGATGATCCGAGAATTTTGAACACCGTAAAAGTCATCGATGCGCTGCTGCGCGTAAACCTTCCCGACGGAACTGGATGGTATCGCTACAACTACGACGGCTACGGGGAGCACGAAGACGGCTCTCCCTTCGACGGCAATGGCATCGGGCGACCATGGCCGCTTTTGGCGGGTGAACGAGCTCACTACGAACTGGCTGCAGGCCACGTCCAATCCGCCGAGAGCCTGTTAGCCATGATGGAGAGTTCAACTGGAACAAGCCGTCTGATTCCCGAACAGGTCTGGGACGCGAACGACATTGCCGAACGCGAGCTTTTCGCAGGTAAAGGAACCGGTTCGGCCTGCCCCCTGGTGTGGGCGCATTCCGAATACATCAAGCTGCGGCGGTCGCTTCTCGACGGCAGGATCTTCGATCAGCCCGCGCAAACAGTCGAGCGGTATTTGCGGGAGAGAACCTCCGCACAATATTTTAACTGGCGTTTCAACAACAAGCCGCGCACCATGCCGCAAGGAAAGAAACTGCGGATTCTGTTGCTGGACTCGGCCATGGTTCACTGGAGCTTCGACAACTGGCAGACGACTCGGGACAGCCACTCCAAGGACAGCGGCTGGAATCTTCACTACATCGATCTGCCGACAGAAACTCTTGCCGCAGGGCGACAGATCGTCTTTACGTTCTTCCAGAAGAATAACGGTCAATGGGAGGGACGAGACTACGCGGTTTCTTTAGAGTGAGGCGTGATCGTTTCCGGCAGAAACGCTGTTAAACTTTCCCTGCAAGAACTCACTTCGAGGCAGCATGAGCACTTCCACATTGTTTGTTATGGTCGTAGTAGCGATCATGAGCACGCTCGTAACATCTCAAACTTTTCCTGCGCCTGCAGCCATCACCGATCCGAAGCAGATCACCTCCAAGCCCGACGCGCGTGTGGAGAAGACTTTGACCATCGAGAAGCTCTACATGACTCGTCAGGTGGGTGGTTCGACTTGGGCTCCGGACGGAAAGACGGTGGCTTTCATCACCAATCTGAGCGGACGCAATAATGTTTGGCTGGTTCCGTCTGAAGGCGGATGGCCAACGCAGCTTACGGTGAGCGATCAGCGGCAGAGCAGTCCCACCTGGTCTCCGGATGGCAAATGGATCGCCTATATCTCCGATTATGATGGCGATGAGCAATGGGACATATTCCTCGTATCGCCCCAAACTGGACAGGTCGTGAACCTTACCAGCACGCGCGAGATCGCGGAATTGAGTCCAGCCTGGTCGCCCGATGGGCGCTATCTCGCCTACATGGTCAAGCCCAAGACTTCCTCCGTGTTTGAAATTGATGTCTATGACACGGTTTTGCGGGGCGTGAAACACCTGACTGCCGGCACTGCCAAAGATCGCATGAACGTTTCTCCGATTTGGTCTTCGGATGGCACTTTCATTGTCTACACGCAGGAGCAGTCCAAGGGAACCGACTCCAACGTGTTTCTCGTCGAGCTTGCCAGCGCGCGAAGTACGCTGCTGACTCCGCATGATGGCGAGCACACTTACTCGGGCAATGACATTTCGCCTGACGGTAAGAGCGTTCTGATTACTTCCAATGCCGGCAATGGCTATGACAATGCCGGACTGCTTGATATCGGCAGCAAGAAGATTCACTGGATTACTCAGGATAAGTGGGAGATTTCGGGCGACAGCTTTACTCCCGCCGGGAAGTTTCTAACTTACAGCGCCAATGTCGACGGCAATACTGACATTTACATGTACGACTTGGCTTCCGCAAAAGCTCGCATTTTGCCTTTACCCCAAGGCGTGAATTTCACCGCTGGCAGCCCCTCGCCTTTTACCCGCGACAACTCGCTTCTGCTCTATTACCACAACGGGGCGACTGCTCCTGGAGACTTGTGGGTTTATCATCTGGCTGATGGCAAGTCGTATCAGCTTACTTCCTCGCTGGTTGGCGGCGTGCGATCGGAAACCATGGTTGAGCCTTACCTCGTTCACTATCCTAGTAATGATGGCAAGTGGACCGTCTCTGCGTTCGTCTATGTGCCTTTTAACTTGCCTCGCAATGCTGGGCATCCTGCAATTGTTTACGTTCATGGCGGTCCTTCGGCGCAGAGCATGAACACTTTTAATCGCTTTGTGCAATATATGGTAAATCAGGGTTACATTGTGATTGCTCCGAACTACCGCGGATCTACCGGATACGGAAAAGAATTTCGGCAGGCGAATCTTTTCGATATGGGCGGCGGGGACTTGCAGGATGTGCTTGCGGCTGCGGACTGGATCAAGCAGACGGGGTATGTCGATCCGAAAAAACTTGTTCTGATGGGCGGAAGTTATGGCGGATATATGACGATGATGGGAGTCACCAAAGCTCCGGAGATGTGGGCGGCCGGGGTTCCGATTGTGCCTTTTGTGAACTGGTTCACCGAGATTCAGCACGAAGATCCGGTGCTGCAGCAGTCCGACCTTGCCACCATGGGCGATCCCCTCAAGAACAAGGCGCTTTATGAAGATCGGTCGCCCATCAATTTTGTCGATCAGATCAAGGCTCCGTTGTATTTGCTGGCGGGCGGCAACGATCCTCGTTGCCCCAAGGAAGAGGCGCAGCAGGTAGTCGACGCGATCAGGAAGCGCGGCGGGGTGGTTGAATACAAAGTTTATGAAAACGAAGGCCACGGCTTTGCTCGGGTGGAAAATCAGATTGACGCTTACAAGCGCGTTGCTGACTTTTTGAAGGCGCATGTTCCGCCTGCGGATTGCGGGTGCTCGCTGAATGAGTAGCGCTTGCGGGAACACTCCGATATTCTGGTTTTGAGAGATCCATCCGTTCTTGCTGCACCCTCGCTAAGTCGTTAACTCGTATTCACTCTTGACCAGGCCGCTCCGATAATGCCGGGTTCGGACGTGATGCAGTTGCACATCCCGCGGCAGGGTGCCAAAGAGAGGAATTCCCTCTCCGATGAGCACCGGCACACGAGTGATAATCAGGCGTTGCACAAGCCCTGCGCGGAGAAATCCCTGAATCGTAATTCCGCCGTCGACATAGGTGTGATGGACGCCGTTCGCAGCAAGTTTCGCGACGATCT
>Ga0181522_10001177_pt1 | contig 16406 bp, 11 predicted proteins | sample PEATcosm2014_Bin_27_FD_121103 | JGI IMG/M metagenome (GOLD analysis project Ga0181522, IMG submission 121103) | Peatland microbial communities from MTU Mesocosm Facility, Houghton, MI, USA - PEATcosm2014_Bin05_10_metaG | ecosystem: Environmental > Terrestrial > Soil > Wetlands > Peat | place... | reverse complement strand
AGGCGGTCGGCGAGCTTTTCGGCGTGGTTCTGCATGCGGGTGTCGCCGACCGGCGCCGAGTCGATCAGGCGCACGATTTGGCCCGCCGTCGTGTCGGAGCCGACGCGCGTCGCGCGGATCGTCAATTGGCCTTCGCGCGTCACCGTCGCCGCGAAAGCCGCTTCCCCGACGCCGCGCGTCACGGGCAAGCCTTCGCCGGTGATCGTCTTCTGGTCGATGAGCGCCTCGCCGTCGATGATCTCGCCGTCGACGGGGATCATTTCGCCGGGATAGACGATCACTTCATCGCCGACCCGCAGATCGCGCGCCGGGATCGAGACGACGCTGCCGTCGCGCATGATCCAGGCGGTCTTGGTCTCGAATTCGAGCAGATCGCCGATCGCCCGCTTCGAGCCGGCAGCGGTCAAGTCGCGGATCCAATCGCCGAGCTTGATCAGCCAGATGATCAAGCCGCCCGCCACGTAGTGGCCCTGCATCAGCGAGGCGATGATCGCAAGCGTGTCGAGGAAGTCGACGTTGAGACGATGCTCGTCGCGCACGATGCGATAGGCGCGCGTCGCGATCGAATGGCCGTTCCACAGCATCAACGGAATGTTGATCGCCGAAATGATCGGATTGACGAAGAAAGCGAGGCCCAGCGACAGCGTCGGCAGCACGAGTGGATAGCGATGCGGCGTCTCGGCCGGCTTCGCCGCGGCGATGAGCTCTTTGGCGAGATGCTGCGGGTGATCGCTCCGCGGCGGCGCAAGCTGAGTCAATTCGCGCAGATCGTCGAGCGTCATTACGCGCATGCGACCAAGCAGCAGCTTGAACATGGGCGTGTAGTCGACGTCGTAACCGACGACGAGGCTCGAACAAGCGTAGTTGATGCGCGCGGAGCGCACGCCGCTCTGTCGCAGCAGCCACGCCAGCGTCTCCTCCGCGACGGCTCTGCTCAGGCAGAGCGCCGGAATGGAGAGACGCACGCGTCCCGGCATGAAATGACGGATCGCGAATTGCATCGGAGACGCTCCTTGGTGCTAGGCGTCGGGCGGAGACTTCTCGCCCTTGATGACGATCGGAGCGGTCTTGTTCACCTTCTCTTCCAGATCGTGCTGGTGCTTCTCCAGCGAGTGGTGCTGTTGCAACTCGACCAGATGATTGAGCATGAAGACGCCGAGCGTCATCCAGACCGGCGTGGCGGCCGTCGCACCCAATTCGAGCAGCGTCAGCCCGACGATGCCGCCCGCAAGACCCATTTTGAGGTCGACGACATTGCGGGTGCGCGTCTTGATCTCGCGGTCGAGGCGCCGGCACACATGCACGACCACCTGAGCGGTGTGCGAATGCTCCGCGAGGAAGAGCGCTTCCTGTTCGATCTTGTTCGCGATTTCATCGTATTGCGTCGCCGGAGGTTTCTCGAAGGCGTGATGCTCTTCGCAGTGGCTCGTGAGATGCCGATGGAAGTCGTCGTGGCGGGTGTGATCGTAGTGCAGCACGAGGCTGCCCGTGGTCGGATTGACGGTGACGCGCTCGACGCCCGGGATGACCCCGAAGGTCTTGCCGATCTCCGCGAGCAGTTCCGGATTTCCCTTCGCGCCATGCAGCTTCATGCGGACGCGGCCGGCGGTCTGGTGTTCGATCTTCAGACCCAGCTTGTTCTTCTTCTTTTTCTTCTTGGCCTGCGCCTCGTCCTCCTGGGCTTTCGGCCCGGGCTCGGCAGTCACGGCGGCGGCGGCGGCGGCGGCGGGCCGAGACTCCGCCTGGGCGGCGAAAGCGGAAGCCGGGACCCCGGGCGCCGCGTCATTCGCGGCGACCGGCTCGACAGCGTCGTTCTGGACTTGCTGCATGACCGTCAGGCGCTCGGCGCCGTTTCCTTGGACTCGGCCGCCTTGCTCTTGGTTTCGGCGTCGACCTCGGCCACGATGTCCTGCACGTGCTCATTCGTCTCGGCGACGAATTCCTTGGTCTTCTGGCCGACCTTGTAGACGCCGCGAACCGCGGACTTGAACATCGGGCCGATATATTCGCCGAGCTTGGGGGCGACCTTCGGGGCCATCATCGCGACGACGCCCAGCGCGAGGCCGGGAAGCAGCGCGGCTTCGAACACGGCGACGCCGACGCCCACGACGCCGACGGCTGCGACGGTCGTCACGAGATCGGTCTCTTCCTTGCTCAGCTGGTCGTCGGCGCCTTCCGGCGTGACGTGCGGATCTTCCACGTCAACCTGCGCGTCTTCGATCGGGCTATGCATGAAACTCTCCTTGCCTCAAAGCGAAAACCCTTGAATTTCAAGGGCTGCTTTGCAGGCTAACATTCGCGCGCCAAGATGACAATCGCATGACGTCGCTCTGACGGGCGCGTGAAACGCTTAATTCAAGGCCTGTTTTTCTGCGGCGATCTCCAGCCATTGTTCTTCCGCCGCGGCGAGAGCTTTTTGCAAATCTGCGCGTTGCGCCGCAAGCTGAGCCGCTTCCTGCGGTTTTCGGGAGAATGCGTCGGGGTCGGCTAGCGCCGCGTCCACCCGCGCCAACAGGGCGGAAAGTTTTTCGACCTTTTCTTCCGCCGCCGCGAGCTTTCGGCGCAGCATGCCGGCGTCGACTCGCCCCTTGGGTTTTTCGGCCGGCGCCTCGGCGCGCACGGCGGGCTTTTCTTCAACGCGTTTCGCGGCCAGCACGTGGCGCGCATAATCGTCGACGTCGCCGTCGAAGGGCTTCACGCGACCCTCCTCGACGACCCACAGGCGGTCGGCGCAAGCCTCGAGCAGATAGCGATCGTGCGAGACGAGAACGACCGCGCCTTCATATTCGTTGATCGCCTCGATCAGCGCGGCGCGGCTGTCGATGTCGAGATGGTTCGTGGGTTCGTCGAGAATCAGGAGATGCGGCGCGCGGAAGGAGGCGACGCCGAGCAAGAGCCGCGCCTTCTCGCCGCCCGAGAGCCGCTCGATCTTGGTGTCGGCCTTTGCGCCGGAAAAACCGCAACGCGCGGCCATTGCGCGCACCTTGGCCTGCGGCGCGTCGGGTGCGAGGCGTGCAAAGACGCCGTAGGGCGTGTCGTTCAAATCGAGCTCGTCGACCTGATGCTGCGCGAAAAAGCCGACCTCCAGCTTCGCCGCGCGCACCGCTCGGCCGGCGCTGGCTTCGAGCCGGCCGCCGAGCAGCTTCGCGAAGGTCGATTTGCCGTTGCCGTTTGCGCCCAGCAGCCCGATGCGATCGTCTTCCGAGAGGCTAAGCGACAGCCGCGACAGCACGATGCGCTCGCCATAGCCGACGCTGGCGTTCTCCAGTGCGACGATCGGCGGCGACAGGGGCTTCTCCGGCGAAGGCAGATGGATCGGCAGCACCTCGTCGTCCACGATGGGCGCGGTCGACTCCATCTTGGCGAGCAGTTTTAGGCGCGACTGGGCTTGGCGCGCCTTCGTCGCCTTGGCGCGAAAACGGTCGACGAAGGCCTGCAGATGTTTGCGGCGCTCCTCCTCCTTGCGTCCGGCCTTGGCGGCGAGCTCCTGCGCCTCGCGCCGCTGCCTTTCGAAGGAGGAGTAATTGCCGCGATAGAGCTGCAGCTTGCCGCGGTCGAGATGCATGATATGCGTCGCGACTGCGTCGAGCAGGTCTCTGTCGTGGCTGATGACGACGGCCGCCGCCGGATAGCGCGCAAGATAGTCGACGAGCCACAGCGTGCCTTCGAGATCGAGATAGTTGGTCGGCTCGTCGAGGAGCAGCAGATCGGGACGGGAGAAGAGCACGGCCGCCAGCGCGACGCGCATGCGCCAGCCGCCGGAGAATTCCGACAAGGCTCGTTGCTGCGCCTCGGCGTCGAAGCCGAGGCCACTCAGAATCGCCGCGGCGCGCGCCGGTGCGGCGTGGGCCTCGATGTCGGCGAGGCGCGTCTGGATTTCGGCGATTTCGTGCGGATCGGTTTCGGTCTCGGCGCGCCGCAGCAGGTCGGCCCGTTCGAGATCGGCGGCGAGCACGAAGTCGATCAACCGCGTCGGGCCGCCGGGCGCCTCCTGTTCGACGCGGCCGAGCCTCGAGCGGGCGGGTATCGAAATGGTCCCGCTCTCGGCGGAAATTTCGCCCGCGATCAGCCGGAACAAGGTCGTCTTGCCGGCGCCGTTCCGCCCGACGAAGCCCGCGCGGCCCTTCTGCGGCAAAGCCACCGAGGCCCTGTCGAAGAGCAGCCGGTCGCCCAGCCGATAGATGAGGTCGTCGATGGTCAGCATGGCGTCGGGGCCAGATACTCGCGCGTGGTTGGGGGAAAAGCCTCGCCAGCGCTTTAGGGCATTTTTCGCTTTCCGCGCAAACTCCGCGCAGGACGCTTGTCATCCGGCCAAGGCGCCTCTATAGAACTGCGTGCTTCGCCGGTCCCGCCGGCGAAGATGCGCCCATCGTCTAGAGGCCTAGGACGCGGCCCTTTCACGGCTGAAACAGGGGTTCGAATCCCCTTGGGCGCGCCAAATGTCTAATTTATACCTCGACTCATTGAGACGCCGAAAAAGCCGGTTGCCAAGTTCTGAGAAATCGATTCGTCTTGGCGCATGATTCGCGCTCGCTTCTTTTCTTCGGTGGACATAAATCCAACCCCGCTTGCCCAGAAATTTGCCCCGGTTACTCAGACTCCTATCCTTCCGCATCGCTCAGCCAAACTTGGCGGCAACCATCTGCCGCCCCCTTCGAAGTCGCGAGGCCATGGCTGCTTTTTTGCCCGAACCAACACGCAGCTTCTCCTGACTGCTTCTTTGCGCCGCCGCCGCCAACCGTCCTCGCGACGCCAGCCGGCGCGGGAAACTCGACGAATCGTCGGGCTCGCTCCGAGGGGTTGGCCAGGAAAATACTCGAGCAAAGAGGCGGATCGAAAGGAATCTGGCGCGGCGAGCGCTCCCGATCAACGATGCCGCCCGTGAATCACCTTGTTCCCGCGAATGCCTCCGAAATTGACCAAACCGACTGCCCCGGCGCCGCAAACTGCGGTCTTGGCTTGAGAGAAACCGCGAACTGCGCGCGCCTTGGCTGTTCGGAGCAATTTTCGTCGGCGAAGGGGCTGGCTCCTTGCTCGCGCTTCTCCCGAACACGTTCCGAGAGGCTGCTGAATTTGTTCTTGTACGAAGCCGCGTGAGAAACGCGCTTCTTGCGACGACGGACGCCGGAGAATGTGGCTCGCGGCGAGTCCTTCCTCGATCCCCCAGAAGGGCCCATGTCCTGCTCGGATCGGCGCTTCGTCTGCGCCGGCTGATCCAAAAGCATCAGCGGGGCGCGCCAATCAAACGCTTTAGCCCAAGATATGACCAAAATATCGTTCGTGGAAAGTTTGGCGAACGCGCTTGGCGGCGCGGCCCCGCCCTCGGCCACCAAATCCTTCCCGGCAGCCCCATCGGGAACGGAAGCGGTCAATTCACCCGACGACGGAGCGCCCCTCGGAACGAGACTCGATCCGAGCGCGGCGGCGCTCAGAACGCATGCCCCCGCGCCGCGGTCCGAAGAGTCGGATTCGATCTCCGGCGCGGTTGTCGACGTTTCCGTGTCGAGAAATCCCGATTCGAGGACAAGATCCAGATTCGCCTCTGCGCCAACGCAGAGGACCGCAGTGTCGCTCGTCTCCGCCAGCGGCGCTTCGGCTGGCCGATCACATATCATGTGCTCCAAATTTTGCTCGCCCAGTTCGATCGGAGGCACAGTCGCTTCGACGCCGTCGCGCACCACGACATTCTCCGTCGGCGGGGCTTCGATCCCACGGTCGCCTGTCGTCGACTCGTCGCAAGCGGCGACAGATTCGATCGCGCGCTCATTTAATTCGCACTCGGGCTGCGCCGGCCCGATGACTTCCAATGTCGGGAGTTCACCCGAGTCCCGAGACGCCGCCGCCTCGACCCAGACATCATATTGCTTGCTTGCGTTCCCCTGTGCCCCCGACTCGCCTCGCGGCGGCTCAACCCGTTCCGTCGACTGAGTTTGAGTCCCATGCTCCCCGCCTGCCGGCACGGCGCGCACGACGAGGGGCTCAATCGCGCGCGTCATCAGTTCGAACTCGCACTGCGGCGCCTCGATCGCTTTCAACGATGAGGCTTCGCCCACCTCTCGAACCGAGGCTGCTTCGACGCAATCATAGTCTTGCTCGCACGTACTCGCCTGCGCCCGGAACTCGCTCCGCGGCGGCTCGACGCTTTTCACCGATTGAGCCCCGGTCCCACACGCCTCGGCGGTCGGCCCGACCCAGGCCGCGAAGGACTCAATCGCGCGCGCCATCATTTCGAACTCGCACTGCGGCGGCTTCATCGCTTCCAACAACCGACCTTCGTCGACATTTCGAGGCGCTGCGTCGACGCCGAACACATCCTGCTCGCGCGAGCTCATTTTCGTCAAAGACTCGCGCGGCGGCGGCTCGAAGCTACTCGCCGACTGAGCTTCGGACCCATACTCGTCCGCGCCTGGGGCGGCGCAGACGGCGACCGTCTCGATCGCGTCCGCCATCAGTTCGAACTCATGACTCGGCGGCGTGATCGCACCGAACGACGGGTATTCGTCCGCGTCTTGAGACGACGCGACGTCGAGGCGCAAATCATCAGGATGGATCTGCAACAAAGTCGGCTCCTCGCCATCGAACGACGCGTCTCTGGTCTGCACCAAGCGTTCCTCTCGCTTTGCCTCGCTCAGGCCAAGATCGATTCGCCATCGCTTCGCAGGCGCCGGGCGGGGAATCGGAGCCTCCGTTGCGCCCGGCCGACGGCTTTGAAGACGGCTGCATTGATAAGACAGTCGATCGGTTTTCTGCGCCGACAAATGCAATCCAATAGCGAAGCATGCTTTGCGAAGCCGCGTGACGATGCCTTCAAAGCGTCCGAGACCGCGAGCGTAAAGGATGATTCTCTCACCGATATTCGGTGTGACCACGGATGAGAGGACCATTTCCTGCGTGGACAACTGAATGACCCGACACGCGAACTCTTTGCCCGTCGCCAGCATGAACCGCCCTTCGAGATCGAGTTCGATCTGGGGTGCAGTTGGCTCTGCGGCGCTATGGGACTGTTCTGACATTGCAAGACCCTGCGAGCATCGAACGCCAATCCTGTGGCGCATGGTTGGTTAGGACGGCCTTCTGCGACACGTTTGATCGCAATATCAAGCGCTTTGCTTCCAGCGGGTTTCTTCTGGGCCGCTCATTTCCAGCGCGGCCGAGATCTTCGTGAACGGTGGATCGAGAGCGGCCGAACTGAGGCGCGCATCGTTCGAGTGTCCCGCGAAACGTCGGCGTCGTTCGCGCGCGCCTGAGGCGCCGTACGGCGTCGTGTCAGCAGCACGATCGCGAGGATCCGCCCATGTCGGATCCGGCTTTCCCCAGCCCGCGCGCATGTCCACGACGAGCGCAGGTCGCGGCGCATTGCGACCGAACGATCCGAAGGCGGGCGATGGAGAACGCGAAAGTGTCCGGGTTCTGGCCGCGCCGGCCGTTTGCGGGCCTCGACGCGCCGTGGGCTTGGCGGCATAACCGTATTCCGCCCCAGGGGCGCGGTGAAACGCCCTCAGGCAAACGCCCAGCAGCCCGCTCACGCCTGGGAAGATCGGAGCGAGCTGGAAGCCGCGAGCCTCGTCGCTCGAACGGTCGGGCCGTTCGAGCCTCGCTGCTTTCCCAGATTCGCTAGCCCGCATCTCAGACATGGTCGACGCCCGATCCCCTTGCGAACCGTCCTCATTCGGCCGCAGTGGCCATCGGAATGGCGGGCATTCTGAACGTCGGCGTAATGAGATCGACGCCGCATTGTAGATTGGCGCACCAGTCTATGAATTTGTGCGTCATCTCCTTGCCCTTGAATATCGCGCCGTGCTGCGGGGCGATTATCTCGATGTCGAGCGGGCGCACCATATCGGCCCAAGCGCGCATGATGCGATTCGCGACCATGTAACGCTGATGAAAGCCGGTCATGTATTGCAAGTGAGCGTCAAAGTCCGGAACGACGACGTAGTCTTGACCGAGAGAGGCTCCGAGATCACCGGTGTAAAGAATCTTCGAGATCGGATCGTAGATCTGGAAGTTGCCTTCACTGTGCATGAAGTGAGCCGGCACGGCGATGATCGGCGCGCCCCCGAGATTAAACACCATCCCTTCGTCGGGAATGGACTTCAACCGATCGGCGACCACATGGTCGACGCCGAAATGCGGCACGAAGCGGGTCCAGAGCGCGAAAATATAAGCCGTTGCGTCGGTCATCATGAGCCAGCCGTTCACCGCGGCCACGATGTCCGGATCCTGATGCGAGAGAAAGAGATACTCGAGCTTGCCGCCGGCGAGGACCGAGAAGGTTTCCGCCATGACCTTGCTGTAGACTTTGTGTCCCCCTGGGTCGAGGATCATTCCCGATCCCGCGTGGATGATCAGATGTTGGTTGGCTTGGACGGCGAAGCCGCCGGCTTCGAAATCCTCCAACAGGATGTTGCTGTGGACGCCGTCGTCGTAAAGGATCGTGTTTGGCATGTTACTCTCTCAGTGGACCGCTCGCTGAGGCGGCGTCGGTTCAAGCGACGCGCAACAAATATGCTGCGCAATTGGAGGAGATGCGTCGGATTTGTCGGGCTTTGGACCGGGCCTACAAGGCCTTTTGCAGTGCGGTCACCGCATCGTGCATATCGAAGAAGATCAGACCAAGCTTGCTGGTTTCGTTGGTGAGCGCGAGCAGCAAAACGCCACGCCCCGCGCCAATCAGCACCGCGTAACCGTGATCCCCGCGCACAACGACCTCATGCACCGTTCCGCGCCGAAGCTCCATCGCCGCGCGGTTGCCCAGATTGAGCAAAGTCGCAGTCATGCCGGCGACGCGTGCTTCTTCCATGTTCGACGTGAGCGCGCTTGCGATCATCAGACCGTCTTCGGAAATCAGCGCGCTTGCTTCCAGACCGACGGAATCGTTCTGAAGCTTGCGCAGGATGGTGTTGATCAGATCAACTCTTGACATTGGATTCTCCTTGATTTTGGTCGACGTGGACTCTGCGTAGGGTTGTTCGGCGCCAGACTCGAACACATTGCTCGCCCCTCGCTCATCGTCTGGCGGCGCGGGAGCCATCGCTGCGCGATTGGCCTGCTCCGGCGCGCCGACAGGCGTAACGGGTTGCGAGGCGGGCGCAGTCTCAGTCACCAGCGACTGAGCTTGTGCGGCGGACGCGGTCTGAGCGGCGTTCGCCTGAATTTGCGGCGCGGGCGCGGGTTCGGGCTCCGACGGTCGAGACCGCGACGCGAACGTAGCGCGGGCCGCATTCGCTTGAGTTTGCGGCGCGGGCGCCGCCGGAACATCGACGATTGCTGACGTCGCTCCTTGCGGGCTGGGCCTCGGCGGCGTGGTCGATCGGAGAAGAAGGCTTTGCATTCTTTGGTTCACCCGATTCGCTGCGGGTGAAGCCTCTGAAGCAGCTTGCTGTTCAGCGGCCACGGCGTCTTGCTGCGATTCGATGGAGGGCGACGGCGCTCGTTCCCGCGCCGTCGCGGGCGCCGGTCGGGGAACCATAGAGACCGACGTCGACGCCGCTTCCCTGGTTTTGCGCGGAAACAATTCGCTGATCCACACTCGGTGCCTCGAAGTCGTTTCTTTCGGTTCCTTCGGCGCGGCTGAGCCCAAATTTTTGTCGTTCCTCGACTCTACCGCTTCGCCCTGGCTTTCTTGGTCGGAGATGCTTCGTGCACTCATGAACTTCTCTCCCGACTAAAGCACGACGCCCGTTTTGGTCGACGGATTACGTAGGGCTTTAAACCAGACGGTCTCATTTTTTCTGTTACTCCATCCACGCAGCCATGCAGCACTCCATTTCTGCTTAGTAGGCGGATATGTTCAACGCAAGCGATGCTTATCTACTATAGTTATATGTATACAATCCGTGCGTTTGCGCCTCCGCGCTTTGTTATTGTAGATAATACAATAGTATTCCAGAATGACAACATAATAGCTCTCAAATGGTTATTTAAATCTTCTTACTCGGGGGTATTGCATACAATTTTCGCTAGTTGATGTATGATATCATGATATTATCACATCTATAGTGCTTGCTTATGCCATCTAACAAAGAAGAGCGGCCATAAAAGGCGCGACAATCCGTCCTCAATTTCGTGCGTCTCATATTTACGTATGCTATCTTAAGTTTCATCGGTTCCACCAGCATCGGTCCACCCCCAAAACTTTCGAAATCGATGCCTGCCGCACCGTGAGACAGTCCGATTGAAGGTTTGGTCCGCTTCCCGATGAGCGGTTCAATGCGAGGCATGGCTCTTTGACGATCCACGCCCGGCTTGGTCGTGTGCTTCTTCACGCGTATCATCGGAAACGGTAACGCAGATCGGCGCGTCGTGGGGAAAAGCGGTAGCCGAGCGTAATCTCCGCTTGGTCGTCGCCGACATCACGGATGGGCGTCGAAGCGTCGTGAAAAAACGCGGTCCGTCGCATTTGCGGCGACTGGAGCGCCGCACCGGTTCCCGCCTCATGGAGCCACGGCGAAGGAATATTGCCCATCTTCATCGACAGTGGCGCGCCACCTGATCCTCGATCTGGGTCCTTCTCCGAGAAAGTCGACGATTATCCGTCGTCCAGCCAGTTTGCAGGCGAGCCGCATGCATGAGATGTCCGGACAGCCGACGACATCGCTCCCGCCTTCGGCATCACGCGCATCCGACGATTCCTCCGCACTCGCGACAAAGTCGAACGCATCGTCCGAAGCGGCCAAGCTCGACGCCGCGGTCGAGCAGCAATTCGCAGCCGCCCTAGCCAAAATTGGCTTGGCTTTCGAGCTATGCGATGTTTCTGACTGGATCGCCGGAGATTGACGCCAGACTGCCCAACGGTTCGAGGCGCGACAGGTCCAAGAGGCCTGGAGCGGCGTTTGCAGGCGACGACGCTCGGGCTGCGCCCCGATTTCGCCGCCGAATTCGAGAGGAAATTTGCGCGATCGCCGATCACGGTCCAAGCGCCGCAGGCTCTATGCGGTTGGCGACATCACGCGTCGAGAGCAACGATGCGCCCGTCCATGAGGCTGTAGACGCTGTCGGCGAAGCCGCGGGCTTTCGGATCATGGCTCGCCAGGATGACGGCTTTCCCCTTCTCCTTGGCGAATCTTCGCAGCATATCGAGGATCAACTCGCCATTCGCCGAGTCGAGACTGGCGGTCGGCTCGTCGGCGAGCAGGATGAAGGGGTCGCCGGCGAGCGCACGGGCGATGGCGACTCGCTGCTTTTCGCCGCCGCTGAGGCTCGCCGGATAGAACTCCATGCGCTCTTCGAGACCGCAGCCTTGCAACAACTCCATGCTTCGCCGCCGTCGCGTGTCCGCGGGAACCTTCCGTAGGCGGAGCGCCGTCTCGACGTTCTCGCGCGCCGTCAGGAAGGGGAACAGGTGAAAGGACTGGAACACGAAGCCGAAACAGCGACGCCGGATTGGCGGCAAATCCCGGTCGGAGAGGTTGCTGACCTCATGTCCGGCAAGCAGGATCGCACCCGACGTCGGACGCAAGATGCAGCCGAGCATCGAGAGCAGCGTGGATTTGCCGGAACCCGAAGGGCCGATGATCAGCGCGACTTCGCCGCCCCTCACCACGAAGGAGACGCCCTCGACCGCGGCGACGGTGATCGTTCCCTGCTCGTAATGCTTGGTGAGCGCGCGCGCCTCGAGTAAGGGCTTCAATTGCTAGCTCCTGAAAATCGTCGCGGGATCGAGCCTCCGCACGCGCCGGATCGAGAAATAGGCTGCGGCGAGCGCCGTGACCAGCGTCACGCAGAAGAGGCTTGCAAGGAGCATGGGGCTAATGGCGAGCGTGACGCCCATCGTCTCCAAGGGCGCCCTGCTCAACAGCGCCAGAGGCGCGGCGAAGGCGAAACCCAGTCCGGCGTCGATCCCCGCTTGCGCGAGAATGATCGTGTTGAGATCGCGCGCCGAGGCCCCCATGGCTTTCAGCGTCGCGAACTCGCCCAGATGCTCCATCGTGTTGGCGAAGACGGTCTGACCGATCGTTCCCGCGCCGACGACGAGACCGAGCAAGGCGGTCAGGCAAAAGGCCGCCCCCATCCCCGTTTGCATCGTCCAATAGAGAACCGTCCGATCGACGAAGGCTGAGGTCGTCAGGATTTCATTGTCTTTCAACTCGCGACGCAGCGATGCGGCGACGCGCTCGGCGTCCTTGGGGTTGCGCAGCTTGATCGCGATGTAGGCTGCGGCGGCCTGGCGCGAAATGTCGGGCGTCATTTCTTGCGCCAGATCGTATGAAGTGAAGACGATCGGCGCCGTCGTGAAGGTTCTCGCCCCGCGCGAGAGGCCGACGAGTTCGAGCGGCCGGTCGTTTACCTCCCAAGAACTGCCGATGCGCAGCTCGCCGAGCCGCTGCCCCGCGCTTTCGTCGACGATCATCTTGTCGCCGCCATCCACGTCGCCGGCTGCGCCGCGGACCATGTCCCAAGGGCCGCCGACCGGCGTCCGAGGGTCGTAGCCGATGATTTCGACGAGTTCCTGCGCACCGTCGGGCAATTTCAAAAAGCCCCAGCTCAGGCTGATCGGCTTCGCCCACGAGAATTCCTCGCGGCCCTGGAGCGTCTTGACGCGGTCGTCCGGAAACGGCTTGGCGAAGTCGAAATTCTGGACGCCCTTGGAGGCTGCCCACAGATCCGCGCCGGCGTGGCGAATGACCGAGGTCGCATTCTCCATCATGCCGATATAAAGCGCCGTTTCGGTAAGCGTCAGATAGGCGGAGAAGACGACGCCGAAGAGCGTCACGATCAAGCGCGCGCGGTTGTGGAACGCGAGCCGGCCCGCGAGCCAGATCATGGCGCGACGCTCCCCAGGCGCGCCGCCGCCGCTTCGACGAGCAGACGCACGCCGAGCGCGGCGACGTCGAGCGAGGCGGCCGCCGGATGCCTTTCGCCGACATGGGCCGCGAGGAGCGCGCCGAATATCTCGGGCCGCGCCGAAAGCGCCGCCAAGGCGACTTTCCGCAAGCCGTCGTGACGATCCATCGACAGCAGCAGACGCGCCATCAGAAAGGGCGCGCGACAGATTTGGCGGTGGCGCGCCTCATAATGCGCGAGCTCGCTACGGCGCAGCGCTTCTGCGAGCGCGGTCGCCTGACGAAAGGCCAGCGCCACGCCGTCGCCGCTGATCGCGTCGATCGCGGCGGAGGCGTCGCCGACGAGCGCCACGTTCCCGCGCGTCACGCGACGCAGCCGCATGGTTTCCGTCGCCGCGCCGCGCATATCGCTCGTCGGCTCCGCATCTTTCAATCTTTCGCCGAGGCGGGGGAAGCGCGTCGCGAGATCCGAGAAGCCGAGTTCCTCCGCCCTGCCGAGCAAGGCGACGCCGATCTCTTCGGGGCCGACGGGCGTCACATAGGCCTGCTCGCCTCGCGCCCAATGCACCTCGACGAAATCCGTCCAAGGCTTGACGCGAAAGTGCTGTCGCAAGCCGAGACGGCGACCGCTCCTTAGGGGCGGCTCCAGAGCCGCCCAACGCCGCGCGCTCGAATTGACGCCGTCCGCGCCGACGATCCATTGACAAGGCAAAAGTCCGGCGTCGAGGCGCACGCCGTCCTTGTCGAACCCCGTCGCCTTCCTGCGCCAGAGCGTTCGAACGCCGACGGCTTCCGCGTGATCGACGAGGAGTTCATGTAGTTGCGTGCGGCGAACGCCGAGACCGACGTGCGTGGGAAAGGACGCCTCCGCAACATGGCGCTCGTCCGCAAAACGAACGCCGCGAAAAGGCGCGCCTTGGCCGTGGAAGGAAACGCCCAAACTGCGCAAAGCTTCCAAACCATCGGGCATCAAGCCTTCCCCGCAGGCCTTGTCGATCGGCGGGGCGGCGCGGTCCAGCACGCAAACATCGAAACCGGCGCGGCGGGCGGCGATGGCGGCGGCGAGGCCCGCAGGGCCCCCGCCGATCACGACCACGTCCGCTCGCGACAGGTTCACCATCGCAGCAGAATCATTTCGGAGCTGAAGCCGGGCCCCATGGCGAGCAAGACGCCGACAGTCCCCGGTTTTGGCCGATGGTCCTTCAGCGTGTCCTCCAGAACCATCAGAACCGAGGCGGAAGACAGATTGCCGATGCGGTTCAGACTGTCCCAGGAGATCTGCGCCTCGCCTCGTTTGAGGCCGAGAGCGTCCTGCATCGCCTCCAGAACGCGCGGACCGCCGTTATGGATCACCCAGCTGCCGACGTCGGCGCGCGACAGGCCATGGCTCTTCAGGAAGGCGTCGACGTCGCGGCCGAGATTGCGCCGGATCAGTTCCATGAGTTGCGGCGACAGCACGATCTTGAAGCCCTTCTCCGAAATGTCCCAGCCCATGATTTCTTCCGTTTCCGGATAGAAGACCGATTGAGAGCCGAGGATTTCGGGACCAAGCGTCCGCGCGACGCCCGGCGCCGCGCGATCGCCCGAGACGACGACGGCCGCGGCCCCGTCTCCGAAGAGCCCGGTCGCGATCAAATTCGCCGTCGAAAAGTCCTCGCGGTCGAGCGTGAGCGAGCAGGTTTCGACAGCCAGAATGGCGGCGTTGTGTTCGGGATAGGCGAGAACGTGGTCCGCCGCTCGCGCAAGACCCAAAGCGCCGCCGACGCAGCCGACGCCGAAGATCGGCGTGCGCTTGATGTCGGGACGCAATCCCATCCGATTGATCAATCGCGCGTCGAGAGACGGACTCGCAACGCCAGTAACGGAGACGACGATCAGCGCATGCAGGTCGAGCCGCGAGAGCCCGGCGTGATCGAGCGCCGCGTCCACCGCGCGCTCGCCCAATTCCTGCGCCGCCTGGAACCAAGCGGCGTTGGTGTCGCCAAAGGTTTTGAAGTCGAGATATCGCGGCATCGGAAAGGCGAGATGCCGCGTCGCGACTTTCATATGGGCGTGCAGGCGTTCGAACTGTTCGGGATATTCGAGTCGCGGTCCCCAATGAAACTTCAACGCCTGAGTGAGCGCTTCCTGCCGATAGCAAAATTCGGGCAGAGCGCTGCCGACGCCGCTAATTCTCAATTCCTGTCCTTTCCTAGATGGACGCCAGCGCACGGCGCGCGATGCCGAGCGGTTCGGTCCAGAAGCTCGCGGAGGCGTGCATGTCGGCGACGACGGCCTCGATGGCGGCGACGTAATGGTCGATCTGCGCGTCGGTGACGACGAGCGGCGGCGCCGCTTTCAGACTCATGAAGTCGTTGCCGCAGATTTGGCTCAGAACGCCGTGGTCGCGGAACAGCCGCATGACGACGACCTGGCCGAACATGCCGGGATGAATGGCCTTGAAGGACTCGAAGGGCGCTCGGAGCAAGAGCGAGCGCGGCGGTTTGAACTCGATCGCGCCGAGCAATCCGAGACCGCGAATGTCGGCGACCATCTCAAAGTTCGAAAGGCGCTCGGTGAGCTTGGCGCGAAGCTTCTCGCCCTGCGCCTCGGCGCGCTCGCCGAGCCGCTCGTCCGAAAGGATATCGAGCACGGTCAGCCCTGCGCGCATCGCAAGGCCGTTCTCGCTATAAGTGGAGGTGTGGACGAAGGCGCGTTTGAGCGAACTATATACCGAGTGGCAGACCTCGTCCGACATCAGCACGGCGCTGCAGGGAATCAATCCGCCACTGATCGCTTTGGCGAGAACGACCATGTCCGGCTCGACGCCATGGCGATGGGCGGCAAGGAACGGTCCGGTTCGGTGAAAGCCGGTCTGCACCTCGTCGAGCGCGAACAGGGTTCCATATCGGCGGCAAAGCTGTTGCGCCTTTTCGAGATAGCCTTGCGGCGGCGCGCGCACGCCGCTTTCGCCCTGCACGGGCTCCAGCACGAAGGCGGCGAAGCGTTTCGTCGCGAGTTTTTCTTCGAGATCGGCGAAGTCGCCGAAGGGCGTCGATTGGGTCTCCGGCAGCAGCGGACCGAACCCGTCCTTCCAGAAGCCGTTCGACATCAGGGACAGCGCGCCGCAAGTCAGTCCGTGGAAGCCGTTCGCAGCGTAGAGAATGCCTGGACGCCCGGTGTGCGCGCGGGCGAATTTGATCACGGTCTCGACGCCTTCGCTCCCGGAACAGGCAAAGTACGCCTTGGTGAGGCGTCCCCCGGCTTTCGCGCAAAGTCTTTCGGCCAGCTCTCCGGCAAGTCCTGAGACGTGGGATTGCAGCATGGCCGGACCGAGTTGATCCAGCTCCCTCTTCAGCGCGGCGACGAGGCGCGGATGGTTGTGGCCGACGTTGTGAACGCAGTAACCCGAATTGAAGTCGATGATGCAACGTCCGTCGGCGGTGTGAAGCTCGGCGCCTTCGCAGCGTTCATACGCGACGTTCATTTCCATGATCTCGAGCAAGCGCGCCCATTGCGGATTGACGTAGCGCTCGTAGCCCGCCGCGCCGCTCTGAACCTTTTGCAACATCCACGTCTCCACCGTCGCCTGCAGGCGACTCCAGCCGGCAGCGCTCTGCCTAGTCTTTCAACGGCGCCAGT